>Ga0207706_10001899_pt1 | contig 20524 bp, 17 predicted proteins | sample KBSC53metaG_FD_184318 | JGI IMG/M metagenome (GOLD analysis project Ga0207706, IMG submission 184318) | Corn rhizosphere microbial communities from Kellogg Biological Station, Michigan, USA - KBS C5-3 metaG (SPAdes) (version 2) | ecosystem: Host-associated > Plants > Roots > Rhizosphere > Soil ... | reverse complement strand
TCATTTGTCGGAAATGTTACAGTTTTTTTGGAACAATTTTTTTGATGAGCAGAATTACCGGAAGGTAAAGTGATTGCGACGCAACAGGCGATGCTACAAAGAACAAAAGCCGGTATCATAATTATTAATATTTTTTTGTACTTAACTTTTCTGCTACTATTGAGCTTCTGTTGTGTCACTCACTTCAACGCTCAGAACTTTGTTGAACAATGCTGCAACTTGATAACTGAAACTGAAATTTGTTCATGTACGCAATTGTTGATATAGAAACCACAGGCAGTCATCCAAATGAAAACGGAATTACAGAGATTGCGATTGTGCTGCACGACGGTGAGAAAATTGAGGGGCATTATGAAACGTTGATCAATCCCGGCTGCGCAATTTCTCCATATGTTGTGCAACTTACGGGCATTACAAATGCAATGACTGCAACTGCGCCATGCTTCGATGATGTGGCGACAGAAATTTATAATCTTTTACAAAACAGAATTTTTATTGCGCACAATGTAAATTTCGATTATTCTTTTATAAAATATCATTTGCGTGCGGCAGGTTATGAGTGGATGCCCAAAAAATTATGCACGCTTAAATTAAGTCGCAAGGCATTTCCTGATCAACATAAATACGGACTTGGACATATTTGCCGTGCATTGGACATTCCTGTTTCAAACAGGCATCGTGCAGGCGGTGACGCGAATGCAACAACGATTTTATTTGAAAAAATTTTACAGGCAGGCGGAGAAAAACTGATCCGCGAATTTTTAAAAAAAGAAAACCGCGAACAAATTCTTCCGCCAAATCTTCCTGCAGAGCAAGTGAAGAGTTTGCCTTACACTCCGGGCGTTTATTATTTCCATGATGCGCATGACAAAGTAGTGTATGTTGGCAAAGCAAAAAATTTGCGGCAACGTGTGGTGAGTCATTTCACAGGTTTGAACACCGGAAAAAAGCGCCAGGAATTTTTGCGCAATATTTATTCAGTAACTTTTAAAGAATGTGCAACAGAATTTATCGCATCCATTTTTGAAAGCGTTGAAATAAAAAGATTGTGGCCTGTTTATAATGTAAGCCAGAAAAGAGCAGAACAACTTTTCGGCATTTACACTTTTGAAGATGTAAGGGGTTATAAACGATTGGCCATTGATAAAAAGCGAAAATATTTTGAGCCTGTTGCATCATTTAATTTATTGACAGACGCATACAGAACACTGTGGAAACTTGTGAGAGAACATGAATTGCATCCTTCCTTATGTTTTCTCGATAAGACAAAGATCACTGATGATAAATTTCCTGAAAGAGATGAATACAATTCGAAAGTATCAAATGCGTTGATCGACCTTGCATCACATCTTGGAACTTACGCCATTTTTGAGCCCGCTGTTTACAGTAATAATTATGCATGTGTGCTTGTAGAGAATGGAAAATTTTATGGCATTGGTTCCATTCCTGAAAATATAAATGTTACTGAAGTTGATAAATTGAAGAAACACATCACGCAATATCCCGAGAATGAAGTGATACGATCAATGGTGAGAAGCTACGCCCAAAGATATCCATCGAAAGTTTTAGTGATTGAATGAATCTCTTCCTGTACTTTTTCTCTTGAAAGAAAAAGTACCAAAAAAGTTCAATCACGGCAGAGGATACAACACTGCCGTGCACACGCCTTGATGAGGCATTTATACTACTGTTGCTTCAACATTTGTTCCCTGATGCTGATTCGTACATGTTGTTTAAATGGAACAATATAAAATCTTAAATGGTCAATATCGAGTGCGAAAATTAGATCTGAGTGTTCAGTAAAGTTCTTTAGCTGAAGTCACCATAGCACTACAGCTAAATCAAGGTGAAAGAAAGAAAAGTGCTGTATATCTTTTCTTTCCTGATTTTTCTTTGTTACTTTCTTTGCATCAAGGCAAAGAAAGTAAATAGCGAGTTTGAATTAAACATCAAAACTTGCATAAAAGCTTTCCTAAAGAAAAATGAATTCAAAAGCCAATTTATATTTCATCGCAATAATACCACCGGAAGAAATTCGTGAAGCTGTAACACAAATAAAACAAGATTTCGCTGAACGTTTCAAAAGCAGCAAAGCATTAAAAGTAATTCCGCACATCACTTTAAAAGCGCCATTTAAATTTTCTGCTGAAAAGCATACAGTAGTATTAAGGTGGTTTGCATCAGCAAATGTTACGGTAAATTCTTTTCAACAAGAGCTAAAAAATTTTGGAAGTTTTGCCAACAAAAGAAATCCCGTAATTTTCATTGAGCCTGTAATGAATGAATCACTAAAAACATTGCAGAGCAACCTTATTAATTATTTTATAAAAGAATTCGGTAAAGAACAGGTAGCACAAAATGAATATAAGTTTAGTCCGCACATGACAGTTGCATACAGAGATCTTTTGTATCATCAATATAAAATAGCGTGGAAAGAGTATCAGTCAAAAAAATTTGAAGCAATATTCAAAGTGAATTCATTTCATTTATTAAAGCATGATGGAAAGAAATGGGAGAGTGTAAAAGAGTTTGTATTACCAAAGAATTAGCTCAATCATTTTCAAAATATTCTCTCGAAATTCCCGATTGACGATGATGGATTGTAAAGTTCCGATTTTAATTTCAGAATGATTGGGTACAGGAACGGTAATTGTTGTGTTATTAGTTTTCTTCTGCATTACAATATGGCTACCTTTTTGTCGCACTTCAAAAAAATTCATGCTGTGCAAGGATTTTACAAACTTCTTTACCGGAAAGTATTTTTAATTTACGCAACTGCTACCTGGACATTTGTTATAAAAATATCTGTTTTTAAACGAGAAGTAATTTCTTCCTTTGAAGCATGCTCAAGAAATAATTCAATTGCTTCCTGTAAATTAGATTTTGCTTCTTCTACAGTATTTCCCTGGCTTGCAACATCTAACTCGGGACAGAGTGCTACAAATCCATTATTTCCATTATTTTCTCTTTCAATAATCGCAGTAAAATTTCGAATACTTTCCATTGTAAAACTTTTTTATAAAGCTACAAAACATAAAGAAAAATAAACGCAAGTAATGTTTTCAATCATGTCAATAACTTTTCATCTTCTATTTCCGCCGTTCCCGTTACATTCGCAGCCCATTTGAATTTTAAAATAAAATCCAATCAAAATATTTTATGTCAGCGTTTAGTAATCCAATTGCGTTAAAACTTAGCCTGAGAACATCACAAGTTGAGGCGGTATTGAATTTGTTAGAAGAAGGTTCAACCATGCCTTTCATTGCACGTTATCGTAAAGACAAAACGGGAAATCTTGACGAAGTCCAGATTCAGCATATACAGGACGAAGCAAGATTTTTGAAAGAATTTACAGAGCGAAAAACTTTCATTGAAAAAGCCATCACGGAGCAGGGCAAAATGACTGATGAATTACAGAAAAAATTAAATGATGCAACAACAATTGCTGAACTCGAAGACATTTATCTTCCTTTCAAACCGAAAAGAAAAACCAAAGCACAAACTGCAAGAGAAAATGGTTTGGAACCCTTGGCATTGTTGATACTTGAACAAAAAGATATTGACGTTGTTGCTGAAGCAGAAAAATTTATCAATGAAAAAATATTGACTGCAGATGATGCATTGCAAGGTGCAAGAGATATTATCGCCGAAATGATAAATGAAGATGCGGAGATTCGTGCAAAAATGCGTAAGCTGTTTGAAGACAAAGCAAAACTGCAAAGCAAAGTTGTTACAGAAAAGGAGACAGAAGGAATCAAGTACAAAGATTATTTTGATTTTACCGAACCTATTTCAAAAATTCCATCACACAGAATACTTGCAGTATTCAGAGGTTTTCTTGAAGGTTATTTGCGTGTTTCAATTGCTCCTGTTGAAGAAGATGCATTGGAGTTGATTGAAAGAGTGTATGTGAAAGAAATGAATGCTTCAACCGATGTTGTAAAGAAAGCAATAAAAGATGCATACAGAAGATTGTTGCAGCCAAGTTTGGAGACAGAATTCAGAACGGCATTGAAGCAACAAGCCGATGAAGAAGCGATCAATGTATTTGCAGAAAATTTAAGGCAATTATTGTTGAGTTCTCCTTTAGGAAGCAAACGCATTCTTGCAATTGATCCCGGTTATCGTACAGGTTGTAAAGTTGTTTGTCTTGATGAGAAAGGAGAGTTGCAACATAATGATCTGATCTATGTGCATGAAGCGAATAAGTTAGAAGAATCAAGTAACAAGATTGAAGAGTTGGTAAAACGTTTCAACATTGAGGTATTTGCAATCGGTGACGGAACTGCAGGAAGAGAAACAGAACAATTCATCAAAAAATTGAATCTTGATTTACCTGTGTTCTTAGTAAATGAAGATGGTGCTTCTGTTTACTCAGCTTCAGAAACTGCAAGAGAAGAATTTCCAAATTATGATGTAACGGTTCGGGGTGCTGTAAGCATTGGAAGAAGATTAATGGATCCGCTTGCAGAATTGGTGAAGATAGATCCCAAAAGTATCGGCGTTGGTCAATACCAGCATGATGTAAACCAGGTTCGTTTAAAAGAACGATTGGATCAAACTGTAGAGAGTTGTGTAAATACAGTTGGAGTAAATTTAAATACAGCGAGCAAACATTTATTAAGTTATGTGAGTGGAATCGGAAATACACTTGCAGAAAACATAATAAAACATAGGAACGAAATTGGAAAATTCACACAACGTGAACAGTTATTGAAAGTGCCAAGGCTTGGCGACAAAGCATTTGAGCAGTGTGCAGGTTTTTTACGCATTAAATACGGAACAAATCCGCTTGATGAAAGTGCTGTGCATCCGGAAACCTACACTGTTGTAAATAAAATGGCGACAGATCTGGATGTTGATGTAAAAAGTTTGATAGGCAATGAAACACTCATCAAAAAAATTGATGCAAAAAAATACATCACTGAAGAAATTGGTGAGCTCACGATAAAAGATATTTTGAATGAATTGAAAAAACCGGGTCTCGATCCGCGAAGCGAATTAGAGCATTTTGAGTTTGCAAATATTTATTCAATCCAGGATGTAAGAGCGGGAATGGTTGTTCCGGGTGTTGTTACTAACCTTACACGCTTCGGTGCTTTTGTTGATATCGGTGTAAAACAAGATGGTCTTGTGCATGTGAGTGAGATCGCACATAAATACATCAGTGATCCGAATGAAGTTTTAAAATTGAATGATAAAGTGCAGGTAAAAGTGCTTGACGTTGATATTGCAAGAAAGCGAATCAATTTATCTATCAAGCAAAATGTTGAAGACACAAGAAACAAGAATCAGGATTCAAGAAACAAGTACCAGGGAACACGATCGAAGAATCAAGATTCAAGACGAAAAGAAGATACTGAATTGAGCATGAACGATGCGCTGAATACTTTAAAGAAAAAGTTTGGAAAATAATTTTTAAATCTCCTTTTACGGTAAGGGTTGACAACATTTAAAGATCATCAACCCTTTTATTCACCTCAAAAACCAAAAATATTTTTTGATTTCTTTTCCTTATTCTTTGTAAACAGAAATACTACAGCAGCAGTGAGCAGCGCTACTTTCACAACTTTTTTTACAACATTTTTTTTGTTGTATTTCCATTCCGCTTTCCATCCCTCTTCTGCAAAACAATTGGGAACATGTCCATGCAGTAGATCATCAATAACTCCTTCTACAACATTTACCCTGTCTGCCAATAATAAATTCAGCCAATGCCCGTATTCTGATTCATCGAACTTAAATGCAAATCTTCTTATCATTCCACTCAATCCTGATGGCGGCACAGGTGTTCCGAATGTTGCGCTTAAATTCGGTCTTTCAATTGATTTCAAAATTTCAGCAGTTGGTGTTTGCAGAGGAGGTCTTTTCCAGTTTAATCTTGCATGATCATCACCGGTATATTTTTTCATCGGATACGTTGGTTCATTTTCAGGATCGGCATCTGAATTCCATCCGGGAATATTTTTATAATTTAAGTTTGTGTTTTCCATGTTACTGCGTTTTTATTTTCTTGCTGAAGGCGGAATAAGAACTGTCTTGATACAATTATCAAGCTTGTCAGAAAATATGCGATACGCATCTGATATTTCTTCAAGTGGTATATGATGTGTAATAATTTCTTTCGGACTTATATGGCCTGCCTCTATATGACCGATCAACTTTGGTAGCAATCTTTTTACAGAAGTTTGATTGGCTCTTATCGTTAATCCTTTATTCACTACGTTACCGATAGGTATAAGATTATCTGTTGGACCATACACACCAACTACTGATACAATGCCACCTTTCTTTACAGAATTAATCGCCCAATGAAGTGCTGTTGCAGAGCCTGCCTGCATCATCAGCTTTCTTCCTGTGATTGTTTGCAAGGGGCTTCCTTCTGCTTCGCATCCCACTGCATCAATGCATACATCTGCTCCAAACCAGTCAGTAGTTTTTTTCAAAAACAATACAGGATCTTTCATCGATTTAAAATTGTATGCTTCACAGAACGCAAACTTCTTTGCAAATTCCAATCGATACTCCACATGGTCTATTATTATTACTCGTGCAGCTCCAAAAAACCAGGCACATCTTGCCGCAAGGATTCCAACAGGCCCAGCACCAAAAACAACAACTGTATCGCCTGTTTTAATACCACCCATTTCCGCAGCCTGGTAGCCGGTAGGATATATATCAGTCAGTAACACCGCATCATCATGGTCCATCCAGTCGGGAATTACTGTTGGCCCTACATCTGCATAGGGCACACGCACATATTCTGCTTGCCCGCCATCATAACCGCCTGTTGTATGCGAGTAACCAAATATGCCGCTTGCCGCTGTAGCTTCAGGATTTGATTCATGACAATTGCTGTATAACTCCTGTTTGCAAAAAGCGCATTGTCCGCACGCAATGTTGAAAGGCACCAACACATTATCACCCACTTTTAATTTCTGAACTTCAGAACCGACTTCTTCAACAACACCGATAAATTCATGACCGAAAGTTGTTCCAACACGTGTATCAGGAACCATTCCGTGATAGAGATGCAGATCAGAGCCGCAAATGCATGAACGTGTAACACGCACAATTGCATCACCGGGATGTTGTATTTCAGGCATCGGTTTATGAGCGATGCGAACCCTGTAAGGACCGCGATAATTCATTGCTAACATAAAATTCCTTTTGTGTTTTTGCTTAGATTCTTTCAATTATATCATACCGAAAAAAGATGAAATAATTTTTAATAAAACATGTGCCACCGAATGCAGGCACAGCAAGGTTTGTGGAAAATGAAAGAAATAAATTTTTGAGGAGAATTTTGTAAATCAAAATTCCCAAAGCCCATAATTTATCTAAGCCCTTCTACATTTTATAAACACTATTTGTATTTCAGGTGTGAACCAGAAGGTACGGGTATAATTATTGTGACACAATACTATAATAGTCTTCGGACTGCTAATACATATGGATAACACCGCGATACAATTGCAGATAAAGCTATTGGAGCAGATGATTGATTTGGAGGAAAAAAACTACAGGGAAGCTATTACTTCAAGTAAAGATTATTTCATTCTGCGAAAAATAAGAGAAAATATAAGAGGTTTGAAACAACAACTCGCATCACTTAAAGAAAAAGCATAAAATACTAATCCGGTTACCCTGATCTTCAATTATAATCTATTTATTCTTTCGCCTTTAAAAAAATCCATCAAACATTTAAAAAAATGCACAAATAGTGCGCGTTGATGGATGTTAATTTCTACCTTTATTATCACTACTTTGAAGGAATACATATGTTTTCTTTTCGGTCTCCAGCAAATGCTTATCGTGCCCGGTAATTCTAAACTCTGCCTTTTTAAAATCATGAGCCAATCAACAAAAATTTGTACACCGATTTTTGCTGAGATAAAGAAAATATTTTTAGTAAGCGTTAATGAACGATGATAAGTTAAATATTAAAAAAGTAAAAAATTGGTGACTTAATTAGTAAGGTTTTTTTACATAATGGCTTTAATTGTTCATTATCTAAAACACAAAAATGAACGGAAATAAATTACCCATTGAAGAACAGAAAAAAAGTAAGAATCTTCTCAATAATGATCAACGCATCATCGTTATCGGCGCTTCCACAGGCGGCTTTGAGGCGTTTAAAACAATTGTAAAAGGTCTGCCGCCAAATTTCGATGCGTCCATCTTTATCGTATGGCATATAAGCCCTAATGCTCCAAGCATATTACCGCAGCTACTTAATCGTTTCAATACTATTTATGCAGCGCATGCATATAACGATGAAGAAATAAAACCTAACCGTATTTATATAGCGCCACCCGATTATCACATGTTGATTCAAGATGGGAGAATACGTATCACGCGCGGCCCCAAAGAGAATCGTTTTCGTCCTGCTGTTGACCCGTTGTTTCGCTCCGCGGCTTATTCATACGGTAATCGTGTTATAGGCGTAATTTTATCAGGTGCGTTAGACGATGGTACGGCTGGTTTGTGGACAGTAAAACATTACGGCGGTATTGCCATCGTTCAAAACCCGATGGATGCGGAAGTTCCTTCCATGCCCGAAAATGCCATACGTGTAGTAAACATTGATCATTCAGTTGGGGTACCGGAACTGCCCGCCCTGCTTGTTCGTTTATCAAAAGAACCTGTTAACGAAAATGTGAATGTTATGCAAGATGAACAAACAAAAAGAGAAATCGAAATTGCTGCTGAAGAAAGCGCACTTCAAAAAAACATTTTGAGTTTTGGCGTGCTTTCACCTTTTACCTGCCCTGAGTGTCACGGTGTTTTATCCAGGTTACAAAACGATAATATCATTCGCTACCGGTGCCATACCGGGCATGCTTATACTGTTGATGCATTGATGGCGGCTTTAACAGAAAAAATTGAAGATAGTTTATACAATGCCATTCGTGCAATGGATGAGAGTGTGATGCTGTTGAACCACCTCGGCGATCATTATGCGGAGGCAAATCAGCCCAAGCTGGCAGCCCTATATTTTAAAAAGGCGAAGGAAGCATACGAACGTTCTCAACCTGTACGTAAAACAGTGTTATCTCATGAACAAGTAAACAAGGAATCAATGCACGAGCAGGTGCAAAAGGAAAATCAACAAATTCAGGAATAAGATTTATATTGTAAAAAATCAAAATGGCGCAATCAAACTCAAATAATAAAGAGGAGAAGACAAATACAGATGCCGCAGCAGTTAAGCCTCAAGACGACGGATTTCTTATAACCGGTTTAGGCGCATCGGCGGGCGGCATACAGGCATTCCAGGAATTTTTCCGGAATGTGCCCGAAAAGTCGGGAATTGCTTACGTAGTGATCTTACATCTTTCCCCCGATCACGACAGTAAGCTTGCACAGGTGCTGCAATCGGCTACGAAAATTCCGGTAACACAGGTAACGGAAAAAGTGAAAGTTGAGCCTGACCATGTATATGTTGTACCGCCTAACCAGCATCTCATCATGCAGGACGGGAGTATTGTAGTTTCGATGAATACGCAGATTGAAGACCGCCGTGCGCCTGTGGACATATTCTTTCGTACGCTTGCGGAGGAGCATGGCTCAAGTGCAATTGCTGTTGTTTTATCAGGTACCGGCGCCAATGGTTCGATGGGTTTAAAAAGGGTAAAGGAAAGGGGAGGTTGCACCTTTGTACAAAATCCTCGTGAAGCAGAATTTAATGAAATGCCGCGTAATGCCATTGCTACAGGTTTGGTTGACCAGGTTTTAAATGTCGCCGATATTCCGGCAAAAATTATTGCATACAAAAACAATCTTGGTAAAATACAGATCGCTGAAGAGTCAGAAAAACGTCCACAGGATCAGCAACAGGCGCTGCGGGAAATATTTATTGAACTAAGAGAGCGCACCAGCCATGATTTCACAAACTATAAAAGGCCGACACTGCTGCGACGTATCGAACGACGCATTAATATTCATAACCTGCCGGACTTATCTTCCTACGTGTCTTACCTGCGTCAAAACCCTGAAGAAACAAAAGCCTTACTAAGGGACTTGCTGATATCGGTAACCAATTTCTTTCGCGACAAAAAAGCTTTCGACGTTATAGAAACTGAAATATTGCCGATGCTGATAAAAGGAAAAACAAATGAACAACAGCTAAGAATATGGGTAGCAGGTTGCGCAACAGGTGAAGAAGCATATTCTCTCGGTATTATCTGTGCAGAAAAAATAAGCGGTATAATTGATGCTCCCAAGATTCAGATATTTGCAACAGATATTGATGAAGCAGCCATTGCACAAGCAAGGGAAGGGCTTTACAGCATTAATGATCTTGCCGATGTTTCGCCGGAAAGACTTCGTCGGTTTTTTATAAAAGAAGGTGATGGCTACCGAATCCGGCGGGAAGTGAGAGAAACCGTAATGTTTGCTAATCATAACTTTTTAAAAGACCCTCCTTTCTCTCATTTGGATTTGGTCAGTTGCCGAAATGTACTCATCTATCTTAATAATGTAGCACAGGAGCGTGTAGCAGAAACATTTCATTTCGCACTTAATCCCGGTGGTTTTCTGTTCCTTGGTCCTTCCGAATCGGTTGACGGGGCAACAGATCTTTACGCTACATACAACAGGGAACATCATATTTTTCAAAGCAGGCAGGCGGCGCCCCGTAACTATCCTATCCCGGAATCAGTACCTAATTTTAATGTTGATTCACATCCTGTGTTAACGGCACCTTCACCTAAAAATAAAACACTCGAACGTATTTCGTTTGGTGAGTTGCATCAGCAGCTATTGGAGCAATATGCTCCGCCTTCACTGGTTGTAAATGAAGAGTATGATATTGTACATCTCACGGACCGTGTGGGGCGGTTCTTACAAATTTCCGGCGGCGAGCCTTCCTCAAATCTGCTGAAACTTATACGGCCTGAATTAAGACTTGAATTGCGCACGCTGCTTTTCCAGGCGGGGCAACGCCAGGCTGCTATTGAAGTGAAGGGCTTGAAAATAAAGATCGACGATCAACCGGAAACAATCAACATTCATGCGCGGCCGGTGCTGCGTGCAGGCGACACGGCAAAAGGTTTTATACTGGTATTATTTGAAACGGCTACCGACGCACAACCCGAGCAGGAAGTATTACTTGCTTCAGATGAACCGGTGGCAAGACATTTGGAAGAAGAATTAATGCGACTTAAAGCACAACTGCGTGAGGCAAATGAACAACACGCGTTTCAGCAGGAGGAACTCAAAGCATCGAATGAAGAATTGCAGGCAATGAACGAGGAACTACGTTCCGCCGCGGAAGAACTGGAAACAAGCAAAGAAGAATTGCAGTCCATCAACGAAGAATTAAGAACGGTTAACCAGGAACTGAAAGTTAAGGTTGAAGAAACAAGCCTCTCCAGCAATAATCTTCAAAACCTGATCAACTCAACCAACATTGGTACTATATTTCTTGACCGGAGTTTAAGAGTGGCATTGTTTACACCGGCAGCAAGAGACATCTTCAATCTTATAACGGGAGACTATGGCAGGCCATTGAGTGATATAACCCATAAACTTGATTACCCGCATTTGCTGGAGGACGCAGAGACGGTGCTTGAAAAGTTAGCTATTCTGGAACGCGAAGTGAGCACATCTGATAAAGTTTTTCTGATGCGTATTTCTCCTTATCGTACATCTGAGGACCGCATTAACGGTGTTGTGGTAACTTTTGTTGATATCACAGAAAGAAAATTGGCAGAACATCAACTTGAGGAAAACGTTGAAGAACTTAGCCGGTTCAACAATACAATGGTGAGCCGCGAATTGAGAATGATAGAGCTGAAGAAAGAAATAAATAAACTTTACAAACGGTTAGGAGAGCCTGAACGCTACCCGCTTAATTTTGAGAAAGAGGCAAACGAAAATGATGCCTAAACAAAAGAACAGTAAAAACATTGCTTCATTAAAAACATCCGTATTCAAAAAGAGCAAAAATGAATACGGAGCAGAGCTTTTTAAAAAATTAGAGACGCTTCAAAAAGCAAATGAAGAAATAAGAAAAGCGCGTAAGGCTGCGCTTAACTTAATGGAAGATGCTATTCTTTCAAAAGATGCGTTGGCTAAATCGGAAGAGCAACTGAGGATATTGAATCTTTCTCTTGAAAAACAGGTTGCCCTGCGAACAAGAGAGTTAAAGGAACAAACACTTTTTAATTCCCGGGTTACGGAAACAGTTCCTGATATGATCAGCGTGATGGAACTGCCATCACGAAAAGTAACATTCATCAACAAACAAACTTTTATAGTGCAGGGTTTTGATCCTGACAAAATGGAGGAATTGTCTGATGAACAAAAGACGCAAATAATTCATGAAGATGATCGAGAAGCGCTGGAAACTTATTTCAATAGTTTTTCCACTGTAGGTGATGACGAAATTGTAACCGCAGAATACCGTGCAAAGAATTTTCGTGGAGAATGGTTATGGTTTAAAGTAAGAGGAGTGGTTTTTATGCGGGATGAATCCGAAAACGTTACCCAAATATTAAACATTATTCAAAATATAACGGAACAAAAAAATGCCGAAGAAAAGATCAAGAAACTTAATAAAGAACTTGCAATAAAAAACCGGGAACTGGAAACGGCGAACTCAGAATTAAGAACCTTCAGTAGTGTTGCAGCCATTGATTATAAAGAAACACTGAAACATTTGTACACATCCTTCGAATTTATTGTTACAAACGATGCACGTAATCTTAGTAACACCGGCAGAGCGAACATACGCAGAGCACAAGCTGCCATTCAAAAACTCAAATTACTTACCGATGATATTGTTGCATATTCAGAAGTGCAGACAGGAGCATTAGAAATTCAAACAGTAAATCTTTCAGAAATTTTCAAAGCTGCTCTTCAAAAACTTGAAAGAAAAATCCTGGAGACCAATGCGGTGCTCAACATTCCTTCGAAGACAAAGAAAATGAAAGGTTATCCCGACTTGCTTTTGTTATTGTTTTATCATTTACTTGATAACGCCATTAAATTCAGAAAGCCGGATACGGCACCTGCTGTAGAAATAGAGTATTCTGATATTGCAGGAGAGCAAATCGCTCATGAGGATGCTGATCCTGCGATCACTTACTTCGTTGTTTCTATAACTGATAACGGCATAAGTATTGAACCTTCAGAAAAAGAAAAGATTTTTACAATGTTCTATCGGGTACATGACAAAACAAAATATAAGGGCTCAGGAATTGGGTTGGCTATTTGCAAAAAGATAATGGATATTCATAATGGCTTTATTAGTGCAGAGCCTGCCTTTGAAAATAAAGGCACAACGATCAATTGTTTTTTTCCTTATCAGATAGAACGCTCTTAAACTCTGATTTCGTAGAAAAAATACCTTTTAATATTTCGGCGAGTGCATCTATTTTTCGTGGTTTTTTAATGCACGCTGCCGCGCCTGCTTCTATAGCCTTTTTAAAAGTATCTTCATCTATAAAATTAGAATACAAGATCACCGGTACACTAACAAGGTTTTTTATTTTCCTGATCTCTTCAAGGCATTTTAAACCATTAATGTCCGGCATATTCAAATCCAGAAAAATATAACCGGGTGTTAAATAGTTCAGCACATTCATTGCAGCCGAAGCACTGGTTGATTGAATACAACTCATTGGCTTGTCTATTTCATCAAGCGCTTCTGAAAAAATATCCATCTCATCTTTGTCATCATCTATAAGCAGAATATATTTTTGCATTCTATTTTATTTTTAAGAACTGCTTTGGCAGCTCTTGTTATTTCTCTTCCCAAACAAGATATTTCTCGTGGCTTTACAATAAATAATCTTTTAAAAAAAGTTGACCTGAAATTTACCGCAATAATAAAAGTTGAAGGAAATGTATTATCAAAACCGGGAAGAGAAGAATGATCGGTATTGTTCAACAAAATTATTATTTAAATAAACCCAATAGAAATTTTTACAAAAAAAGTGCTTTCGTTTGGTAAAAAAATTTCAAAAATAATGGATTGATTATTGCGAGTAGTGCTTGCGGATTTAAAAAAGCATCAACAACAAATCAATAGCGGAATTCGTTTTTAGCTTATTGTGCTAACCAAAATATTTTTGAATTTTCACTATGAGCATCAGAAAATTAACCGTACTGTTTGGCTTTTTTCTGTTATTATCTCCGGCAGTTTATTCGCAACGCTTCTCCGTTAACATCGGAGGCGGCATGATGAATTATGGCGGTGATTTGCAGGAAAGCGTTTTTACATTCAATCAAGCTAATAAAGCATTTGAAGCCGGTATATCTTATAAACTCTCTGATTATTTTAGTATTGATGCGTCCATTATAACAGGCAAACTTGCTGCAAGCGATGCAAAAACAAATCCTGAACGTGCCAGGCGTAATTTGAGCTTTTATACCAACCTCACAGAAGAAAATTTAACCTTGAAATTTGATTTAAAACAGGTGCCGGAGCTATTTAAATTTACTCCTTATATTTTCGGAGGGGTGGGTTTATATCAATTCAATCCTTATGCATATAATACAGTTGAACAAAAAGTTTATCTGCAACCTTTGAGTACAGAAGGAGAAGGATTGCAGCAATATCCGGCACGCAAACCTTATAAGTTAACCCAGTTTTCGATTCCTTTTGGTGGCGGAATCACTTATGCGATTTCAGATAAGTTGATGATAAGCGGAGAAGTTGCTTTTAGAAAATTGTTTACCGATTATCTTGATGATGTTAGCGGACCCACTTATGCGGATACAGCTATATTGCGGGTCGAAAAAGGAGATTTAAGTGCAAAAATGTCTTTTAGAAGTGATGAAACAAATAATCCCTTTCCTTTTAGTGACAAATTGATTCGCGGAAATCCTGACAAAAAAGATGTTTTTTATACGTGCCTGATAAAATTATCTTTTTCGTTTGGAAGTTCGGGCTCTTCAATGAATAACTGGTATTCAAGGAAAGCAAGAAAACAGTGCGGCTGCCCCGGAAAAGTTTTGTAGATTTCCTCTTTAGAACTTTTTCTTTCTTTAATTATTTCACTTGCATGAGTTATTCAACGCTTGAAGATTGTTTGATCGATCTTGAAAAAAATGGACATCTTGTACGAATAAAAGAAGAAGTTGATCCACATCTTGAAATGGCAGTAATTCATTTGCGGGTTCATGAAGCAAATGGTCCTGCATTATTGTTTGAAAACGTAAAGGGTACACAATTCAGAGCTGCTTCAAATATTTTCGGAACACTTGAACGGAGCAAATTTATTTTTAGAAAAACATTTCAAACAGTTCAAAAGCTCATTGCATTAAGAAATGATCCTTCGCTTGTTTTAAAAAAGCCTTTCAAAAATTTAAACCTTGCGCTTTCTTCTGTAAAAGCATTTCCATTAAAAAATTCATCGCATAAGGCAATTCTTCAAAATGAAATTAACATCACTGATCTTCCATTAATTCAACACTGGCCACTGGATGGAGGCGCATTTGTTACATTGCCACAGGTTTATACTGAAGATGTAAATTATCCCGGCATTATGCATTCAAATCTTGGAATGTATCGCATTCAACTTACCGGCAACGATTATAAATTAAATGAAGAAGTAGGTTTACATTATCAAATACACCGCGGAATTGGCGTGCATCAAACGATTGCAAATAACAAAGGTGTTCCTTTAAAAGTAAGTGTCTTTGTCGGCGGGCCACCTTCACACACACTTGCTGCTGTAATGCCTTTGCCAGAAGGAGTAAGCGAATTAACGTTTGCAGGTGTTTTGGGAGGAAGACGTTTTCGCTATTTCTATAACGATCGATTTTGTATAAGTGCTGACGCAGATTTTGTAATTACAGGTGAAGTATATCCGCATGAAAATAAACCTGAAGGTCCTTTTGGTGATCATCTCGGTTATTATAGCTTGAAACATGATTTTCCTTTGATGCATGTGCGCAAAGTATATGCAAAGAAAAACGCCATATGGCCTTTTACTGTTGTAGGAAGACCGCCGCAGGAGGATACAAGTTTTGGAGAACTGATCCATGCTTTAACCGGAAGTGCGATTCAAAAAGAAATTCCGGGATTAAAAGAAGTGCATGCTGTTGATGCGGCAGGTGTGCATCCGTTGTTGCTTGCAATTGGCAGCGAAAGATATACTCCATATTTAAATGAGCAACAACCATCCGAAATATTAACCATTGCAAACCATATTTTGGGAACAGGGCAATTAAGTCTTGCAAAATTTCTTTTTATTACCGCGGATGAAACAAATCAACTTTCAACATCAAACGTTCAAAAATTTCTTGAATATATCTTAGAGCGGATTGATTTCTCAAGAGATATTCATTTTCAAACAAACACTTCCCTTGATACCTTAGATTATTCGGGTACGGCATTAAACAAAGGAAGCAAAGTAATATTTGCTGCCTATGGGAAAATTATCAGACCATTGTGTAAAGAAATTCCCGCACCCATAAAAAATCTTCAAAACTTCAAAAATCCGTGTCTTGTTATGCCGGGAGTAATAGCGATGGAAACTCAATCATTTTTTTCGTACGATACAACAAACGCCGAGATAGAAATATTAAATGAACAACTTTTTACGGAGACAGAAAACTTAAAAAAAGTTGCTTTAATAATTGTCTGTGACGACAGTGAATTCACAAGTAAAAATTTGCGGAATTTTTTGTGGGTGACATTTACACGCTGCAATCCCTCACATGATATTTATGGCATTGAAAGTTTTTATGATCATAAACACTGGGGTTGTAAAGGACCGTTGATTATTGATGCACGTATAAAACCTCATCATGCTCCTATATTAGAAAAAGATGTAAATAGTGAGAAGAAAATTGAAAAAATTTTTAATAAAGGTGGAAGCTTGTATAACGTACTAAAATAAAATAGGGGCGGCGGAGAACCGTTGCCCCTTTTTTCAACCCTAAACCCTTAAAAAACTGGTGTAAAGGTAATAAAAATCATGCCATTTTTGGGAAAAACTTTTGTTAACAAAACAAAATTCTTCATATTTATTTTTTCATGAAAATTGCTTGTCGGTTTTTTAGGTTATTAATCAATGCGATAAGTTTTTTGCTCCTTTTGGATAATCATACAGATTCAATTTTTTTTCCACATGATATACACTTTATAAAGTGGAGCTGACAATTTCATGTTGGGAGGAAACCATTTGTTGCGGTGCGGGAGAAATTATTTTTTCCTTTTTGAATTCAAAAAACACAAACCACGCAGTTATAACGGAGGATATAATGAAATAAGCGATCAGAACAGAATTTATCAAAGGAAAATATTTTTCCGCACCAAACCAACCTCCTGAATAATAAATTATACTAAGTCCTAAAACATTTTTTGCCAGTTCACATATCAATGCAAAAGAATGTTTATCCATTAACTCAGTATAAGCATAAACAGTTAAAAAAATAAAACCTCCGTAAATAAACATCCCGGGGCTTCCTATGTCCGCTATATTCAGGAAAAGGTAAGTTATCATCAGGAGCAATGCAATTGTTTGAACCCAACTCCATACATATAAAAACTTTGAGGCTGATGTATCATATTTTCTAAAGTGATAAACATCATCAATTTTATAAACCGGGTATTTTTCTGTTACATCTGAAGGGCGCCAGCCTGTTGGCATGAACCAAATGCGCAATTTATCTTTAAAGCTTTTCGTTCGCCATGCATCTTTAATTAAAAGCCATAAGTGCTGAAAATTTATTTTTATCGGGTTCCATGTTTGCACCGGTCTTGTAATACCATAAACGGGAGGAACATCCGGCAGTTCTTCCTGGAAAGTTCCAAAAAGCTTATCCCAGAAAATAAATATCTGCGAAAGATTTTTATCAATGTATTCAGGATTCAATGCATGATGCACCCTGTGATGAGAAGGTGTTACAATGATCTTTTCCAAAAATCCCATTTTATTGATATGTCGTGTATGATACCAGAATTGCGCAAACAAATGAACGGGTGCAATTATCGCTATAACTCCGGCAGGAATGCCAAGCAACGCTGCCGGTATCAAAAGGAAAGTAAACAACTGAACAAATACGGAAACGCTTTGCCGCAATGCACATGCAAGATTAAATTCTTCACTGCTGTGATGAATGATATGACTGTTCCAGAAAAAATTTATTTTATGATCGATCCTGTGTACCCAATAACCGGAAAAATCCAAAACAATAAAGGCAATTATATAAGTAAGCATTGTTGATTGCACATGGTAAATCGCAATTTTCTTTACAAGCCATTCATAGGTAATGATTGAAAAACTTAAACCAAGAACATCTTTTGTAACATTCGTAATGCCGCTGCTTAAACTGCTGAGCATATCCATTCCGCGCACGGTATCTTTTCTCTTTTGCCTCCCGTACCATTTCTCAAACAGCACGAGTAACAAAAAAGCCGGCATTACAAACACAAGAATTTTCCCGTAAGTCTCCATACGCAGCGATTACACTATAAAGTTAAAAATCTGCAATAAGAAAGCGCAAAGATTTATATGAACGTTAAAGAAATTCTTTTCAATGTTTATTGACCCGGCTTTTGCTGCTATAATGTTGGATACAAAAAAATTATTTCAATAAGAACGAACCTGATTTACAAACCATGTAATAGGATTAAAATTGGTTAATGCAAAAGCTGTTACAATTAAAAAGGCGATTCCGAAAAATGCTCCCCAAAGATGTGCGGAGTGATTGATATAACTGCCTCCGCGTCGACTTAAATAAGCAGTAATAAGAAGATAAACGGGTCCGAATATAAAGCCGGGGATTGGAATAGGAATAAATATAAGACTTACTCCAATTGTTGGGTTTAAAAAGATGCCGGCGAAAATTACTGCAGACACTGCGCCTGAGGCTCCAAGACTTCTGTATGAATAATTTTCTTTGTGTTGAACGTAAGTGGGAATTAAACACGCCGGTAATGCAGCAATATACATCAGTGCGTAAAGAAGATCACCTTTCGAGCCGAAAATTTGCATGAAGTTATTTTCAACGATTCTTCCAAAAACATAAAATGAAAACATGTTAAACGCAAGATGCATGATGTCTGCATGAATCAAACCACAGGTAAAAAATCGATACCATTCTTTTCTGTAATAGATCGCAGGCGGATTAAAAATAAGTGCATCAATAACCCGCTGATTTGAGAAAGCTATAAAAGAAACGATACAGGTTATTATTACAATGACAATAGTAACATTCATTTCAGATGAGAGATTTAATCCGTGTAAATATACCTTAATCGCATTATCAGTATATGAATTTTATGAGTGATGGTATTTTTCATTTTTGAGAATAGTGCAGGCGCGATACAATTGCTCTGCAAGCATTAATCGTACAAGCATGTGAGGAAACACAAGCTTTGATAAACTCCATGTATAATTGGCTCTCGTAAAAATTGATTCGTCCACGCCGTACACACCACCAATTAAAAAGATGAGTTTCTTTACACTTTCATTTGCCCTTTGCTGAAGAAAATCTGCAAGCTCGGGAGAAGTTAATTGCTTGCCTCTTTCATCAAGGAGAATTACGTAAGCATCTTTGTTGAGCCATTCAAGAATTGTTTGTGCTTCTTGTTTCTTCAGATCCATTTGCGAAAGCATCGCCGCATTTTTTGGTGTTGGAATAATTTCCCATTCGGCAGAAAAATATTTATTCAGCCGGTCAGTAAATTCCTCGACACCCGTCTTTACGTAAGCTTCATGCTGCTTGCCAATAGACCATAATTGAATTTTCATGATGCGAAATTAACTGTCATAAAAATGTTATTTCAAACTAAATATTTTTGTAATTGAAATAGTCTATTAAATTTGTCGTGAAATTAAAAACATGTTTTCCGTAATTAAATATTGTTGTTGCTGCAGTTCTGTATAAAAGGGAGAACGTGTATCTTGTATAAATCATTATACCCTTCTCTCGCAGGAGGGTTTTTAATTTTAAAAAACTGCGTTATGGAATATCCCGGTTACATTTTGTCGAATCGACTTCCTTCGGTGAAATCAATTCATGCATTTACCGATGAACTTATCAATTATCTTTTCCCGGTTACCGATGAACCGGAGATGTTCATGGAGCATCATGAAGGAGAACTCTACAAGTTGCAAACACATTTAAAGGAACTGCTGTGTTCTGTTGATTATTCAAATAAGCTGAACATAGAAGATATCTGCGATAAATTTTTTGAGAAACTGGCAAGTGTAAAAACAATGTTGTTGCAGGATGCACAACTTATTCTTGATTTTGATCCCGCTGCATCGTCATTTGAGGAAGTGATTCTTTCTTACCCCGGATTTTATGCAATTCTTGTGCATCGTCTTGCGCACATTTTATACCTGTTGAAAGTTCCGCTCATTCCGCGTTTCATGAGTGAATGGGCACACAGCAAAACGGGTATTGATATTAATCCGGGAGCAACAATCGGAAGCCCTTTCTTTATCGATCACGGAACGGGTGTTGTTATCGGCGAAACCGCAGTGATTGGTAACAATGTAAAAATTTATCAAAGTGTAACGCTTGGTGCAATTGCAGTGAGAAAAGAAGATGCAAA
>Ga0207706_10001898_pt1 | contig 20525 bp, 29 predicted proteins | sample KBSC53metaG_FD_184318 | JGI IMG/M metagenome (GOLD analysis project Ga0207706, IMG submission 184318) | Corn rhizosphere microbial communities from Kellogg Biological Station, Michigan, USA - KBS C5-3 metaG (SPAdes) (version 2) | ecosystem: Host-associated > Plants > Roots > Rhizosphere > Soil ... | reverse complement strand
ATGGGCCTACCGTGTTGACTAGACTAGTGCGGGAGCGCGACGAGATCAAAGCCGAGTTGGAAGCGGCGCGGTCTGCAATAAGGGAGCAGGACACACGCATTGCCGAGCAGGACCGGCAAATTGAAACCTTGACGGCAGAGCGCGATTACCGCCCACGCATGGATGAATACGAGCGGCTCAAGGCCGAGTTGGAGCAAGCGGCAGAGCGGCAGCGGGAATACAAGCGGCTATACGATCTGCGTGGAGAAGCATTGAAATGTCCTTGTCCAAAGTGCGGTTATGTAGCGACCATACTCACCCAAGCCGAGGGGCAAAAATGATTATAGATAAGCTCTTCGTGCTCGTCCTTGCTCTGGCGGTTATAGTGGCGCTTGCCGTTATCGTCGTGGATGTATTCAGGATTACACTATGAGCGCACTAAGGTGGAGTGTCGATGAATACAGAGCATGGCAGAAAACCGGCACGATGCCTAAAGCCAAGGCGAATAAATACCATGCTCAAAAGACCGTAGTTGACGATATAACGTTTGATTCAAAGAAAGAGGCGGCTAGGTATCAAGAACTCAAGCTGATGCTCACAGCGGGAAAAATTAGCGATTTGAAGGTGCACTATCCGTTCAGTTTGGACGTGCGCAACGTGAGATGTGGAAGTTATGAGGCGGACTTTGTTTATTTCAATCAGGAAGGGAAAATCGTGGTTGAGGATGTGAAGTCGAAGGCAACGCGCACAAGTCTGTACCAATTCAAGAAGAAAGTGTTTCGCGCGATTTATAACTTGGATATTGTGGAAATATGATACCGTTGCGCCCACTCTGCCTCTTGTCCTGGTCGGCCTGGTCTACCATGGACGACGCGCTGGCAAGAATACGGATATTGATCCCGGCAAGCGCGACGCAGCAAATAGTCAGGCAAAACGAGGACGGCAGCATCTGGCGGGGAGAGCATGGCTGAACAATGAACATTATCTCACTAGGGGCTGGAGTCCAAAGTAGTACACTTGCACTTATGGCAAAGCACGGCGAGATTACGCCGATGCCAGACGCGGCTATCTTTGCTGATACGCAGGCCGAGCCGAAGGCGGTTTATGAGTGGCTTGATTGGCTAGAAAAGCAGTTGCCGTTCAAGGTTGTTCGCGTAAGTAAAGGCGAATTAGGAGCGGCCAATAATCGCGTTTTTGTAAGTAAAAAGACCGGCAAGCCATACCGCAAAATATACATTCCGACTTACGGCGAGCAAGGGCCGCTGCCACGCAAATGCACGACTGATTTCAAGTTAGTGCCGATTTACCGATATGCGCGTCAATATCGGCCAGTAACGATGTGGATCGGTATCAGTTTGGATGAAGCATCGCGGATGAAAGAGCCGTTTCGTAAATGGGTTAAGAATCGTTACCCATTGATTGAATTGAACATGCGCCGAAGCGATTGCCTGCGCTGGATGTCTAAGAAGGGCCGTCCCAAAGGCACGCACATAACTATCCTGCCGCGCCCGGTACGCAAGTGCGGCAAGCTATTAGAGCGCACAATCCGCTGCGAATTCTGCGGCGCAACTTTCAGATCGCTTACTTTCAAGGCGGATCACATCTTTAGATTTCATACATTCAACGTCGATTTGTGTTGACAACCTCGAATAAAAAGCATGCCATAGGCACAGCACTCCCATGCAAGGACCGGATTGTGTGCATGAAATAGGGCTCGGCGTAGAAAGAGGCTGGCATCAAGGATTTGACTGCGACGCGTTTATGATCAGGGCTGAGGTGTATAAGTGGCTATGCCAAGTAGGATTACTTCGCGCAACGCAGGTAGTGGGCGAGATAGTGGACTTGGAAGAAGGCCGTTGTGATAGGAGTTGCTGATTTATGAGACAGACTCTAGGCAAGAAGAAGATCGCATTTTATAAGAAAAAGACAGGACTTCCCGTTGTCGGTGGCATGGTGCGTGGCGATACCGACCATCGTGTCGATCTTCTGTTAGAAGACGGTCTTGTGGCATGGCTTTACAAGAATGGCGAGATAGAGATCGACTCAAGACTACGTTGGACAAGTAAAAATAAAGAATGAAAAAAATAGTTCTAGCCGCGGTTCTCTGGTTTTCGCTGGCGGGCGTAGCTCATGCGACATGGCATCTTTATGTCGTCGCGGTTATCGGCGCCGGTACTGAGCAGGATGATAGGCGCGGCAAATATACCGATCTCGCAACATCGTTTTCATGTACCGATTATGGTTTTCAGCCAGTGATGATTTGCGCGATGGATGTTAGCGGTGCAAATGATACGTTTATCAACGCGCAATCGGACGCGACGAGATTACCGGATAATCTCGATTCGACTATATCGGCGGGCGCGTTGACAGTAGTTCAAAATGCGCTTGAGAATCGAAATATTCCCGCTGGTTGGGTTACGGCCGGCTTGACGTATCGTGAGTTGCTCAGGACTGTCGATGGCTTTTTTGCCTTTATGCAAAGGTATCTCGGTGTTACCGGCAAGAAATTACCGGTATTCGGCGGATCGGTAACGCTCAATACGCAGTTCAATGATCTCTCGCAGACGCTTAAAAACGAACTGGCATCGACGGCGCAGAGTCTTGGACTGGATACATCGCAGTTAAGCGGCACGAATACTCTTAGGCAGATACTAAAGAACATTGCCGATCAATGGGGCCAGCGTAGTTTCGTGTTGGGCGGGATTACGATCTAGTTATGCCTTATCGTGCATCAACATTACGCCCTCTCAATCAACCAGCCTACGAACCCAAGCCGCGGCTATCGGCGAAGGAACGCGGGTATGATGCGGATCATCGCTTTTGGCGTAAGGCTATATTGGCAAGAGATCAGATATGTAGGCGTTGCGGTAATGCGCGTGCATCTCATGCTGATCATATTGTATCAATAAGTAAGAGGCCGGATTTGCGGCTTGATTTGAGGAATGGACAAGGATTGTGTCACGCTTGCCATAGTAAGAAGACGGCGAGTGATGATGGTGGGTATGGGAATAGAAGGCGATGAGTAGTGCAATGCGTCGAGTATACAAAGAAGGTAGGCGTGGGCCGTTCACTTGCCTGCACTGTCATAAGATGTTACTCCGTAAGATCACGAAGAGCGAAAGGTGAGGGGGAAACGTTTTGTACTCGTGATTGTGCATTTGCATGGCGTAAAACGCATCCTGAATGGACAGTGCTACATCGGGGACGAGCTGTTAAGGGTAAGCTGCTTTCGTTATTCTATAAATCGTGCATATTCTGCGGTGCTCTCACGTGAATGCAACGGACGAAAGAATGATAAACCACTAGGACAGCAATGGCTTCAGGGCTTCGCTTCGTTCCAAAAACGTAAAGTAAATCAATTAGATAACCACGCCGGTCATTTTCTTGGGCGAATTTCTCCGCCTTTACCGCGTGCTCGCTGCGTTGAGAGTTAGTCCAACTAAGCGTTTATAGAGAAAAATCAAAAAACTAGATGGGACTCCACGGCCCGAAACTACATTCACCATTCAAGACGATCGCTCACGTACCGCATCCTGACAAAATCAAGGGTAAAACGCGCGCAGATCGGCTTATCAAGTGGATTGAGTATTTGCCTATAACGTCCGGTACTCAGGCCGGCACGCCGATTAAAGTCCGTCCGTGGCAACGGCGAGACTTAACCGCAATTTACAAAACCGACAAGAACGGCAAGCGAATCGTCAGACAAGCTCTTATCACATTACCGCGCAAGAACGGCAAAACTCAGCTTGCGGCGGCTTTGGGGCTTGCGCATTTGTGTGGACCCGAGCGCGAAAGCCGCGGGCAGGTGTATTCGGCAGCAGCCGATCGCAAGCAAGCCGCGCTGATTTATGACGAAATGAAAGCGATGGTCATGGCGACCGATTTGAAGGATCGGGTCATTATCCGCGATTTCAACAAGCACCTCGAGGATAAAGAAACCGGAAGTTCTTATTTTGCATTATCGGCGGATGCGGACACCAAACATGGTTTTTCCGCCTCCTGCGTTATCTATGACGAGCTCGCGCAGGCGCCGGATCGAAAACTTTACGACGTTTTGACTACAAGTACTGGCGCGCGAAAAGAACCGCTCGTCATCGTTATTTCGACGCAATCGCCTAACGAGCATTCCGTAATGACTGAGCTGGTCAATTACGGCTTGGACATTCAAAAAGGCGTGCATAAGGATCCGACTTTTTATCCAGTGATTTATACCGCGCCGGAGGATGCGGATCCGTGGGATGAAAAGGTTTGGTTTGCCTGTAATCCGGCTCTAGGGGATTTCCGATCACTCGAGGAAATGCGCTCCGAGGCTATCAAGGCACAGCGCATTCCGGTGCGTGAGGCCACTTTCAGGCTTTTATACTTGAATCAGCGCATCAACGCCGATGCCCGATTTATTGCAATGCCGGAATGGGATGCCTGTGCTGGTGCGTTTGATCCTGAGCAGCTAAAGGGGCGACGCTGTTATGCCGGTTTGGATCTCGCCAGCACGACGGATATCGCCGCGCTCGTGCTCGTTTTCCCCGGCGAGCCGTGCATCGTGAAGCCATTTTTTTGGGTGCCTGAAGAAAATATCGAGAATCGAGTCACCAAAGATCGCGTGCCTTATGATCTTTGGGTACGCCAGGGATTGATTGAAGCCACACCGGGAAACCAGATCGATTATCGGTGGATCATGCTGAAGCTCGGGCAGTGCCGGGTTGACTATGATTTAAAGATGCTCGCTTTTGATGAGTGGGGCTCGCACAAGATTATAACTGATTTGTGCGACAATTTCGGGTTTACAGTTGAGGCGAAAGAAAATGAGCGTTACGGCAAGCCGCTCCTGTGGAAGTTTCGCCAGGGATTTGCGAGCATGAGCGCGCCGACGAAAGAACTGCTAAACTATGTCTTGGCGCGCCAGATCGCTCACGGCGGGAATGCGGTACTTCGCTGGATGGCGAATAACGTAATTGTGCAAACCGATCCGGCGGGAAATTTAAAACCGGACAAAGGCAAGAGCATTGAGCGCATAGACGGCATCGTAGCACTGATCATGGCTTTAGATCTTGCTATTCGTAACGCCAACCAGACTACCAGCAGCGTTTATGACGAAAGGGAAATTCGCTACCTATGAAAATCACTGAATTGATTCAACGCGGGCTTCGCGCTCTCGGCATCAACACGCCGGGGCTGGAAACCTATTTCGCCTTTGGCGGTGGCCAAGGCACCTCGTCGGGCGTGCGCATCAATGAAAATAATGCGCTTGCGGTTGCTGCTGTCTATGAATGCACGCGGGTTATTGCCGACACGATTGCTTCACTGCCGTGCTTTCTTTATCGCCGGCTGGCAACCGGCAAGGAACGCGCCGAGGATCATCAGGTTTATCGTGTGCTCCACGAGGAACCGAATCCGGTAATGACGCCGTTTGAATTCAAGCAAACCATGCAGGGGCATTTGTGCTTGTGGGGTAAAGCGTTTGCCGAAATCGAGATTAACGGCGCCGGTAGAGTGCAAGCGCTCTGGCCACTGCGTCCCGATATGATGCGCGTGCAGTTTTTTAACAACAAACTGTATTACTACTACACCACGCCTGACGGTCAGGAACGCCAGCTTCAAAACGTGCTTCATCTGCGTGGCTTATCGTCAGATGGGATCAATAGCTACTCGCCTGTCGGCCAAAATCGTCAGACACTAGGACTGGCGCAGGCTGCAGAGGAGTATCGGGCACGCTTTTTTGCCAATGATGCGCGCCCTGGTGGTGTTTTGCAGACGGATCGATCACTCGGTGACGTTGCTTATAAGCGACTGCAGAAATTCTGGGATGAACAGCATCAAGGACTTACTAACCGCGGGCGGACAGCCATTCTTGAGGACGGTGTTAAGTGGCAAGACGTCGGCATGCCGCCGGACGATGCGCAGTTCATACAGGGCCAGGAGTACCAAAAAAGCGATATAGCGGCGATTTTCCGCGTCCCGAGCTACAAAATAGGGCTTTTAAAGCCGGGAACCGTGAGTTTTGCGAGCGTTGAGCAACAGGCGATAGACTTTGTGATCGATTGTATTCGCCCTTGGCTCGTCTGTTGGGAGGAACGCGCGACACTAGGACTCCTTACGCCTACGGAGCGAAAACAGTACTTTGCCGAATTCCTAGTTGACGCATTGCTCCGCGGCGACAGTACTCAGAGAGCGGATTTTTACACCAAAATGTTCAATATCGGCGCTTTTACACAAAATAATATCCTCGAAAAAGAAAATATGAATGGGATTGGCGCTCTCGGCGATCGCCGGTATGTGCCGCTCAACATGATTCCGGTGGATCTCGTTGATGATGTAGTCAAGGCGAAGCTAGAGCCGAAACAGCCGACTAACCCAGCTGGCGATATGGCGCCGGATGCACCGAAGCTGATGAATGGGGCGGCACATTGAAGGAATGACCGCCGCCGAGGCCGCTAGCCTATTAGCCGACACCATGAACCAAATAGAAGCTGCAGGATTTTTACTTTATCCACATCCCAGACCTATCGGCATATCGATCCGCGTGCTCCGCGACGGCGTGACAATGGCTTTACATCCCGACGACACGCGCGTTGTGGCCAAAGTATGGGATGAGGGCGACGGCAAGGGCTGGACGGTAAAATGACGCGCGCCATGCTTCGGGCTGTAGCTCAGTTGGTAGAGCACCGGGCTGGAAACCCGGAGGTCGTCGGTTCGACGCCGACCAGCTCTTAGCATGGCGTGATTTCTGGACGGCAAGGGGTGGACGGTGAAAGTTTGAAAGACACTTCCGTATGTTTTACGAATACTGATTTTTTCATGGCTTCGCCGTCGATGCCTTTTCAAGAAACAGTGATCGTTATTCTATCGTGTCTTTGCATTGTAATGGCTGTTGTGATTGCTGTCCTTGTGGTCCGGAAGCCGTAAGTGATGGCAACTCGCGTAGTTCAGATCACTATTACGGGCGACTCTGACAGCTATGCCGCTGCGATAACCCGCATGATTGAGAAAACTGACAAGTTTACTAACGATCTGAAAAGGCTCGATGACAGATACAAGCCTGTTCCTACATTCGACTCGGTACGTGAATCGTTATTATCGCTGGACGTGAAAGATCAACAAAAAATTTATGAATGGCTGAATCGTGTCTGTGGGCGGCGAATGCCATAAAAACCTCATCTCATGTGAGTTGGACTGTTTATTTACTTCAAACTCGGTCAAGAGACCCAATTCGGGTTTATGCCGGGAGAACTCCGACGTGCCGAAGGGAAATAAGATTGCAGGAACATATTGATGGGGGATCGCGAGCATCCGGCTGCTGTAGACAGTATGGAGTTTCTAAACTCATTTATTGGGAAGAAGTACCTAGTGAAATGCACGCTCAGCAACTTGAAGAGCGATGGGCAGAGGACTTAGCTTTTATATTTGAAACTGAAAAAGTCAGAGTCTCCAATGGAATTGAAAGATGGTCAATTCGTGGCAGGCTTGAAACAAACTGGGAATTAAACACGGATAGCGACTATAGCTCGTTGAGCGAGTATAAATTGCGATTCAACTATGATCGATTACCACCGCGCGATTTATTACATCAGCGTAAAATTTGGCGGTATCGTGTAATGAATCCACTGCGGGTATTTGATTGTATTCCGATGAACCCGTCAAAGCCGATACCAACCACGAATCAAATGTTGCTTTTATGACCAGAGATTTTTGGTAAAAAGCTTGAAATCAGTTTATCGCACTTACGAACTCGCTAAAAAATGGGATTGTTCACAGAGGACAATCCGTCGCATGATTGATCGTGGAGAATTGACAGGATTCAAGATTGGCGGCACTTGGCGAGTGAAAAACGATAAATTGGACGAGATTTTAGAAAATAGACATACAAAGTCGGACAAGTCGGACACTTAAGCCTACTATTTCCTTTTCTTTTTTTCCTCATTCTCCGTACAATCATCACACGAGATAAATAGTTTCACGGACCGTACATCCGTTTGAAGCTGGTTTTTAAGGGCTGATCTGCGCGCAGCAGGTTGGCCCTTTTTTTTATGGTGATGACTACAGAACGCCGCTTCTTTACCGCTACAGAACTTCGGACTTCAAGAACGGGATTGAGTCCGCGAATTGTCGGGCACGCCGCTGTTTTCAACCAATTATCTGAAGATTTGGGCGGTTTTAGAGAGAAAATCGCGCCCGGTGCCTTTACCGAGACTATAAAAACGGCCGATATTCGCGCGCTCTGGAACCACGATCCCAATTATCCGCTTGCTCGAACCAAGTCCGGCACTCTGAAGCTTGAAGAAGATAGCACCGGTTTAGCGATCGATGCTTCGCTCGCTGATACGACTTTCACTCGCGATCTTCTGACCTGGATCGACCGCGGCGACGTGGATCAGATGAGTTTTGGCTTTCGCGTCATGCCGGACGGCCAGAAATGGCACTTAGAGGACGGCGGTATGGTGCGAACGCTCACTAATGTCGAGCTGTTCGACGTTTCGCCAGTCACTTTCCCCGCTTATCCGCAGACCGATGTCAGCGTGCGTAGTCTCGCCGAGGAGATGCGCAAAAAACTCGCCTTGCCCAACCTCGATCCAGAAATCGTCAAAGCCGAATTTCTCGCCCGCTCTGAAGCCCGCAAAAAACTAATTTCAGCCGCTCAAACGACTGTTAGCAAAAGGAGATTTGTCTATGTCTGTGAACGTAAATGAACTGAGGCAGCAACTAGGTACTGCCGTTGAAGAATTGCGGGCGTTGCAAAACGATTGCGATACGCGCGGCGGTGAGAATGCCGATGATGCTGAGAAGTTCGCCAAAATGGAAACGGCGATCAGCGGGCTAGAGAAGCGCATCAAGAATGAAGAGTTTCTAGCTGAAAAAGAAGCCGAATTGGCGCGCTCCTCGATGCAATCCAACGGTAATGGTAACGGCAATGGCAACGGCGCTCGTTCATCTCGTGATGAGTTTTACTACCCGGTAGGACAGCACCCGCTCTCCAATATCGAGTTTGAGCGCTGCGTATCTCTGGCCTTTCAGGGCTGGACGCGCGGTTTCAAGCCCGGTGGCGAGAAAACGGTTGAGCAAAAGCATATCGATGCGGCAAAGCGTATAGGGATTTTTGATCTTCGCTCTAAGGAAATCGAGCTGCCGATCATCAAGGATTACCGCACGCTGCAACGTGAATTCCGCGCCGGCCTGGATGTAGCTACTACCAATGAAGGCAAAGAGACCATACCGCAAGGCTTCGTGAACACGCTTGAAAGAGCGCTCTTGACTTACGGCGGGGTGCGCAAGGTTTCAACGGTGCTGAGAACGGACAGCGGGAACGCTCTGCCTTACCCGACGATGAACGACACTTCGAACAAAGGCGTGATCCTGGCCGAGGCAACGACTATCGGCACGTCGGTTGATCCAACCTTTTCGTCGATCACCTTCAACGCATTCAAATACAGTAGCAAGGCGCTCCTGATGTCTTACGAAATCACGCAGGACAGTGCTTTCGATTTGGGCGCGATGGCCGGTGACTGGCTCGGTGAACGTATCGCCCGAATCCAGAATGATCACTTTACTACCGGCGCAGGCTCGACATTGCCCAAAGGATTGACGGTTGCGGGCGTGGTCGGGAAAGCCGCCGCATCGATGACAACTTTCACCTCGGATGAGGTGATTGATCTTATCCATAGCGTCGATCCGGCGTACCGTGAAGGCGCATCGTTCATGTTTCATGACAGCGTGCTTGCAGTAATCAGAAAACTAAAAGAGAGCACAACGAACGCCTATATCTGGCAACCGGGCTTGCAGGCCGGTATTCCGGATATGCTGCTTGGCTATCCGTACACTGTCAATCAATCGATGAGCTCGACGTTTACCACCGGACAGAAATTGATCCTGTTCGGCCGCATGTCGAAGTACATTATCCGCGACGTTGCATCGATCCGGCTTGTCAGGCTCGACGAGCGTTATGCCGATACCGATCAGATTGCGTTTATTGCTTTCATGCGCTCGGACGGAAACTTGTTAGACGCAGGCACCCGGCCTGTGAAGTGGCTCGCTTTGGCGTAATCCCTCCACTACATGAAGCGACTACTTCTCATAGTGTGTCTGCTCTCTTTGCCGGTAACGGCGGGAGCGCAGACGCAGTTGCCTCGTGTCTGGACCTGCTCGCTCGCTGGTTTGGCAGCGACGTTGACGGAGTGCCAGGCCGTACCGGGAACCGCGGGCGAGCGGTACGTCATTACGGACGTAATTGTACAAACCACTACAGCCACAGCCGGTAGTTATTCAATTCAAACTGGAACGGGTACGAACTGCGGAACGGGAACGGCGGCGCTCTTTCCTGTCAACTCGACATCCGCACGTTTTCTGGCACCGATCAGCACGCAGCCAACGGCGATGATCTCGTTACGGACGCCGCTTCTCGCGCCCGCCGATGCTGCTGTGTGTGTCATCGGTACCGCGACCAATACAATCAATGTGCAGCTCGTTGGATTTATCACGAGGTAAAAACGTGGCGGAAAAAGAAAAACAAGTAGCCGTCGATACTGTCGCAACCTTCAGCGATGACGATTACGGATGGGTTGATGCGCACGTGCGCAAAACGGTTCGCGCGGATGTGGCCGAGCGCTGGATCACGGAAGGCAAGGCTGTTGCGGTAGTTGTTGAACATAAGGCGGCAGTGATCGAAACGCCCGAGGATAAGATAACGCATCACGAGGACGCTTCACTAAGGCGCAAAAAGCAATAGATGTGTTTTCACTCATTCAATCAGCCGAAGTTAAACAGCTCAGTAAAGCAACTGGCGAATGGGGTAGCCAGTTCGATTACCTGATTGATCAGATCATCATTCCGGCCGTCACGCAGTCGTTTGCAACCTATTGTCACCGTCCCGATTGGGATAAAGCCGCCCGCGTCGAATATCTAAGCCCGCGCCCTGGAGCGCGGCGCCTGTTTCTTTCTTCTCCTCCGGTTGCTGCTGCCCAAGTAGGCCCGCCCATAATCGAAGCGTTGCGGCTTTATCGGGACATTTCTTTACCGCGGGCATACGGCGCAGATACCGAGCTCGTCAATGGCACTGATTTTTTTGTGTTCGAAGAAGAGGGAGTAATTGAGCGTGTGGGCTGTACCGGTTGGAGTTGGGTAGGTTGGGGCTGGCCAAAAACGATCAAGGTTACTTATACGGGCGGCTATCTGACGGACAATGCCGTCGGGTGTCCGGCTGATTTGAAGCTTGCCGCTATCACACAAGCGAAAATCCTGTTCGATAGACGCGATCAGATGGGCATTACGGGGCAATCTCTCGAAGGTGGTTCGATCAGCTTATTGACGCCGCTCAATTTGCCCAAGGCCGTGACGATCACATTGGATAACTACCGGGTATTCGGAAATGGCTAACGGAATTCTGCGCTTCGATATGAAGCAGCTTGTCGACTTGAATGAGGACTTGCGCCAGAGCCCGAAATCTCTGCCGATCGTCGTGCAGCGGGTTTTATCGCTTACGCTTCGCCAACTCGCCGTTTCGATGCGCTCGCTTGTACCGCGGGGCGCTACTGGAGCATTACGCCGTAGTCTAAGCGCGTCGGTAAAGCGGCAGCAAGGGGCTGTTGTTGGAGTATTTGGATTACTATCGAGCCGGCGTTCCGGCCGCACAGTTGTTGCCGGGAACGTCCTGCAAAAGGGCGGAGCGGTAGCAAGCAAGCGTCAATACATCTGGATACCGCTTCCCGGCAACAAAAACGTCACGCCGCAAGACTTCTTCAATGCGGGGAATACTTTCATTCGTACCAGCAAGGCGGGCAACCGGATCGCGTTTATACGAACCGGTGAAGGTACTGCACTACCGATGTTTGTCCTTAAAAAGACAGTCCGGTTTCATCAGCCGCCCATTCCGATTCAGGAACGGGTGGAGGCTGAGTTGCCGACGATCACAGGCGATATACAAGAAGGCATAGCAGCGGTGATAATCGCCCGCCAAAAGGCGCTGGAGATTTGAGATGGACCATAAAAACTCGCCGCGTGTCTTTGTTCCGTGTCGGGTTTGTCATCAGAACATTATGGCAATCAGATTTTTAAATCACGCGAGATTCAAGCATCCCGTAGAGTGGGAGAAATGGCGTCCCGATCGTGGCGCATTCGGTCAAAGCGCGCGCCAGCATTTTAATTTTGTGGTGATCGATGACATGGACCGGATTATCCCTCTGTGAAGCATGGATTCAGCCATAGAGCAGATTTTGACGCAGGTGGAAACGATTTTACAAGCCGTTGATGCAATTGGGCAGGTAAGCCGTGACGGCGTAGATGCGCTTTCCATTCAGCGCTTCCCGGCTTGCGTGATTAGCGTCAATGAAAACGTGCCCGAGCAATTGTTGAACGATTACATCGACTGGACGCTTGGCGTGTCGATTACCTGTTGGATAGCGGCAGAGGGGGATCTATCCAAAACGCTCGAAGCGCACAAGGCGGTTGTGCAGCAGGCTATAGCAGCTGATGCGCATATCGGGCTCGGCGATAAGTGCGACACTGTTGAGGGGCCGTGGAGTGGACCCTTTCCAATGAATGAATCGCTCACCGAGGCGGCAGACACCAAGCGTTATGACTTTAGATACCGGACTTTGCGGACGGACCCGTACACGTTGGTTGCGTAGGAGATAGAAACCAATGACTTATGACGAAGCATTGCAATTACCAGCTGATGAACGGTTGGAAGGTATTGTGGTTGCTGGTGCGGTGACGCCGTTTGGCGGTTCGTGGACTCTGGCGGCCGGTTCGCTGACGCTTGTGGAACCACCGACGGCGGACGAATAGGAGAATTTATGAATTTCGATGAGGGTAAGCAATTGCCTGTTGACGAACGTAAGGCCGGAATAGTTGTCGAGGGTAGCGTTCCGCCATTCGGCGGATCATGGACTCACGACCCCGGAAAAAATGAATTGACGCTGCAAGAGCCACCGACGGCACTCAGCGCGCCCAAACAGGAGGAAACAGACCATGCCGGATAGCTCAAAACGAGGTGGACTCTTAGTCAAGATTGAATCGGTCTACGGGACGGATCCCGTACCGGTGCCGGCCACTAATGCCGTTGCCGTCATGAATCCGCAGTTTACGACCGATGTAACGCTGGTCGAGCGCGATCAGATTTTGCGCGATTCGCTATCCCGGCTCTCGGCTGTGATAGGCCGCAAGCTCGCGCGGCTTACCTTCGGCGTGGAGATCAAAGGTTCGGGCACTGCGGGAACGGCAGTACGCGCTGGCCCTTTGCTTCGATCGTGCGGGCTCAGTGAAACCATAGTGGCGGTGACTTCGGTTACTTATGCGCCGGTCAATACGGGCTTCGAGTCCTGCACAATTTATTGGTACGACGGCAGCAAGCTTCACAAGCTAACCGGCGTTTTTTCCACCATGCGAATCGTCGAGGAAGTCGGCCAGTTCGGGCGATTCGAATTTACCTGCACGGGTATTTGGAATCTGCCGACGGACGCAGCTATTCCGTCGATGACGCTCGATACGACTAAACCTCAGCCGATTATCAACTTGGGACTGACGCTCGGCGGTTACTCGCCAGTTGCAGCCACGCTCAATATTGATCTTGGCGTGCAGGTTGGCGAGCGCGTAGACTTCAACGCCACCGAGGGTCTTCGGGGATTGCAAATTACGGGACGTGGAGTTGGCGGAACGATAGATCCGGAGTCAACTACAGAAGCTGCGCATGCTTGGTACGGAAATTTTCGTACAGCTACAGAGGTAGCACTTGCAGGTCATACGATCGGAGCCACAGCAGGAAACATTACTAAGATTCTCGCCCCTAAAATACAGTACGAGGCTCCAGCACCAGGAGAAAGGAATCAGATCAGAACATTATCAATTCCGTTCAGATGCAATCCGTCTGTCGATAGCGCCAATGATGAATTAACGATTGCGTTCACCTAAGTCTCGACGGCGATCAGCTCTGAGATGTTTAGTGAGTGTAGCTTCAACAGACCAATGAAGTTTTTCCAAGCGATTAAAAATAACGCGGGCTGGAATGCCAGTTCTTTCAGCCCACGTCGCAATTGGAAGTCTTTCACCTTTGAAGGTTACAAAGTGACTTCGGCTCGTATTTCGTTGTTGTTCTTTTCGTGGAACCCATTTGCAGTTGTTTGGTTCATAGTTTCCATCGTTGTCTATGCGTTCGATTTGATAGCCATCCGGTTTTTCTCCCATATCAGCAAGAAAATTCTTGTATATCTTCCAACGCTCGCAGTAGGTAATTCCGCGTCCACCGTAGCGTGCATAGCGAACATTCTTCGGATCATCGCACCGCCTTCGCATTTGCAACCATACTTTGTAGGTTGGCGATCCCGTTTGTCCGTGCTTGATGTTAATTCCTTGGCGATCACAGCCGCAACTTTTGCTCATGCCTGTGCGAATGCTTTCGCCAAATATAGATTTTACGCTTCCGCACAATTTGCAGCGACACCACCAGTAAGTGCCTTTGTGTTTCGGACCATCCAATTTAAGGACATCCCAATTGTTAAAAGTTTCGCCGGTCATGTCTTTGAAATTTATCGAATGCTTTTCGCTTTTAATACAGCCGCAACTGCGCGTCATGTTTTTCAGCAAAGAATAAACATAGATCGATTTTTCTTGACCACATCTGCAAAGACAAAACCAGTGATACGGCTTCTCAGGATTGGGCCGTTTGACAGTAAGATAGTGGAATTTTTTGCCGATCAAATTTTGTGCGGTGCGCATGATTTGAAATTAGCATAGAACGATACAAAAGAGAAAGAAAAAAAGGAGGTTTATGGAACCAGATGATCTTTTCTCAAAAGAGCAACCTGTCAAGGTAAATTATATCGGCGTCCAGACAGTCCACTATTTACGCCATCCGACACCGCATGAAGATTTGGAGTTTCGCCGAAAGAGCGCAAACGTCAAGGTTAGAAATCGCGAAATTTTAACTTCAGATGTAGCGCTTCAGGCACCGCTCGAACTCTATGACAAAATTTGTCAGCGCGTTGTGATTAATAATGGTGCAGGGCTGCAAGAAGTTGCAGATTTTAAGACGAAGATCCCGAACGATCTAAAGCTCGCCGTTATTGCGGCCTATCAGCAACGTATACAAATTGACGACAGCGAGATCCTGGGAAACTAGCAGCGGAGTTGGACGAATATTTGGGGCTAAAGTCTGCTCCGAAAAAAGAACATTGCCCTTATAATGAACCACCAGACATTCAGCTCGTTGCCGATAGCTGGACAATAAATGATACGCCAAGAGAAAAAGCCGATCCGAGTCTATGCGCGCTCATCATAGCGAATGCCGACGCTTGTGCGACTTGCCCGCTGGCGGATTTGAAAGACGAACCGCAAGAACCACCGTCATTGTTATTTCAGCACTTGGTATTTCTCGCCGATGCTCAGGCTATCGGTGTGCGGTTTTCTTATAGCGAATTGTCGCGGATTGAATTGGAAGGCTTGAAAGTACTCAAGCGCAAACGTGATGAAAAGACGGCGCGCGATCTCAAGCAGAAGTAAATGAATGATTGCAGTAACGACAAATAGAGGCGCGTTCTTTAACCTTTTCAGCACATTTAGGACATCGTTTGCCGCTCGATAAGCGGTCCAGCGCTATGCCGAAAATGAGCGCTAAAGCGGCGGAAATAAACACAAATCCAACCGGAGCGCCGCGCGTATTCATAAGCGCAATACCGACGAACGCAATGACAAAAGAGCCGATAATCAGGGTCGCTGCAAAAATGCCGGTTAGCGTTTTCATAGGGACAGTCGGTCTATCACTATGGCTCGCGTAATACAAATACAGATAACAGGCGAAGCCGGCCAGTATGAGGCGACAGTCCAACGGATTATCGAGAAAAATAATCAACTCAATCGCTCGGCGATCCAGGGCGCACAACAGACTGAGGCGGCATTAGGCAACGTGCAACGTATCTTGGTTAATTTTCCAAGTTTTTTCGGCGGGATTGCTTCGGGAATAGCTGCTGCGTTCAGCGTCGGCGCGATCGTTGCCTTTGGAAAAAGTCTCCTAGAGGCGGCCGGTCAAATAGATGACCTTTCAAAACGTACCGGCTTTTCTCGCCAAACTCTTTCGGGGTTAAAGAGCACAATTGAAGAAAATGGCGGAAGCCTTGAAGCCTTCGCCACCGCGATTAGCAGAGCGCAGAAATCATTAGCCGATATTGAAGGTGACGGTAAAAAGGCCGCACAAGCGCTTAAGTTTATGGGTTTGGATGTCAACGATCTTGTTAAATCAACTCCAGAAGTTTTCTTTGAGAAATTTGCCGCGGCGCTTTCCAAAGTCGAAGGACAAAATCAGCGTGCGGCGATTGCTACGCGGGTTATGGGCAGGGAAGGTGCCGCACAAATTCCAGTGATTCTAGAGCTTGCCGATAAATTTCAAACTCTCGCCGAACGCGGTGTGAGTGATGCCAATATTAAACAGTTGGATAAATTTGGAGATGCACTCACACGATTAAAAAACGGAGCCATTGGGCTTGCTCAAGAGGGATTGGCGAATCTCATTCGTGGCTTTGATCGGCTGTTCAAAATTAGTGATCTCGAAAAGGCGCAGGCTGATGTGGCGAAGTTTGCCGATGAGATGCAAACCCTCGATAAACGCATAGCGGCAACTAAAACAGCTTCGCCGGCTACTTTCGGCTTGTTTAGTAGTGATACGGACCGAGAAGCGCGGCGACAGCAACAGCTTATAGATTTGCAAGAAAAACGTACGAAGGCTTCTCTCGCCTTCAACGATGTACAGGACAAACTAATCCGACTTCAACAAAAAGAACAAGATAAACCACCGGTACCCGGTGGGGGTTTGGGTGGAGATCCTGAAGCAGCACAAAAACTAGCCGATCGAGCAGCTGAGGCCGTCGCTAAATTACAAGCTGAGCAACTAAAACTTAACGTGACCAATCTTGAAGCGGCGCGGACTAACGGGCGATTAACCGATGCGCTGCTCGCGCAGGGACTTACGATTGGCGATCTTGATGGTGAAATCAGAAAAGCGTCGTTAGCTTTAATAGATCAGGAAAAACAAGCAGCGTTAGATGCAGCCGCGCATGACAAAATTTTAACGCCGGCATTAAAAGCCGCTATTGAGCAACAAGCCAAAAGCAAAATAGCCACATTCGATGCAGCCGAGGCGGCACTAAAACATAAAGAATATCTAGAGCTAGAAAAGCGTGCTCTCGCAGGGGATGAAGAGGCGCAAAAACAACTGGCCGCTGTTTTAGAAGCAAGTGGCAAGAACCGTGAGATTTTAAATCAGCGGACTTTAGACTCAATCGAACTTGAACGTCAGCTCGGCGACTTGGAGTCCGATCGAATCGGCATCCTTGGCCGTACCGGAGAAGCCGAGCGACTACGTTTGGAAAATCAAATCAAATATTTAGACGCATTAAAAAAAGAAGAAATACTGCAAGGCAAAGATACTGAGCAGCTGCGTAATGCACAGATTGTCAATACACAGACCAAACTCCAGCAACTCGGCGTAGCCTCCGTCAATATCGGACAACAGATCAGCAGTACCGTCAGCGACATTTTTACCGCAGCGATTCAAGGCACGCTCAAGTTTGCCGATATCGGCAAAAGTTTGCTTGCTGGCGTAGCCCGCACCGCTGGCGATTTCCTAACGCAGATTCTCAATAAAAAACTCGGCTTTGAAAATATTCTGTTGACCAACATGCAAGGTCTGCCGGGGCAGATGAATAATGCGTTTGCGCAGGGAGTGCAGTCGGTCGGAGGTTGGCTGTTAAACCTTTTCTTTGGTGGCAGCGGTGGCGGAAGCATACCGATACCGGGTGGAAGTGGTGGCAGCGTAGGGGGACCGGTAGGTGGCGGCGGCGGCGCTGGTGGTTTGAGCAGCAGTACGCTCGCCTCGACGGTCAGCACGGCCAGTTCGACCATCACAACGAGTCTGGGCACTAGTATCGCGGGCGTTTTGACTACAGTAGCCTTGGCGTTTGCCAAGATTCCGATTATCGGGTGGATCATTGCGGCGGTGATCATGCTTTTCCGAATCATCGCCAATCAGCAGGAGCGGCCGAACGCGAAGTTTAGCGGTAATTTCCAGGGCGTTTCGTTCGATCCCACGATGGCGCAATTCGTTCCCGGCGATATCAACGTCCAGATCGGCCGCAAAAGCGGTATCAAAAACTCGCAGGCCGGACAGATCGCCGACAACCTCCAAAAGCGTTTGGTGATAATGTCTCAGCAGTGGGTGGACATTCTCAATATTTTCCCCGACTTCATAGCGAACGATATTCAGCCGGCGCTCGATGAAACGAATTCGAGATTAAATAAAAACTTCGCGAATCTTAAATTCTCTCCTGGCGGCAGCAGAAGCATCCAGCAAGAACTCGAGGCGATGTCGGGGCCGGACGGCTTGGTTCGATTCTTTGATGCTTTTCTGCCGAGTCTCGCGCATGGCTTTAGCTCAACGCTAGAGCATGCCGGAATTACGGGGACGGATTTCACCGGATTTGGGGGGATTAGTCCGGGCTTCAAGTTTCCACAAAAAGACTGGGATGATTTTATTAAGGCCATCAAGGATGTTGCAGGGCTGACTAGCCAACTCGGCAGTGTCGGCGCAGGCAAGTTTTTGACCACTAGCGATATCTCCGCCGCGGGTTCCTTGTTCAATCAATTGTTTTCGGTCACCGATGCGGCCACGTTCACCAAGGCGGCGGCAGAGATTCAGGACAAATTAAAACCCGTCACCGATTTCTTGCAGCAGTCCGTTCAGGAGGCGAGTGATCTATTCGGCAGGGGATTGATCGCAGCAATGCAGGCCGTAACGGCGTCCGATGCCAATGCGGCGTTTCTCAAGAATATAGGCGAAGGCGTTAGAGACAAGATTTTCAGCGGCATTAGCCAAGCGTTTATTGCCTCGGCTCAGTTCTCCGACTTGCTCGCGCCGATCCAGCAGATTATCCGCCAATTCACACAAGACGCGCTCACTAGTGGGCAAGTGCCGGACGTAGGCGCATTCAGGCAAGCGCTCTTGCCAGCGATCGAGGACATATCAACAAGGGCGCAGACGCTCGCGCCATTGATCCAGGCGTTGCAGTCATTGGGCTTCGACGTAACGCAGGCGCTTCAATCGTTGATTGGTACTGTCGCCGACACCGCTGCCGCCGCTGCTACCGCTTCTCCTAGCGTTACCATCAACATCGAGAACTTTAACCGCGATGATGATCCGCAGTCTCTGGCGCGCCAGATTCAAGACTTGCTGAACGGGAGAACGGCGCCGTAGTTGGTATGGACTACTGGAGCACATTAACCGAAGCACAGAAGCGGTGGCGGTTGGAAACCTGGAAGGCGAGATAAATGGCGATCGCCGTCAAATTTGCCGGGATGACATTGGACGGTATTTCTGATTGGTCAGAGGACTTGCCCTCGCGCGTACAAGCTGAAACCTTCCCTCGTCGTCATGGCTCGATAGTTCAGCGGCTTGCGTTTCTCGGCGCACGCACCGTCACACTATCGGGCGAAGTCGTCAAGGCTGATAGTACCGCGCTCAGGGATTATCTAAATACTCTTTCATTGACGCTAACCGAGCGTGGCCGCGACAAGCTTTCGCTGCGTGATGACAATCGCTATCTAAACGCAATCAAAACCGGGTTCTCATATAGGTTTAGTGGCGGGCGGTTGCCGGCATTGATTGCGCAGTTCTCTATTCAATTCCTGGCAGACGATCCGTTTTGGTACGACAGCACAACCGATTCTGTGCTTACGTCCAATGTCACTACTTCGCCCCGGATCATTGTAGTTACAAATAACGGCGGCACGAAAACGCCGCCGCTCGTCGAAATCAAGGCGCTTGGTAGCGACGTGACTGGCGTCAAAATTACCCACGGCACAACCGGCTTTTGGTTTAACTATTCAGGAACGATTACGGCGGGCGCAACATTGTCCGTGGATTGCGCTGATTTCAAGGCGGTGGTGAACGGTACCAATGCGCTCAATCAGATCACCGGTACGCTCGATATGAACCTCGAGCCGGGCGCAAATAACATAGTTTATGAAGGCCCGACAACCGGCGTGGATATTAATTTCGTCTGGCTTCCAAGGTGGGTTTAAGTGGCTGTAACTTGGACAACTACTGATCTCACTGGCACCAAGAACGGCGTCAACACTGTTTTTACTCTGCCGCCTACGCCGGACGCCACGACGCTTCGTGTCATATTCAATGGCCGATATCTTTACCGCGTAGGCAGCGCGCCGGGCGTCAATGAATACGTACAATCCGGCTCGACTGTAACGCTTGGCCTTGCGCCGAATGCTACCGATCAGCTTTGGGCAATATTCAGCACGACCGGTGTTGTCTTGTCGGCTGGTTCGGTGCCTGCCGCATCGCGCAAGGAGTTTTATTGGACCGTCGAGCTAAGGAATAAAAACGGCGACCTGGTTGAGATCCTACAGCGCGACGTTTCGGCCTTGTCCTGGGAGTACAACAACATCGGCGGCTGTGGTGAGTGTCAGATCAATCTCAGGCGGCAGTTCGACAATTACGGCGAGGTGGATCTCGACTATGACATACAGATTTGGCGTGGCTCAGATCCACTAGGCATTAC
>Ga0207706_10001896_pt1 | contig 20531 bp, 18 predicted proteins | sample KBSC53metaG_FD_184318 | JGI IMG/M metagenome (GOLD analysis project Ga0207706, IMG submission 184318) | Corn rhizosphere microbial communities from Kellogg Biological Station, Michigan, USA - KBS C5-3 metaG (SPAdes) (version 2) | ecosystem: Host-associated > Plants > Roots > Rhizosphere > Soil ... | reverse complement strand
GTACTTTTTCTCTTAAAAGAAAAAGTACCAAAAAGTTCAGGCAAGGCGGAGGATACAACACCGCCGTGCACGCGCCTTGATTAAGCTTTGTACTACTGTAATTTCAACTTTTGTTTCCTGATGCTTGATTCGATCTTCGCACTTTTATTTTATCTTCTTATAAAACGAATACTTTTTGCGAAGTGTGATGTGTGGCGTTGGCAAGGCAAAACGCGCGGAGCGATCGGGTTTGCCTTGATTTTTCTTTGTTACTTTCTTTGCATCAAGGCAAAGAAAGTAAAGACTAGTGTTCTTTCAAGAGAAAAAGTACAGATAAAAATTTTATATTGAGCAAAAATTAAACTCTTATGAAACTATTTTTAACACTGCTTGCATGCGTTGCATTCTATGCTTATTCTTTCGCCCAAACCATCGGCTCAAAAGTTACCTTCACTGCTATTGATGGAAAAACTTACACCGGAACTGTAAAAGAGATCAACAACAATCAATACAAAGTAAAATATGACAGAGCTGATTTTGAGGCGTGGCTTACAAGAGACCAATTTAAGTTGTTGGATAATTCAAGTTCAAAATATACTGTTGGAAGTAAAGTGGAAATTCTTTGGAGCGGTATATGGTATAAAGGTGAAGTGCTTGAAGTAAATAACGGCAAGTATAAAATTCATTATGATGGTTATGGAAGCGCGTTCGATGAATGGTTATCGTCAGAACGTTTGAGAAAACAAGATGGCTCAATGGCGGAAACAACATCTGCGCCAGATAATTCTTCGAGCAATACTTCTTCGGGAAATTCAAAATATAAAATTGGTCAGCATGTAGAAGCATGGAATGTTGACTGGTATAAAGCAACTGTTATAGGTTTTGGTTCCGAAAATTATGAAGGATATATCAAAGTGCACTACGATGGATTTTCTTCGGGTTCTGATCAATACATCAAAGAATCGAATATTCGTCTTCCTAAAAATACAATTGTTAATTATACTTCAGGTCCAAGAAATGGAAGCTATACTATTCTTTCGTATGGAAATGTTACAAACCCAATCACCATAGGATATTTTGATCTTGATAATGGAACTTATACTTATTACGATGCAGGAAAAAATGTTCGTGGCAGAGGCACTTACGTTTATAGCGCAAATACAAAACAAGTGCAGTGGCAAAGCGGTCCATTAAAAGAATATGGTGAAGTATCAAGTTTTGAAATTGATCGTGAAGGTAAAACGCATAAGATCAGATTGAACACTGCGACGATTGGTTCGAACAGCCTCGATTAATGAGAACAGTAACTCTTCTTAAAATCTCCTTTAAATAATTTCATTTGCCCTCTCTTCGTCGATTAAGTTTGGAGCATTTATAAACATTCGGTAAACTTGTCGTCTGTCCAAAATCCAAATTCAATTTCTATGAAAAAAATTTTCACTCTACCCATGTGTCTGTTGTGCGTGTATGCATTAAACGCCCAGATCTACGATCGTGAATTCAAGCCCTTTAAAATAGATGTAAGCCTTGGTTACGGAATTCCTAAAGCAACAAATGTTACAGGCGGCATCATGTTTTCATTCGAACCGAAATATGCCTTTACAGGTGATGCACTTTCTTTTGGATTGAGATTGGAAGGTGCAACAACAAAAATTTCTTTGCCTGAAACTAATGGAAGTTCTGCAATTGATAATTCAACTGAGCAGGCTACCAATATTTCCGGTTTGATCACTTGTGATTATTATTTAGGAAACAATAGTGGCCGCCCTTTTTTAGGATGCGGGGCAGGCGCATACAATATAACTACAGCAACGGGCAAAGAGCAGGGTGCATTATTACCCGATCTTTCTATTGCAACAAAACCTGGTTTTATGTTTCGCGGAGGAATGGAGTGGGGACATTTAAGAACCGGTGTTGAATATAATTTCATTGGCAACTCGGGTGGCGATGCATTTAAATACATTGGAATAAAAGTTGGCGTTTTACTTGGAGGCGGAAGATTTGATTTGATAAGTAGCAATAAAAATCCTTTCTAAATATTTTTCACAAATAACATTTTCAACCCTAAATCTTATGAGTTTTATTTTGTTCTTTTTTTGGTTGAGTAAAATCAGGAGTAGAAGGGTTCATCCGAAGCGGAATGATGCTAAATAGAATCATTGTTAATAAAAAAAATTTTCCTGCATCTTGAAAAAAATTATTTGACTTCCTGCATTTCAACAAGCCTTTTATAAATACCCTTCTGTGTTATAAGTTCATCATGTGTTCCTCGCTCTGCGATCTCACCTTTTTGCAAAACGATGATCTCGTCTGCATGTCGCACCGTACTCAGGCGATGCGCAATAACAATTGAAGTTCTATCCTGCATTAAATTATTTATCGCATCTTGTACCAGACGTTCACTCTCTGTATCAAGCGAAGAAGTTGCTTCATCAAGAATAAGTATCGGCGGATTTTTTAATACTGCTCTTGCAATGGTTAAACGTTGTCTTTCACCGCCGCTCAACTTTGTACCACGATCACCAATGTTTGTATTGTAACCCTCATCTTTGTTTGTAATAAAACTGTGTGCGTTTGCAATTTTCGCTGCATTAACAATCTCTTCGTTTGATGCATTTTGTTTTCCTAAAGCAATATTATTTGCAATTGTATCATTGAATAAAATGGGTTCCTGTGTTACAATGCCCATCAGGTTGCGAATGCTTTGCAAATAATATTCTTTTATGTTCACGCCATCGATCAATAACTCGCCGCCACTCACATCATGAAAACGCGGCACGAGATCAACAAGCGTTGATTTGCCTGCACCGCTTGAGCCAACCAATGCAATCGTTTTTCCTTTCTCAATTCTCAGGTTAATATTTTTTAAGATCACAAACTCATTATATGCGAAACAAACATTTTTAAACTCTATCGAATGATTAAATGATGGAAGTTTTTTTCCATTCGGATTTTCTTCCACCGTTATTTCGGCTCTTAATATTTCTTCAATACGCTGTATCGCAGCAGCACCTTTCTGCATGTTGTAAAAAGCAGTGGATAAAGATTTTGCAGGATTGATAATTTGTGAAAACAAAGCAATGTAGGTAATGAAACCGCTTGGTGTTAATCCAAGCCCGCCGTTTAAAATCAAACTTCCTCCGAAAAGCAAAATGCCACACAACACAAGTACACCGAGAAATTCGGACAATGGCGAAGCAAGATCTCTTCTGTAGATCATTTTATTTTTTACATGAAACAATTCATCGTTTGTATTATGAAAGCGATTCTGTAAAAGACTTTCGGCATTAAAAGCTTTTATCACTCTTAGTCCACTTAGTGTTTCCTCAAGTATTGACATTGATTCGCCATACTTGATAGCAGCAGCATTGCTTTGCTTTTTTAGTGAGCGGCTTATGCGACCAATGATAAAACCTGTCAACGGTAAAAAAATCAAAAGAAACAACGACAACTGCGGACTTAAAAACACAAGAGAGAAAAGAATAAACAAAATATTGATCGGATCTTTTATTAATCCTTCCATCGTTCCTATAACACTGTATTCAATTTCATTGATGTCATTCGTCATTCTGCTTATTAAATCACCTTTTCTTTTCTCTGTAAAAAATCCGATCGGTAATGAAAGGATTTTATTATACATTTCATTTCTTAATCTCGTTACAATCTCATTTCTCACAGGTCCCAAAATATAGTATGTGAGATAGAGAAAAAGATTTTTTAAAAAAATAGAAATGATGATCACTACACAAATTCCTCCAAGCGCATACAACCTGCTGTGTGCGTCGATCATCTTTGTGATGTAGTAGCTCAGTGTTTGCAAAAGAGTTGCGGCACTAAATCCGCCGGATGGTAATTGATAAACTTTTTTATCAGGGTTAAATAGCAGATCAAGAAATGGCACCAGCATCCCCAGCGAAACAATAGAAAATGCAACCGATAAAATTGTGAAAAAAATATATAAAGTGATTTTGCCTTTTAAGGGAGATAGATATTTAAAAATGCGCGAATATTTTTTCATCTTGAAAAATTATTGAACAGCACCATCAACAAAATCCATGCTGCTAAATGTAATCATGCTAATTTTACAGCGCGTAAAGGTACAATTATGGAAGAAGGAAAACGACAGCGCCAGGTTGCGGGTGTAATCCAGGAAGAGTTGAACGAAATTTTCAGGCGTCTTGGGTTAAATATGATCAATGGCGGCATGGTGTCAATATCCAATGTAAAGGTCACTCCCGATTTGCTCGAAGCCCGCATTTATCTTAGTCTTTTTAAAGTTGATGATGAAAAAGCAGCAATGAAAAAAATTGAAGATCGTTCATGGGAAATAAAAAAGCAACTTGCTGAAAGAGTAAAACATCAACTTCGCCGCATTCCCGTTTTGCATTATTATCTTGATGAAACGCTCGATCATGTGTTTCGTATGGAAGAATTATTCAAACAAATTAATGCAGAGAAAAAGCAGGATGATAATAAAGAATAATTTTTATGTAGCCGGCTGAATTGCTACTATCAGCTTCTGTTGTGTCACTCACTTGTACATTAGGAATTTATTAAGCAGACCTCAACTCTCGGTCTCCTCTTCTTAAAGAGAGGAGAGGTCAAGTTTCATTAAGGAGAAGAAGATGGCGGATGAGGTTTAAAACAAACTCACAAAACCAATATGAATCTTTGATTGGCGCAAATCAAAATTTAAATCATTGCGCTTGCCAACTGCATAAGAAATATTGAAGATGCCTGTTTTTGTTTCGAATGCAAGACCGGTTCCAATACCAAGATAAGTGTGATGAAAATTTGTTGTGCTGCTTTGATAAGCTGCGTAACCTGCATCAGTAAAAACAAAATACCATGAGTTTTGTCCGATCAAATAACGATACTCGAAAGTTCCAACAGCATAGAGATTGGTGTAAATACTTTCTTCATCAAAACCGCGCAGCAACCTGAATCCGCCGATCTGAAAAAGTTCATTCTGAAAATAATTGGGCGATTGAAACCATCCGCCATTGAACGCAGTTTTAAAAGTTGCCTGTTTTCCAAGAGGAAAATAGTGAGCAGCAGATAAAGTGCTTCTAAACGTATAGCCATTTTGTTGCACCGTATCGTAAAGAGTTTTATAATTGAAGGAAGTATCCTTTATTGCGAGAATGGAATTGTTCTCATGAATATATTTTTTTCCAAAACTTGTTGTGAATGTAAGTTCATTTCCTTTGCGTGGGTTGAAGCGATAGTTTGTGTTATTGAATGAGTAAGCAAACACTAAAGATGTTTCAGTGTAATCAATCACATCAGGTAATTGCCTCGTAAGAATAACAAGAGTTGTATCAACACTTAAAACATTGGATTTATTTAACTGTACAAAAACGCTTACAGATTGTTTGGTCGAAATATTATAAAATACACCTGCCTGGAAATGTATATTGAGAAAAAATGAATCGCGTTTATACAACTCAAAATTTGTTTTAAATCCAAGCGACGAATGAAAAAGATAAGGACGTTCAAACAAAAGATCGAGGCGCGGTGATTTTGGTTGCAACTGTTGCCAGTCAACTGCAAGTGTTTCACCATTTCCAAAAGGATTGTGCAAGTTTAATTGAGCCTCGCCTGTTACCAAAAGTTTACCGCCGTTTTGTTGATTTGCGGGAAGAAATCCTATCAGTGCATTTATTTGGTTGCTTGCTTTATTCTGCAAATAAAAATTCAGTTCCGCTCCTGTGTTTAACATGCGTAAAGAATATGGCTGCGACTGTTGCACAAACATAAGTTCTGCAAAACGACCGTTGATCTTATCAATTTTGCTTTGCTGGTAAACCGATTTTTCATCAATCCCTAAATAATGCGTAACAAAATTTTTAGTGAGCTTAACGTTGCCGTAAATATTAATGGTATCAACGTGATACAATTCCCCCCGTTCAATTTTTAGTGTGGCACTTATCGAATTATCGTTCATTTGCACACTGTCTAAAAATATTTTTGCGAAAGGATAACCACTGTTGGAGAAATAATCAAGCAATTGGTTGTAAACAACATTTACCTTCTGCTGATCAAATGGTTTGTTATTAAAAGAAGTTTTGCTGTACCCAAGATTATTCAGCAGCAACCAGTTCTTTTCATCTACATGCAAACTGTCCCACTTATATTTTTTGCCGATAAATAATAAAATTGAAACGGAAGAAGAATCTTCCCAAACAGAATCAACCGAAGCGCTGATATAACCTTTTGTCATCAACAGTTGCGACAACTTGTGAACATATTCAATACATTTTGTTTTTGATGTGAAAGTCGTTTGAAGCTGAAGAGTATTTATTGAAGTTGTACTGTCAATTTGTTGAATATTGAGTGCACATTCGTTTTGACCATTTGTATGCAGCGATAAACAGCAAAGCATTAACAACATCAAACCTGTGTATTCGTGTATTTTTGCCATTTTCAATTCAGCAAGTTTACAAAAGTTCAGCACAATATGGCGGGCATTTATATTCATATTCCATTTTGCAGGAAAGCCTGTCATTACTGCAATTTTCATTTCTCCACTTCAACAAAGCAAATGGATGCGATGGTGCAAGCCATCAGCAAAGAAGCAGCGCTTCGGTCTGATTATATAAACGAACCGGTACATACAATTTATTTTGGTGGAGGCACACCATCTTTATTGGGGATTACAGATTTGCGATTGATGATTGAAAATCTTCGCTCATTATTCAACGTTGCTGAAGATACAGAGGTCACACTGGAAGCAAACCCGGATGATATAACTAAGGAAAAATTGTTAGGCTGGAAATTCGTTGGCATCAACCGTTTAAGCATTGGTGTACAATCTTTTTTTGAAGAAGATCTTCGATGGATGAACCGTGCACACAATGCGCCACAAGCTTTGCAAAGCATACAGCTTGCGCAACAAACAGGTTTTGATAGCATCACAATTGATTTAATCTATGGCACACCAACACTAACCGATGAAAAATGGAAACGTAATATTGAAACGGCTTTGTCATTGAATGTTCCGCATCTCTCATGTTATGCATTAACGGTTGAACCAAAAACGGCGTTAGATAAAATGATAACTCTCGGCAAGAAAGAAAATGTTGACGCAGAAAAACAAAGTCGTCATTTCAAATTACTGATGCAATGGTTGAACGACGCAGGTTACGAGCATTACGAGATTTCCAACTTCGCAAAACCAAATTATCGAAGCAAACACAACAGCAGTTACTGGCAGGGTAAACCTTATCTTGGTCTTGGTCCTTCAGCCCATTCGTTCAATGGCAACAGCCGCCAGTGGAATATCGCCAACAATGCTTTGTATATAAAAAGTATTGAACAAGGAATTGTGCCTTTTGAAAAAGAGCAACTTACTTCAACACAACAACTGAATGAATATATTATGACAAGCCTTCGAACAATGGAAGGGCTTTCACTGCAAACAATAAAAGAAAAATGGAACGATGAGACTGTGAAAGAAATTCTTTCTCTCTCAAAAAAATTTATTCGACAACAATTGATGTTTGAAAAAAATAATTATCTCATCCTCACCCAAAAAGGAAAATTATTTGCCGACGGAATTACTGCTGATCTCTTTGCCCCATATCTCACAAAATATAAAACTGTCTAAAAATTTCTTCCTTCCAATTCTATAAAAGAAAAATTTTACGCGCTGGCATTATTCGTGCTATTCATACAATAAAAATCAAATGAAAAACATATCGGTCGCTTTAACCCTTTTGCTTTTGCCTTTCATGAATATTTATGCACAGCAAGCCGATTACAAAAATACCCGGTCTGTGAATGCAATCATTCAAACGCTTTATGATGTTATTTCCGGTCCTATTGGAAAAGATCGCGATTGGAATACATTCCGTTCGCTCTTTGCAAATGATGCACGCATGTACGTTGCATATCCAAACAAAGACAGCGGCACTGTGATGCATTCATTCACTCCTGAAGATTACATTAATCGAAATAAAACACGTTTAGCGGACATCGGTTTTAATGAATTTGAAATCCATCGCACTACGGAAAGTTATGGCGCAATCACGCATGTATTTTCCACTTATGAATCGCAATTCACAAATGAAAACAATGAGGCAGATACGGTAAAAGGCATCAACAGCATTCAACTTTTCAATGACGGCAACAGGTATTACATTCTCTCAATCTGCTGGGACGCAAATGCAAAAAATATTCCCGTGCCCGAATATCCCGGAGAAGAACAACAATAGTTTTTATTTTTATGTACCCGGCTTCATCTCTTTTCTCATCACCTGTTGCGTCGCACTCTTCAGCGCTTTGTTCTTTACTGAACACATAGTGCAGTTACGTTTTATAAGTGCAGCATTGTTCAGTTAATTATTTTTGATGGCGCAGGATTTGCATTCTATTTTACAAGCGATTTAATTTATTTCTATTTTATGCGTAAGATTTTTTTACTCTTGTTATCACTCGCTCTTACAATTTTTGTTTTTGCCCAAAAGCATCACGTTGATTCATTATACATCACAACTTCCGATTCTGTAAAACTTTTTGTAAAACGTTCCGGCACCGGTTATCCTGTTTTATTTATTCATGGTGGTCCAGGTTCAAATTCTTACTACTTTGAAAAAGAAGGCGGCGATGTCTTTTCAAAAGATGTGCAACTGATCTATCTTGATCAGCGCGGTTGCGGAAGATCTGACTCTGCAAAAGACAATGATTATTCTCTTGCCCGTGTTGTAAAAGATTTTGATGAAGTTCGTCAGCAGCTTGGATATAAACAATGGATGGTAATGGCACATTCTTTTGGCGGTGTGTTGGCAACTGAGTATGCCTACGAATATCAGTCAACCATCAAAGCAATGGTTTATCTCAATTGCACTATTAATGTTCCTTACACGGCAGGAAGCGGAATAGCAAAAGGTCTGGAGCTTTTGGGCAATAGCAAAGAAGATCAAACACATTTTTTGAATGATTCTATTCCTATTCTTCAACGCTGGTTTGATATGTTCAGCAAATTGCGTGATAAAAGAATCGTTTATAAACTTATGTTTGATAAAGCAGAGAGCAAAGCAATCGATGATAGTTTAATGAACTCGCCATTTTTGAAATATGTATATGCGCAAAAACTTTGGAACTATAAAGAATACTTTGAAGATTTCTCTCCGAAAACTGCGCAAATAAAAGTTCCGGTGTTGGTCATCAGCGGAACAAGAGATTATACAATTGGTGTGGATCATTACAAACTCATGCGCTTTCCGAACATGCAGGTAAAACTTGTTGAAGGCGGTCACGCATTATATCTTGAACACAACAAAGAATTGTATGCAGCCGTTGCACCTTTCCTGAGAAAGTATTCAAAATAGATATTTGATTTCTTTCATTTTCATTTTGTATATTAGAAACTCTTCTAATTCAAAACCAAAACAAAAACAAAATGAAAAAAGTACTGCTATTCATTGCTCCGGGCATGCTGTTACTTGCATCATGCAGCAATCAAACTACTGCTGAAAGCACCGAAGCCACAAAAGATTCCACTGCTTCGTTTGATCTTTCTGCAGTAAAATCTTCCATTGAAGAAACCAACAAAACATTTAGTGATGCAATTGTGAAAGGTGATTCTGTTGCCGTCGCTGATTTATACGCATCCGATGCAAACATGCTTCCTCCCGATATGCCGAAAATTGAAAACCACGACGGCATATTGCACCTTGCGGGAAGTCTTGCAAGAATGGGTATCAAAAAGTTTTCGCTTGAAAGCACGAATGTTTACGGTAATGCTGACCTGGTAGTTGAAGAAGGCAAATGGATTATCGGAGACGGTTCCGGCAAAACGCTTGACGACGGAAAATATATTGTTCTCTGGAAACAGGAAAATGGAAAATGGAAATTGTGGCGCGATATCTGGAATTCAAATAATCCTCCTCAACCTGCTTCAAAAAAATAACTTACAAAGAGCGATGAAAATTCATCGCTTTTTTATTTGTAGTTTTTTATGCTGTTATTTCTTTACACTCGTAATACGGTTTAATCTTTTTATTGAAGTATGCGCCAACAGACAAACCTGCTTTTATTACGGTTACAAATTCCTGCCAGATAGTTGCCGGAACGGCTTTATACCAATACTTACGGTTATTTATAAATTGTGCTTCAAGTATGTGTTTGTCCTCTGAATAATTAACCATCTTCAAAGCTTCCGAACCAATGTAGATGGCATTTTTATGAGATAAATGTTTTTTCATTGTTACCGTTTTTAATAATATCCCATAAAAATTTTATGCCACGTTTTATGCAAAGAATTGCTGATTAAAGTTCAGATCCCTGAAGTGAGTGACACAACAGAAGTTGAATAGAATTACTGCTGTCGGCTACCCAAAAACTTAATACAATTATCGATGGGGGCTATTCAAATATTTTTGATGAATAATCTCGCCGATGGATTTTTCATACACTTTACCTTCTAACCATGAGATAATATCGAGATAAGCAAATGCTCTTGTTTCAAAACGGCTTTTTTCAAAGTGTTTTATTTTCTGCAAAAATTTTTCAAACTCAGGTTTCATTGCTTTAGGTGAAACTTTGAACGATTTGCGCAAAAAAGCAAACATCTCTTCTTCTATTACGGTAAGATTTTCCATTTTTGCCATGAAGCGATACACTGATTTAATGAGGGATTCAATGATATCATAATTGCGTAATTCGTAATGTGCCATCAAATGCAGAAGACGTGCATAGCAATGAAGATCGATGCGCAGATCAGCATTGTCATTGATGATCCTTTGCAGATAATCAATTGAAGTTCCATAGTTTCCGCTGCCATAATAAAGCGTTGCAATTTTATAATTGAAAACAAGAATGCGGTGTTTGTCGATATACAAGCTGTACTCTTTCAGTTTTTCTTCGATATGAGGCACTAAACTCAAACCTTCTTTAAACGTACCACGCATCAGGTGCTGATTCACTTTCGCGCTGTAGATGTAAATAAAAGTATGGATGCGGAAATTATCATGATGATTGGCAACAGGTGTTTGCGCAAATTTTTCAAATTCACATAAGGTCTTCTCAAAACCTTTATGATTGCGAAGATCAAAGTGGGCATTCAGCAAATTGTGCATGCCTTTTATATAATGACCTGTTTCAACAGAGGTCATCAATTTTTCTGCGTTGAAAATCTCGATCCACTTTTGACTGTAACGGTAATACATCAAAAAATCCTGGCGTATAAAAGCATACCATGTATAGCTTTGATATAAGTATAACTTCTCATAAAAATCTGTAAGCAAATATGCGTTCGGCGGTAAATTATTTTTGAAAAACTCTTTTATGCCCGTTTCATCTTTTTCATTTCTTGCATGACCATTTTTTATGTACCAACTATACATTTGCAACGCAAGATTTGAAAGACGCGCTACACGATCAATGCGGCCACTAACTTCAAGCGCTTCCTCGCTCAACTTATCGACCATATTGCGCATGCTTCGTGTAATATGCAGCGTTTCAATTTTTTTTTCCAGGGAAATTACCAGCGTTAGAAAACTAAATTTATGATTTGCCCTCGCTATTTCTTTTGCTCTTTCTAAAATTTTCAAGCTTTGCAATTTCAATCCCTTGTTGTAAAGAATGCGTGCATAGTCGAGTTGCTCATTCAATTGCAGATCTATGTTTTCAGAGGTTTTCAGCAAACGCAGACTCGCAAGAATTTGTTTGTACAAATGATTTTTTAAATTCGCCAACTGCGGCTTAGTAATAGAGGGGAGTTTTTTTAAAAGAATTTTATCATCATATTCATTCAATTTATCAATCGCATCAAAAAGCTGAATGATCTTAAGATCTTCCTTTGAAGAATTTCGCTTTATATAAAGTTTAAAATTCCTTTTTTCCGACTTTTCCAGTGAGCGGACCAATTGAAATAATATGTCTGTAGAACGGTTGGCTATCATAGATTTTTTCTCCCAAAACCCAATGCCAGCAAGGGTTTTAGAATTTTTTTTCCTTTTTTGACATAAAAAAATTGTCCATAAGTTGTTTTGAATGATTCTCTAACACATTCTACATTTGTTATTGAAGAATGAGTTAGTCATACGGCAGCAATCGGAAGAGTGGCAATCGTTGAGGTCAAATTTAAAAAGGTAGTCAAGCATGACAGCATTCTAAATAAAACAGATCTATCAACTTTTTCATATGGCAAGCAATCGTTAGAGGTCAGTCCGTTTCTACGGAAGGACCTTTTTTATTTTCCGCCGGCGAATATAATAGATTATATTTTTTTAAGAAATTTTTTTGTAACGAACTTCTGACTTTTATTGAATCGTGTTCACAATCTCACCAAGCTCTTTATCAATCTGTCCTTCCTTTCCGTACTCAACAACACGACCAACTTCTTTTCCGTCTTTCATCACGATGAATGTCGGTACATCAACAATGTGAAACAAGTTGTGCAGATTATACAAAGATGTTTTTGCACGGTCAACACCAATCAAAGTAATGCTGCTGTCGGGATAACCGGATTTATCAATGAGCCTGTAAAACACAGGCAAAAGATTTTGCGTATCCTCGCACCATGTGCCACAAAAAACAACCATCTGAAATTTTGAAGCATTCTTCTGAAACGCAGACACAGCACTCGCATCAGCTTGTCCAAACTTCATATTTTCTTTGAACCATTTAAAGGAAGTATCGCTTTCAATATCGGCACGATTCAACAAACCCTTTAAAACTTTTGATCCGTCTTGTGTATCGGTGCTTATTTCGTAATTGTGAAGAAGCGCTGTTTGCGCGGAAATATTTTTACAAACAGTGAAAGCAAAAAATAAAATGACGATTGCTTTGAATCTCATGCCCCTAAGATAGCCTTCCATTCCAAAAGAAACGACCTGAATTTTGTTAAAGACTGAATAAGCACCATTTGGGCATCGGCTTTTTGTTTGTTCTCTTTCAGATATTGCTTTGCGCCTTCAATAGAAAATTTTCGCTGGCGCAACAAATAATAAATGAGGTGTAAATTTTTTACATCTTCCGGTCTGAACAACCTGTCCCCTTTGCGTGTTTTGCGAGGCTTTAAAATATCAAATTCATTTTCCCAATAGCGCAACAACGAAGTATTTACTTTAAACCATTCCGCCACTTCACTTATCGCATAATATTGTTTTTTAAAAAGTATTTCATCATCCGGCAACTCAACATTCTCCGCATCTGCTTCCATTTCCTTATAAGACTTTCTTCCGCGTTTACTCTCTTTAGGTTCTTGCTTTTCAATTTCTTTTTTCGCTTTTATTTCTGCCGTTTTTTCTTCTTGTTCAATTTCTTTTGCTTCAATTATTTCTTCTGCATGAAGTTCTTCTTGTTTAATTTGCGCCGGCATTTGTTTTTCTTCAGTTTCATTTTCTATCTCTTTTACGTGCACAATATTCAAATCCGCATCAGCAACTTTTTCAATGTTGCTTTGCGGTTTTTTTTCTTCAACCGCGCCAAATAGATCTAATTGTTGCATACTGTAAAATTAATTTGATTATCGCGTAGCACGAAGGGCATGCAAACATTGTGCAAAAAATGTGTAATTTGAAAATGAGAGAATAATTATTAACCCTGCTGAAGTTTTTCATGGCATTTTCCCTTGCGTCGCACCCTTGTACGCTTTAAAACTTTATTGAGCAAAACCTTCACGAGAACTCTACTTCACTATTTGTACCTTGCAACCCGTTTTAAAATTCTGATGCAATAAAGATTTTTTATGCAAGAGATGGAGTTGTCCTACATTTTAAACGAATATGCAGAAGAACGAGATGAATATTTTCGTGCTATCGCCCCTCCGATAATTCAAACGAGCAATTTCGCCTTTAAAAAAGTTGATGACCTGCGTAAAAGTTTTGAAGACGAATATTCAACATGGTTGTATAGCCGCGGATTAAATCCAACCGTGGAAATTTTGCGAAAAAAACTTGCAGCGCTTGATGGTGCGGAAGATTGCCTTGTATTTAACAGCGGCGCTTCTGCAATCTTTGCATCAGTGCTTGCGAATGTGAAAAGCGGCGATCATATTGTGAGTGTTCGCCATCCTTACACGTGGGCAAAAAAAATGTTCAATGAAATTTTACCGCGCTTCAATGTGAGCACTACTTATGTTGACGGCAGAGACATAAAAAATTTCGAAGTCGCAACAAAAGAAAATACAACACTCTATTATCTTGAAAGCCCGAACAGTTGGATGTTTGAACTGCAGGACCTGAAAGCTGTTGCAGCGTTAGCAAAAGAAAAGAATATCATAACGATTTGCGATAATAGTTTTTGCTCGCCGCTTTATCAAAAGCCGATTGAATATGGAATTGACCTGGTTTTGCAATCTGCCACAAAATATATCGGCGGACACAGTGATGTTGTTGCAGGTGTTCTTAGCGGAAGCAGGAAAATGATTGAAAAAATTTTTAACAGCGAGTTCTTAAATATCGGCAGCGGCATTCAACCTTTTAATGCATGGTTGCTGATCCGCGGATTAAGAACATTGCCGATGCGATTGGAAAGAATTACGAATACAACAAATAAAGTGGCTGCTTATCTTAAACAACAACCGCTTGTTGAAAAAATTATTTTCCCTTTTGATGAAGATTTTGAGCAATATGCATTGGCAAAACAACAAATGAAAGGTGCATGCGGCTTACTAAGCTTTTTTATAAAAGCAGGAAACGTTGAAACGATTGAAAGATTTTGTGAATCGCTCAAACATATATTGATGGCAGTAAGCTGGGGCGGGCATGAATCATTGATCATTCCGGGTTGCGCATCTATAAAGCGCGAACAATTTGATGCTTCAAATGCATCGCATAGAATGTTTCGCTTATATTGCGGGCTTGAAGATGCAGATTATATTATTGCAGATTTAGAGCAAGCATTTGAAACCCTCTAAATCTCTCTAAAGGGAGACTTTAAGAAATGACAGAACGCAGATAATAAAGATTATCATGATCAATAAAGATTAATCATTGAACATCCTTACAATCCTATAATCTGCTTCCATTAATATTTTGTGAAGATTAAAGATTCACAGTACAAGAGTGCGACGCAAGGGACGATACCAAAAGATATGCTGCCGGGCTCATAAAAAATTTTAATCAAACAAACCTGCTAACATGCTTCCTTTCCGTTTATCGAAAAGTTTGCATTTAAAAAACAGTGTTTCAATTACATTTGTTTTATGGTAAAGTTTTTTTTGGGGATATTTTTATTAATACCCTCGTTTTTGATTGCACAGGAGAAATGGGATTTACGGCGTTGCGTTGAGTATGCCATGAAAAATAATATTTCTGTAAAGCAAGCCGATGTTCAGGCACGCATGGCGGAGTTGCAATTGAAACAGGCAAAATTGAACAAGTGGCCCACGGCTTCTTTCACAGCAAATGCAGGTGGACAATTTGGACGTTCTGTTTCACCTACTACAAATCTTTATACCACCAATAATCTTTTCTTTAATCAATACCAGTTACAGGGCGGGGCGCAAATTTATAATTGGGGGCGCTTGAAAAACACACAGGCTGCGGCGTCGTTTAATGCACAGGCTGCTTTGGCGGATATACAAAAAGCCGCAAATGATGTTGCCCTGAATGTTGCATCTTATTATTTGCAGGTACTCGCAGCGAATGAACAAATTGAAGTAGTCAGAATCCAGATCGGACAAACAAAAGCACAATATGATATTACCAAAAGAAAAGTTGACGCAGGCGCTTTACCTGAATTGAATCTGGTCGAACTTGAATCTCAGCTTGCAACAGACAGTAGTAATTTAATTGCAGCGCAGACAACATTTCAGCAAAATGTTCTATTGTTGAAGGCTTTGTTGAACATTGACATGGCAGCTCCTTTTGATGTGGAGACGCCGCCTGTCGAAACTATTCCGCTTGAACCGCTTTCTGAATTGGAACCTGATTATGTTTTTAAACTTGCCATGGGAAGCTGGCCCGAACAAAAGGCGTATGAACTGAGAATTAAAGGATCTGAAAAAACAATACAATCAAATAAGGCTGTGATGTATCCTTCGATAACAGGATTTTACGGTCTTGGCACAACTTATAATAATGTTGCACAAATCCAGATTGATTCATTCAATTATATAAATACGAATCCTGTAGGCACCGTAAAAATAGACGGAACGGATTACAATGTTTACAATAATAGTCCGTATACAGTTCCCGTTTTTGGTAAACAAAAATATTTCGATCAGATCAATCACAACTTTAGTCAAAACATAGGAGTGCAAATAACAATTCCGATATTTAATAACGGAACTTATCGTACAGCTTATGAAAGATCAAAACTTGACCTGGAAAACCTTAAACTGCAACAAACACAGGCAACACAAACACTTCAATCAAATATTTATACAGCATACAGCAATTCTGTCGCAGCTATGGAAAAGTATAATGCAAGTATGAAAGCTGTTGCTTCAGCTCAAAAAGCTTATGATTTTGCCACAAAACGATACGAAGTGGGATTGCTCAGCACAATAGATTTATTAACAAATCAAAACAATTTGCTTACTGCAAAATTGCAGCAGCTAACAAATCATTACGACTTTGTTTTTAAAATGAAAGTGCTTGAATTTTATAAAGGTCAGGGGGTAAAACTTTAATCTTATTAAACCTGAAAAATATTATGAGCAAAAAATTAAAATGGATCATTGGAATATTGATTGTTCTTGTTGTTGCTTTAATTGTAATGGCAAAAGCCGGTGTATTTGGAAAAGATGAAGGCATAAAAGTATCGGCTGAGAAAGCTACTAAGAGAGATATTACCGAAATAGTAACGGCAAGCGGCAAAGTATTTCCCGAAGTGGAAGTGAAGGTGAGCCCTGACATCTCCGGCGAAATTGTTGAACTTGATGTACAGGAAGGTGACACCGTAAAAAGGGGACAAGTGCTTGCAAAAATTTATGCAGACATATATGCATCACAGGCAGACCAGGCGGAAGCGATCGTTGCACAATCACAAGCACAGGTTTCAAACTCTAAAGCACAGCTCAATGCATTAAAGGCAACACTTGATCAGACAGAATCTGCATATAAAAGACAAAAAACTTTGCTCGATCAAAAAGTTATTTCTCAGTCAGAATTTGAACAAGCACAGCAAGCGTATTTATCCGCCAAAGCAAATTATGATGCAGCATCTGATGCAATTGCAGCAAACGAAGCAAATGTGCGCAGCGCGCAGGCAAGCCTTACACGAGCAAATAAAGATGTAAGTCGCACCACAATTGCGGCACCCATGGATGGTGTAATAAGTTTGTTGCTTGTAAAAAAAGGGGAACGTGTTGTAGGTACGGCACAAATGGCAGGAACGGAAATGATGCGCATCGCAGATCTGAACAGTATTGAAGCGCAGGTGGATGTTGGCGAAAATGACATACCAAAAGTAAAGTATGGTGATACTGCTCTTGTGGAAGTGGATGCATTTAACAACAGAAAATTTAAAGGTGTTGTTTATAAAATTGCTAACCCGGAAACACTCGCTTCGCAAACAAGTGGCTCTACGTCAAATTCAACACAGGTTACCAATTACCAGGTGCATATAAGATTATTGCCAAGCACCTACAAAGATTTGATAGTAAAGGGACAGCCTTTTCCGTTTCGGCCAAACATGAGTGCAAGTGCCGACATTCAAACAAGCACACATAAAAATGTTTTATCGGTTCCGTTGAATGCAGTAACAACAAGGGATAAAAATTCGGGTAAAGCGCCGTCAAGCAATGATCAAAATAATAATAGTAACAATGACCAAAATAATAATGTATCAGCATCAAGTGATGAAGATATTGAAGAGGTTGTTTTTGTAGTGCAGAAAGACGGTACTGTGCATAAGAAGCCTGTTAAAACTGATATCCAGGACATCAATAATATTGAAATAAAAAGCGGAATCAATGCGGGAGATGAGGTGGTAACAGGACCTTATGATGTTGTAAGCAAACAATTAAAAGACAGCACCAAAGTAAAAGTAGTACCGAAAGAACAATTAGTGCAAAGCTTTAAAACGCAATAGTTCTGCTTAAGAAATAAAAGCCTCAAACACTAAAGAAGTATTTGAGGCTTTTTATTTTTTGATTTGGTAACAGTCTTATAAAATTCACAAGTACTCACTTTCATACATTATTTTCTATTTGCTCTTCACCAGTTTAAAAGCTTGCTTTTCATTATTTAATGTTACCTGCACCAAGTATGTTCCGGGTTTCAAATCTCTGCCAAACTTGAAGGTGGATGATACATTTTCAAATCTTTGTATTTGCCTACCGGATAAATCAAACACAGTCACTATGGTCTGACCGGCTAATTTACTTGTAAGATTTATGGTAAACTCATCAGGTGATGGGTTGGGGTAAACTTTTACAGAAAAATTATTTGACCTGAGATTATCATTAGTGCTACTTGCAATTATATTATCAGCATCAGTGTCCAAATGTTTGGTGTCATAATTAAGACCCTTAATAGTGCTAAATGTGGGATCCATAGAAAAATTAATCACATAGGCATCGGTGCCTTTATGATAAAATCTGTATTGATAAAAGCTGCGGGTTGTTTCACCCTGTGTTACTCCGAACGCAGCCAACAATGCAGGAGGTGCAGGATGACCGGCTAAATACACGCTATCGATTTTCAGAACGGATAATTTTTGCAGCAGAGCATTTATAAAATCACTTGGGCCATTATCTGCAGGAATTCTAACCCTGCCAAAGCCAACTACTTTCCTGCTATCATAAGTATGTTGAACAAACTGGCCGGGCACGTGATCCAATCCAAATGCAGCAATACTTAAGTGAAAGTTTGTTTTTGAAATTGAATGACTATTAAAAGAAGTTAAATAAGTAACGGTATACTTTTCAAATATCTGGTTGGGCTCCTGCACATCTTGCTTGTCGATAATCAGTGAATCATTAGTGTTTCCGGTAAGTGCCTGGAGCGGAAATGCCTGTCTTTCGAAATGTGTACCTAAGCCATGATAGGATTCTTTATCATTACCTTCCATATTAGTTTGAGCAATAGGAATTCCTGCAAGGGAAAAATGATTGTCGAATTGACGAAGAGCAGCCGGATAAGCAGGATTGTTTGCAGGTACATAAAAGATAGCACTGTTGTTTGCATTGTTTTTTGTTAGTTGGCTGTAATCCCAAACCTGGGTGACACCCTGCGATGGAATCGCTACTCCTGAAGCATTTGCGCCCTGATAAAAATAATCTGCTTTTGCAGGCGCTATAAAATTTTTGAAGGTAAGTGCAATTGCCCCCTGAGCACTTACATTTTGTCCACACCATTGATTCAGAAAAATGATGCAAAAAGTAAGAAACGCAGGCAAATTGCTTTTTGAAAAAACAAAGCGCGTTGATTTCGTTTTCATAACATAATGTTTTTGGTTAAAAAATTCAATGAAGAAACGGAAAGGAAGAGTTGAATACGATGTGTGCAGATTATAGGTTATGCATAGTGAATTTTATGAAGACACTTTCAAAATTCTTGATATCAATTTATCCCTCCTTAAAGACAGACGCGTAGTTTTTGTAAAGAAATATAATGCAAGTTCTTTTGATAAGACTGGAAGTACTATCAGATTTGATTCAAAAAATATCAATTTTGAATCACTATCTGTGAAGCGGAAAAAAATTCAATAATTGCTTTGAAAGAGATATTAAAAAGAAAGAGAAAAAAATTTCCTTAAAAATTTGAGAACAAATTTTCAGACAATACTAAAGCGAATTCCCTTTTAAAAGGCATTCATCATAATAAATTTGCTGTTAGTTTTCTAAATAATTCCTGAGGTGCTGCCCGAAATACCCATTGTTTGAGTAGAATCTGTTTCATTATCCTTGTGCAACATTTGGTTGGCTTTATCTTTCACTTTGCTTACCGTGCCGGATATAGATTCATATGTATTCTTCACCGCATCTTTCACGTCAGAAGTTTTTTTGGAGATTTTTCTTCTTGTAACTTCTCCGCGATCAGGCGCATACAAAACGCCAAGCAAAAAACCAACAGCAATACCCCGAAGAAAAGATTTTATATGCATACAATGAATTTTTAAAGTTAGAAAACTGTTCAATAATAAATTTATCTAAAAATCCTGCCATGTTTTTATTTGCTTAAGGCTTCTTGGTTTTAAGGGTTTTTGCAGAATAAATTCCCCATATCACCTTATATTTTTTCCTAGAGATTAGGGTTTTCCAGCTTTCCCGTGTGAAGAATTAAAACACATATTAAATCTCGCCTTCGAAATTTCGTTTTCTTTCTTTTGCTCATTTCATACATAAAATATTACCGCTTATCCTTAAAAAACTGCGTTTCACCGACAAAGCCTTGTACTATGTATTACAAAGTACTTATCTTTGGACTGTAATTGATAACAACAAGTTCTAATAAAATATAAAATAACTGGGGGATTTATGAACAAGTATTTAGCATGGTTACCTGCTCTTATGGTTCTCGGTACTGTAATGTATAAGCCGGTAAAGGAAGCTACGCAGCCAAAGTTGGCAAACAACAATATTTCATTAGCTGTGTTCAAAGGCAGCGATTATACGTCCGGGGCTTACAATAACACTTCAGTCCAGGTTCAAA
>Ga0207706_10001893_pt1 | contig 20555 bp, 16 predicted proteins | sample KBSC53metaG_FD_184318 | JGI IMG/M metagenome (GOLD analysis project Ga0207706, IMG submission 184318) | Corn rhizosphere microbial communities from Kellogg Biological Station, Michigan, USA - KBS C5-3 metaG (SPAdes) (version 2) | ecosystem: Host-associated > Plants > Roots > Rhizosphere > Soil ... | reverse complement strand
TGAACGGCAGCTTCGGTGTCAGGCAGTGAATCGTGAACATGTCTATGGACTGGTTGTTTTACGGGCTGACGGGCTCCGCGTAAAATCGCGCGTTCACGATTCACTGCCTGACACCTACCAAACTGCGGTTGCGCTACACTCGGGCCGATTCGGAGGCTCTTTATGACGTTCCGTTTTGGCGCCACTGCCGCTGGTGCAGCCGCGATTCTGTCCTTGACGACCTCTGCCGCCGCCCAGGTCCTTACTCAGCGAGACGTGTCACTCCAGTTGGCGTTGACGATCGCGCAGACGGCAAGCCACGAATGTGGCGCGAACACGTCCGTCGCCGTGGTCGATCGCGCCGGCCGGTTGCGCGTGTTCCTTCAGGGCGACAACGCGAACCCCCACAACATCGAGCTCGCCCGCCGCAAGGCCTACACCGCACGCACATTTCGCCAGCCATCCTCGGCCTGGGCAAAACGCACCGAAACCGTGAATCAAGGTCAGCGCATGCTGGCCGACGTGATCCCGCTCGGTGGTGGCATGCCGATCAATATCGGTGAAGAAACGATCGGTGGCGTTGGACTGAGCGGCGCGCCTGGCGGTCAGGAGCAGGAGGAAGCCTGCGCGAAGGCCGGCATCGCCAAGGTCGCCGACCAATTGAAATAGCCCGTCGCGCCGGTGAAGTTGTAAATCGCCAACAGCAGCGGTCGATGCCGCCACGGTTGCCGTCTTAAGAGCTGTCAGCGTCAGCGGACGGATCGGGCGTTCACGATTCACTGCCTGACACCAGGCAAGCGCACCCTCCGGCGTTCACGATTCACTGCCTGACACCAGCACTACCGAAAGTCGTCGACGAGCATGAGATCGTTCACCGACGAGTCGACTCTCGTGTAGAACACCGAGCGGCCATCGGGCGATGCACCGAGACCGAACTCGACATTGCCGAGGTTCTCGGCGACGGTCGTCATTTTGCGCGACGCAAAGTCGAAGTACCGAAGCCGTGTTGCGCCACCCGTGCGTTCCAGGTAGTAGATTCCCGGTTCCAATACGTCGAACGCGGTGGCGATCACATCATCTGCGATCTTGATCGGGGTGCCGCCGGTCACCGGCATTCGCCATAACGGCGCCGGGTTGTTGGTGTTCTGGCCAGCCGTGTAGTAGACGTAGGCTCCATCGGTCGACTCGATCGCCATGAGGCTGTCGTCCTGTGAGACCTGGATCGCGTCACCGCCCGACACCGGGATCTTCCAGATCTTCGGACCACCCGTTCGGGTCGAGCTGAAGTAGACCCATCGGCCGTCTCGCGAGAAGGACGGAAACACATCGGTCGCAGGGTGCGAAGTGAGATTGCGTGGCTGACCACCCTCCGCCGGGACGATCCAGATATCGCCATTGCCCTCGACACCGTTCGTGTGGAACGCAATCAGCTTGCCGTCAGGTGACCATCGTGGCCACCCCGGGTTGCTGCGCAGCGACGTGAGTTGAACCGCGTTTCCACCAGAGACATCGGCGCGCCAGACCTCGTGTTCTCCCGAGCGGGTCGATGTGAACGTCAGCTGACGTCCGTCGGGCGACACCTGTGGAACCGCATCCCGCCTCGTCGAGGAGATTGCGACCGTTGGTGGAGAGGACGCCGGAGCACCGGGAGAGGAGGTCTCGACGCGCCACACGTTGGCGTCGGTGTAGCTGCGAACGTAGGCGAGACGCGACGAATGACCAGGTTGAGCCGTTGACACGATCGGCGACAGTCCGTCCTCACCTGCGAACGGCAGGACTTCGGGTGACGCGTTACCGATGATCCCAAGTGTCCATAGCCTTTGCTTGGCGCTGAAGACGATCTCAGCGCTGTTCGGCATCCACCTGGGGTTGTATGCATACAGGTCAACCGGTGTGATCGGGCGTGGTTCACCACTCGCCGTCACACCGCTGCCTAACGCAAGCAGGTTGAGTTGTCCGGCAAATGGGGCAACTTCCCGTCGGAACACCAGCCATTTGCCGTCGGGCGAGATCGCCGGATCGTTGTCGCTGAACTGCGAGCCCCGAGTGAGCGGTCGTCTCTGGCCCGAGTCGAGTGCGACAACGAACAAGGCGTCAGGCTGTTTCTCACCGAGCGAATCGGTGACGATGAGGCATGACGAATCAGGGCACCAGGCGAGGGTCACCGGTCGCAGAAACCCACTCGGGTGGATATCGATCAGTTTTCTTTCCGGTCCTGTGAGCGGCGGCACGAGGCGCAGTTCGCTTTGTTGTCCGTCGAGCTCGCCGCGAAGAAACGCAATCCATCGCCCGTCCGGCGACCACAGAGGGCTGTAGTCGTTGGCTGGGTCGGTAGTGAGGCGCAATTGCGTGGTCGTGCCAATCTGTTGGACGTAGATGTCCTGGTTGTTGCCCGCGGGCCCCGTCCAACTGAAAGCCACCTGATTGGCGTCTGGCGAAAAGGACGGGGAGCGGGTTACGCCGGGCAGCGACGTCATCGGCACGGCTCGAAGCGGCGTCCCGCTCCCTTGTGGCCGCCACGTCTGCCATCCCACGAATGCGATGAGCGCGAGGACGAGACTCGCTGTCACCGCCCACATCCATCGACTCCGGCCGCGAACGGCCGCCGGTTGCACCTGCGATCCACTGGTCACGTCGGCAGCGAGGTCCTCGAGTGCCACCTTCAGATCGGCCATCGTCTGAAAGCGGCGCGCAGGGTCCTTGCGCAGGCAGCGCAGGATCGTACGTTCAACGTCCGGCGAGACGGAGGACAGATTGCGTGGCGCCTCGGGATCGCTGTTGAGAACCTTTCCCAGCACCTCGACGCGCGAGGGAGCGTCGAACGGTCGCCGACCTGTCACCATCTCATAGAGCACGGCGCCAAAACTGAAGATGTCCGAGCGGGCATCGAGTTTGTCTCCTCGTGCCTGCTCTGGCGACATGTATGCCGCCGTGCCGACCACCGTGCCGGCGTCAGTCAACACAGCGGTCTGGGTTCGAGCGTGTGCGGCATCGGTCGATGGCTCCAGCAGCTTCGCCAGGCCGAAGTCCAGCACTTTGATGGCATCGTCGTCGGTCACGACGATGTTCGATGGCTTCAAGTCTCGATGAATGATGCCGGCTTCGTGCGCCTTCGCCAGCGCATCGGCAATCGCGGCCCCGTAGCGCAAGGCTCGCGTCACACTCAGTCCCTTGGCTGGGATGACGGCATCGAGCGTCTTCCCCGACACATACTCCATCACGATGAAGTCGATGCCCTCGTCGGAGCTGATGTCGTAGATCGTGACGATGCCAGGATGATTGAGGGCGCTGGCAGCTCTCGCTTCGAGTGCGAAGCGCTCCTTGCGAAGCGGATCGGCGACCCGGTCCTGGGGAAGAACCTTGATGGCAACTGGTCGGTCGAGGTGAGTATCGTGGGCTTTGTAGACGACTCCCATGCCGCCTTCACCCAGCTTTGATTCAATCCGGTAGCGACCCAGCACGCGCCCGATCATCGACATCGTTGCGGAGAGTAGTCTATCCCCAGCTCCCTTTGATCGTTTGTCTCGTTGAGAGTATTCACGGCGCTCCGACTATCGGTCTGCAGCGAGCTGCCGGAGGTGCTCGGGGGTCGTGGCCGGGAACCCGAAGAACTCGAGATATGCCGGGATTTGCTCGAACAACATATCGCTACCCGGCTGCACGCGGCAGCCACGGGCCTGCGCGGCGATCAGGAATGGCGTGATCTCCGGCGTCATGACGACCTCGCCAACCCACGTGCCCGGGTCGATTCGATCGACATCGACCGGCATGGGGTCATCGTCATGCGTGCCCACCGGTGTTGCGTTGACGACGATGTCGCAACCCGACGGATTGTCGATATCAGTTGTCAGTTCGAGGCCCGGATAGAACGATGCGAGCCGGCTGGCTAACGCCTGCGCGGACCCGCGATGAATGTCGAACAGCGCGATTGCGCCGGCGCCGGCTGCCGCCAGTGATGCAGCGATCGCGGATCCCACGCCACCCGCACCGGCGACGAGCGCCCGCGCGCCTGCAAGCCGGCATCCCTTCCGCCTCAGCGCCCGAACGAAGCCTTCTCCGTCGAACAGGTCACCCTGCAGACGGCCGTTCTCCGTACGTCTCACCGCGTTGCACGCGCCCGCAATGCGTACGGCAGGCGATGTCTCGTCGAGAAGTGCCGCCGCTGCCACCTTGTGGGGCATCGTAATGAGAGCACCGCGGATGTTCGTCAGTGAGAACACCGCTGCGAGGACACTCGGAAAGTGCTCGGCGCCGCAGCCCATCGGCACGACCACGGCGTCGATGCCGGCCTGTTCGAAATACGGGTTGTAGATGAGCGGAGACTTGAACCCGCGCGTCGGAAACCCGATATGCGCGATGAGCTCTGTCGTTCCCCGAATCAACATGCTCATTCCGCCACGCGCATGCCGTCACGCCTCGGTGTGCACGAGATCGACAGGCGCTGCCTCCGCACGCAGCCGCCGGTATTCCCGCTCGTCAACGGGCACAGCGCCCGGATCTCCGAGGTCGCGAAGACGCACGCGATATGTTTCGCGCGCGCTCCACGCAGCGAGCGACGCGACGACGGTCACCGCGAAGGTGATAGCGCCGATGGTTTCTGGAATACGCGATGAGCCAGGCGGCGCAACCGCGGCGAAGAGCGCGGGCAGCAGCGCCGTCAGCATGGTGCCGAAATTCTGCGCAATCGCCATCGCCGTGACCCGCACGCGCGAGGGAAACAGCTCGGGATAAAAGCTTGGGAAGACGGCGTTGTAGCCCTGGTAGACCACTCCCCACATCACGAGCGAGATCACGATCGCGAGCGCCACGTGCCTGATGCTGATCGCGTAGAGATAGACGAAAGAGAGCAGCCCCGAGGCGAGCGCGGCGGCCACGAGCGGCGGCCGGCGGCCGACGCGATCCGACAGGTGGCCGGCAAACGGGATGACTAGCACTGCTACGCAGTTCCCGAGGACAGGAATCCACAGATACACCTCTTCCTTCATGCCGATGCCATAGCCAGGCTGCACCGCGTACGCTGCGCCGAAGATTGTCGTCACGACTGGGATGACGTTCATCAACGCCATGCACGCGACGCGCAGCATGTCTCCGCCGCTTTCGGTGAAGGCCTGGATGACTGGTGCTCTTGCGATCGTTCCGCGGGCGTGCTGCTCCGCGAACAGCGGGGTTTCCGCGACGCGGCGACGGATGATGTAACCGGCCGCAACCGCAAACACGCTGAGCAGGAATGGCAGACGCCAGCCCCAGGCCATGAATGCATCCCTTGGCATGTAGCGTGCGAGCGGCAGGAAAACGGCGGCGGCAAGGATCTGGCCGGCTTGCACGCCCTGCAAGGTGAAACTCGAATAGAGACCGCGATGGCCGAATGGCGCGTGCTCCAGAATCATCGAGCTCGAGCCGGAGATCTCGCCCGCGACCGCGAAACCCTGAATCAGGCGCAGCGCGACCAGGAGCGCCGGTGCGAGCATGCCGGCCTGCTCGTATGTCGGCAGCAGCCCGACAGCCATGGTGGAAGCACCCATCAGGATCATGCAGGCGACGAGCACCTGCTTGCGGCCTTGTGTGTCCCCCCAGTGCCCGAGGACGAATGCGCCCACGGGCCGGGCCACGTATCCCACGCCGTAAGTCGCGAGCGACGCGACGATGGCGATAGTGGGATTGGCAGATGGAAAGAACACCTGCGGGAAAACGAGCGACGCCGCCGTAGCGTAGATGAAGAAGTCGTAGTACTCCAGCGCCGAGCCGACCCAGCCGCCGGCGACGGCCCTGTGCGCCTGCGAAACCGCTCCCGGCGCGGACCCAATCGGGACGGCGTCGCGCCGCCTCATGCCATCAGCCATTCCCGTGGAGGCAGGTGCGAGTCGGTCAACTCTCGGTCCAGAAACGAAGTGAAGGTGTCCGTGAACGTCGGGGAGCGTGTCGCAGTATAGTCCCGCGCGGAGGGTGGCATGAGCAGAACAGCGACAGCAGTGTTGGCGCTCGTAGTGGGCCTGGCAGCAGGCATCCCGCTGGGTGGGCGGCTGATGCCGGCGTCCTCGTCGACGCCGCCAGCTGCGCTCGCCGCGGGTGCTGGAACAGGCGCGGCAGCCTCGGCGGTACCGGCCGCCATCGGTGCGGAGGATGTCTCTGGGCCGTACGAGGTGGTCGAAGGGTGGCCGCAGGATCTCAGCACGCTTCCCGGCCACGAGAAGTGGACGTATGGCGGCGCGCGCGGAATCTTTGCCGAGAGCCCGAATCGTGTCTTTCTGCTTGGTGGCGGCGAGCTGCCGAAGATCCCTCGGCCTCAGACACGGCTGTTTCCCGAGATCGGCCCCAACGTGCAGTTTCCGCTTGCGGGATTGCCGTGGCGCAACGCGAACACGGCGTCACCGCCGGGAGCCGGCGGATCGGGCCAGGACCCGGCGAAGGGCATGGAGATCTGGCGAGGAGCGTCAGCGCCGTACCGCGAACTCGGTGTCGATTCGCGCTGGGAGCATTCAATCGTCGTCGTCAACGCCGAGGGAAAGATCATCGAGGAGTGGACGCAGTGGGACAAGCTGTTCAAGCGTCCGCACGCGGTGTACATCAGCCCGTACGACGCGGCGAAGCACGTGTGGGTGGTCGATGACCACACTCACGCGATCTACAAGTTCACCAACGACGGCAAGCAGCTCGTGCAGACAATCGGCACGCCCAACGTTCCCGGTGCCGACGGCACTCACTTCAATCGTCCAACGTTCATGGCGTGGTTGCCGGACGGGAGCTTCTACGTGGCGGATGGATACAACGGCACGCGCGTCGCGAAGTTCGATGCCGACGGCAAGTTTCAATTCGACTTCGGCAAAGCAGGCGAGCCGGGGAAGGAGACGCGTCCTGGGTACATGAACAACGTGCACGGCGTGGCTGTCGATCTCGAGACCAGGCGCGTCTTCGTCAACGATCGCGACAACCACCGTATCCAGATCTTCGATGAGAAAGGCACGTACCTCTCTGAGTGGAAGATCGCCGTCAGCCCCTCGAGTCTCCATTTCGTGCAGATCGGCGCCGATCGCGCTGTTGTGACCTTCGACCGTAATACGCACAAGATGCTGAAATACGACCTCGATGGCCATCTGTTGTACGCGTGGGGAACCGTGGCCGATTTCCCCGGCACGCTGTGGGGTGTGCACGGCATGAGCACCGACCAGGAGGGCAATTTCTATGTCGCGGAGGTCGACGCGGGACGGTTCCAGAAATTCCGCCCGCGGGCCGGCGCAAACCCCGCTTACCTGATAGGCAAGCCGGTCTACTCGGCGTGGAAGTAGCGCGCGGTAGGTGTCAGGCAGTGAATCGTGAACGCGCCGACGTCGCCCGTGTCTTTGCGGCTCGCTTGGCTCCCGACTTGGACTTTCCAGGTTTGGTGCGTTTACTCGCGGGCCGCTTCTGAGCCGAACGCCGGTTGATGTACCGGATGCGGGCGCCAGGCCCACGTCCGGGCACGCGATACGACAGCATGATGATGCCGCTGGTCGGAAGCGTGATCTGATCGACGAGCTCGAGTCTGGTCGAGGCACCAGCAGGCAACAGGGGGATTCCGTCTCCCAGCAGCACGGGTATGAGGGCGACTTCCACCGTATCGACCAGCCGCGCGTCGAGAAGCGAACGAAAGAGGGCGCCGCCGCCAAACAGCCATATGTCGCCGCCCGGCTGTTTCTTCAGTGCCCTGACGGCGTCAGCGGCATCATCCTTCGTGATGCGTACGCCCTTCATCGTTGTTGGCGACAGGCTCCGGGAGAACACCACGACGTCGAGCCCCTTCATCGCTCCGGTGCCGCCCTGTGCCGTCATCACCTCGTACGTCTTTCGACCCATGACCGCCGTATCGAATTCCTTGAACAGCGCGCCGAAGTCTATCGACGGATCCGACACGATCCAGTCGTAATCGCCCTTGGGACCGGCGATGAAGCCATCGAGGCTCGCCGCCACCTGGTAACGCAGTTGTCTCATGCTGACGCTCCACGGGTGATAGACACGCTTTGGTATAACCCGGCGGCGGCAGTCTCACCACGTACTGCGTCCCAAAAGTGTGGCGTGTGAGGGTCGAGACGAAGAGGGGAGCGCGCCAGCCTACCGCGGACCAGCCGCTGGTTTCGTGAACTTCATCACGTCGATGGCCGTCGTGTCGTCGACCTTGGTCACCCGCAGCGTTGCAGTCGGCGCCAGCTCCGTGCGCGGATTCGCGGGATTCATCTGAATCAGGAAGGGGAATTTCACACCGCTTCCGGTGTCGCGGTAGTCGTCGTAGTCGGTCTGGAAAGGGCTTTCGCCGACCGGTGTCGGCAACACCGTCACTTTGCGCAGGAGCAGGCCGGTTCGGATGTCGAAGTACAACCGTTCCGGCGTGTCTCCCTTCGGGACCCCGACGACGACGTACGCCTCGCGATTGTTGACCGTCTCGATACCTGCAACGGTCATCTGCCCGTACTGCTGTTTCAGGTGAATGGGTTCCTGGACATCGGCAGCCCGCCCGGCGCGTGCGACGTCGAGCGGGATGGCGTCGGTCACGCGGCCGTTTTGATCCTGCGACCACGCCGTCGTTCCGTCGAAACCCTGGGAGATTGAGTAAGTCGCCGTTTTGTAGACGGTCAGCGACAGGTTCGGTGCTTTGAAGTAGCGCTCCAAGACGGCCGGCGTCGGTACGGTTCCCCCCGGTCCAGTCGGGATGTACTGCGTTCCCGTGATCGAGCGGTTCGTGACCTTCTGAATGGCCTGCGCCCCGCCGAGGGCGTCGACGTACTTGCCGAGGATCATATCGACCGTTGGCAACGTCGGCCGCACCGGCAGCGTCGGCTCAAACACGGGGAAGACGGGTTTATCGGCAGGGATCGGGTGGCCGTTGTGGCACGTGTAGCAGGTGACGACCTGCCGGCCGCCGAATTGCCGCGCGTTGATGTCCATCATCATCGTGATCATCTGGCGGGCCACGGGCTTCGCCTTGACGTCCTTGTCCCACTCCCGCTCGATGTGGCAGTAGGTGCAGTCGACGCCGAGGGCCCCCTTCATAAGGTGCATTGACTGATTCAGCTCGTTCGCCGGCGTGCCCTTGAGCGCGGTGATGTTCTTGTAGACCTGCTCGGCCGTCTTGCCTTCCGAGGCCAGCGACACACCTTGAGCGGACGCGAGCCCGACCACGATCAACATCAGAGCCGCAGCGACACCCAGACTTCGCATGTCCTCATCCTCGCTTTTAATCGCGCCCACGAGCGCGATGACTCACCTGAAGGGGTAGACCATCGCCCCGACGAAGAGGTTGAAGCTGCTCCCGTCCCACTCGTTCTCGAAGCGGCCGACCGGCGTCTCGATCACGTTATCGAACTTGGTGAAGAAGAAACCCGCGCTGGAGAAGACGCCGACCTTTTTGGCGACAGCGTACTCGACTCTGAGTTGAGGCCTGACCGCGAAGCTGTTGCTCGCGTCAACGCGGACCTCAGTGCCAGGGCCGAAGAACGTCCTATACTGATCGTTCAGCTTGATCGAGTTGAAGCTGATCCCCGCGTTGATCGACACACCGGTGGCCACGCGGCCATGCATCCACGTGTAGCCGACGCCGGCCATGAGCGGCCGGATGCGAAGCTGTCCGACCTCTCTGTCGCCAGACACTCCAGACAATTTGAGATCGCCCTCATACCAGCCGAAACCAAGGGACGGACCGAACCCGGGCGCTGGCGCCAGGCCGAAGTTGACGCCGTACGCCGGTCCAACGTTCACCTCATCGTCAAAGGTGAAGTAGCCTCCCACCGATCCACCGATTCCAGCGCGCTTGGCGGTGTTGGCGACGATTTGAGCCGAAGCATTGGTTGCGGCTACCGTGCAGGCGAGCAGAGCACACACCAGGACGCATTTCTTCATTCACCAATCCTCATTTGCTCAAATGACATTCTGTGGATCACAGCAGAGTAACGACGTCGTCTTTCAGCGCGGCGGTCGCGCCGAGTAACTCGTTGGTACCTGTGGTGTCGCCGACGGCTCGATTCGCAGAACGCCGCCGTTCGCATCGTGATCGACCAGCACGTACAGCAGTTCGTCGGGTCCCTGGCGGACGTCGCGGATACGCATTCGCAGTGGAACGAGCAACGACTCTCGACGCAGCTCTTCGAGCTTGTCGTTGACGAGAACTCGTTCGAGGTGCCCCGTCCCGGGGATCTCGCCCGTCCGCTGTCCGCCCACGAAGATGTCGCCCTTCCACTTGGGAAGCTTGCTGCCCGTGTAGAACGTCATGCCGGAGAGCGAGATGGATGGCATCCAGTACACGACGGGCAATTCGAATCCCTCTTTCGAAAACGTCGGCGACTGCCACGGTCCCGGATAGCTTCGGCCAAGGCTGACGATCGGCCATCCGTAGTTGGCGCCCGGCCTCAGGATGTTGATCTTGTCGCCGCCGTTCGGTCCCATCTCGCTCTGCCACATTTCGCCCGAGGCCGGATTGACGGCGAGCCCGAGAGAGTTGCGATGTCCGAAGCTGAAGACCTCCGGTTTATGTCCGGCGCGTCCGTTGAACGGGTTGTCCGCAGGCACCGTGCCGTCGTCGTTGAGTCGCAGCACTTTGCCCGCATAGGTGTCGGGATCCTGCGAGCTGTTGCCGTTGCCGCTGCTCGGCGTCGTCATGTACAGCTTGCCGTCACGTCCCCAGGCGAGCCGCGAGGGGCCTGCGACACCGGGACCGCAACTGAAGATGTCTTTGAGTTCCGAGATCGCCGATCCATCAAAGCGCCCGCGGGCGAGGGTCAGCGCGGCTCGTTTCTCGTCGACGGGCTTGAGATACGTGAAGTAGATGAATCGATTGGTGGCGAACTGTGGATGCAGCAGCACTTCCATCAGCCCGGATCGACCTTGCACGCGCACGTTCGGCGTACCCGCAATCGGCTTCGGATCAAGGGTGCCATTCCGAATGATTCGCAGCCGGCCTTCCTTCTCCGTCACCAGCATGCTTCCGTCGGGAAGAAACGCCAGGCTCCACGGATTCGCCAGCCGCGCGACCGGTACGACGCGAATGCGCATCACTTCCGCGGTATCGAATTCAATGGGTTCGGCTGGGATCGGCTGCGGCTCGAATCCAGCCGGGGCGACGGGGATACCGCCGTCGAAAGGTACCGTTTGTTGTGCCGTTCCGACGACCTGGACGGCGAGGAACGCAGCAGCCATGCCGAACCTGAAACAGGCTTTGTGTGAGAGCCGCATGATCAAATCACCTCGGGAGCAGCGCTAGTATACGCGGTGACTTGGTCCTTGGGCCTTAGTCCTTGGTTCTTGGTCCTGGTCCCTGGTGGACGAAGGAGGCCTATTTTTGTCCAGCCGTTCGTTCGAGATGACGCGAGGTGGAGAGCATGTTGAACATGCCGTAATTTCCCTCGTGGCATGCGTACTCGAATACGCCGGCGTCGGCGGGTCGCGACTTCAAATCAAGTGCGGCGGTCCAGGGTGCAGTCCACGTCGCGGCATCGACGAAGGTGACCTGGTATTGCATGGCGTCCCGCCCTGTCCGGGTGAATTTCTCGATCAGCCGGAGGCCAGCGGTTGCCCCGCGTGAGTTCGCTTTCAGGTTGCTCGATTCAACAATCAGCGTGGTGCCATCCCAGTGGCCGCGTGCGTCACCCATGTACATCCGAATGGCTGGCGACAACGGGGGAGCGGCAGCATCGATCGGAATCACGCGCGCGTCGTGAATGAGCTCGTACGCGATGGCGACGAATCCCGGACTCTGAGTGATTCGCATGTTCGCGTTGTAGACCGCGGGAAACATCGCATCCGGAAAGCCGCCGCCGTGCACGATGCACCGGACTCCGAGACTGTAGTCCACGTACGAGTCGCACGGCTCTCCGCGCTGCAGACTGCCGCATCGCTGCACGGGAACCGGCCTGGCTTGCACGGTCCGCGGAGGGAGACGTCCGTCGGGTGGATCGACGATGAGCGACGTGCGGCGCGAAGTCGTGTTGTATTCGCGCCAGTGCGGGATCGGCGCATTGGGCGCGTCCACTTTGCCGGCGAGCACGTCGACGGGCGCCAGATCGCGCTCGTCGCGCACGCGGACCTCTTCGATCCGCTGGGCATACTCTTCGTCGGTCAGGAACGCTCGCGTGCCGAATTGCGCCGGTCGCTCTAGCGGCACACCGTATTCGCCTTCACTCGTCCATTCGCCCTGCAGGTCGGGGTCGCCCCACTGTGTGCGCTCGGTCCACGTTCGTTCACGGCTGGTCTGTGCACCGGGAGGGCGCGCCTGTGCAACCGGATGCACAGATGCCGTCCATGCGAAGACAGCGGCGGCGATTGTGACGGCCATTCGAGCGTGCATGTTCATCGACGATTCTAAAGCTCGATGCCGGTGTCTGCGGCATGAGCTGTTCCATATTGACTAAATTTTGAGCGCGGATGACACTCCGGCGTGCTTATGAGACGACTCGGGTTTGCATGCGTCGTGGCTGTCCTGATGTACACGCTTGCGCCGATCCGGGCGCAGTCTGTCTACCCGACGGGTACGACGATCTACGAGCCGGCTCGCGCGTGGAATGGATACACGGTGTTGTCGCCGCTGCAGACGCAGGCGGTGCTCGTGATCGACATGAACGGAAACGTCGTCAAGCGCTGGGAGGGTCTCAATAACTCTGCGGGCGGTCCCGCGCGTGTGCTGCCGGGTGGCATCCTCATCTCTGCCAGCGGCGCGCGTCCGCCCAACCAGGAGTCGCTGGAGCTGGTCCAGCAGGATTTCGATGGAAAGGTGATTTGGCAGTTCTCTCACAACGAGCAGATCAAGACACGTGAGGGCAGCACGATCTGGTCGGCGCGGCAGCATCACGACTGGCAGCGCGAGAGCCTTCCAGCCGGCTATTACTCACCGGAGAGCACGCCAACCGTCGAAGGCAGCAGCACACTTATCCTAACTCACACGAACCGTACTCAGCCCACTGTCGCCGATGTGATGCTCGAAGACGATCGGCTCATCGAGGTGTCATCGAAGGGTGACGTCCTCTGGGAATGGGTGGCCAGCGACCATATCGACGAACTGGGGTTCGCGCCGGATGCGCGAAAGGCGATCAAGGCGGCGCAGAGCTTCAACAAGGCACGCGGCAGCTTCGACTGGCTGCACATCAACTCGGCGCACTACGTTGGACCGAATCGGTGGTTCGACCAGGGCGACATGCGCTTTGCGCCAAACAACGTCATCATCAGCAGCCGGGAAGCCAGCCTGCTCGCGATCGTCGGCCGCGACGGCAAGATCGTCTGGCGGCTTGGTCCTGACTTCAGCGAATCGAAGGAGCTTCGCTCCATCCGCCAGATCATCGGCCAACATCACGCTCACATCATCCCGAAAGGTCTGCCCGGAGCGGGGAACCTCCTCGTGTTCGACAACGGCGGGTCGAGCGGCTACGGCTTCGCCAGTCCGATCGCACCTGACGGCGTGGGAGCGTTTGCGCGCTCGACGTCGCGTGTGGTCGAGATCAATCCGGTCACGCTCGAACTGGTGTGGTCCTATACGAACCCGAGGTTCTTCAGCACGAACATCAGCAGCGCGCAGCGGCTGCCGAACGGCAACACGCTGATCACCGCCGGCGCCGGCGGGCGGATGTTCGAAGTGACAACCGAAGGTGCGATCGTGTGGGAATACATGTATCCGCTCTTCGGCGGCGCCAACGCGTCGAACGCCGTCTACCGCGCCTATCGCATTCCGTATGGATGGATTCCCCAAATCACGCGTCCTACCGAGCGGGCCGTCGCGCCCCCCGCGCTGGGTGATTTCAGGGTGCCGTGACGTGGATTCGAAGACCTACGAGCGGCAATTGCGTCAGGAAGGTTTCGGGCACGTCTATGTCTGGCAAGACGGCGCCAATGCGTTCTATGCCGACCACACGCATCCGGTCGATACGGCGCACATCATCCTCGACGGCGAGATGACGCTCACGTGTGGGGGTTCTACGCAGACCTACAAGGCGGGAGAGCGTCCGCCGGACGTTCCTGCTGGCGCTGTTCATTCAGCCAGGATGGGACCGACTGGCTGCCGCTACCTGATTGGAGAGAAGTAGCTTCGTCAGCGGGGCCGATCCCCTTTGATGGTCACGCGCCGCCCTTTGCGCTCGTTCGGCCAGTAATCCCAGATGGCGCGATGCATCGCGCAGCGGTTGTCCCAGAACGCCACGTCGTTGCGCTCCCACCGGAAGCGAATCTGGAAGTCGACATGCTCGCAGTGGTCGAAGAGCAGGTCGAGTACCGCGCGGCTTTCCGACTCGCTCAGTTCGTTGATCCGCGTGGTGAACGTGCGATTGACGAAGATGGCTTGGCGGCCGGTGTCCGGATGCGTCCGGATGACGGGATGATTCGCCTGCGGATAGGTTCGGCCCGTGTCGTCGACGCCGCGATCGGAGTAGCGGCCGCGGTAGATGTGCTCGGACTCGTGTCTGGCCGTCAACCCGAGCAGCATCTGCTTCATCGGCGCGGAGAGGGCGTCGTAGGCTGCGTACATGTTTGCGAACAGCGTGTCGCCGCCGATGTCAGGGAGGACGTGAATCTGCAGCATCGTGCCGAGCGGCGGAACCTCGTCGCACGACACGTCGGAATGCCAGAACTCGCCGTTGGCGACCTTCGACTCGCGATGCGCGTGAATGATGAACACCTCGGGATGGCCCGGCATCTGCGGCGCGGCCGGGTGCATGTGAAGCTCGCCGAACATTCTGCCGATCGCCACATGGACCGACGGCGGAATTTCCGACTGCTCCTTGAAGAAGAGCACGCCGTACTGGAGAAAGGCGGCGCGCACCTCCTGATACGTCTCCACGTCGAGGCCGTTCGCCAGATCGATCCCGCGCACCTCGGCGCCGAGTGCGGGCGCAAACGCCGTGACCCGAAGCTTGCCACCGACTGTTGCGCGCGGTGAATCGGAGGTTCGTAGCACCATGCCCCGTTATCCAACGAATATCTTTGCATGATGTTAGACTTTCGCGCTTCATGCTCCGCGTCCCGCAGTCCGTAAAGATCATCGCCTGCCTCCTCACAGGTCTTGGGCTCGGGCTCGCATTCCCCCAGAACCCCCTCGTGCTCGCGATCGCGCAGAGTGGAACGTGGTTCCCCCGAACCATCGTCACCCTGGCCACGGCCATCGTCTTCGTGCTGATGTCGGCCGCGCTTGCCAGGACGCTGCTGTCGCACGCACGCGGCACACGCTTCCTCGCGATTCTGGTGACGCTGTATGTCGTGATGGCAGCCGTGTCGCTACTGTACGTATCCGCCTGGATTCCAGTGCTGACGGGGCTTCCATTCAACCGCGCAGATGTACCGCTGCCGGGATTGCTCGAGTGGCTGCGCGGAGTCGGGCGCACCTTCAGCGGCACGCTGACAGAGCAGCCACTGCTCCAGGTGCTCGTGGCCGCCACGATTGCCGGCGCCCTCGTGGGCTCGGTCAATATCCTCCGCCCGGCCGCTCACGGTCTGATCGTTGCGGGAGACTGGATCCTCCGCGCATTCGCCAGGCTTCTCTGGTACTACCCGATCATGATCGGGTGCCTCGCGATCTTCATTCCATCGCGGTTCGGCGTTCGCGGGCTCGAGGTCTACGGCCGCACGTCGCTCAATCTCGCGATCGTGGCGCTCATCTGGTCCGCCGCGATGCTGGTCGTCGTTCGCCTGACGACGAAACGAACGTGGCCGCAGATCTGGAAGTACTTCACCACCGTGTACGTCACCGGGTTCGGCACGGGCGGCTCGTACGACACGCTGCCGGTGAACCTGATCTCGGCCGAACGTGATCTCGGCCTGCGACCGCAGGTCGCCAGAGCCTCGATCGTGATCGGCACCGTGCTGAACAAGAACGTCGCGACCATGGGCGTGATGCTGGTGACGGTTTCGACCTGCGGCCTGCTCGGACTGCCGATCACGATGACGGAGATCGCCGTGCTGATTCCCCCGGTGATGATCCTCGGACTCGAGTCGCCGGGCATTCCCGGCGGCGCCGGCGTGTTCATGTCGCCGGTGATCGCGGGGCTACTCGCGGTTCCCGACCCGACCACGTTCGTGACCACCTTCGTCACGTTCTACACCGGTCTCATCCCGATGCTCGCGACGGCTGGCAATACGACCGACGACGGGTTCGTGGGTGCCATCGTCAACGATCGTTTTGCGGATGACGCCGACGAGGGCGCGGCCGAGCCGGCCGTCAGTGAGTCGAGCCTCACTCCATACGCGCCGCCAGTTCGCCTGGTCGGCGTCGTCGCGTCCTGTGCCGGGCTCTGGATGATCATCGCGCCGCAGGCACGCATGGGGCTGCCGGCCTTGCGCTGGCTGTCGAATTCGGTGTTTCCGGGCGAGGCGGTGGCAGGCGCGGTCGTGCTGCTCGCCGGACTCTGGATGTCCCTGGGCCGACACGAGACGGTCGGCGTTATCCCAGAGCCATCTTCTGCCCGGTGAGATAGTCGAATCCCGCGCGCGTGAGTGTGAGGAACACGCACGGCGACAACGTCCGCACATTCTCCATTTCGGGCATCGCTTCGAGCAACGCTCGTTCGCCGAAACAGTCTCCTTCCTGCAGGACGAATCGCAGTTCGCGCCCGTGTGTGTGCGCCAAGGTCACTTCCACGCTTCCGCGCACGATGATGTATAGGCAGGCGCCGAGCTCACCTTCGCGCACAACGAAGTGATTCGCCGGGTACTCTTCCGTCTGAAACAAACGCACGGCTTCCGCGAGCACGCTGTCGGGCACGCCGTAGAACACCGGCACCAGGCGTAACCGGTCGATCGAGATCTCGGCGTGATGTGCCGCGGCATCGAGAGAAAACCCCTGTTGTTTCGTCCACAGGTCCCGGTACGGTCCAGGTCGATTGGCCAGATCAGTGTGGGTCCCTTCCTGGCACAGGCGTCCGTCCTTGAGAACGAGGATGCGATTCGCGTTGACTATGCCATTCAGCTGATGGGTCACCGACAGAATCGTTCGGCCGTGTCTGAGACGCTCGATCGTCGCACGGATTCCAGCCTCGGCGATCGGATCGAGCGAGGATGTCGCCTCGTCGAGGATCACGATCGCCGGGTTGCGGATCAGGGCGCGCGCGAGCGCGATCCGCTGGCGTTGCCCGCCCGACAGCTGGCTGCCGCGCTCGCCCGCTGGCGTGTCGTATCCCTGCGGCAATTGCAGGATCGCGTCGTGAACTTCGGCGGCGCGGGCGGCGGCTTCGACGTCTGCGTCCGTCGCAGCGGGGTTGCCGAGGCGGATGTTCTCCCGGGCTGAGAGATCGAACAGCGTGCTCTCCTGGGGCACGTACCCGAACAGCGCGTGGAATCCCGCGAGGGGAAATAGACGGATATCGGCGCCGTCGATCGTGATCGACCCCTCATCAGGATCGTAGAGACGTAGCAGCAGCGCCATGAGCGTGCTCTTGCCGGAGCCGCTGGCACCTACGACCCCGACGAGGCCACCGTGTCGAATCGATGCGGTCAGTCCATGCAGATTGCGGCGAGTCTGCTTGTATCCGAAACTGACGTCGTTGAAGGCGATTTCGCCAAAACCCGCGGGAACGGTCTGGGTTCCCGAATCGTGCACCACCGGGTCGTGCGCCAGCAGTTGTTCGATCCGCTGCACGCTGGCTGTGGTTTGCGCCAGTGTGGGGAAGTACTGAACCGCATTGGCGAGCGAATACGACATGCTGAGGAAGATTGCCTGGAACGACATCAGCCCGCCTATCGTCAACTCGCCACGTTGGACCATCCAGGCGCACAGCCCCAGCAGCGCCACCTGCAGCATCATGACGCCGACATAGGCGGACCGTTCGACCAGGCCGGACAACCACCCGATCCGAACCACACGACTGCCCACGTCGTGAAGCCGAGCACGGAAGGCGGAACGCGAAAACTCCGCCAGCCCGAATGTCTTCACCACGACCTGTGCGGTGAGGTTCTCGTTCAGCAGGCTCAGGATTGCGCCTTCCTGGACATTGCGCTGGGAGCTCTCTTCGACGAGCCGCCGCGCGAACACTCCGGGCACCGCAATCGTCAGTGGCCACACCAGCAGGGAAATCAGCGCCAGCTTCCAGTTGAGCGTAAACAGCAGCACAGTGCTGAACAACACGTCCATGCCGGGCATGACCACCCAGCTGACCACGGTAGCGGCTGCCTTCTCGATCGTCGAGATATCGGTGGAGAACCGCGCGAGGATGTCGCCGGCACGATTCGCCGTGAAGAATCCCAGCGACAGCGTCTGCAGGTGATCGAACATCGCGGCCCGCACATCGTTGAGCACACGGGCCGTTAGCCGTGCGTACAGATAGTCGCGGAGAAAGCCGAGCAGCGCGACGAGAACGGCGCCGGCAGCGAGCCCACTGACGAGAAGAACGAGGGTCCGGCGATCGTTGCCCAGCAGGCCGACGTCGATCACGTATTGAAAGCTGAAGGGAAGTCCCGCGTAATACAAGCTCTCAATCACGAGGCACAGCAGCACCGGAGCCTGGAGTGTCAGATTCGGCCGCACGCGTGCCAGGCGTAACATCCGCCGCGTCGAAGCTGGTTCGTTAGCGGGTGCGTCGTTCAGGTCCACTCCAGTTTTCCCCCCGCGCCGTACGATTCATGGCGTTCAGGATGTCGCCACGCCTCGCGGACGAAGTCGGAGACGTGGTTGCCATAGCGGGCGCGGACGTCCGGCAGCAGGTGGTCGCTGCCGGCGATGACCTTACGGCAGTGCGGCGACCCGCAATCGCAGCCGAATGGCGACATCAGCGGACCGCAGAAGGTGGCGTAGTCGACCGTCAGTTCCTCACCTGTCGTGATGTGGCGGCGCGCCACGAGGTCAAGGCCTTCCAACCACGTATTCGGGTCGCAGCCGTGGTTGATCGGCCGCCACTCGTCAGGATTGTCGCTCCATGTGACGTGGACATCGGGGGACAGGGGCCACGCGTAGCGTTGAAACCACTCCCGGCGCAGACCGTTCCATTGCCGTTCGACGAAGGACCGCGACACGAGGACGTGCGATCGTGCCTCATAACGCTCGACGACGGTGCCTGGGCGGATGTCACGAATCGCGAACATCCCGAAGCCTCGGCCGGGCGCAAATCGCAGCGCCCACGGTCTGTTCGCTCGATCGCGTCGCCGCAACGCACATCTCAGCAGGTGCTCCAGAAAATCGCGGTGTCCCCTGGGATCGTTCGCAAGAATGAGGTCGGCGCTCCCATGCTGCCCGTCCGGGTAGAACACGGCGCAGTTGGGGTTGATCTCGAGCAGGTAAATATCCCCGGCCGCATCCATACGCAAGTCGCAGCGGCCAAATCCCGATCCGGCGAGCGCCATGAACGTCAGCGCGGATACCTTGCGCAATCGCAGCGCCAATGACGCGTCGCCGACCATTCGCGTCTGCATGCATGCGAACTCCTTCCATTTGAGGTCGAAGTGCTTGAAGGATTCGCCGTCCGGAAAAACAAACTCGATCGGCTCCAGGACCCACGCGTCCTCGTCGTTGTTGCGCGGTTCGGAGACGAGTGCGGTGAACTCACGGCCCTCGATGAACTCCTCGATGAGGGCGGCGCCATAGGCGTCGATGATGCGTTCGGTTTCGCGAAAGAGCTCATGCGAGTTCGTCACTCGCGATTGCCGCGTCAGACCGACGCTGGAATACGAATGCGGGTGCTTGACGATCAAGGGAAAGCGCAGCCGCAGGGCCTCGTTTGCGTCAGCGACGTGCCGCGCGTGGACGTAAGCGGGAAATTTCACGCCGACGGAATGGCAGGCCATTTTCATGGCTTCGCGCGACGGATCGTAGAAAGACGACGCCGCTCCGGTGAACGCCATCCCGACACGCTCCAGTGCCTGCACTACCTCGATACCGGGCCGGTCTTCGTCCCAGGCCCCGTCGCACAAGTTGATCGCGGCGTCGAATCCCATCCGGGCGATCTCGACGACTTGCCGGACCGCCGACGCCTTCCGGATTTGAAAATTCACGTAGTCGTGCCCGGGCAAGTAGTGGTCGGGTACACGTGGCGGGTCCAGGTCCCTGAACGGAGCCAGCGAATCGACGCTCGATGGGTGCAGTATTGCGATCTTCATGTGCACCAGTCCTGTGGTCAGGAGCAGTTTCTTGTTTGCTGGTGATCGGTAATTGGTCGGGGTGCTGATGGGCTTGAATTTCGGGGCGGTTCAGTTCAATCGGTCATCGAGTATAAGGCGAGCGGCGCCGCGCGCAGGCTCGGGGCGCGCCATCAGCGGCCGCCCTTCAAGCTGCTGTACACCGCCTCGACGAACATCTCCGTAGTCCACGGACCAGTGTTGGCTCCGTACTGCGTATCGTAATCAGCAGTGACGCGTGCAGCCTTGACCTGTTGCAGCGTTGCGCCGGCGTCGATCATCGCTTTCACGCGATCGCGGACGATGACCACCATATCCCGGTACTCCAGGACTTCGTGCTCATCCGCGAGATAGCCGTGGCCGGGGACGATGTAGGTGCCCCCTTCGCCCTGGTGGCGATAGACCGTCGTCTTGAGGATCTCGTTCAGCGCGCGAACCTCACCCTGAATCGATCCGCCGTTCTTGATGTCGATCACGGGGTACTGAGTCGTCGTAAAAATGACGCCGGCTAAGATGACGTCGGCACGGCGGAAGTG
>Ga0207706_10001891_pt1 | contig 20557 bp, 23 predicted proteins | sample KBSC53metaG_FD_184318 | JGI IMG/M metagenome (GOLD analysis project Ga0207706, IMG submission 184318) | Corn rhizosphere microbial communities from Kellogg Biological Station, Michigan, USA - KBS C5-3 metaG (SPAdes) (version 2) | ecosystem: Host-associated > Plants > Roots > Rhizosphere > Soil ... | reverse complement strand
ACGCGAAATGACGTCAAGTTCCGCGAGGTTGGCGAGCTGGTACAGCACAGACTCGGCGATGCCCAGTGCCAAGATTTCGCCGTCCTTTGATGTGCTCAGGTTCTGGAATGGCAGCACCGCGATGGCCGGACCGCCCGCCCCCGACTGGCCCAAGTCGGACTGCCTCACAAGCAGCACCGCGACGGCCACGAGCAACACCCCGATAACCGAAAGATCGGCATAGCGGCGTACGCCGTGCACTGCCGGGCGCACCGCCCCTTCGCCAGCCGTGTCGCGAACGAGACCCCGATCACCTACCTCGTAAAACCAGGCAAGCGTCACGGCGACCGGAAAGCCGAGCACCGCGGTGACAATCAGCGAAACCATCACCCAGCGGGGCACGCCCAATGGTTCGAAGGTTACGTCCGCGATCTGCAGCGCCAGCCATGCGATGACCGCGTAACTCACCGCGACACGGATCACGCCCCACTCACGTAAGCGGCGCAACAGACCGCTGGTCGCTGGTGCCGTCATTGACCGGCTGAGCTTAAACAACCCCCGCCAACTGGCACAAGCCGCCGAGCGGCGCGCCATAGACGATCTGTCCGAGCATCGTCGTGATCGGTGTTCGACGCCCGTAGTTGAGCCCGAAAAACCCGGGCGGCTCCAGGATATAGCCGGTTCTCGGCCCATCGTGCTCCGAGGCCATGCACGGATGGGCATAGGGAAGCAATGGCAGAGCGGCCGCGAGCAGGGTCGCCATCCCGATGACCGCAAAGAACAGGAAGTACAGCATCGCGAAGCCCCAGCCTCCGATCGTGTAGACCAGGTAGCCGATGACCGTCGCCCGATTTCGATTGGAGGTGAAGAACGTTCCGACCAGGAACGGCGGGCTCAGGCGCGACACGCCGAGGCCTGGCTGCCCTGGAAGATCGTCGTCATCGCGACGTGCGCCCGCCAGGCTTACCGGGCGAATTCAGCCCGGTTCCTGCGGGAGCGATTGGATCAGCTTTCGACCTTCGACGAAGTAGTAAATGAGCAGCGCGAGGCCGACACCGACCGGAATAAGCGCGAACCAGGCGACGTCGTGACTCGCCACCTCGCGGAGGGGCACAAACAGCCCCAGTCCGACAAAAAGCCAGATCATCCCACTAAGCAGGTGCCTCGGCTTCCGGTCGCTGTTGAACGACTTGAAGAATGCATCCGGCAGCGGTGGCAGTTCCATGCCCCGCTCGATCGCGGCCATACGCTCCTTGTGGTACGCCTCCACGATGTCACGTCTGCGGCGGTAGTCGACGATGGCGAACACGATCGGGATCGACAGCGACATGACGATGGCAACGATTGGGATGAACACGGCGATGGCGTCCTCGGACATGGATGAGCCTCCGGGCTGGGTCTCGCTTATATGCCCCGGGGCTGCCGAAGGTTGCATCGTCCTGCTGCAACCCTGCGGGCGGCCGCGGCGTATAAAGGTCGCCGCGGCTCGACGCTGCGAGCGGGAGGGCCGCGTGGCGCGCTGATGGACCCGGAGATCGAACAACACCTGGCGGCGGGCCAGCACGACCGTGCCTTCGACCTGGTCGTGCGGGCTTACAAGGACCGGGTGTTCCGGCTGGCCGTGTCGATCCTCAAGGAGCGCGCCGCGGCGGAAGACGCTGCGCAGGAGACATTGGTGCGCGTCTGGAAGGCCCTGCCCCGCTTCGACGGCCGCGCTGCGCTCGGCACCTGGATCTATGCGATCACGCGCAACACCTGCCTGATGGAGCTGCGACGCAGACGCCCGACCGTGTCGCTGGACGATCCGGATTCGCCGGATGCACAGCATGCAGCGGCAGAGATCGCCACGGGTCCGGCTCAGGACCCGGAGCGCGACAATCTGCTGCGACTGCTCTCGCGGCTGCCGCGCAACCAGCAGGAGGCCGTGCGTATGTTCTACCTGGAGGACCGGTCCTACGAAGCGGTGGCCGAATCGCTCGGCATGCCGCTGGGGACGCTCAAGAATCTGCTGCATCGGGCGCGCAAGCGGCTGATCGAGCTCGCTCGCCCCGAGGAGGTCAAGGCGGCATGAACATCACTGTCATGAACGGGGCATGCGAAGACTACGAATTCGATGTCGCCGAACTCGCCGACGGCACTCTTGCGCCGGAGAAGGCGCGGATCGTCCGCCTGCATCTCGCCGGCTGCACGCGCTGCCGTCGCTGGCGCGACGAGTACGCAGCGATCGATGCGCGGCTCGCCCGCGCGCTGCCGCAGCCGCGGCTTCCCGCGGATTTCGAATGGAAGCTTGCCGCGCGTCTGCGGGAACGGGCCTCGACTGCGCGCGCCGACACGCGCGTAGCCGCGGAACGGGAATACGCCAACCTGATGACAGGGCTCCGCGACCGGCTCCGATCGGCGACGCTCGGCGGCGTCGCGGGCGCGGTCGCCGCGACCGGCTGCGCGCTGGCAGCCGTGCCGGTGCTGATCGAGCATCTGCGGCCGGCGCTCGACACTCAGACGGGTTCGGCCGCCTTAAAGATCGCGACCGCCGCGATCACCGTCGCGGCGGTCGCGTGGTCGTTCGGCAGCGGCGTACTGCCAGGGCTGCAGCTGCGCCGCTAGGCTCAGATCTTGCGCGCCCAGCCGTGCCGGTCGGGTGCCTCCCCCGTCTGGATGGCGACCAGCGCGCTGCGCAGACGCTGCGTCACCGGGCCGACCTCGCCCGAGCCCACGCGATGTTCGCCATCGCGATGCACGAGCGTGCCGATGCCTGCCAGCACCGCAGCCGTCCCTGAAAGCGCCGCTTCACCCGTCTTGACCCACTCCAGCATCTCGGCGACGTCGAACACCCGTTCCTCGACCCTGAAACCCATGTCGCGCGTCATCGTGAGCAGCGATTCGCGCGTCACGCCGTGGAGGAAGGTCGAGTCGAGGCTGCGCGTGACGATGTGACCCTCGCGGATCAGCAGGAAATTCGCGGCGCCGGTCTCCTGCACAGAACCGCCCGGGCAGAAGAGGACCTGGTCGACCTTGTACTTGTCGCGCGCCGCGAGCGTCGGTCCCATTGCGGCGGCGTAGTTGCCGCCGGTCTTCACCATCCCGAGGTGCGAAGCCGTGCGGTTGGCCTTGTCCTCGATGTAAATCCGCAGCGGTTTCATGCCGCCCGAGAAGTAGTCCCAGACCGGGCTCGCGAGCACGATCAGGCTCGCCTCGTTGGTCGGCGTCGACGCCGCGCCGATGTTCGGCATCGTGCCGAAGAGGAGCGGCCGCAGGTAGAGCGCTCCCGGCGGCTCGGGCACCTGGTCACGGCAGCGATCGATGACCGAGATCACCATCGCCGCGAGCTGCTCGGCGTTCGGCTCGGGCATCGTGAGCAGCCGCGCGCTCTGTCGCATACGCTCGATATGGCGATCCATGCGGAAAACATGCACGCTGCCGTCGCGCCAGCGGTAAGCCTTGAAGCCCTCGAAGCAGGTGCTCGAATAGTGAAGCACATGCGCGGCCGGGTGCATTGGAATTGGCGCGGTCGGCGTCAACTGCGCCTCGCTCCAGTGCCCGTCCTTGAAATGCGCAACCGACATGTGATCGGTGAGCACCGTGCCGAATCCGGGCCGGGCGGTGGCGCCCGCCGCGTTCGTCGTCGTTGTCTTCGAGCGTGATTCTGCAGTCGCTGCGTTCATGTGCGTCTATTCCGGAATGAAAATGGTGGCCGGGTGCTCGAGCATCTCTTTGAGCACCTGGATCATGGCGGCGGCGTCGAAGCCGTCCACGAACCGATGATCGAACGAGGAAGACAGGTTCATCATGAGGCGCACCGCGACCGCGCCGCCGATCACGACGGGACGTTCCACGGCCTTGTTGACGCCGATGATCGCGAGCTCGGGCGCGTTGATGATCGGAGTCGACACGATGCCGCCGAGCTTGCCGAGGCTAGTGACGGTGATGGTCGAGCCCGTGAGCTCCTCACGGGTCGCCTTGTTGGTGCGCGCCGCCTCCGACACGCGGCGGATCTCTGCGGAAAGATCCCACAGACCTCGCGCCTCCGCGTGCCGCACGACCGGCACCTTGAGACCGTCCCGCGTCTGCGTCGCGATGCCGGCGTGCACGGCATGATGACGGATGAGCACGTTGCGCTCCGCGTCATAGGAGGCGTTGCACTGCGGAAACTGACCCGTAGCGCGCACCAGCGCGGCAACCAGGAACGGCAGGTAGGTGAGCGAGGGCGTGCCTTCTGGCCGACGGCCGTTAAGGTGGCGCCGGAGCGATTCGAGCTCGGTGACGTCCACCTCCTCCACGTAGGCGAAGTGCGGGATGTTGCGCTTCGCCTCGCTCATGCGCTGCGCGATCACGCGGCGAAGCCCGATGACTTTAATCTCCTCCGTGCCCGTGCGCCGGGCCGCCGGCGCCGGGCCAGGTGCGTAACGCGTCGCGCCCGGTTCGCCGCGACCCGACAATGCGGCCGCAAGATCCTCGCGCGTGATACGCCCGCTCGGGCCGGTGCCTGCGACCTGCGCGAGATCGATGCCAGCCTCACGTGCGCGTCGCCGCGTCGCGGGAGACGCCATCACGCGTCCGCCGCTCACGATGGTGGTTGACGCCGCCCGCTGTGCGCCGTGACCGTTGCTCCGCGACGGTGCCGTCGACGCCGCAGGCGCAGGAGCGGCGGGCTTCGGTTTCGCGGCCGCGGTATCCGCCGCTGCAGGGGTCGCAGCGACCGCGGGAGCCGCCGCATCCGTTTCGAATACGATGAGCTCCGACCCGACCTTGACCATCTCGCCCGGCGCACCGGTGACCGAGAGCACGCGCCCGGTGACGGGAGCCGGCACCTCGACCGCGGCCTTATCGGTCATGACCTCAGCCATAAGCTGGTCTTCGTTGACGAGATCGCCGACCTTGACGTGCCAGGCAACGATCTCCGCCTCGACCGTTCCTTCGCCCAGGTCCGGCATCTTGAAGACATACCGGCTCATCGCCACTCCATCACTGTCTTGAGTGCGCCTGCTACCCGCGCCTGTCCCGGAAAATACTCCCATTCGAAGGCATGCGGGTACGGTGTGTCCCAACCCGCCACCCGCAGGATGGGCGCCTCGAGCTTCCAGAAGCACGCCTCCTGGATAGACGCGGAGAGCTCGGCGCCAAAGCCAGAGAAAAGGGTTGCCTCGTGCGCGATTACGCAGCGCCCGGTCTTGCTGACCGAGGCCGTGATCGTATCGATGTCGAGTGGCACCATCGAGCGCACGTCGATGATCTCTGCATCGAGCCCTATGCTTTCGGCGGCGGCCTGACAGACGTAAACCATGGTCCCATAAGTCACGATCGTGACCTGCGAGCCCGCGCGGACGATATCGGCCTTGCCGATCGGCACCGTGTAATAACCGTCGGGAACCTCGCCTCTCGCATGCTCGCTCCAGGACACGGAGGCCTTGTTCGGATTGCCGTCGAACGGCCCGTTGTAGACGCGCTTCGGCTCCAGGAACACCACAGGGTCGTCGTCCTCGATCGCTGCGATCAGGAGACCCTTTGCGTCATATGGGTTCGAGGGCATCACGACCTTGATGCCGCACACGTGCGTGAAGATAGCCTCCGGGCTCTGCGAATGCGTTTGGCCGCCTCGGATACCGCCGCCGCAGGGCGTGCGGATCGTGACCGGCGCCCAGAACTCGCCCGCGCTGCGGTATCGGAGCCGCGCGAGCTCGCTGAAGATCTGGTCGCAGGCGGGATAGATGTAGTCAGCGAACTGTATCTCGGCGACCGGACGCAGGCCGTTCACTCCCATGCCGATGGCGGCGGCGACGATCGCGCCCTCGGCGATCGGGGTGTCGAGCACGCGGTGCTCGCCGTACTTACGCTGCAAGCCGTCGGTGACGCGAAATACACCACCGAAGTAGCCGACGTCCTCCCCGAGCACGACGACGTTCGGGTCGCGCGTCATCATGATGTCCATGGCGGAATTGAGCGCCTGGATCATGTTCATCCTGGCCATGGCTCAGGTCTGCTCCGAGCGCATCTGCTCGCGCTGACGCACCAGGCGGGGGGGCACGTCCTTGAAGATATCCTCGAACATCGTATCGGGATTGAGCCGCGGTCCCTCGCCGAGCGTCCCATGCGTCACGGCTTCTTTCCAGGCGGCGACGACCTGCGCATCGAGCTCGGCGGTGAGCGCCGCATGCCTCTCCTCGGACCACTCGCCGAGCGCAATCAGGTGCTTCTTGAGCCGTTCAACCGGATCGCCAAGCGGCCACTTCTCATAGTCGTCCTTCGGACGGTAGCGCGCCGGGTCGTCGCTGGTCGAGTGTGCCGCGCCCCGGTAGGTCACGTGCTCGATCAGGGTTGGGCCCGCACCGCGCCGGGCCCGCTCGGCGGCCCACTGTGTCACCGCGTACACCGCGAGGAAATCGTTGCCGTCGACTCGAATACCGGCGATCCCGTAGCCGGGACCGCGCGCCGCGAAGGAGCGCTGCTCGCCGCCCGCGAATCCCTGGAAGGTCGAGATCGCCCACTGGTTGTTCACCACGTTGAGGATCACCGGTGCCTGGTAGACCGCGGCAAAGAGCATTGCGTAGTGAAAATCAGCCTCGGCGCTCGAGCCCTCTCCGAGCCAGCTCACGGCAATGTCATCCTCGCCTTTGATTGCGGCGGCCATGGCCCAGCCCACGGCTTGCGGGAACTGGGTCGCGAGGTTCCCCGAGATCGAGAAGATCCGCCCCGCTGCCCAGTGATACATGACGGGCAGCTGCCGGCCCTTGCACATGTCGCTCGTGTTGGAGAGCAACTGGCACATCAGGTCCACGAGCGGCCGCCCCCGGACCATGTAGAGCCCCTGGTTGCGGTACGAAGGGAACAACATGTCTCCGGGCCGCAGCGCCATTGCCTGAGCGACCGACACGGCTTCCTCGCCGAGCGAGCGCATGTAGAAGGTGATCTTTCCCTGGCGCTGAGTGCGCTGCATGCGATCGTCGAACACTCGCGTGAGCAACATGTGCTTGAGGCCTATCTGCAGTTCCGCTACCTCAAGGTGCGGATGCCAGGGCCCCACCGCGCGGTGCTCGTCGTCCAACACGCGAACGAGATCGGTGGCGAGGTTGCCGATGTCGCGGACGCGGGCGTTTACGTCCGGCCGTGGTACCGCCCCGGCCGGTGACGTCTCGAGGTAGCTGAAGTCAGGTTTCTCGCCCGGCCGGGAATGTGGCTTGGGCGTATGCAGACGCGATCGGCGGGGCATGGTTCCTCGGCCTCTTCGGGTGAACGGGAACGGGCGCGATAGGTTACTCAGATCGACTGGGAACGGTTGAATTTGTTGCGTTGCATTGCAACAATACGGAACATGCGTTTCATAAGCGGCCCGATCATGGAAAATACTCAACATCCTCTCGTCGATCGCATCGACCGACGCATTCTCGATGTGCTGCAGCGTGAAGGCGCCCTGCCCGTGGCCGAGGTCGCGGCGCGAATCGGTCTTTCCACCACGACCTGCTGGCGTCGCATCCAGGCCCTCGAGCAGTCCGGGGTCATCCGAGGTCGCGTGGCGGTGCTCGATCGTGCTGCGCTCGGGCTCGACGTGACGATCTTTGCGCACGTAAAGCTCTCTACTCAGGGCCGTGACGCGATCGCCGCGTTCGCCGAGGCCATCCGCGAGCGCCCCGAAGTGCTCGACTGCTACACGACCATGGGCGAATGGGATTTCATGCTGCGCATCGTCACGCGCGACATAAAGGCCTACGAGGCTTTCTATCTCGACCACCTCTCGAAACTTCCGTTCGTGCAATCGATCAATTCATCTGTCACCGTCACCGTCATCAAGGAAACGACCGTGCTTCCGTTGTAATGTCCGTCATGCGGCGGCACGGAGAGGTGGACACATGCCGGCAAGGATCTATTACTTCGAGGACCTCCCGCCCGGCACGGTGCTCGAGTTCGGCGGCATGGAGATGACGGAGGAGGAAATCGTCGGCTTCGCCAAGCGCTACGACCCACAGCCGTTTCATGTCGACCGCGAGGCCGGCAAGGCGTCGATCTTCGGCGCGCTGTGCGCAAGCGGCTGGAATACCACCGCCGTGATGATGCGGATGTGGGTCGACAACTATCTCTCGCCCGAAGCGAGCCTGGGTTCGCCCGGCATCGATGAGTTGCGATGGCTCAAGCCCGTCTACCCGGGCGACCGGCTGCGCTGCCGCCTGACGGTGATCGATGCGACGCCGTCGCGGAGCCGCTCATTCATGGGCAGCGTTCGCCAGCGGGCGGAGGTAATCAATCAGAAGGATGAGGTGGTGCTGAGCCTGATCGGCACGAGCTTCTTCCGGCGCCGACCTGCCTGATTCGATGGGGTCAACGATGGACCGCGAGAGCTACACGCGCAGACGAGTCTTGGGTCTGGTAGCGGCCGGGGCGGTCGCCGGGCATGTGCCGCAAACGGCGTGGTCGGCGGACAATGTGCGCATGGTAACGCGCCGCATTCCCCGGACAGAGGAGACCGTGCCCGTCATCGGCATGGGCTCGTCGAACACGTTCGACGTTGGCAGCGATACCGCCGAGCGGGAGCCACTGCGCGAGGTGCTGCGGCTCTTCACCCAGGCCGGAGGCGCGGTGATCGATACCTCGCCGATGTACGGCCGCTCCGAGGAAGTGCTCGGCGACTTGTTTGCCGAGCTCAAGATGCGCCCGAAAATCTGGCTCGCCACCAAGGTCTGGACCCGAGGCCGCGTCGCCGGCGCCGAGCAGATCGCCGACTCGATGCGCAAGCTCAGAACCGAGCGGCTCGAGCTGCTTCAGATCCACAATCTCCTCGACTGGCGCGAGCACGTGCCCACACTTCGCGGTATGAAGGACGACGGCAAGCTTCGCTTCACAGGAATCACCCACTACCGCGCGGACGCGCATGCGGAGGTCGAGCGCGTGCTCCGCGCCGAGCGCTTTGATTGGGTGCAGATCAACTACTCGCTCGCGGAACGCGAAGCCGAGCGGTCCCTGTTCCCCTACTGCCAGGAGCAAGGCATCGCCGTGCTGGCGAACAGGCCCTTCGCCGACGGTGGGCTCTTCGACCGCGCCCGCGGCAGGAACCTGCCGCCCTGGGCCGCGGAGATCGGCTGTGCGTCCTGGGCGCAGTTCTTCCTGCGCTTCGCTGCCTCGCACCCGGCCGTCACCTGCGTGATCCCGGCGACGGCGAAGCCGCATCACATGCAGGACAATGCTGCGGCCGGCGCCACGCCGCTGCCCGACGCCAGGCAGCGCGTGCGGATGGCCGAGTACTTCGCCACTCTGTGAGCACGGTCGGGCGGTGTCGCTCCATTCAGCCTGCCGTGTCCTGGCCGTCCCGCCGCGATCCCTGGTCATCGCGCTGCTCTCACTGGCATTGCAGGGCTGCGCCACGCTGTCGGAGCGCGAATGCCGCGACCAGGACTGGTATGGCATCGGCGCCGACGACGGCTATGACGGTGCGCCTGCGTCGCAGATCGACGCGCATCGCGAGGCCTGCGCGGAATTCGGAATCGAGCCCGATACCGAGCAGTACGAGGCCGGTCGTCGCGACGGCCTCGTGCAGTACTGCACGGTGACGCGCGGTTTCGAGACAGGCCGCGACGGGTCGCTGTACGGCGGCGGGTGCCCCGAGGGCAGCGATCGTGAGTTTCTACGCGGCTATGACCTCGGTCGGCGCTTTTACGCCGTAGAGCAGGAGCTGCAGCGTATTGATGGCGACCTGCGCATGTACCGATCGCAAGGCACCACGCCGGATCTCGGCGAGGCCGATCAGCGACGGCTGTACACCCGCGTTCGTGACCTCGAATTCGAGCGCTCCCAACTCGAAGCGGAGCTGCGCCATCTCGAGTCGGAGCGGGCACGGCTGTGAGCGCCCAGCCCGAGGTCGCGGTGATCGGTGCCGGCGTCGCGGGCCTCGCCTGCGCGTCCGAGCTGGCGCGCTCCGACGTCACCGTCACCGTGCTCGAACGCGCGCGCGGTCTCGGCGGCCGGCTGGCGACCCGCCGACGCGGAAATCTGGCCTTTGACCACGGCGCACAGTTCATCACCGCGCGCAGCCGTCCGTTCGTCAGATACGTGGCCGTGGCGCGGAACGCCGGCGCCGCGGCCGCCTGGACGCCCAGCATCCTCGAGGACGGTCATCGCAACTGGGATGCGCCGATCGAGGACTGGTACGTCGGCACCCCTGGGATGAGCGGCATTGTGCGCCCGCTCGCGCGCGGGCTCATGGTTCAGACAGGCACGTTGGTGCACGAGCTGATACGGCGCGACAACAGGTGGGAGCTCGAGACCGACACCGGGCGGCGGCTCGGCCCGTTCAACGCGGTGGTGGCGGCGGTGCCGGCGACCCAGGCCCTGTCGCTCCTCGCGCCGCACGGCCGTGCCTTTCGCCACCTGATTTCCGTGCAGATGGCCCCGTGCTGGTCGTTGATGGTGTCCTTCGAGCGCGGGCCTCCGGTCGCCAGCGACGTCTTTCGCTGGACGGAGGGCCCGCTCGCGCTCGCTGCGCGCGAAGGCAGCAAGCCCGGGCGACCGGCGGATCGCGGCAGCTGGGTCATCCATGCGACGCCCCGATGGAGCCGCGAGCATCTCGAAGCGGATGCGCAGGAGGCTGCACAGCTCATGCTGCACTCATTTGCGACCGCCGTCGGCAGCGGCTTGCCTGCGCCTGCGTGGGTGCACGCACACCGCTGGCGGCATGCGATGGTGGAGCAGGCGCTCGGCCTGCCCTGCCTGCTCGACGCGGACATCGCGGCCGGCGCCTGCGGCGACTGGTGCATCGCGCCACGGGTGGAAGCGGCGTTCGAGAGCGGTCACGCCATGGCGCACTCGGTACTCTCGATGCTGGGCAAACTCGTGCCGCGGTCCGCTGCGGAGCCCCAGCCCTAACCTCGCCAGCGCCCGGACCGTGGTGACTGCTCGCCGGCGTGCGGCCGCGGTGTATCCGCAGCCGCGTACCACGATGCATGGTCGTTGCAGGGCTGAAGATGCGTGCCCCGCACACCTTGTCGGCGCAGACCGAACCGTCGGTAGTATCGCGGAATCGTCGAGGTAGTCCTTCGCCGAGAGTGGTCCGCGACGTCCAACTGCGGGAACGGAGGCGTGCTCGCGGCTGGGATACCACCGCGTCCACGCGCCGGCTCGTGATCCCGAAGTGCCTCGGTGCGCCGCATCACCGTGGCATGGGCGAGCCGGCGTTTGATCCGGGTGTCTCGTGGGCCGCGAGCACGCTTCCGCGGCCGCAGGCAGACGTTGCGGACCACTCGGTAGTCATGACTCCGCGACGATTCCGCGATACCGCCGCAGGTGCGGCGTGCTCCGACAGGATGTGCGGGGCACAACTGAGTTCTGCAACCTCCATTGATCGTGGTCACCGGCCCAGCGAGACACCCGGGCCGAGCGGCGGCGAGCAGCAGCCACTGCCGCAGCGCGCCAATCTGGCCTACGGCGAGCGGCGCCCGGGCGGCGGCCGCAGCATCCGCACGCGCATCCCGTCGTCCGCAACCAGCTCGAACGCGCCCCAGAGGACGAGCGCCACGACCAGCGGAATCACCTCGTAGATGACGCGATACAGCAACACTGCCGCAAGCAGCTCCGCCGGCGGGACCTGAGGTAGCAGCAGGAGCAGCATCGACTCGAGCACGCCGATGCCCGCCGGGACGTGGCTCAGACTGCCCGCGAGGAGGGATGCGAGATAGACGGCGACGAAAGGCAGGAAGGCGATATCGGCGGATGCGGGCAGCAGAAGATAGAGGATCGAGGAGATGAGCCCGATGTCGATCAGGCCGACGACGAGCTGCAACGCGGTCATGGCCGGAGACGGGAGGTTGACGGCCCAACCGCCGAGCCGGATCGGCGCCTTTCGGCGGGCGACGAGGACGGCATAACCAATATCCTTGGCGAGCCCGACGAACCCCAGCGCAAAGAGCCATCTGGCCTGCACGCCGAACGCTACCGACAAGCGATCGGGAGTAAGGACGAGCGCCAGGTCGACCAGCAGGCCGAACGCGAGCGCGTACGGCAACGCGCACATCAGCACGGTCGCGCCGATCTCCACCGCCGTGAAGCCTGCGGGCGTGTACATGCGATAGCGCAGCGCGCTCGCGCTGAGGAGCATCTGGCCGAGCGCGTGGCCGATGGGGTATGCGATGAGCGCGGTGAGCGCGGGCTTGCCGACGCCAAGCGGGCGCTTGACGTGACGCACCACGACGCCTTCATAGAGCGCGATCGCCAGGAAGCCACCGAGCGCACATGCGGCTGCGAGCAGCAGCTTCGCGCGCGGAACCTCGGTCATCTTGCGCAGCACGTCTGCGGGCTCGATGCGCTGGAACGTCCGATACAGCACCCACGTCGCCAGGCCCGCGATCAGGAGGCTGGCGACGAGACCAATCGCGGTCTTGAGCCGGTGCGCGCGCGGATCAGGCATGCGCAGCTCGTACAAGCAGCCGGAGGAAAATGATTCTCATTCGCGCATTTTGACCTGAAACCGTCGCAGCGCCGCGCTGTCCAACACTTGCGCGTAGAATCGCCAGCCGACTCGACGCAGCGGATGTGCAGCGCGTTTTGTTCATGTCGACACGGGAGATTACGTCAATGTCCAGTCATCGTATTCCTAGACGGAGTCTGTTGAAGAATGCCTTGCTGGGCATTGCGGCCGCGCCCGCCGCAGGCTGGCTTGGTCGGGCGGAGTCCGCACCGGTCAAGCTCGAGGTCAGCGATCCGCAAGCGAAGGCGCTTGGCTATGTCGAGGACGCGAAGACGGTCGATGCCAAGGCGAATCCGAACTACAAGCCCGGCCAGACATGCACGAACTGCCTGCAGTCGCAGGGCAAGGCCGGCGAGGCTCTGCTCCCGTGCAACATCTTTCCCGGTAAGCTCGTCCAGGCCAAGGGCTGGTGCAAGGTCTGGGTCAAGCGGCCCTGACAGAGACGAGGTTTACTGCCGACGGCGGCCTGCCCGGTCGCGCCGTCTGCATTTCTGTTGCCGGCACCCCTTGAATCCCCGCGATGAGATCGCATCTACGGCCCATGCAAAGGTCCGCGCAAGCGGCCGCCACCAGGAGACAGCACGATGCGAGTAATCAAGTGGGAACCGTTCCGGGACGTCGACGATATGTTTGAGCGTGTCTTTGCCGACACCATGCGGCGCTGGCCGCGGACTTCGAACGACGAGCGCCGGGTTTACGACTGGGCGCCGGCGGCCGACGTCAGCGAGACCGACGGCGAGTACCTCATCAAGGCCGAGTTGCCGGAGGTCGGCAAGGACGACCTCAACATCACGGTCCAGGAGGGCGTGCTGACGCTCGCCGGTGAGCGCAAGGAGGAAAAGCGCGAAGACAACGAGAAGGTACACCGCATCGAGCGGTTCCACGGCAGCTTCTCGCGACGCTTCACACTGCCTGACGACGCCGACGAGCAGGGCATCAAGGCGGAGAGCAAGGATGGGGTCCTGGTGATCCACATTCCGAAGCAGAAGGTCGCGCATCCCCAGCCGCGGCAGATCCAGGTTCAGTAACGCCAGACGAGCGCGGCCCTCTCCCTGCCGGGAGAGGGCCGTCACCCTATAATCGTCCGCGTCTGCACATCCGGAGACGCGACGATGAGAGTCGAACGGGCCACGGCCGATCTTTGCGACGCCTATGCCGATCGCTTGCAGATCTGTGAGCCACTGTTCCAGCCATACGGCGGTGTCACGGCGATGCACGGTGTCGTCAGTACTGTCCGCTGCTTCGAGGACAACTCCCGCATCAAGGAAGCGGTCGAAGGCCCCGGGCAGCGCCGGATCCTGATCGTCGACGGCGGCGGATCGCGTCGTCATGCGCTTTTCGGTGGCAATCTCGGCAAGGCAGCCGTCAAGAACGGCTGGGCCGGCGTGATCATTTATGGCTGCATACGCGACAGTGCCGAGCTCGGCGGCATGAAGCTCGCATTGCGGGCGCTCGGTACGATGCCGCTGCGCAGCGAGAAGCGCGGCGATGGCGAGCGCGACGTGCCGGTGCGTTTCGCGGGCGTAACCTTTCGCCCTGGTGATTACGTCTACGCCGACGAGGATGGCATCGTGGTAGCGCGCGAGCCTCTGGACTGAACATACGCCGTCAGGGCGAAGGAACACGCATGGCGCGAATGGTGTATTGCAGTTACCTGAAGCGCGAAGCCGAGGGTCTCGATCGCGTCCCCTATCCAGGGGCGCTCGGACAGCGCATCTACGACAACATCTCCAGGGACGCCTGGCAGCAGTGGCTCGGTCACCAGACGATGCTGATGAACGAATACCGGCTGTCGCCGATCGAGCCCAAGGCGCGGAAGTTTCTCGCCGAGGAGATGGAGAAATTCCTGTTCGGCGCCGGCTCCGCCAGGCCCGACGAATTCGTCGACCCGGACGACGCGAAGACCTGAGCCGGTTCCCCGGACTTGTGGCGCAAGCGAGTCAACTCCACTCGGTCAAACCTTCGCGCGCATACAGCTCGCGGAAGGTCGGTCGTGACTTCATCCTGGCGACGTAGGACGCGATCGCGGGCCAGCTGGTCGCGGGCCGCGGCATATTGCGCGACCAGCGCATCAGCATGGTCGCGAAGAAATCCACGGCGCTCAGCCGTTCGCCGCACATCGTGGGCCCGCCGGATGACAGGTGCGACTCGATACGGTCCCACGCCGCCTCGATCCGCGGGCGAGCCTCACCACGGGCTGCGTCGACGTTCGCGACGCCGGCCGCCCCTTCCGGATAGAACCAGGTGCGGAATGCCGGCTGCAGCGTGTTCGACAGGTGAAACATCCACTGCAGATACGTCGTACGCTCAGCCGTACCGACGGCGGGCGACAACTTCGCTTCTGCATGGCGCTCGGCCAGCAGAGAAATCAGCGCCGCCGATTCGTAGACGGGCTTGCCGTCGATCAGCAGTGTCGGCACGAGGCCGTTGGGATTGAGCGTCAGGTATTCCGGTCGCTTGTGCTCCTGAGCTTCGAGATCGAGACGCCGTGCCTCGAACGGCACGCCGAGCTCGATCAGCAGCCAATGCACCGCGAGACTCGCCGCACCCGGCGCGTAATAGAGGACGTACACGTTGCTACCCCTTTCTCCTTCCCGCCACGGTGCCGATCAGAGTCGCGACCGGCTTCGGCAACCCGAGCCTTGGCGGATCGTCCGGGTCGTACCATAGATACCGGTCATCGTCGCGCAGTCCGGCGGCCCAATCGGCACAGTGCACGATCAGCGGCTTCATCTCCAGCTCGAAGTGACTGAATGCATGGCGCAAAGGCTCGGCGGATTCCGGCGGCTGCGCGCCGGTCAGCCGTTCGCGGCTCCATTGCAGCGCATGCTCACGCGTCGGGAACTCGGGCAGACCCAGCAGCCCGCCCCAGATCCCCTGCGGCGGGCGGCGCTCGAGCAGGAGCTCGCCACCAGCGCGTACCGCGATCAGCACCCAGGCCTCGCGTTGCGGGCGCCGCGTCTTTGGCCGCGGCGAAGGAAGCTCGGCCTGTTGTCCCTCGCGCAACGCGACGCAATCCGCGGCAACCGGGCACAGCAGGCACGCAGGCTTCGCACGCGTGCATACCGTGGCGCCCAGGTCCATGATCGCCTGCGTGTACTCCGCGACGCGCCCGCGCGGCGTACAGGCTTCGGCGAGCAACCACAACCGTTGCTCGACGCGTGGGTCGCCCGGGAAACCCGCGACGCCGAACTGGCGCGTCAGCACGCGCTTGACGTTGCCGTCGAGGATCGGGTGACGCTGATCGCGTGACAGGGCGAGGATTGCACCCGCAGTGGAGCGCCCGATCCCCGGCAGCGACATGACCGCCTCGAGCGTCTCCGGGAATCGACCGGCGTGCCGCGCGACGATCGTCTTCGCGGCGCGCTGCAGATGTCGCGCCCGCGCGTAGTAGCCAAGACCAGACCACAGGTGCAGTACCTCGTCCATCGACGCTGCGGCAAGACTCGCGACGTCCGGGAAACGGCCGGTGAAGGCCTCGAAATACGGTACGACCGTCGCGACCTGCGTCTGCTGCAGCATGATCTCGGAGACCCAAACCCGGTAAGGCGTCGGATTGCGCTGCCAGGGCAGGTCCTTGCGCCCATCGTGCTCGTACCACTCGAGCAGCCGTGCAGCGAACTCTGCCGCCCGTGACGCGTCGATCGGCAGGGGGTCAGCGTTCACGCGCCCGTTTCTCGACGTTGTCGAACAACTGGAGCGTCGAATTCTTGAGGGCGCGAACCGCGTAGCGCCGCCCGATCACCGACGGCACCCAGAAGTCGGGCACGAACTCCGCCTGGTAAGTCACGCTCGTCGCCTCGTCGGCGGCCTGCCAGGTCGTTCGCGTAAGTCCGCTCTTGAGCTCGCTGCGCTCCGGGACCACGGTCGCCAGCAGCTCGCCTTCGCGTCGCTCCACCCGCTCGACGCGCTCGACGTTGCGGCAGAAGAGCCCGGCGCAGGCACGCACCACGGTGCGCACCAGCTCGCTCCCCTGGTCGTCCGGCGGCAGCACTGTGCTGGCGCGTATCCGCGGATCCAGCAGGCGGTAGGCGGCGTAGTCGGTGAGCACGGCCGCAACGTCCTCGACAGGCGCATCTACCCGCGCGACGAGCGCGACCCGGTAGACACCCTCGCTGAGGCTTGCCTCGAGCGACTCCACCAACACCGCCTGCGCCGCCGCCGGCAACAGGGCGATCACGAGACCGGCCAGGATCGCGTAGCGGCTCATTGCCCGAGCAGGTCCTTGAGCTTGTCCTCGAGCTTCTTCTTGAGCTTCTTCTCGATCTCTTTGCCCTCCTCCCGAAGCTGCTGCCCGGCGGCTGCTTCGAGCAGTCGCGTTGTATCCGGCCTCACCTTCGGCTCGCTCATCGAGCCGCGCACGGTAAGCGGTATGTCCACACCGACGATGCGATCGAGCGAGATGCCGGCGACTTCGCCGCCGGGCGCCTCCAGCAGCCGCGCGTTGAGCGCGAGATCGAGCGCCCCGGTGCCATAGTTCACTGTTCCCTGACCACGCGCGCGCATCGAGGAGTTCACCACGTCGAAGCTCTCGTTTCGGATCACCGTGCCGTCGAGCCTGCCCTTCGCCTCGAACCGGTCGAACGGCGTGTACGCGGAGCCAGCGCGCCGTGACGGCGTGGCGCCGCGCGCGGTCGCGATCGCGCGCTCGATCTCGGCCCAGACGTCGACACCGACGAACCGACCGTCGGTCACCTGCAGTTCGAAGGGACCGGAAAGACTGCGAAGCACCGCCTTGCGATCGCGACCCGCACCGCTCAGGTGCGCGGTCAGCGTTCCGCGGCCGCTCACGCGTTTCTGATCGAGGAGCTCTGCCAGCATCGCCGCCGTGTCGACGCCGGCCAAGCGCTGATCGAGAGTCAGCTGCGGGACCGCCGCGGCCAGGTCGTAGCGCAACCGCGTGTGACTCGTGCCGCCGAACAGCGACGCCCGCAGGGGATCGAGCTCGAGCGTGCCGTCGCGCACGGCAAGGATGCCGTCGACGTTCGAGACGTTCATCCCGGCGTAGGAGGCGCGTCCGCAGGTGAAACGGCCCCGCAGGTGGAGCTTGCGGAGCCCGCCCTTGCCTGCGACCGGCTTTTCGATCGTCGTCGCCGCCACGGTGCTGCTCTGGTTCCCAGGCAGGTAATCGTCGAGGACGATCCGATCGCCATGCAGATCGAACTGCACGGACGTGCCGGGCGCGCCGCCGAGCTCAGCGCTCCCCGTAAGGCGCGTGCCGCCCACAACCGCGACGAGGTCGCGCAGCGCGAGCGTCGAACCGTAGCGGAGCACCGCCTTGAGCTCGATGTCGCCCGGCGCCTTGGGATCCCTGAACTGCGGGAGCGAGACACCAAGGTTCGCCAGCAGCGCACGCAGATCCGTGCGCGCGATGGTGACCGGCCCCTCTACCGCCAGTCCTGCGGTTCCGTGCCGTGCCTCGAGGCTGGCTTCGCCATTTGCGTCGCCGAGCCGGTACCTCAGCTCCGGCGCGGAATAATGCCGCGCATCGAGATCAGCCGTCAGACGCGCAGCCTCTATCCGCCCCTTCAACGGCTCGCGTTCGGAACCGGGCGGTGCGGGGCGCTCGATCTCGACGACCATGTCCTCCACCGCCCAGACGCGTGGCCGCACGCGCCCGACGCGCGCGCTCACCAGCGATCGCAGACTCACAGTGTGCCCTTGCTGGAGCGCGAAACCGGCGCGGATGGCCGTGGGTGAATCCCGCGTCAGCGGCCCTGTCTCGAGATCGAGATCGACGACCTGGAAATTCCGCGGCCGTCGCGCGTCGTGGAAGCTCAACCGTCCGTCCTCGATCGAAAGCCCCGCAATGCTGAAGTCAGGCCCCTCCGCCGCGGGTGCTTCGCGGCCGCGCTCGGATCCGTCGAGCGAGTCAGGCGGCTCCGGGCGATCGAAAAGATCGGACCAGTTGTCGCGGCCGTGCTTGTCGATGCGCAGCGCGACCGCCGGCTCGACCAGGACGAGCCGGCCGAGCTCGAGGCGCCGCTGCAGCAGCGGCAGCAATGCAAGCCGCAGCCGCGCGTCCCGCGCGGTCACGAAATCTCCGTTGCCATCGCCGGTGCGGTCGCTGATCGAGAACGGTCCGGTGCTGACGGCAAGTCGCGGCAGCAGACGCAGGCCGAGATCCCCTTCGAGGTCGAGCACCCTGCCAGTGCGCTCGTTGAAGGCAAGCTCGATCTGAGTGCGGTAGTCGTTGGGATCGAACAGGAGCCGCAACAGCACGCCACAGACGACGAGCAGCGCGAGGAGCGCGCCGAGCGCAATCAACGTCCATCTGATCGCCCGTGACGGCACGCCGGCAGACTCCTGGATTCAGGACCAGTCTGCATGGTATCAACTGACCCGTCGCGCGGACGGTCGCGGATGTGATCAGCTGCAAACCAGGACGGCGTCGGTGCCGGCGCGGCAGCCGTCGGGGTATCCGTACTGTTTCCAGTAGTCGACCATGCCGATACGCTCGGCCAACGGGCCGAAGCGCTTGTCGGTGCGGAAACGGCGACCCTCCGGGGTCCAGACATGACCGAGATCCCAGTTGTTGACCCAGGAATTGGCGTCGTTGCGCAATTCCTCGTCGAGGATGCGAAAGACGAGATCGACCTCGCCCAGCTGGAGGTAAGGGCCGATAAAGAACGCCTGAGGTGCGATTTTTGGATCGATGGCGCGCATGCCCGCGACGACCTCGGGCCGCAGCTTCGGATCGGCCAGCGCGTCGACGAAGCGTTGTGCCTCCGGTTTTATCTCGTCGGGGATGTTGTCGATCTCGCCCATCAGGCGCCGCGCATCCACCCAATCGCCACGGCGAATCGCAACGGTCGCCTCGACGCCGTACTCCTTCTTGGAGAGCCCGAGTTCCGATGCGAGGCTCACGAAACGCAGCGCTTCGTCGTCCTGGCCGAGCTGCAGCAGCATGTTGCCCAGGTTCGCCGCCAGGATCGGCGACGACGGATCGAGCTCGTAGGCGCGCCGTGCCTGGGTCAGCCCCGCCTGCAGCCGCCCCACCCGGGACAACAGTATCGAATACCAATGGTGCGGCGTCGGTTCGTTGGGCTCGAGCGAGATCGCGAAGAAGAAACCGGATTCGGCGTCCAGAAAGTCACCGCGATCGGCGTTGATCTGCGCCAGCACCGCGTGCGCTTCGCCGATATTGGGCTCGAGCACGAGCGCCTGGCGCGCAGACGTCTCGGCCATGGGGTTGAACTTCTTCTCGTCTCCCTGCTCCTTGGTGTAGCCGGCCATGACCACGTAGGCCGACGCGAGCGCGGCGTGCGCACGGGCGAACGCCGGGTCGCGCGCGAGGGCCGACTGGTAGAGCTCGATCGCACGCTTCAGGTTTTCCTCACCGCGCTTCTTCCAGACCGCGCGACCCTGCAGGTACAGCTCGTAGGCTTCAACGTTCTGAGTGGGCGCACGCGTGCGCTGCGCGAGCTGCTGGTCCTCCGGCGCAAGCTGGATGCGCAGCCTGTCGACGATCGCACCGGCGATCTCGTCCTGCACCTGGAAGATATCCGCGAGCTGGCGGTCGTAGGTATCCGACCAGAGATGAAATCCGGTCTCGGTGTCGATGAGCTGCGCCGTGATCCGCACCTGGTCGCCAGCCTGGCGCACGCTGCCTTCGAGGACCGTTTCGACCCCGAGATCCTTTCCGACCTGGCGGATATCGACATTACGACCCTTGTATGCGAAGGCCGAGGTGCGCGAGGCGACCTGCAGCCCCGGGACCCGCGCGAGGAGGTTGAGGAGTTCCTCCGACATACCATCGCTGAAGTAGTCCTTGCTGGCGTCGCCGCTCAGGTTGGTAAAGGGCAGCACCGCAATCGAGCCATGCCGCTCGCCCGCCATGGCACGCCCGAGCCCGCGCTCGTACAGCAGATAACCCAGCCCGGCCATCAGCAACAGGACGACCGCGGCATACGCGACACGAAGCCGCACCTGCATCGACGCCGTCTCGTCGCGGAGCGGCGCCGTGCGCTTGATGCCCTGTGGACCGACATCGAACACCCACGCCATGATCATCGCGACCGGGAAGCCCACCATCAGGAAGACGACCACGAACGTGACGGTCCATTCCGGCAGGCGCAGCGCCGGCATCACTACCGAGGACGCCTCGGTGACCATCCAGGCGACGGCACCGTAGCC
>Ga0207706_10001890_pt1 | contig 20558 bp, 21 predicted proteins | sample KBSC53metaG_FD_184318 | JGI IMG/M metagenome (GOLD analysis project Ga0207706, IMG submission 184318) | Corn rhizosphere microbial communities from Kellogg Biological Station, Michigan, USA - KBS C5-3 metaG (SPAdes) (version 2) | ecosystem: Host-associated > Plants > Roots > Rhizosphere > Soil ... | reverse complement strand
ATCTCGGCCGGCACCGCGCCCGCGCCCGACCCGGCGCCGCGGCACCCGCTGCGGCGCCTGGATCTGGCCGGGTTCAGCGCGGTGCACGAGGACGGCACGGTCGGCGTGCGCGACGTCGACCTGAGCGTCGAACGGGGCAACCTGGTGCTGGTGGTCGGGCCGGTGGGGGCCGGCAAGTCGTCGCTGCTGCGGGCGATGGCCGGCATCGTGCACCACACCGGGGCGCTGCGCTGGAACGGCGAGGCGGTGACCGAGCCGGAGCACTTCCTGCGGCCGAACCAGGTGGGCTACGTGGCCCAGCTGCCCCGGGTGCTCAGCGGCACCGTCGACGACAACATCCGGCTCGGGCACGAGGTCGATCCGGTCGGCGCGGTGAGCACCGCGCAGCTCGACCACGACCTGTCCGGAGCGGGCGGCGGGCTCGGCCTGACGATCGGCCACAAGGGGACGCGGCTGTCCGGCGGGCAGCTGCAGCGGCTGGCGCTGGCCCGGGCGCTGGCGCCGCACACCGAGCTGCTGATCGCCGACGACGTGTCCTCGGCGCTCGACGTCACCACCGAGCTGGCGCTGTGGCAGGCGCTGCGGGAGCGCGGCGTGACCGTGGTCGGCTCGACCTCCAAACGGGCCGCGCTGGTGCAGGCCGACCAGGTGATGGTGTTGATCGGCGGCGCGGCGGTGGCGACGGGCAGCTGGGCCGAGCTTCAGGACACCTGGGGCCACCTGGCCGGCTGAGCGGCTCGCCACCGCGGCTGTCGGGTGGTGGCGCATCGAGAGAGCGCTCTCCTATATTGACGTAACACTATGTGTCCGCCCCGCCCGTCCCCCACGGAGGCGAGATGACCCGTACCCCGCGGCTGCCGCTGCTGGCCGCCGCTCTCCTGATCGCCGCGCTGCTGCCGGCCGCACCGGCCGCTCACGCGGCTCCGGCGAAGACCCCGCCCCTCACCACACCCTGGACCGCGCAGGCGCTCATCGGCACGCCGCTGCCCGAGTACCCGCGTCCGCAGATGACCCGTCCGGACTGGCAGAACCTCAACGGGGAGTGGGAACTGCGCCAGTCGGCCACCGACGACCCGCCCCAGTTCGGGGTGACCCTGCCGGAGCGGGTGAACGTGCCCTTCCCCGTCGAGTCGGCGCTGTCCGGCGTGCAGCGGCCCGCGAACGACAACCGCAACTACCTGTTCTACCGCCGCGGGTTCACGGTGCCGGCGTCGTGGGCGGGACGTCGGGTCCAGCTCCACTTCGGCGCCGTCGACTGGCAGGCGACGGTCTGGGTCAACGGAACCCAGGTGGGCGGACACACCGGCGGCTACGACGCGTTCACCTTCGACGTGACGCCGCAGCTGCGCGCCGGCTCCAACGAGCTCGTCGTCAAGGTGTGGGACCCGACGGACACCCGCCAGAACGGCAGCCTGCCGCCGATCGGCAAGCAGACCAAGACGCCGAACGGCATCTTCTACACGCCGACGTCGGGGATCTGGCAGACGGTGTGGCTGGAGCCGACGCCCGCGTCGTCCATCAGCAGCGTGGACCTGTACGCGAGCCTCGCCGACAGCACGGTGCGGGTGCGGGTGTTCACGCGCGGGACCGTCGCCGGGTACAGCGTCCTCGCCGAGGCGATGAACGGGTCCACAGTGGTCGGTCAGGCCGTGGGCGGCTTCACGGAGTTCCGGGTGCCGGTGCCGAACGCCCGCCGCTGGTCGCCGGACGACCCGTTCCTGTACAACCTGCGGGTCACGCTGCGGGACGGGTCGGGTGCGCCGGTCGACCGCACGATGCACTACTTCGGGATGCGCGAGATCACCACCGGCGTTGTCAACGGGGTGCTGCGGCCGCTGCTCAACGGGCAGTTCGTGTTCCAGACCGGCACGCTCGACCAGGGCTTCTGGCCGGACGGCCTGTATACCGCGCCCACCGACGCGGCGCTCGCCTTCGACCTGCAGAAGCACAAGGACCTGGGCTTCAACATGGTGCGCAAGCACATCAAGGTCGAGCCGCAGCGCTGGTTCTACCACGCCGACCGGCTGGGAATCCTCGTGTGGCAGGACATCCCGTCACTCACCGCGCAGGACGTCAACGCCACCGACGCGCAGCAGGCGCAGTTCGAGGCCGAGGCCCGCGAGATCGTCGACGAGCACCGCAGCTCGCCGGCGGTCGTCGCGTACACCGTCTACAACGAGGGCTGGGGCGAACGCGCGCTCGCCGACACCCGTCGGGTGGGGCAGAACGTCAAGAACCAGGACCCGACCCGGCTGGTGAACGTCCACAGTGGATACAACTGCTGCCAGTCGCTGGGCAACCCCGGCAACGGTGACATCGACGACTGGCACATGTACCTCGGTCCCGCCTCGCCGCTGCCGTCGGCGTCGCGGGTCGCGGTGCTGGGGGAGTTCGGCGGGCTCGGCCTGCATACGGCGGGCCACGAGTACAGCCCCGGCGGTGGGTTCTTCGCGTACGAGTGGCAGCCCAACGCCGCCGCGCTCACGGACCGCTACGTCGGACTGGTCGACGGCGTGCGGAACCTGATGATCGGACGGGGTCTGAGCGCGTCGGTCTACACCGAGATCACCGATCTGGAGGGAGAGCTCAACGGGTTCGTCACCTACGACCGTCAGGTCGTGAAGATGGACCAGGCCCGGGTGCGTGCGGCGAACCAGGCGCTCATCGCGGCGTCGCGGTCACTGCCGGCGCTCGCGCCGGTGTCGCTACCGGTGAACACCCGACGCTCGTTGCAGGTGACCACGCCCGGCTACACCGACAGGTACCTGCGGCACCGGAACAGCCTTGCCTACACGGAGGTGGTCACCGCGGGCAGTCCGGCGCTGCTGAAGAACGACGCCACGTACACGATCCGGCCGGGCCTCGCCGACGCTGCGTGCTATTCGTTCGAGTCGGTGAACTTCCCCGGCCAGTTCCTGCGGCACGCCAATTCCCGCGTCCAGAACTCGGTGAACGACGGTTCGGCGCTGCTGCGGGCCGACGCCACCTGGTGCGCGCGCACGGGGCTGACCGGCAGCGGGGTGTCGTTCGAGTCGTGGAACTACCGTGGCTCGTACCTGCGCCACTACGCCGCCGAGGTGTGGCTGAGCGACGGGTCCGGCGGCCAGCCGTGGAACTCGCCGAGCATGTGGACGGCCGACAGCACCTGGAACGTGGCCGCCCCCTGGGCGCCCTGACCGTACGGATCTTGGACTCCGGTCGGTGCCGGGCCACCGACCGGAGTCCAAGATCGCAGAGGAATGGGTGTCACGCGGCGACGGGCGTGCGCATCCCGGCCAGCGTTTCGCGCAGGGCCTCGTCGAGGCCGGTGGGGCGCAGGCCGAACACCGCCTGGGTCTGCGTCGAGTCGAGCTCGAACGGGCGCTCGAACTGGTAGCGCATCTCCATGAACTCGGGGATGAACGGGTTGAACCAGCCCGCCATCCGCACCATCGGGTCCGGGTAGCGGCGCACCGTCGGCGTGCGGAACCCGCCCGCCGCGGCGGCCCGCGTGACGAGTTCGCGGGCGGTCACCGGCGGCGGCGACGGCACGTGCCAGGCCCGGCCGAAGGCGCGCTCGTCGCCGGCGATCGCGACGAGCGTGCGGGCCACATCGGCGGTGTACGTGTAGGTGTGCGGCACGTCCAGCGGCATCGGCAGCCGCACCGTTTTGCCGGCCCGCAGCGCGGGCAGCGCCTGCTCCAGCATCGAGTGGCGCGGGCTGATGAAGTCCGAGGCGCGCGCCTCGGTGACCCGGATCCGGCCGGCCCGGTGCGCCGCGAGCGCATCGTTCCACATCCGGACCCGCACCCGGCCCTTGACGGTGTGCGCGGCGAGCGGCATGTCGGGCGTCATCGGCCGGTCGACCTTGCCGTAGACGTACAGGTTGCCGGTGATCACCAGCGGCGCACCGCTGCTCTCCGCCGCCGTGAGCAGCGCGGCTGCCAGCGGCGGCCAGTCGGTGGGCCACGAGTGGTACGGCGGGTTCGCGCAGTTGTAGAGCGCCGCCGCGCCGCCGGTGAGGCGGCACAGCGTCGCGGCATCGGTCGCGTCGGCGGCGACGCGCTCGATCAACGGGTGGGCCGGGCCGCCGCCGCTGCGGGTGACGATCCGGACCGGCTGACCGGCGGCGGCGAGCAGGTTGGCGGTTGCGCTTCCGACGGCGCCGGCTCCGACGATGACGTGCATGGCTGCCTCCTGGTGTGAGCACTGCTCTCTGAATAGAACAACAGTCTCTTACTACGGGGCCGTTGTCAAGAGCAGTGCTCTCGTATGAGACCATGGGTCACATGCCGGCTTCCTCGATCCGCGCCCGCGTCCGCGCCGAGATGATCGACGAGATCAAGAACATCGCCCGCCAGCACCTGGCGAGCGAGGGTGCCAACCTGTCGCTGCGCGCCGTCGCGCGCGACCTCGGCGTCGTGTCTTCCGCGATCTACCGGTACTTCGCGAGCCGCGACGACCTGCTCACCGCCCTGATCCTCGACGCCTACAACTCGCTGGGCAGCGCGGTGGAGAACGCGGATGCCGCCGTCGATCCCGACGACCTCGCGGCGCGCTGGCTCGCGGTCTGCCACGCGGTGCGCGACTGGGCGATCGCCGTGCCGCACGAGTACGCGCTCATCTACGGCAGCCCGGTGCCCGGGTACAAGGCGCCGCAGGACACCGTGCCGGCCGCGACCCGGTCGGTCACCGTGCTGGGCCGCGTCCTGCAGCGCGGTGCCGAGCGCGGCGCCTTCGCAGGCGCGCCGGAAACGGACGAACTGCCGCCGGCTGTCGCTCACACCGTCGCGCTGATCGCCGCGAACATCTGCCCGGACGTGCCGCCGCCGGTGCTCGCCCGCGGCCTCGGCGCCTGGATCCAGTTGTTCGGTGCCGTCAGCTTCGAGCTGTTCGGCCAGCTGGCCACGGTCGTCGATGATCCGCGCGCGTTCTTCGACCACCAGATGCGCGCCCAGGCGCGCTACGTCGGCATCTGAGCGAGCCGCACCCGGAAGCAGCCGCCCGGCGGTGGCCCGATCTCGATCGTGCCGCCGTGCAGCACGACCTGCTGAGCCACCAGCGCCAATCCGAGGCCGGAGCCGGGGCTGGCGGGCGACTTCGCGAACCGATGGAACACCTCCTGACGGCGCTCGGGCGGCACGCCTGGCCCGTCGTCCTCGACGGTCAGCGTCGCGTCGGGCGCGAGCGTCACCCGGATGCTCGCGGCGGCGCCGGCCACCCGGCCGTGGATCGCGGCGTTGTCGAGCAGGTTGTCCAGGATGCAGCGCAACCCGTCGGGCCACCCGGTGACCGGCACCGATGGCGGGCTCCGCACCACCACGTCGGCGTCCGGGTGGCGGCGGCGGGCGGCGTCGACGGCGGCGTCGACGAGCTCGGCCAGGTCGACCCGTTCGAACTGCGCCGGCGTGATCAGCTCGCCCTGGGCCAGCACCCGCAGCATCGCCAGCAGGCCCACCGCGCGCCGGTGCTCGGCCACCAGGTCGGCGAGGATCTCGTCGCGCTCGGCCGCGTCGATGCCCTCGTGCCGCTGCAGCACCTCGAGGTTCGTGCCGATCCCGGCCAGCGGTGTGCGCAGCTCGTGCGCCGCGGCGGCCGCGAACGAGCGGGCCGCCTGCAGCGCCTGGTTGGTGAGCGCGACCTGGCCGTCGTAGCGGTCCAGCGTCGTGTCGACGACGGCCGCGACCTCGTCGATCTCCGGGACGCCCGACCCGCCGCCCACCCGGACCCCCGACCCGCCGCCGACCCGCCGGCCGGCCGAGACCGACGCGAGCCGCTGCTGCAGCCGGCGCAGCGGCCGGGTCGCCGCCCGCCCCACCAGCCAGCCGGCCAGTCCGGCGATCGGAATCGCGAGCAGCGCCACCACGCCGACCCGCAGCCGCAGCCGGTCCAGCTGCCGCTGCGGCTCGCCGGGCGGCGCGAACACCCAGAGCCGGCCGCGCCGGCCGTCGGCGGCGGGCACGTTGAGAACGACGGCCCGCCAGCTCACCCCGTCGGAAATGATGGTCTTCGCGCCGGTGCCGGTCGCCGGAAGCCGGTCCACCGGCGGGTGTTCGCCGACGACGGCCCACGAGCCGTTGCCGAACAGCGCGACACCGCCGTCGGCGGGCGGGGTGAGCCCCGCGGGTGCGGCCGGCGAACCCCCTTGCGCCAAGGTGCGGACCGCGACCGGCCTGATCTTCACCGCCTGCGCGCGCAGCGCCGCGTCGAGTTCGTTGCGGACGTCGACGCGCACCAGCCGCAGCAGCCCGAGCCCGGCCAGCAGCACCAGCACGGCCACCGTGACCGCGCAGGCCAGCGCGAAGCGCGTCGCCAGTCTCACGGCCGCACCTCGCTCCGCGAGCTGCGGCCGTGTCGGTGCCGGTCCGCAAGCAAACCGGCGCCGCTGAGCCGAAACATGACCTCGCTCCGCTCGGTCATGTAGGGCGCCGAAGCAGGAAGCCGACCCCGCGCACCGTGTGGATGAGGCGCGGGGCGCCGCCGCTCTCCAGCTTGCGGCGCAGGTAGCTGACGAACGTGTCGACGGCGTTCGTGCCGACGTCGAAGTCGTAGCCCCACACCAGTTCGAGCAGCCGGTCGCGGGTCAGCACCATGCCGGCGTTTCGGGTGAGCACCTCCAGCAGGTCGAACTCGCGCCGGGTCAGCTCCAGTTCGATACCGGCCCGGCGCGCGGTGCGGGTATCGGCGTCGACGACCAGGTCGCCCACCCGCAGCACGCCGGTGGCCGGCGGGCGGCGGCGCAGCAGGGCGCGCAGCCGCAGTTCCAGTTCGGCGGTGACGAACGGTTTGACGAGGTAGTCGTCGGCGCCGGCCTGCAGGCCGCTGATCCGGTCGTCGGCCTCGTCCAGGGCCGAGAGCATCACGACGGGCACCTCGTTGCCGCCGGCGCGCAGCCGCCGGCAGACCTCGGTGCCCGACAGGTCGGGCATCGACACGTCGAGGACCACCACGTCGGGACGGCTGGCGGCGATGCGCGCCAGCGCGTCCCGGCCACCCTCGGCGACGTCGGTGCGGAAGCCGGCCAGCCGCAGCGCGCGGGCCAGCGACCGGCGCAGCACGGCGTCGTCGTCGACGATCAGCACCGTCCCGGGCGGCATGCGGGTCCCTATCCGTCGTTGGCCGTCTCTGCGTTACCCCTGGGCATCGGCCTCCGCCTCCGCCTCGGCCGAGCCTACGACGCGTTCGATGTCGGTCACCTCGTCTTCCTGCTGCTGGACATCGGCGGGGGTGACCCGATTCTGTTGTGCCGGGGCCTGTGTCGCCGGGCCGCAGCCGGTGAGCGCCACCGAGGCGGCGAGCAGCACGGCGACGATCGCCGCCCTCACTTCCCGGTCCCGTAGCCGTGGCTCGTGCACCACTCGGTGAGCTTCGGCAGGCCGTCGGTCTTCCTCTTCTGCAGCACCGGGATCATGTCGGCGCGTGCCTTCGCGCGGCTGTCCAGCGCGGTCGCGAGGGCGGTGTTGCCGTTGGTGCGTGCCCGTTCGGCGCGCTTCTTGGCGAACTCGATCGAGCCGGGCTGGTCGGGGCCGCCCTGCAGCCGGGCGAGCACCTTGTCGATGCGGGCCCCCAGTTGGGGCAGCTTGCCGCAGAGCTTCTTGGCGCGTTCGCCGGTGGGGCCGGCGCTGGAGCCGCTGCTGTTGCCCGGGCTCGGGTCCGCGAGCGCCGGCGCCGCCGCGCTCATCGTGAGTGCGGCGGCGGTGACGCCGAGGACCGCTATCCGGCGGATGCTGGTACGCATGGGTGCTCCCCTCCGGCGGCCGGGGTGGCCGCTACGTGAGGGAGCGTGGCCGGGGTTCGTGTGGAATCTCTGTGATGCTCGGCCCATCGCACCACCGGCCCGAACAGCAGGCCCGCTACCAGGAACAGCCCGCCGAGCACCAGCCAACCGGGCGTCCCCCAGCCGATCAGCAGCGTGGTCACCACCACCGGCCCGGCCATCCGCGCGATCTGCGGCGCCATCCCGAAGAAGCCCTGGTACTGGCCCTGCCGGCCGCCCGGCGCGAGCCCGAACCCGGCCTCCCACGCCGCCGCGCCGTGCATCATCTCGCCGAGCACCTGCACCGCCGCACCGGCGAGCAGCACCGCCACCGCGGCCGGCGCACCGATCGACCCGCCGGACAGCCCGTACACCACGCACGCCGCCAGCAGGACCCACCCGGCGGCGGCCGCGGTCCGGGCGGCCGAGCGCAGGTCGCGGACCCGGCGCGCCACCCGCACCTGGAACAGCACCACGGCCAGCATGTTCACGATCAGCAGGCCGGCGGCGAGCGGCTTGGGCGCGTCGGTACGCTGCACGATCCACAGCGGCAGGCCGAGGCTGAGCACCGGCATGTTGAGGTACATGACGGCGGTGAGCAGAGTGAGCACGGCGTAGGGCTTGTCGCGCAGCACGGCGAGTCTGGTCTGGCCCGCGGCGCCCGCCGGGGTCGGCGCCGCCTTCGCGGCGCCGGGCAGTCGGCGCAGGATCAACGCCGACGCGACGAAGGCGACGGCGTCAGCGGCGAAAACCGCGAGGTACGCCGGCCCGGAGTCGGCCCACAGCGCCAACCCGCCGACGCCGGCGCCGACGGCGAGGCCGGCGTTGAGCGTCGACTGCAGGTGTGCCCGCACCGTGACCCGCTCGTCCGGCGGAACGAGGTCGGCGAGCAGCGCCTGCCGGGCCGACGCCAGGCCGCCCTGCGCCGCGGCGTACAGGCACACGACGGTCGCGAACAGGGGGAACGACCGGATCACCAGGAATCCGGAGAGCGCGACGGCGGTCACGAGCGCCAGCGCGACTGCCGTGCGCCGGGCGCCGAACCGGTCGGCCACCATGCCGAGCGGCACACCGGCGAGCATCCCGGTGGCCCAGCCGATCGTGAGCGCGAGGCCCACCTCGGTGGCCGACAACCCCACGACGCGGGTGAAGAACAGCGCCGAGCACGCGTAGAACGCGCCGTCGCCGACGGAGTTGGTGAACTGGGCCAGGGCTAGCACGCGCGAAGGGCGGGTCATGCACTCATGATCAAGGCGCCAGTGGCCCCGGCAGAAGCTCCATTTGGCACCGCCGGTGATGGGCCACTTTACGCCGGACTACTGTTGAGTAGCCCGCCGCGTACGGAGTCAATTAACTGTGACTCAGGTCACACGCGATCGGGGCGGTGGGTTGTCGAAACGGACCGGGTTCGCTCGACCTCTGTATAGGGAACTAACCGAGCACCTGGTTCGAAGGAGTCGGAGAAATGGTCGCCATCAAGCTGTACGACATCGAGACCGGTCACGTCGAGACGCTCGCCAAGGTCTCCTGCACCGAGATCGCCAGGGAGTGGCTGGAGAACTTCCGCACCGGTGGTCTGGGCACCAACGACGTCGTCTACACGGAGACCGCCGAGACCTGACCCACCACCCATGGCATGCCGGGATGACGAGTTTCACGGGTCAGGACCTGTCGGGAGCCGAGTTCCGGAACGTGAACCTTATCGGTGCACGCATGCGCGGCGTCCTGCTCCTCGACTCCCTCGCCACCGCCACCCAGCACGACCTCGACCGCGTCCCGAACCCCCCGCCCGGCTTCCCGCCGGCGGGCGCCCGCACCGCCGTCTCCCGCCCGCACGTGCTGCTCAACGAGGAGTCGACGCAACACCGTCTCGCCCTCCGCGATCTGGCGTCGATCGAGGCCGATCCGGCAGACTGACGCCGTGACGGCGAAGCGAACGAAGCAGGTGCTGCAGTTCGTCGTGTCGGTCGCCCTCGTCGCGTTCATCATCTGGTTCGTCTTCCGCCAGTTCGCGAGCGTCTCGGACGTGCTCGACGTCATCCGCGCGATGAGCCCCGCCCAACTGGCGGTGCTGGCGCTCGCGGCGATCTGGAACCTGTTCACGTACTGGTTCGTGGTGGTCGTGGCCACACCGGGGCTGAGCGTTCCGCAGGCCGCCGTGCTGACCCAGTCGACCACCGCGGTGTCCAACGCGGTGCCGGCGGGCGGCGCGGTCGCCGTCGGGTTGACCTATTCGATGCTCGGATCGTGGGGCTTCTCCGGTTCCCGCACCACGCTGATGGTCGTCGTCACCGGGATCTGGAACAACTTCCTCAAGCTCGGCATGCCGATCCTGGCGCTGGCGATCCTGGCCCTGCAGGGGCAACCGGGCACCGGTCGGGTCGTCGCCGCGCTGATCGGCCTCGCGGCGCTTGTCGCCGCGATCGGGGTGTTCGCCCTCGTGCTCTGGCGCGAGGAGTTCGCGGCGCGAACCGGCATCGTGGCCGGCCGGGTCGCCTCCGCCGTCCTGCGGCTCGTGCGCCGGCCGCCGGTCAGCGGCTGGGACCTCGCCGTGACGAAGTGGCGCGGCCGGGTGATCGGCCTGGTGCGGCACCGCTGGGTGGCGCTGACCCTCACCACGCTGGTGAGCCACGTGTCGCTCTACGTGGTGCTGCTGATCGCGCTGCGGGCCTGCGGCGTCACCGACTCCCAGGTCGGCTGGGCCGAGGTGCTCGCCGTGTTCGCGTTCGCCCGGCTGGTCACGGCGATCCCGATCACGCCGGGCGGCGTCGGCGTGGTGGAACTCGCGCTGATCGCCGGCCTCACCCAGGCCGGCGGCGCCGACGCGGCGGTGGTGGCCGCCGTGCTCGTCTACCGGGTGCTGACGTACCTGCTGCCGATCGTCGTCGGCGCGGGCACCTACGTGTACTGGCGGCGGAACCGCTCCTGGCACGATTCCGCGCCGCCGCTGCCCGACGACCTCGCGGCCCCTTCCCCGCACGCATCGACTGACGCACACTGATCCGATGGCGGCGCAACGGCACGGTCGGCCTGCGTGGCTGCTGGGCGCCGCCGCAGGTGGACTGGCGGTGGCCGTCGCCGCGTCGGTGGTCGCGTCGAACGGACGGGTCGGCGCCGCCGAGCGCGCGGTATTCGAGGCGATCAACGGCCTGCCCGACGCGTTGCGCTGGCCGATGTGGGTGTTCCAGCTGCTCGGGCTCCTGCTCCTGCCGCTCGCCGTCGCCGCCGTCGCCGTCTACTACCGACGCATCCGGCTGGCGATCGCGCTCGTCGCGCTCGTGCCGTTGAAGCTGCTCGTCGAGAAGGCCGTGGTCAAGGAGCTGGTGCAGCGGGAGCGGCCGGGTCGCACCGAGCCGGAGGCGATCCTGCGCGACGTGCCGTCGGCGGGTAACAGCTTCCCGTCCGGCCACGCGATCATCGCCTTCGGCATCGCGATGCTGCTGACGCCGTACCTGGGCCGGTGGGGACGGGTCGTCGTATGGGCCCTGGCCGCGTTGAACGGGATCGCCCGGGTGTTCCTGGGCGCGCACAACCCGCTCGATGTGGTCTGCGGCGCCGGCCTCGGAGTCGCGCTCGGCGGGTTGCTCTCGTACGCCGTCGGCGTTCCGGTGCGACCGCGCGCGGAGAGCGGGGTCCCCGCGTGACCCCGGAAGCGATCCCGTCGGGCGTCGACCACCGGCGGCCGCGGCGACGGCCGTCCGGCGAGGCGCCGCCGCTGCCCCGGACGCTGAACGCGACGGGCTGGGGCTGGCTGCTGCTCGCCGGGTTAGTCCTCGTGTACTGGATCGTGGTCGCCGTCCGACCGCGCTCGGCCCTGTGGCTGGTGCTCGCCGACCACCAGGTGCTCCGCTGGATCACCGAGCTGCGCACCCCCTGGCTGACCACGGCGATGAAGGCGACCGGCCTGCTGGCCACGTCGACGGCGCTGATGGTGATGTGGTGGGTCGCGCTGGCGATCCTCGTGCTGTGGCGCCGCTGGCGGCACCTGTTCGTGTGGCTCGCCGCGCTGCTGACGGTGTCGAACCTGACCGAGGTCGCGGCCGATGCGATCCAGCGGCCGCGGCCGGTCGGCATCGAGATCCTCGGCCACTGGGACGGCTTCGCGATGCCGTCGCGGCCGATGGCGGTGCTGGCCGCCGAGCTGATCTGCGTCCTGTACGCGCTGGTGCCGGCCGGCCGGCTGCGCGAGGCCGGCAAACTGATCGTGATCGGGCTGCTGGTGGTCACCGCGCTCTCGCGGCTGTACCTCGCCCAGGACGCGCCGAGCGACGCGGTCAACGGCGTCGTGTTCGGCGTCGCCATTCCGCTCGCGATGTTCCGGTTCTTCACCCCGACAGCCGTCTACCCGGTGTCGTACCGGCGCGGGCGCACCGCGCACCTGGATATCAGCGGGCGCCGGCTGGAGGCGATCGAGCGCGCCCTGCACGACCAGCTCGGGGTGATCCCGGTGGAGGTCAAGCCGTTCGGTCTGTCCGGCTCTGGCGGGTCGACGCCGATGCGGGTGAAGGTGAAGGGCGAGCCGGAGAGCTACCTGTTCGCCAAGCTGTACGCGGTCACGCACGTGCGCTCGGACCGGTGGTACAAGCTCGGCCGAACGCTGATGTACGGGCGACTCGAGGACGAGAAGGCGTTCAACACGGTGCGCCGGCTCGTGCAGTACGAGGACTACATGCTGCGGCTCATGCGCGACGCCGGGCTGCCCGTTCCGCAGCCGTACGGGATCGTCGAGATCACGCCGGAGCGGGAGTACGTGCTCGTCGCCGAGATGCTCGACGGTGCGAAGGAACTCGGCGAGGCCGACGTCGACGACTCGGTCATCGACCAGGGACTCGCCGTCGTGCGCAAGCTCTGGGACGCCGGCCTCGCCCACCGCGACATCAAGCCGGCCAACCTCATGGTCCTCGACGGCACCCTGCACCTGATCGACTCCGCGTTCGGCGAGGTGCGGCCGAGCCCGTGGCGGCAGGCGGTGGACCTGGGCAACATGATGCTCGTGCTGGCACTGCGCAACGACGTCCGCAACGTGTACGAACGGGCGCAGCGGGTGTTCAGCATCGACGAGATCACCGAGGCGTTCGCGGTCACCCGCGGCCTGACGATGCCGTCGCAGCTGCGGGCGATGATGCGCCAGCAGGGCAAGGACCTGCACGCCGAGTTCTGCGCGCTGTTGCCGACCCGGCCGCATCCGGTGCGCATCCAGCGGTGGAGCCTGCGCCGGGTCGCGCTGACCGTCTGGGTCCTGTTCGTGGCGTGGCTCGCGGCGCTCGTCGCGTTCGAGCTGTTGAAGAGCCCGCTATGAGACGGATCATCGCTTTCGTTGCGGCGGCGGCTCTCGCGCTGGGCGGCTGCGGCAACGCCGTGTACGTCGGCACCGACGAGGGCGACCCGGCCGTCGACGGGTTCCGCTGCGCACAGCCGACCGGACCGAGCGGCATGCTCGTGCTGATCGCGCAGTCGGTGCCGGCGGCGCAGTATGTGCCGTGCCTGCGCGGTGAGCCGGGCCGGTGGACGATGTCGCAGCTGGAGGTCCGCGACGGTACCGCGACGATCGGGTTCGGCTACCAGTTCGGCGGCCCCGACACGGCGACGATCGAGATGCGGCCGTCGTGCGACATGCACGCCGCCAAGGAGGTCTCCAGCCAGCACCCGGGCACCCGTCGCTACAACCGGGACCTGGTCCGCGGCGGCCACTACGCCAACGAGATCTACTTCGTCTACGAGGGCGCGTGCACGGTGCTGCGCTTCGACATGGCCGCCACCGGTGCCGAACTGCGCGGCGCCGAGTTCGCCGGGGCGCTCGGCTTCGTGGCCCGCGAGGAACTGGACCGGCAGATCCGGGCCGCCACCGACGACCGGCTCACCCTCGATCCGGCCGGGTGACGGGTGCTGGTCAACCAGCGCCGATCGCTGATCGCGTCGGCGGCTCTGCTCGGCGGCGCGGTGACCGTCGGCGTGCTGGTCGCCGTGCCGACCACCCGCGCCTGGGTGCAGCCGGTCGACGACGCCGCCCGCGAACTGGCCGTACAGATGCGCAACGGCCCCTCGACGGCGGTCGCCAAGGCACTGTCGCTGATCGGCAGCGTGTGGGTGATCTGGCCGCTGCGCGGGCTGATCGCGCTGCTGCTCGCGGTGCGCACCCGCTGGCTGCAACTGACCGCGTTCGCGCTGGCCGTGATCACCTCCGAGGTGGCGATCGGCGGGCTGAAGGGGCTGTACGACAGGCCGCGCCCGCCGGGCAGCATGATCGAGACGACGGCTGCGTCGTTCCCGTCCGGACACGCGATCGCGGCGACGGTGACCGGCTTCTGGGTGGTGATCGCGCTGGTGCCGCCGACGCGGCATCGCTGGAAGTGGGCCGCCTGGGCGGTCGGGTTCGCGTTCGTGATGGCGCTGTCACGGGTGTACCTCAGCGCACACTGGCTCTCCGACGTGGTGGCCGGCGCCCTGCTCGGTGCCGGCATCGCGTTCGGCTGGCCCTCGGTGCTGATGAGCCTCACCCGCGACGACGTGATCGCCGTCGACGAGTGATTCGCTGTGAGGGCGCCCCGGACGGGGAATCAGAGAGCGCTCTCACAGCGACGCCCATCATCGCGCGCCCGCCCAGCGAGGTCAACCACCGGCCCGTCCCGCCGCGGAAAACCCCGCGCGGCGCGCCGCCGCCGACGCTCGGCGGGCCGGTAGGGTGCGTCGTGATCTCGCGACCGGCACTCGCCGAGCGGCTCGACCTCCAGCCCCACCCCGAGGGCGGCTGGTTCCGGGAGACCTACCGCTCCACCCACACGTTCCGACCGGCCGGGTACGACGGCGCACGCAGCGCCGCGACCGCGATCTACTTCCTGCTGCACCCGGGGGAGCGGTCACGCTGGCACACGGTGCGCTCCGACGAGCTCTGGTTCTGGCACAACGGCGGCCCGCTCACGCTGACCCTCGCCGGCGCCGGCCCGGAACCGGCCGAGCCGGCGACCGTGACGCTCGGCCCGGATGTCGCCGCCGGCCACGTGCCGCAGGCCCTGGTGCCGGCGGGCGTGTGGCAGGCGGCCGAGCCGGCCGGCACCGAGCCGGCGCTCGTCAGCTGCGTGGTGGCGCCGGGCTTCGAGTACGCCGACTTCCGACTGCTGTAGCGGCCGGGAAGCGGTTAGCGTGACGACCATGACCTCGACCTCCGCAGCGGCGTTCGCGCAGGCGCGCGAGTTCCTCCTGGCGAACCGCGACGACTACGACACCGCCTACCACGGCTTCCAATGGCCCGACCTGGACGAGTTCAACTGGGCCCTGGACTGGTTCGACGCGCAGGCGCGGGGCAACGACGACCCGGCGCTGTGGATCGTCGAGGAGGACGGCGCGGAGCGGAAGTGGTCGTTCGCGCAGCTGTCCGAGCGGTCGAACCGGGTGGCGAACTGGCTGCGCGGGCTCGGGGTGCGCCGCGGCGACCGGGTGATCCTCATGCTCGGCAACCAGGTCGAGCTGTGGGAGTCGGTGCTGGCCGCGATGAAGCTGGGCGCGGTGGTCATCCCGGCCACGCCGCTGCTCGGCCCGGCCGACCTGCGCGACCGGCTCGACCGTGGCGACGCCCGCCATGTCATCGTCGGCTCGGCGAACACCGGCAAGTTCGACGACGTCGCGGGCGGCTACACGCGGATCGCCGTCGGCGCGCCTGTCGAGGGCTGGCGGAACTACGCCGACGCCGACGGGGCGCCCGCCGAGTTCAGCCCCGACGGCCCGACCAAGGCCAGCGACACGCTGCTGCTGTACTTCACGTCCGGCACCACCGCGCTGCCGAAGCTGGTGGAGCACACGCACGCGTCGTACCCGGTGGGGCATCTGTCGACGATGTACTGGATCGGCCTGCGACCCGGCGACATCCACCTCAACATCTCCTCGCCGGGCTGGGCCAAGCACGCCTGGAGCAACGTCTTCGCCCCGTGGAACGCGCTCGCGTGCGTGTTCATCTACAACTACCCGCGCTTCGACGCGGCCGGCCTGCTGGACCAGATGGGCCGGTGCGGCGTCAGCAGCTTCTGCGCCCCGCCGACCGTCTGGCGGATGCTCGTGCAGGCCGACCTCGCCAGCCTGCGCACCCCGCCGCAGACCGTGGTCGGTGCCGGTGAGCCGCTCAATCCCGAGGTGATCGAGCAGGTCCAGCGGGCCTGGGGCGTCACGATCCGGGACGGCTTCGGGCAGACCGAGACCACCGTGCAGGTCGCCAACACGCCCGGCCAGCCCGTGAAGCCGGGTTCGATGGGACGGGCGACGCCCGGCTACGTCGTCGCGCTCATCGATCCCGCGACCGGCAAGCCCGCCGACGAGGGCGAGATCTGCCTCGACCTCAGCCGGCGCCCGCTCGGCCTGATGGTGGGCTACCACGGCGACGACGAGCGCAACGCGGAGGCGATGGCCGACGGCTACTACCACACCGGCGACATCGGCTCCCGCGACGCCGACGGCTACATCACCTACGTCGGGCGGATGGACGACGTGTTCAAGGCCTCCGACTACCGCATCTCCCCGTTCGAGCTGGAGAGCGTGCTGATCGAGCACGACGCCGTCGCCGAGGCCGCGGTGGTGCCGGCGCCCGACGCGCTGCGGCTGGCCGTGCCCAAGGCGTACGTGGTGCTGGCCGCCGGCTGGGAACCGAACGCCGAGACGGCCGCCGCGATCTTCCGGCACTGCCGGGAGAACCTGGCCCCGTTCAAGCGGGTCCGGCGCATCGAGTTCGCGGAGCTGCCGAAGACGATCTCCGGCAAGATCCGCCGGGTCGAGCTGCGGGTCCGCGAGGAGTCGGGCGACGCGGCGTCCGGAAACGAGTTCCGCGAGGAGGCGTGAGGCTCGCGACCGAAACTCATCACGTTGAGTAGTGGATCGACATCTGCGTGGAGCGATGGATACCCCGCCGGAATTGAGTTAACACATCTGACATCCAGGCGGCGCGATCTTGGCGCACAATGAGCGCCGTGACTGGATTTCCTTCCCCCAGCCAGCACAGCGCCCCCAGCGACTACGGGGGCTATCCGAGCGCTTTGCCGCCCGGTCCGTACCACCACCGCCACGCCGTCGAGCCGCCCCGCCGGCGTGGCATCCCACTACTCGGCGTCATCGCGATCGCACTGGTCGCGGCCGTCGCGCTCGTCGGAGCCGGGATCGCCGTCGCCGTCGCGATCCGCCCGCCGTCCGCGCCCGCCGACACCCGCCCGGCCGCCAACGGTGTGGCGGGCAACGCGCGGCTCGGCGGTGACCTGGCGTACCGCGCCGGGAAGATCGATGCCACCTACACCCTCACCGCCGGCCCGAAGCTGACGCTGACCCCGTCCGGTTCGCGGCCGAGCCGGGGCGCGTTCCTCGGGCTCACGGCGGCGGTGGAGGTGGCCGCCGGGGACGTCTTCCTGACCGACGACAACTTCGTCCTCGTCACCGCCGAGGGGCGCCGCTTCGAGCCGGACGTGAGCTTCCTCTTCGACGGCGGGCTGCGCGGCGCTCGGGCGGCCGCCGGCCAGAGCGCCAGCGGTCTGGTGGTCTGGGACGTGCCGCCGGGTTCGGAGATCGGCGCCACCGTGGAACTGCGTATCGCCGACGGGTTGCGGGGAACCTGGCAGTTGCCATGACGGGGGTTGCGCAGTGTAGCCGATCTGTGATCCGCACTACCCGTCGTTGCGCGCACAATAATCGCCGTGAGTGAGCCCTATTTACCCGATCGGGGCGAAGATCCGCCGCCCGGTCCATACCACCACCGGCACGCCTACGAGCCGCCCGGGCGGCAGGGGAGGCAGGGGAGGCAGGGGCAGCAGGGGCAGCACGGGCAGCACGGGCAGCAGGTCCGGCAGGTCCGGCAGGTCCGGCAGGAGCGGCAGGAGCGGCGGCCCGGCGTCATGGTGGCGGTATTCGTCGCCGTCCTGGTGATGTTGGCCGGCGCCGGCGTCGCGGTGGTGGTCGCGCTCCGGGAGAAGGCAGCGCCGGCCGACGCGCTCCCGGTGCCGAAGGGCGCGCCGGTGTCCGTGCGGCTCGGCGACACGATCGTGTACCGCACGCGCGCCAGCTCGGCCAGGTTCACCCTGAGTACCGGTGCGCCCATCGCGGAGGCCCCGGGCGGTCCCCGCTCCACCAACGGCTCCTTCTTCGCCCTCCCCGTCGCCGTCGAAGTGGTGTCCGGGTCGGTGTTCGTGAACGAGGACGACTTCGTGCTCGTGACCACCGCCGGGCGCTCCTTCGAGCCGGACATGACCTTCGCCTTCGACGACGGAATACGCGGCACCCGGGCCGCCACCGGGCAGAAGGTGGCCGGGATCGTCGTCTGGGATCTGCCGCCGGGCGCCGAGGTCGGCGCGAAGGTCGAGCTCCGCCTCGGCGACGACGGGCTGCAGGGCCACTGGCAGCTCCCGTAACCGAAGTTGTGCGAGGCTGGGCGGCGTGTGCTGCGGCGAGACCGAGACGTTCGACCTGCCCGCCGAGGTGATCGAGGCAATCGCCCACTACCGCCGGTTGCGAGCCGAGCGCGGCGGCGACTGGGGCGACGAGCGGGTCGAGTTCTCCCGCTGGGCCGGCTTCCCGTACGTCGGCGAGGTGTTCGAGGTGTACGCGCGGACCGGGAACCTGGCTGCCGCGCTCCGCGAGGTGGTCGCCCGCGACGTGCTGCCCGGGGTGGTGGTGATCGCCGAGCAGGGCGTCACGGTGGGGCCGCTGCGCGCCGCGCTGCCCGGCACCCCGGTCCCCGTCCACGTGGTGACCTTCGACGCGGCCGGCGGCGTCGACCTGGCCACCGTCGAGGTCGACGGCGCCGAGCCGGTGATCGACCTCGGCGGCCGGCGGGTGGCCGCGGTGCGACCCGTACCGGCGGCCACCGTGCGGCTCACCGCGCCGCAGTGCGTGCGCTGGTCGGTCACCGACGCCGACGGTACCGCCTGGTTCCCGCCCGGCGTCCCGCGCAAATGGGACTACCACGGCCGGCCGTTCTTCCACGGCCACGACGTCACCGTCGCGGTGCCGGCCGGCGAGGTGCGCGTGGGCTGCGCCCGCGGCCTCGGGTTCGGCCGCACCGAGACGGCCGTGCGGGTCGACGCCGGCGGCACCGCCGAGGTCGCCGGCGACCCGCCGCTGCTGTTCGACCCGCCCGCCAGCGGCTGGTACGGCGGCGACCTGCACGTGCACCTCAACTACAGCGGCGACCTGGTGTGCACCCCCGAGGACGCCGCCCGCATGCAGCGTGGCGAGGGCCTGCACCTGCTCAACCTCGTCGCCGGGAACTTCACCACATCGATGGTCTACGACCGCGACCTGTTCGAGCGCACCGCCGGCACCGACCTGCCGTGGTCCGGCCCGGGGATCGTCGCGCGGGCCGGCGTCGAGTTCCGCAACGACCTGCTCGGGCACGTGCACGCGCTCGGTCCGAGCGGCCCGCCGACCCGCTACCAGACCGGCCACGAGCGCTCCGAACACCCCGACGACTGGCCGCCGAACCGGGACGCGTGCGCCGAACTGCAGTCGCTCGGCGCGACCGTCGGTTACGCCCACCCGGTATGGACCGAGTTTCCTGTCGACGGCAGCACCGAGCGCTTCTTCGCCAACCCGCGCTCCGTCGAGGCGCGCGAACTGGTAGCCGACGCGGCGCTCGGCGTCGTCGACTCGATCGACGTCATCTCGCCGTTCGACCACGACGGTGCCGTGTTCCTGTACCACCGCCTGCTCTCGTGCGGGCTGCGGCTCGCGGCGACCGCGGGCACCGACTGCTTCCTGTCCTTCTCCCGGATGCCGGGTCCGTCGAACCCGCCCGGCTGGGGCCGGGTCTACGCCCACCTCGACGGTGCCGAGCTGTCCGTCGCCGCGTTCCAGGACGCGATCCGGGCCGGCCGGACCGTCGTCACCAACGGCCCGTGGCTGACGCTGGACGTCGACGGTGCCGGGCCGGGCGCCGTGCTGGACCGTACGGCGGGTGCGGTGCTCGCCGTCCGCGCCACGGTGACCGGTCCGGGCGCCACGACCGTCGCGCTCGTCGGCCCGGAGGGCGTGCTGGCGTCGTCGGAGGTGAATGGCGACGGCGGCGAGGTCCGCGCGGACCTCGCGCTCGACGGGCCGACCTGGATCGCCGCGACCGCGCGCGGCGAAGAACATCCCGACGTGCTGGACTACCGCGCCTTCGCGCACACGTCGCCCGTCTACGTCGACGTCGCCGGCGCCCGCGTCGCGCGCGCGGCCGACGCCCGGTGGTGCCTCGACCTGCTCGACACGCTCGAGGCGTTCGTCGCCGAGCACGGGCACTTCGCGCCGGAGACCCGCGAGGAGCGGCTGGGCGACCTGCGCGCGGTGCTCGACGAGGCGCGCGGGTTCTACCGGGCGATCGCTTAGCGGCGCACCCTGGCGACCACGGCGGCGCCCAGGGTCAGCAGGCCCGCCAGCGCCGCCACGACGCCGACGATGTACCAGGGCGCGGCCAGCCAACCGAGCGTCGGCGCCCGCGAATCGTCGGTGTGGAACGGGTACAGGAACGCGCCCGCTCCGGCCAGCGCGACGAACGCGACGAGCAGCAGCGTGCCACCGGCGGCGCCGAGCCGACCGGCCGTCCGGCGGCCGGAGAGCGCCCACGCCGCCGGCAGAACCAGCACCGGCGGCCCCGCCAGCGTCAGCACGACACCGATCCACAGCGCGGCGGTGTCGTCGTCGACGTCGGTGACGAGCGCGACGCACGCCCACGTCGCGACGGCCCAGGCGAGCGCGACGCCGAACAGCAGCGCCGGCCGTTCCGAGCTGCGGGTAGCGGTCTCCATCCGGTCAGTCGCCCTTCGACATGGTCTGCTCCAGCGCCTCGGTACGGGCGTCGGTCCAGCCGGCCGGCGCC
>Ga0207706_10001889_pt1 | contig 20560 bp, 20 predicted proteins | sample KBSC53metaG_FD_184318 | JGI IMG/M metagenome (GOLD analysis project Ga0207706, IMG submission 184318) | Corn rhizosphere microbial communities from Kellogg Biological Station, Michigan, USA - KBS C5-3 metaG (SPAdes) (version 2) | ecosystem: Host-associated > Plants > Roots > Rhizosphere > Soil ... | reverse complement strand
TCACGGGTCCTGTTCGACGCCGGCGTTGGGGGCATGGAGCTTCAGCCCTCGACGACGCTTACAGACCCGGCGGCCGTTGCCGCTGCCGGTTCTGGCGCCTTCACTCAGGAGGGCGCATTCAATTCCGAAATCCGCGATATTGCGCTGATCGGGCAGGGCGGCGCGCTCGCGACCGGCTTTCTCGCCAGGACCTATTTCCAGGCGCGGAACGTCCAGGTCTGCACGTTCAGCGGAAAAGGATTCGACCTATCGGCGTCCACGGTAGCCGATGGCGTCGGCGAGTTCGGCAACCTGTCCAATTCATCGATGAAGGATTGCGGGGCCTGGCAGTGCGGCAGTCACGGGCTGCACATCCGTGGCCGGGACGCCAACACCTGCGCAATCGACAATTTCAACGCGATCCAGTGCGGCGGCTGGGGAATCTGGAACCAGAGCCTGATCGGGAATGTGTTTCACAAGCCGAGCCTGTCGAGCAATGCGTTGGGAGCAATCAAGGCCGACGGCTCGCAGGCCAATCTCTTCATCTTCCCCTACATCGAGACCGGGGTCGGCAGCCATTGCGAAGTCGGCCTGGACAATGTGGTGATCGGCGACATTTCGGCGCTGAACGACGGCAACACTCCAACCCAGCTTGGCTTCACGAGCCGGTTCAACCGGGTTCAGCTGCAGAATACCTACGCGCCGGCGGCGCTGCCGACCGAGGACGCCTGGATCTACAAATGGGATGGACTTTACCTGCAGGGCCGGGGGTCGACGCGCGACGTCACGCTCATCAACCGGGCAGGCAATGTCGCGGCGACGGTTCCGGCGAACTCGACCCACTGGCAGGTTTTCGGGACCAGCTTCGCGCACATGTTCCAGACCCTGGGGGTCAACCAGGCGTGGCCAGGTGTTGCCAGCGGATATGTCGCGCTTCTGGCGAATGCGTCCAACGGGGCGATGCTGGGCGGATCGGGAACGAGCGGCGACGTCTCCCTGGTGAGCTCAGCCGGCGCGGTGGCGCTTCGCGTTGCGCACGGGTCGACGAACGTCGAGATCGAGGGTTGCCTGCGCGTTCCGGAAATGACGGCGGCGTCCGCGCCGACACCGGCGGCGGGCTATCAGAACCTCTTCATCGACAGCAGTGATCACAAATTGAAGCGCAAGGACTCATCCGGTGCCGTGACGGCGATCAACTGATGAGCATGGGCAAATAGCGGAATGCGTAACCGATGATCCAGGTGGCGAAGACTGCACTGGCGATCCAGCGCCAGCGCGGCAGCCCGTGCGCAAGCTGCCAGAGAAGCGCGACCTGAACGGCAAGCTCGCTCCAGTAGAAATAACGGAAGCCGCTGGCCACGCCGACGACGAGATAAGCGAGGCCATAAAGCATTCCGGAAAGCGTGAGCGTCCGAGCAAACGGCTCGAGAGGCAGGAGCAACAGAATGAACCCGACGACCAGCCAGGTCACGGGCCAGACGAGCGCGTTCCGGCCGATCGCGTCCCTCAGATAAGGATGCGGGCCCGGGTTGCGGCAGGACGGCTCATCGGCCGGGACCAGGACACATTCCTGCCGCGGCGGAACGAGGAAGAAGATGGCGTGATTGAAGTGGTCGAGACGATGAAGCGAATAAGCCAGCGGATGCTCGGTGATGGCTTGGAGCCAGACGTTGGTAAGGTCGTCGGGCGTGGTCGAAAAAGCCCGGCAATGGATTTCGAGCGTGTCCCAATAGAATGGCGAATAACAGCGCTTCAAAGCCGGGTCCCCAATGCCTGCTAGATCGAAGAGCTGGAGCGACTTCTGGACATGGGATGGGCTTGCCCCGAGGACCGCGCGGTTGATGAAAGTCGACACGGGGACGAGCGCAAGCGAGAGCGCGATGCACAGCAAAGTCGTTGGAAGAAGCCGCTTGGTCCGGACGAAGAATGGGGCGGCGGCGAACACGCCATTGGCTCGGGCTAGCATGCCGACGAAGGCAGGAAGCATGCCGTAAGCGCGGCCGAAACGCGCCGAGAGGCCGGCGGCGAGCACGAACAAGGCGGTGAGCAAACTGTCCTTCTGAACGGCGCCCAGGTAATAGATCGAGATCGGCGACAGGCCGACCGCAAGCATCGCAAGAGCCCAGCGCGAGCCCACCTCGCGCCCCAGCTGGTCGGCGAGCAGGGCGATTCCGCTCCAGTATAGAAGCGCGTTCAGGACCATGATCGACTGAGGCGTCGTCCCGAGTGTGCGCCAGATGACGCTCATCAGCGGCGGGTGCCAGTCGGTCAGCCGGCCGGCCCTGATCTCGCTCAACTGACGCAAATTGTCGCCGATCATCGCGCCCGGCCACGAGACGAGCACCACGATCAGGCCGAGGGCAGCCGCGATGACCCATAAATGCACGGAGTTTAGCCGCGTAGTTGTCCGCTGAATTCCGTCCACGAGCCGATGCGTAGACGAGGGAGAATCTGTTGTGGAAGCCGAAATCGCATGAGCGTCGGATCGGAAGCGATCGGATCCGGCGCGATCGCCGCGCAAACGGACGGCGCGGTCGTAGCGGTACGGAAACAGCTTGTTCGGGCCATTTGGCGCGCGAGCTGTTCTGCCTGATCGATGGAGGAACGCTTACACGGGTCGAAGTCCCGTCATGGAGTGTCGGATCGATCGTCGAGGCATCGATCGGCGGACGGTTCAAGGCCTCGATCTTGCTCGATCCATCGGGCTTCGAAGAAGCGGTCGGAGCGCCACATCGTGTGGCCGCGATCAAGCCCCCATCGGGTGGCTCGACAATCGACGGCGAGGCGCGCAATTCGATCGACCAGATACTCAGTGCCCTCAGGGAGCAGGGACTGATCGAAGCCTGAAACGTCCCAGGGCCGACATTTTTTTGACGACCGCGCGGGTACTGATGCTTTTCGGCAACAGACTAGGGTAATCGGAATCTTGCGCGGCAACGGACGCTCTCATAATGTGTTCCCGCGGTTCAGAACTTTAGAACGCAGTTGAAAGGGGACAAATATGCGGAAGCTGGCCATTGCGGTGGCGCTCGCATCGACGGCTCTCGCGACTCCAGCAGTCGCAAGGGATCATTCGATCTATGTGGGTCTTGAAGGCGGTGTGATGTGGGTCGAGGATTCGCCCTTCGAAGTCACGGACGGCGTTACCAACCCCAAGTACAAGACCGACCACAAGACCGGTTACGACGTCGACGCGATCGCCGGCTATGACTTCGGTCCCGTCCGGGTCGAAGCGGAACTCGGATACAAGCACGCTTCCATCGACACTGTGAACACGATCGACACCGTGTTCAACGCGAGCGGAAAGGCCAGCGCCCTTTCGCTGATGGGCAACGTGCTGTTCGATTTCGGCGACGAGAACGGCCTCAGCGGCTACGCTGGCGGCGGTGTCGGTATCGCCGACGTCCATTATTCGTTCGATGCTGCCAACCTGTTCCCGTACGGACCGGTCGATTTCTCGGATTCCGACAGCAAGCTCGCCTACCAGGTCATCCTGGGAATGCGTTATGCGGTCAGCCCGAACATCGATCTTGGCCTCAAGTATCGTTTCTTCACGGCTTCGCGCCTCAACCTGAACGACAATCTCGGAACGGTTCCGGCCGAGGCGTTCGCGCGCTTCCGTTCGCACAGCCTGCTGGCGAGCGTGAACTACAACTTCTGGAGCCCGCCGCCGCCGCCGCCGCCTCCGCCGCCGCCACCTCCGCCGCCGCCTCCGGCGACGCAGACGTGCCCGGACGGCTCGGTGATCCCGGCAACGGACACCTGCCCGGCTCCGCCGCCTCCGCCTCCGCCGCCGCCACCGGCGCCGGAACGCGGTCTCTAAGCGGACTGCAAGGCAAAGAAACACCGGCTCGGGCGATTGCCCGGGCCGGTTTTCTTTTGCCTGCGGCCGATGAATTCAGCGGGGCAGGCGCCTAGGGGTTGTTGATCGAGGCGACCTGCGTGGCGCCGGGCTTGTCCCAGCCGTAGATGTCGTCGAGATAGGTGATCTGACCGTCGGTCACCTGCGCGGTGAGATAGGTCAGAACGATCGGAACCGGCTTCGGAATCTCGACGTGCATCTCGGGGTCGGTACCTGGCGCAACAGGGTCCTGTCCAAGCAGCCACCGGCCAAGGCGCTTGGCATCCTCCACACGAACACATCCGTTGCTCAGGTCGCGGGGATTTTTCGCGAACAACTCCTTGCCCGGCGTATCGTGGAGGTAGATGTCCTCCGTGTTCGGGAAGGGGAATTTCAAATTTCCCATCGAATTCAACGTACCCGGATCCTGTCGGACGCGGATATGGACTTCACCCGCCGCCACGGCCTTCCAGTCGATCGTCGCCGGATCGATCGTGTCGGACTCCGGGCTCCAGTCCGCCATCACGTGATAGCCGTGCGACTTGAAGTATTTCATGCCGAGCCGAAGCATGTTGTTCGCGATCGTCTTCCGCACGAGATGGTCGGGCGCGTTCCAATAGGGATTGTACGTCACGTAATTCATGACGCTTGCAATCAGCGGGGTCGGAAGTTGCGGAGTGCCGACGATGACCTTCATGGAGTCAATCGCCTGGCCGTTCTCGTAGAGCGTCAGGCGCTGATCGCCGGAATTCACCAGGAGAAAGCGGCCCTTCGCGGGGATGGCGCGCGTCCTGTCCAGATTGACCAGGAATCGCGGGTCCGGCGTCATGTTGCCGGTTGCCTGAGCCTGGGCCCACGCGGCGTCACGCAATTGCGTGTAGATCGGATTGGGATTGGAAATCGCCGCCAGATAGTCCGGCAGCGACGAGGCAGCCGCGGTTGTCAGCACGATCTGGTCAGCACGTGTCGTCTTCGGCTTCATGCTGGGATCGGCGTAAATCATCGAAGGTGTCGGGCGCCTCATCGACTGGACGTAGCCGACCCAGGCGGCGGTCGAGATCTTCTCGGCGGCATCCGCGGCGGCGGGATTGCTTCGTGCCTGCGCCATTGCTGACTCGATCTGCGACGCAAGCTGGGGCCCGTCGGCAAAGCCATCGAACGGAGCGCGCTTCAGGATTGAAATGAGCTGCGCGACTGCCGGGGTTTCGGCGCCGTCGCGGAACCACATCGGCTTGACGTGATAGACGTCGTAGATGGAGGAGATTTCGGTCGGTACGGCAGGCGGCGCGAACAGCGGTGCCGGAACCTGGGCGCGAAGGGCAGCCGAACCCAGCAGAGCTGTGCTCGCCACAAACAGCCTTTGAAAGACCCTTCTGTTACGCACCGGCAGGTTCCCCCTTTACGAACTATACGCCCGTAAAAGTTTCTATATTGGAACCAAGTTCCGTATGGATTCAGGACGAATGCTGAGTTGGACTGCGCCAAACCCTTGGTTCAGGCAGTAGCGCGTTCAGCTTCGGGGAATGTTCGCCCGTCGCCCGGTCGAGCCCGCGAGCAGACCATATGTCCAGCGCAGTTGCGCCGCTACAAACCCAAGCGCCCCGGCGACGGCAGTCCTGCGGGTGCTGCCGCCGAGCGCGAAGCCGAGCGCCCAAGATCCATCCCGTCTCCGAAGACGGGTTCCAGACGTTCGTCGACCACCGCCGGCCCGCGCAACAGCATGCCGCCGGCCAAGAGCTCGCGCGCTCCAAACCAGGCGATGATCCTTTTGGCTGTCTTGCCTTCAACTCCGAGCCAGGCGGTCAGCCGTCCAGGAGCCGCCACTTCCACCAATCCCAAGGCCGAAGCCGACTTTCCGGTAGTCCATAGCGATTGTCGCTTATCTTTCAGTCAATGGCCAAGCCCGGCCGGTACCGATCTGTTCCCCGCAGCTCGGTTGTCGATCTTGTGTTCCGGCGGGTTCGGCGCAAAGGCAGCAGTCGAACGCTGACCAGGGAGCGAAGACAGGATGGATATCAACGGAGTAGCCGCAGTCGTGACCGGAGCCGCATCAGGCCTTGGTGAAGCCACGGCTCGGGAGCTGGCCAAGCGCGGCGCGAAGGTTGCCGTGTTCGACCGCGATTCTGGCCGTGGCGAGCAGGTCGCGGGCGAGATCGGCGGCATCTTCTGCGAAGTCGACGTAACGTCCGACGACACCGTGAAGGCTGCGTTCGAGAAGGCACGGGCGGCTCACGGGCAAGAGCGGATCCTGGTCAATTGCGCCGGCGTAGCAAACGCAGCGAAGACCGTCGCTCGCGACAAGGAAACGAAGGCCGCGAAGGCTTATCCGATGCAGCAGTTCGAGTTGGCCATCCAGATCAACCTCATCGGATCGTTCCGGTGCATTGCGAATGCAGCGCTTGGCATGGTCGACCTCGAGCCGCTGGCGGACGGCGAGCGGGGCGTAATCATCAACACGGCTTCAGTAGCGGCGGAAGACGGGCAGATCGGGCAGGCGGCCTACTCGGCCTCGAAGGGCGGAGTCCTCGCAATGGCCCTGCCGATCGCCCGCGACCTCATGAACGACGGCATCCGGGTCAACACGATCCTTCCGGGCGTGTTCAAGACTCCGATGGTCGCAATGATGCCCCCCAACGTGCAGGATGCCCTGGGCGCGCAGGTGCCTTTCCCGAAAAGGCTCGGAGAGGCGGCTGAATATGCGCGGCTCGCCTGCTTCCTTATCGAGAACGTCTACATGAATGCTGCGACCGTTCGGCTGGACGGCGGGATCAGGATGGCGCCGCGCTGATGACCGACGACGCGCGCCTCCTCGACGCGCTCGCCGAGGCGGCTCGCGAAGCGGGCGAGGCGATTTTGGAGGTGGTTCGGCGGGGTTTCGAGGTCGAGGCCAAGCGAGATTCCTCGCCGGTCACGGAAGCAGACCGCGCTGCCGAGCTCATCATCCTCGCCGCGTTGGCCCGTGCGGCGCCGGGCGTTCCGGTGATAGCCGAAGAGGAAGTGGCGGCCGGGCGCATTCCCGCGCATGACGACCTCTATTTCCTCGTCGATCCGCTGGACGGCACAAAGGAGTTCGTGCGCGGAGGCGCCGATTATACGGTGAATATCGGTCTGATCGAGAATGGAGCGCCGAGGCTCGGCGTGGTGTTCGCGCCCGCGACGAAGCGGCTGCATACCGGCTGTGTCGGAATGGGCGCGTGGCTGGACGAGGGGAGCGGGCGGCGCGCAATCAGGACCCGGCCACGCGGAGAGCAGCTCACGGCCGTCGCGTCCAAATCGCACTTGAACCAGGCTACGGTCGATTATCTTCAGGAAGCAGCGGGGGCTTGCGATTTCGTCGCCGTCGGATCCTCGCTGAAATTCTGCATCGTGGCGGAAGGCGAAGCCGACATTTACCCGCGTGCATCACCGACCAGCGAGTGGGACACGGCCGCTGGACATGCGGTCCTGCTGGCCGCCGGCGGGCTGGTGGACGGGCCGGACGGAACTGCGCTTCGTTACGGAAAGAAGGCATTCCTGAACCGCGCCTTCGTGGCGACATCCGGCTGGAAGCCTCCGACGCTGGAAGGCTTTCTGGAGCCCTTCGCGGGTGGCGGAGAAATCCCGCAAGGCCTCTAGCTTTTGGTCCAATCCGGACTCGAATCGTCGCGCGGGCGGAGGGATCTGCTCAACCGAAGTGATTGTATCTCCAGCCGCGCCGCTTCGATTCGGAGGTAAAGCTCAAACGCTTCGGCCTGCTGGTCGGCCGTCAGCGCAACGCGCGTAACAAGCATTAGGGCCTGATCGAGCGCTTCTGACAGCTCGGCGAGCCATCGGGCCCGATCTGCCGGCGATAAATCGGACGGCCCCCCAACCACATCAATTCCTTCGCAGCCATGAAGCCGCTTACGCGAAGTTGAAAAGGGTTCCACGAAACCTGATCCATCGTGGAGCGGAATTCGTCTGACTTTTCTCCACAATGCGCGCTATCAGCATCGGGCTCGGTAGAGTTTCTCGCCTGGGGTTGCCCTGATGGACGCGTCTCTGGGTTGCAGCCGTCCCGCGAGCGTGGCAGGTGCGCGCTCGATCGGGCGGTTAGCTCAGTTGGTAGAGCATCTCGTTTACACCGAGAGGGTCGGCGGTTCGAGCCCGTCACCGCCCACCAGCATTCGTTCAAACGCGTTTGATGCCCTCAGATGCTCAGGCTGATCGCGAAATAGGCGATATTGTCACTGTTGTCGTCGCGATCTCGAACGAACGTATATTGGTTCATGTAGCCGACTTCGCCCGTCAGATGCTTGGACAGCGGACCGGAGATCGTGATCAGGTTGCGCATCCGGTCGAACCCCTTCGTTCCCTGAAAACTGGTCTGGTTCAGATCGAAGAAGGTCTCATTGCTGAGATTGAGCGCGACCTTGCCTTTTACCGGGAGCGAATATTTCACGTAGGGCCGCAAGCGCCAGCCGGTTCCGTCGACGCCGTCACGCCAGCGTGTTTCGAGGCGCATGCGGGCGCTCAGCGTTCCTGAACCGAGCTTTGCGAGATTGTCGATCGTGACCTGTTCCCGAGCCCGATGTTCGGTAGTGGTGTGATCGCCATCGGCATAAAGCGGATCGTGCACATAGCCCGCCCAAAGGGTCACTTTCTTGCTGACCCGATAGCCGACGAGAGAAGTGATCTCGATTTCATAGAGACCGTTCCGATTGTCGCTGAAGCGGCCCACGACTTCCTGCGAAAGGCGCCAGTGATCGTCGAGCTTGGCGTTCCACCCAGCGGTCGTCCAAACCTGCCTGTCTGATGTCGCCAAAGCTGGCGTTGCGAGCACAATTGGGGAGGCAAAGAATGCCGTGACGAAGAGTCGAATGGAGCGAGACATGGAGCGGCGTTAGAGGCTGGTCACAAAACTGCAATACGAGTTGGCGTCGGCGTCATCGACGCTCCAGTCGCCGGGCGAGAATCATAGTCGCATTTCTAGAGAGTGCGCACGAGCTTCGTCACGACGGCGAGCCAGGGCGGATTGGCCACGACCTGCTGGCGCCCGCCGGCTTCGAGCGGGAGCATCTGCAACTTTTCCTCGTCGCGATTGATGAGGCGCCCGAAAAGGAACCGGCCAGCCGGCCGCGGAACCAGCACATCGCGATTAAGCGCACGCGCATATTCCTCGGTCTGCAGCGTGGCGCACCAAAGCTCATCGCCGGCGCGGTAGTCGCCAACACTTGCAGCGACGAGGATCGCGACCTGGCCATCCCCGGCAGTGGGTGGAACGACAATTGCGGCCTTGCGCGGAGCGGTCGCTCCGCCATGGGAAAGGATGGCCGCCACCTTGAGCTCGGACGTATCGCCGCCCTCCACCAGGTCCTGCGCGTCCACACCGAGTGCCTTGGCGATCCGGTTGAGCCATCCGACCGACACCGTCCTGGAGCCTGTTTCCAGGCGGCCGATCGTCTGCGGAGTGGTCGGCGGGTCGCACCTGCGAGCGACATCGTCCAACGTCATTCCGCGTGCACGCCGAACTTCGCGAATTCGTGTTATCATTGCCCGCTGTCATCCCCAACGAACCAATATGGTTTTCCATCTGTCCTACACTTTCTCCATTATGGCAAGCGCGAGTCGACTCGGAAGAACGGGAGCGTGAATGAATCGCCTGCTCAGGGAAAAAGCTATCGGACGCGAACGGCGGGGAAGCGTTCGCCCGGTCCGGTCGGTCACCATCAACGTCACTGAATCGCCACTAGGATGGCTCTTCGCGAGAGGGCATTTGACCCAGCGCCAGTTCGATGCGGGCGAGCAGCTGCGGTGGGATTGGGAGCGAGCGCAGCTATCGCCGAGGGTGACCATGTCCTGGGACGCTGGACCGGTCGCCAAGGGCCGTGGAGGCATCGCCATCGCGCCTGACCCGAGGGGCGCCCAGATCGACGCCAAGAGGCGATTCGACCATGCCGTTGCCAGCGCCGGTTCCGGCCTTGCCGACATCCTCTGGCGGGTGGTCTGTGCCGGGGAGGGGATGCGTGACGCCGAAACGGCGCTTGGCTGGCCGGCACGGGCCGGAAAGCTGGTGCTGACGTTCGCGCTCGACCGGGTCGCCGATTATTATCGGATCCCTTAGTCCTTGCCACTGTTGCTGCGCATGGCTCCAACTCCTAATGGGAAATACCAACGGGTGAGCCGGCAGGAGTCTCCGCCGCTCCCCGCGCAAGCGGAGGCATTGGCCATGATCCTTTACGGTTCCTCACTGTCTCCATTCGTTCGCAAGGTGCTCGCATTCGCCGCGGAAAAGGGCATCGAGCTTGATCTTCAACCGACGGGCATGCCGAACTATTCGCCCGAATATCTGGAAGCGAGTCCCTTCAGGAAGATGCCGGCGCTCCGCGACGGCGATTATACGCTCGCGGATTCGAGCGCGATCATTCAATACCTCGAGGCCAAGCTGCCTGAGCCCCCGATGATCCCTACGGAGCCGCGTGCGCGCGGCAAAGTGATCTGGTTCGACGAATTCTCTGACACCATTCTGACAGCTTGCGGCGCCAAGATGTTTTTCAACCGGATCGTGGCGCCCCGTTTCCTTGGGCGTGAGGGCGATCTCAACGCCGCCGAAACCGCTGAGCGGGAAGAGCTTCCGCCGATCCTGGATTATCTGGAGCGGGTCGTGCCAGACCCGGGCGGGTATCTCGTTGGCGACGGCATAACGCTTGCGGACCTCTCGGTCGCAAGTCCGTTCGCCAATCTCGGTCACCTGGATTGCAAGATCGATGCGGAGCGGCACGGGCGGGTCCGCGCATGGGTGAATTCGATCCTCTCCAGGCCAAGCTTCGCGCCGTGGATCGAACGCGAAGCTGCGCAGCTTTCGACGAAAGCCGCCTAAAGAAGAAGCGCCGCGCTCCCTCCGGGGAACGCGGCGCTGTCTGTTGGACGGTAGAGGGGCCTTAGAAGGACCCGCCGCCGCCGGAGCTGCCTGAACCGCCCGAGCCGCCGCCGCTTGAGCCGCTGGTCGAGCCGGACTGGCCGCTATCGTCTTCGTTTTCGTCTTCATCGAGCGCGCCGCGCCCTTGCTCGGCGAAGTCCGAGCCGCCGGTCGCGCCGGCGCCCGACGAGCCGCTGCCGTCCTGCAGGTAATCGTCGGATCCACTGCCCTGCGAGCCGATGAACCCTTCGCCCTGCGAACCGCCGCCCGACTGGCCTTGGGAGCTGCCGCCGGCCTGGCCCGTGGATGAGCCCTGGTCAGTAGTCATGGTGTCGGCGCCGCCGCTCGACTGCGTCTGCCCGCTCGAGCTCTGGCCGCTGGAGTCGGCGCCCTGGCTTTGAGTCGTGCCGCTGCCGGTATTGGGGTCATTGCCGCCGCTTGACTGACCGCTGCCCTGGCTGGACGGATTCTGGCCACTCATCGTCTGCTGCGAGCCCATGCCGCCGGTCTGCTGTCCCTGCTGCTGTCCGAACTCGCTGTGCTGGCCCTGCTGACCGGTGGTCTGCTGGTTGCTGCTGTCCTGCTCTTGCCCGAATTTTTCGTCGTCGCGTTCTTCAGCCATTGCGAAATACTCCTCACATGGCCCCCGCTTGCTCTGAAGGCTAAACAACGGCTCGGGCAAGCCGTTCCGCAGGTTGAACGAGCTTTGCGACAAACCGCTTGGCGCAACGAAAAAGGCCGCCGGACTTTCGACCGACGGCCTCATTTCTGTTGAGACGGAGCTGAAGCTCAGGCCTGGTCGCCGTCGCCTTCCGCCGGAGCTTCGGCAGCCGTTTCGGCCGGAGCCTCGGCAGCCGTTTCGGCCGGAGCCTCGGCAGCCGCTTCGGCCGGAGCCTCGGCAGTCGCGCCCGGCTCGGCATTCGGGTCATAAGCTTCCGTGAACGCAGCGGTATCCCGCTCGAACATCTGAGCCATGACGTCGACGCCCTGTGCCTGGAGATCGGCTTCCTCGGGCGAACGTGCGACGTTCACCTTCACCAGAACCTGGACCTCCGGGTGAAGCGCGATCTTGATCTCGTGCATGCCGATTGCCTTGATCGGCCGGTCGAGAACGACCTGGCTCTTGGCGACCTTGGCGCCGGCGGCGTCGAGTGCCTCGGCAATGTCGCGAGCGCTGACCGAGCCGTAGAGCTGGCCGGTGTTCGATGCCTGGCGGATCAGCTGGACCGTCTTCCCTTCGACGCCCTTGGACGACTTCTCGGCATCCGAACGCCGGTTGGCATTCTCTTCCTCGATCCGTGCACGGTTGGCTTCGAAGACCTTGCGGTTCGCTTCGTTGGCGCGAAGCGCCTTCTTGCGGGGAAGAAGGTAATTTCGGGCAAAGCCGTCCTTGACCTTCACCACGTCGCCGATGGCGCCGAGCTTCTCGACGCGCTCCAGAAGAATGACTTCCATTTCGACGCGCTCCTTACTTCACGATGTAGGGAAGCAGGCCGATGTGCCGGGCGCGCTTGATGGCGCGCGCGAGCTCACGCTGCTTCTTGGAGGAGACGGCGGTTATGCGCGAAGGCACGATCTTGCCGCGCTCGGAGACGAAGCCCTGAAGAAGGCGAATGTCCTTGTAATCGATCTTTGGCGCATCCTTGCCCGAGAAGGGGCACGACTTGCGGCGGCGGAAGAAAGCGCGAGCCATTATTCGACCTCCTCTTCGCGGGCGCGGAACTCGGTGCGCTCGCCGCGATCTCCACGGTCGCCGCGCGAACGCTCCTTATCGCCACGACGCATCATGGCGGACGGGCCCTCTTCGAGCTCGTCGACGCGGATGGTGAGGAAGCGGATGACGTCTTCGTTGATGTTCGACTGGCGCTCGAGCTCCGCAATCGCGGCGGCAGGGGCGTCGAGATCAAGGGCGACGTAATGCGCCTTGCGGTTCTTGGCGATGCGGTAAGCCAGGGAGCGAAGGCCCCATGTCTCGGTCTTCACGACCTTCCCGCCATTGTCGGTGATGATCTTGGTAGCGTTTTCCGCCATCGCATCGACCTGGGCCTGGGCCAGATCCTGACGCGCGAGGAAAACATGCTCGTAGAGCGGCATGTTCCCAATTCTCTCTTTTGGCCGATCGCTGACGTACCCCCATGGCACGCCCCTCCGGCTGTCGTCTAAAAACAACGGGCGCCCGGCCGAAGCCGTGCGCCAGCGAGCGCGCCTATGGCCGAAGGGGCTGGAAAAGGCAAGCGACCCATGAACTTCGCGCTTGTCCGAGGGCACAGACCGATGACTTCAATCCGAGTTGGAGCCGATCGGGCGCTTTCCTCGTTCTAGCCCCGAAAGGAGCGACAAAATGACTGCACGATCGATGAGGACGGCAGCTGTCTCGCTCGCCGCGATCGCTGCCGCAGGCTGCACGACGACGGGCTTCGGGACGGGCCAATCGGCAACGGGAAATGTCGGCGCAACATTCAGCTGGACCGAAACTGGAGGAACTCGCGGCACGATGGTCGCGCACCTAAGCAACGGCCAGCTTTTTCAAGGGCCGATGTTCCAGATCACGCAGGAAGCGGTCGTCGACTACGGTCCGCTGTGGAACGGCTGGGGCTCCGGATGGGGCTGGGGCGGCGGCTGGGGCGGTCACCGCTGGGGCTGGGGATGGGGCGGCTGGGGCGGCTGGGGTCCTGACACGATCACCCAATATTCCGGGCAGGTCCTCGCCAATCTGCAAGGTCCAGGCGGCTTCATGCGCTGCCACTTCACCCTGATGAGCCCGAGCTATGGAATGGCGGGCGGAGGCCTGGGGCAATGCCAGCTTCCGACCGGCCTAATCATCAACGCCCAGTTCCCGCGCCACTGAGCCGATCGGGGCGTCGCCCGATTGCGGTGACGCCCCCAGTCGTGGCAGACCGGGCCGATGGCCACACAGCTTAAGTCGGTGCGCCCGACACCCGATGCGCTCGACGGGATGAGCCTGCCCGGCTGGCTTTACTGCGACGCCGAGTTCTTCGAGGCCGAGAAGAAGGCGTTCCTCCGCGCGACTCCACAGGTGGTGTGCCACGAGAGCGAAATCGCCGAGCCAGGGGAATGGCGGACGCTCGAATATCTCGGCGAAAGCGTGATCGTGATCCGCGGCGACGACGGTGATGTTCGCGCATTCTCGAACGTCTGCCGGCATCGGGGCTCGCGACTCCTGGACGGAATGGGAGGCTGCGCGAAGGTCCTGACCTGTCCCTATCATGCGTGGAGCTACGCACGGGATGGCCGCCTTGTCGGAGTTCCCCACCGCAACGAATATCCCGGCCTGAAGACCGACGAACTCGGCCTGATGCCCGTCGCGCTCGAGAATTGGCATGGCTTCCTGTTCGTCACGCTGGAGACGGGTGCGCCTTCGGTCGGGGAGATGATGGCGCCCTACGAGCATGAGGTCGCGCCCTATCGTTTCAGGGATCTGAGGGTGATCGGCCGGGTCACCATCCGGCCGCGCGCACTCAACTGGAAGACCATCGCCGACAATTATTCGGACGGCCTGCACATCCCGGTCGGTCATCCCGGGCTCACTCGGCTATTCGGCCGGAACTACAAGATCGAGGCGAATGAGCACGTCGACCGGATGGAAGGCGATCTCGTCGAGAAAGAGTCGGCGAACCCTTCGGAGCGGGCCTACCAGCGCCTGCTGCCGCGGGTCGAGCACCTGCCCGATAGCCACCAGCGCAAGTGGCTCTACTACAAGCTTTTCCCCAACGTGGCGTTCGACATCTACCCCGATCAGGTGGACTTCATGCAGTTCCTGCCGGTCAGCGCGACCGAGACGGTAATCCGCGAGATCAGCTACGCAATTCCCGACGGTCGCCGCGAGATGAATGTCGCGCGGCACCTCAACTGGCGCATCAACCGCCGGGTGAATGCGGAGGACACGGAGCTCATCACTCGAGTGCAACTCGGCATGCAGTCGCCGACCTACAAGGCGGGGCCGCTGGGAACGAGCGAAGTGTGCCTTCGAAGCTTTGCGCAGAAGCTCAGGAAGCTCATTCCTGAGGCGCGGCTGGACTCTCCGCCGCCGCCCGGATGGAGCCGTTTAGCCAACGCGAAATGAAGCGCACCGGCAGGCCTGCGGCTGCGATGGCAGCGCTCCACAGCAGCACTTCCAATCCTGAGCTGGCGAACATCGCGATCGAGTAGATGACGCCGATGGCGAGAATGACGACGACCCTCGCTCCGCCTCCGACGCGCAGCTTGAGGGCTGCGGCAGTGCAGACGACGTAGAGGACGAGCGCAAGCACTGTCGAAACCAGCGTGATGAACTCGTAAACGCTGACGAAATTCCTGGACGAGCTCGCGAGCACCAGCAAGGCCGCGAGCGCCGCGCAGACATAGAGCGAGCCCGCAGGGGCTCCGATCCCGTTATGTCGGGCGAAGATGCGAGGCAGGTCGCCGGCCTCGCCCATCGTACGGCCGCTCTCGGCGGCCATCAGCAACAGCGAGTTGGCCGTGCCGAAGGCACTGATGGCGGCAATCAACGTCACTACGATCCCAGCCGCACTGCCCAGAAGGGGCGAAATGGCGTCGGCGAATGGCGCGCCGCTCGCCGCCGCGACCGCGCTCGGCAACAACATCAACGTCGCGACAGTCGCGAGCAGATACAGGATGGCAGTGAAGCCGGTTCCGAATATCGTCGCCCGCGGAACCGTGGTGGTGGAATCGCGGGTGACGTTGGCCGTGATCGCCGCACCTTCGAAACCCGTCAGCGAGAACAGGATCAAGGCCGATGCTGCCGTGACGCCGGCCAGGCTTAGGGGAGCAGGCGCAAGCGGCTCGATCTGTCGACCGGTTGCGAAGTGGGCAGCGACGAGAGCCATCACGGCTAGGAGCGGCAGCAGCTTGATGAGGACCGTGACGATCTGAAGCGTCCCCGCCGAGCGCGCGCCGCGGAGGTTGACGATCAGCAGCGCTGCGATGGAGCCGAGTGCAACCGCAATCAGCGGCGGACCGGAAATCACCGCCGGATAGATGTGCCCGAGCGCACCCGCCGTGGCGACCGCGACCCCGGCGACCCCAGTCACCTGCGAAAATGCGTAGCACCACAAGGTGACAAAGGCCGTCTTCTCTCCGAAAGCGCGGTCGATCTGGACGAACGGCCCGCCGGGTATGCGTGCCGCCAACCTCGCCAGTGCGAAGGCCAGGCACATGGTGCCGAGCCCGGTGACGACGAACGCGACCACCATATTCGGGCCGAAAGGGGCCAGCGTGGTCGGCAGCAAATAGATGCCGGAGCCGACCATCGAGCCCACGACCATCGCTGTGCTCATCCACTTGCCGAGCATCCGCGACGTCGGTTCGGGATGCGTGTCGATGGCAATGATTGGATCCGGCATCGGCAGGGCTTCGCATTCCGGGGAAGGCTTGGCAATCGACACGGTCGAGCCTAACCGCGCCCCCTGAAATCAGGGGAGCTCAATGCGCGCATTTCTATTTCCGGGGCAGGGCAGCCAGGCAGTCGGCATGGGTGCCGCGCTCGCCGAGGCGAGCCGGCCCGCCCGCGACGTTTTCGACGAGGTCAACGAGGCGTTGGGGCAGAATCTTTTCCGGCTGATGAAGGACGGTCCCGACGAGCAGCTGAAGCTTACCGAAAACGCGCAACCCGCGATCATGGCCCATTCCCTTGCCGTCTTCAGGACGATGGGCGTTCGCCTTCCCGACGTGGCGAACTTCGTCGCGGGCCATTCTCTCGGGGAATATTCGGCGCTGTGCTCGGCCGGCTCGTTCGACCTCGCAACGACCGCCAAACTCCTCAAGCTTCGCGGGCAGGCGATGCAGCAGGCCGTGCCCGTCGGCGAGGGGGCGATGGCTGCGTTGCTCGGCGCCGACCTCGCGCTTGCGCAGAAGATCGCGGAGGCAGCGGCCGGAAGCGAAGTCTGCACCGTCGCCAACGACAACGACCCTTCGCAGGTTGTCATTTCAGGCCACAAGGGCGCGATCGACCGAGCGATCGAGATTGCCAGGGAAATGGGTGCGAAAAGAGCGATCCCGCTTCCTGTCTCGGCGCCGTTCCACTGCCCGCTGATGCAACCGGCCGCGGAGGCGATGCGGGACGCGCTGGCCTATGTCGTCGTCGAGACGCCCGCCGTACCGCTTTACGCCAATGTCACCGCTGCGCAGACAAGTGACCCCGACACGATCCGCAACCAGCTGGTCGAGCAGGTCACCGGAATGGTCCGCTGGCGCGAAAGCGTCGCGAACATGTTCGATGGCGGAGTGCACGAGTTCGTCGAGGTGGGCGGGAAGGTACTCGGCGCAATGGTCAAGCGCATTGCACCCGATGCGAAGGTCACGAGCGTGGTGAGCATCGAGGATATCGAAGCGCTGTCGAAGGAGCTTTGAGGGAATGTTTGATCTTACGGGAATGACCGCGCTGGTGACCGGCGCCTCGGGCGGTCTCGGCAGCGCGATCGCGAATGCGCTGGCCGGGCAGGGGGCGCGGCTCGCCGTGTCCGGAAGCAATGTTGAGAAGCTGGAGAATTTTCGCGCAGGCCTCGGCGGCGATCATGTTGCATTGCCCTGCAACCTTTCCGACGGCGCTGCAGTCGACGGCCTCGTCCCGCAGGCGGTCGAGGCGCTCGGCGGCAAGCTCGACATCCTCATCAACAATGCCGGTGTGACGCGCGACAACCTTCTGATGCGCATGAAGGATGAGGAATTCGAGGAGGTCATCCGGATCAACCTGGAAGCCGCTTTCAGGCTGATGCGCGCGGCGGCCAAGCCGATGATGAAGGCCCGCTTCGGGCGGATCATCTCGATCACGTCTGTGGTGGGCGTCACCGGCAACCCGGGCCAGGCCAATTATGTCGCGTCGAAGGCGGGGCTGATCGGAATGACCAAGGCAGTCGCGCAGGAGCTCGCGAGCCGCAACATCACGGTCAATGCGATCGCGCCCGGGTTCATGACCTCGGCCATGACCGATGCGCTGAACGATCAGCAGCGCGCGGGCATATTGTCGCGCATCCCGGCGGGCCAGATGGGCAGCGGCGAGGATATCGGCGCGGCATGCGTCTATCTTGCGTCGAAGGAGGCAGGCTACGTCACCGGACAGACCATTCATGTGAACGGCGGGATGGCGATGCCATGAGCGATTCGGAATCTATCGACACGAAGATTGCATCGCTCGGCGACTGGCGAGGTGCCGCGCTGGCCCGCATGCGGCGCCTGATCAAGGAAGCCGATCCCGACGTCGTTGAGGAAGTGAAGTGGCGCAAACCGTCGAACCCGATGGGCGTCCCTACCTGGTCGCACGCGGGGATCCTGTGCACCGGCGAGACTTACAAGGACAAGATCAAGCTGACCTTCGCTCGGGGGGCGGCGCTCGATGATCCCAAAGGCCTGTTCAATTCTAGCCTTGCGGGCGGAACGCGCCGGGCGATCGACATCCCCGAAGGCGCGGAAGTGGATGAGACTGCGTTCAAGGCGCTGATCCATGCGGCCATCGCGGAGAATGTCGGCCGCAAAGGCTGAGTCTTACCGCTCTCTTACTGCAGTCCTTGTCGTGGCTTTTGGGCCACCTATATCGGCGCAGAAATGCAACATTTCGGCCGCCTCCAGCAGGGGCCGATGAGGGGCCGTAAGAGAGAGGTACAAACACATGGCCAAGGTCATTGGGATCGACTTGGGCACGACCAACAGCTGCGTCGCCGTAATGGAAGCCGGCAAGCCCAAGGTTATCGAAAATTCGGAAGGCGCGCGCACCACGCCGTCCGTGGTTGCCTTCACCAAGGATGGTGAGCGGCTGATCGGCCAGCCGGCGAAGCGCCAGGCGGTCACCAACCCGGACAACACGATTTTCGCGGTGAAGCGGCTCATCGGCCGCCGCTTCGACGACCCGATCACCAAGAAGGACACCGAGCTGGTGCCCTACAAGATCGTCAAGGGCGCGAACGGCGATGCCTGGGTCGAGGCCGGCGGCAAGGATTATTCTCCGTCGCAGATTTCCGCCTTCATCCTTCAGAAGATGAAGGAAACCGCGGAGGCCTATCTCGGCGAGACGGTCACCCAGGCGGTGATCACCGTTCCTGCATACTTCAACGATGCGCAGCGCCAGGCGACCAAGGACGCCGGCCAGATCGCCGGTCTTGAAGTGCTGCGCATCATCAACGAGCCGACCGCGGCCGCGCTCGCCTACGGGCTTGAGAAGGAAGAGGGCAAGACGATCGCCGTCTACGACCTTGGCGGTGGCACGTTCGACGTTTCGGTCCTCGAGATCGGCGACGGCGTGTTCGAGGTGAAGTCGACCAACGGCGACACCTTCCTTGGCGGCGAGGACTTCGACGCTCGAATCGTCAACTGGCTCGCCGACAAGTTCAAGGCGAAGGAAGGCATCGACCTCCGCACCGACCGGCTTGCCCTGCAGCGGCTGAAGGAAGCGGCGGAAAAGGCGAAGATCGAGCTGTCCTCGGCCGCTACGACCGAGATCAACCAGCCGTTCATCACCGCCCGCATGGAAGGCGGGACAACGACACCGCTCCACCTTGTGGAGACGCTGTCGCGCGCGGACCTCGAAAAGCTGGTCGACGATCTGATCGCCCGCACGATCGAGCCGTGCAAGAAGGCGCTGAAGGACGCCGGAATCGACGCCAAGGACATCGCCGATGTCGTGCTCGTCGGCGGAATGACGCGCATGCCGCGCGTTCGCGAGCGGGTGAAGGAATTCTTCGGCCGCGAACCGCATGTCGGCGTGAACCCCGACGAGGTCGTCGCGATGGGCGCGGCGATCCAGGCGGGCGTCCTTCAGGGCGACGTCAAGGACGTCCTCCTGCTCGACGTCACTCCGCTGTCGCTCGGAATCGAAACCCTGGGTGGAGTCTTCACCAGGATGATCGACCGAAACACGACCATCCCGACGAAGAAGAGCCAGGTCTTCTCAACCGCCGAGGACAATCAGAATGCAGTGACGATCCGCGTCTTCCAGGGCGAGCGCGAAATGGCTGCGGACAACAAGATGCTCGGCCAGTTCGACCTGGTCGGAATCCCGCCCGCTCCGCGCGGCGTGCCGCAGATCGAGGTCACGTTCGACATCGACGCCAACGGCATCGTTAACGTCCATGCGAAGGACAAGGGCACCGGCAAGGAGCAGCAGATCCGCATCCAGGCCTCGGGCGGCCTCAGCGACAGCGACATCGAAAAGATGGTTCGCGAAGCCGAGCAGTTCGCTGACGAGGACAAGAAGCGGCGTGGCGCAGCCGAGGCCAAGAATAATGCCGAGAGCCTCATCCACTCGACCGAGAAGCAACTCGCCGAACATGGCGACAAGGTCTCGGCCGACGTGAAGGAGGAGATCGAGAAGGCGATCGCCGAAGCAAAGACTGCAGTCGAAAGCGGAGACGCCGACGACATGCAGCAGAAGACGGCTGCGCTGACGCAGGCCGCGATGAAGCTCGGCGAGGCCATGTACAAGGCGCAGCAGGCCGAGACCCAGCAGGCCGGCGGTGACACCGGCGCTGCAGGCGAAGGCGCGGCAGAGCAGCCGAAGGAAGAGGTCGTCGACGCGGAATTCTCCGAGGTCGACGAAGGCGAGAACAAGGGCTGATGATGCAGCGCGGCTCTCTTCAGGGGGTCGCGCCGCATCCTGTACGGCGTAGCGGGGAGCATTGATGGTCGAGCAGGACTATTATGAGCTGCTGGGCGTCCAACGTGGCGCGGACGACGCTGCGATCAAAGCTGCCTATCGAAAACTCGCCAAGGAATGCCACCCGGATCGGCACAACGGTTGCCGCGATCAGGAAGCGCGGTTCAAGGCTGTCAACGAGGCGTACGACGTCCTCAAGGACCCGCAAAAGCGCGCCGCTTATGACCGCTTCGGCAAGGCGGCGTTCCAGAACGGCGGC
>Ga0207706_10001887_pt1 | contig 20566 bp, 18 predicted proteins | sample KBSC53metaG_FD_184318 | JGI IMG/M metagenome (GOLD analysis project Ga0207706, IMG submission 184318) | Corn rhizosphere microbial communities from Kellogg Biological Station, Michigan, USA - KBS C5-3 metaG (SPAdes) (version 2) | ecosystem: Host-associated > Plants > Roots > Rhizosphere > Soil ... | reverse complement strand
CGGCAACGAGCTGAACGGCAAGTACGGGCTGGAGCTGAGCCCGACGAGCTTCTTCGAGCACCCGACGGTGCGGCAACTGGCGCAATACCTGGCCAGCGAGCATGCCGACAAGCTCGCGCCGCACTTCCGGCTCGATGCGGTCGCTCCGGTGAGCCCGCCGCCGGCGGCAGGAGTCGCATCCCCGGCGGCCGGCGACGAGGCCGCGTCCTTCCGCAGAACGCGCGCCGCCCGAGCCGCGCAGCCGCCGGCGTCGCGCGACATCGCGATCATCGGCATCAGCGGCCGCTATCCGAAGGCCAGCACCCTGGCGCAGCTCTGGGAGCGGCTGCGCTCGGGCGACGATTGCATCGGCCCCGTGCCGGACGATCGCTGGCCGTTGGAGGGTTTCTACAACCACGACCGCGGCGACGCCCGGCGCGGCCAGCAGAGCTACTTGAACGTGGGAGGCTTCCTCGACGACGTCAGCGACCTGGACGAGGCGTTCTTCGCCGAATCGGCCCCCGGCATCCCGGCCACGGCGAGCGAGATGCTGCTGCTGGAGTCGGCCTGGCACCTGCTGGAATCGGCCGGATACACCCGGAGCCGCTTGCAGGCCGTGGCCGGTTCGCAGGTCGGCGTGTTCGTCGGTGCGATGCCCAGCCCGGCAGGTGAAGCCAGGCTCGACGGACAGCTGCAGTGGGACATGCCGCAGCTTTCCATGGCGGGATTGCCGCATCGGATCTCGCGTTTTCTTCGCCTGACCGGCCCCAGCCTGGCCATCGACACGCAAAGCTCGTCATCGATGACCGCCGTGCACTACGCCTGCGAAAGCCTCCATCGCGGCGAGTGCCGCATGGCCATCGCGGGCGGGGTCACGGTCCTGTCGCCGGACCTGTTCCGCGGGATGTCGCAGCTCGACGCGATGGGCACGCGCCCCACCAGCCGAAGCTTCACCGATGGTGACGGTCTGATCCCTGCCGAAGGCGCGGGCCTGGTCCTGCTGAAGCCGCTGAAGCAGGCGATGCAGGACGGAGACGACATCCTGGCGGTGATCAAGTCCACCAGCATCAACTACGCGGGAGCCGACGGTCCGCCGGGAATCCCCAACGTGAATGCGCAGGCCGACCTGTTCACCGACGCCCTGCAGCGTGCCGAGGTCGACCCGCGCACGATCAGCCATGTCGAGGCCGCCGCCTACGGCTCGCCGCTGGGCGATGCGATCGAGGTGTCCGCCTTGACGCGGGCGTTCCGCAAGTACACCGACGACGTCGGCTTCTGCGCCATCGGTTCGATCAAGTCGAACATCGGCCACGCCGTCGCGGCCTCGGGGATTTCGCAGCTGACCAAGGTGGTGCTGCAACTTCGCCACGGCGAATTGCCGCCGGTGGTGATCAGTTCGCCGATCAATCCCAACATCCATTTCGGCAAGACGCCGTTCCGGCTGCAGACGCGACTCGAACCCTGGCAGCGGCCGACCCTCTCCCGGGACGGGCGCCTGCAGGAGTTCCCGCGGCGGGCGATGGTCAACTCCTTCGGCGCCGGTGGGGCCTATGCCTGTGCGGTCATCGAGGAATTCGCGGCCCCCCCTGCGCCGGCGGCGAAGGGCGAGGCGGTGCGGGCGCCCAATGTCTTCGTGCTGTCCGCACAGCACAAGGAAGGGCTTCGCCGGCAGGCATTGCAGATGCTGCAGTTCCTTCGCTCGAACACCGACCCAGCGATGCACGACCTCGCCTGCCATCTGCAGAATGGCCGCGAAGCCATGGCGGCGCGCCTGGCCACCGTCGCTTCTACCCGGGAGGAAGTGGTGCTGGCGCTGTCCCGCTTCGTCGAGGGGGAGGCCGGCGAGGATCCATCCGTGCCGGTGTTCGTCGGCGACCAGTCGGAACACCCGGTCAAGATCCGGTCGCTGATCGACAAGGACGCCGAGGAAGCCCTTCTCAAACGGTATGTCGAGCAGCGCGACCTGTCGAAGCTGGCGCTCTACTGGGTGGCGGGTTCGAACGTTCCCTGGCACCTGCTGTACCGAGAGCCACCGCGCCGCGTCGTGGGTCTTCCGCTGTACCCTTTCGCGCGCCGGAAACCGGTGGCTGGCGATCCGTCGACCGCTCAGGACCTGTCGGTCCGGCATGTGGAAGCCGCCGACGAACCCATGCCTGTACTCTGAACGAAATTCCCAGTCCGTATGTTTGTCCTACCCGCCATTGTTCTGCCGTTCATCTTCATTCTTGCGGTCTATCGGCTGTACCAGATCCCGACCAAGCTCCTGTCGGGCGAGTTGCAGGTTCCCGCTCGTCGGCGGATCCTGCTGACGGTGGCCGACCTCGCGGCTTACCTGATGCTGCTGGGATATACCGTCGCGCTGAGCGTAGGGCTGGTCCGCGCCATTTTTTTCGCGACTGACCACCTTTCGGCGTACCTGTCCCTGGCGGTCTATGTGTTCGCGTATCCGCTGGTGTACGTGGCCGCGGCGTGGATCTTCTACTACGGCCTCAAGCCCGGCCCCCGGAGCACGGCGGAATAGGGCGAAATCGCGCCGGCACCTGCGCGCCGGGCCTATTGCGGGGGACGCGCGTTGATCGAGCGCAGGTAGGCCACCAGGTCCTTCATCTGCTCGTCGGTCAGCTCTGCCCCCCAGGGCGGCATGAACTCCGAGCGGCCCAGCGCCTTGCCACCCATGCGGATGATCAGGCCGAAGTAGGCATCGTTCTTGTCGCTCATGCGCAGGTTGGCCGGGCGCGGGTTGTACAGCCGCGCGGCGCGGCCGTTCCCGTCGGCATTGATGCCGTGGCAGGTCACGCAGTAGTTGGCGTAGACCAGCCCGCCGCGGAACACCGCGGCATCGCTGCTGTCGCGTGGCAGCAGTGCGCCCTGCGCCTTGTCGTCCGGCTTGTCGGCGGCGTGCACCGCCGTCGTCAGCAGCAGCGCGAGCAGCGCCGCCGCCCATCGCTTCACTTCTGCACCTCGACGATCATCTTCATGTCGGGGTGCACTGCGCATTCGATCTCCACCGTGCCGGGCTTGTCGAACACGACGGCTTTCGACGCGCCCTGACCGTAGGAGCCCAGGTCGAAGCTCTTGGTGTCGGACAGCGAGAACACGTTGTGCGGGAACGGGTCTTCGTTGACGAACTTGACCGCGTCACCGACCTTCAGGCTCAGCTTCTTGGTCGAAAAGCTCTTGTTCTTCTGTGTCACCACGAATTCGCCCGCCCAGAGGGGGCCGGCCGCCACGGCCAGCGCGCCGGCAAGCGCGAGCAGCATTGTCTTGTTCATCCCGGAATCTCCTTTGAACCACTCTCTGTCATTGCATCACCGAGGCAACGCGCCCCAGCATGCGCGACGATGCATCGGCCAGCGCCTGTGCCGTACGGTCGAGCAGCTGCGCATGCGAATGCCCTGCCTGCACGGTGCCGTCGAGCGAAACCACTTCGCCGTCCATCTCGCGCACCCGATCTGCCTGGCGCTCGAACGCGGTGCGGCAACCCGCCATGTCGCTCGCCATCGCCTCGACCAGCTGGCGGTTGTGCGCGGCAGCGGCCTCCAGCGCCGCGATGCGCTGCGCGCAGTCGTCCATCAGTTCACGCGTGCGTTGCACTGATTCGCCGGTGGCGGCGAGCTGGCCATCGATGTCCTCGCTGGCGCGGCGGATCTCCACCGCGGCGGTCTGCGTGTCTTCCGAAAGCTGGCGGATCGACATCGCGACGACGTTGAAGCCGCGGCCCGCCTCGCCAGCGCGCGCCGCCTCGACGGCGGCGTTCATCGACAGCAGGCGTGTGGTCGACGAGATCCGCGCGATGCGTTCGGTGAAGGTGGCGATCTGGCTGCGGCTCAGGTTGAGCGCTTCGGTCGCTTCCTGCAGGCCCTGCATCTGCACGACAGTGGCCTTGATCTGCCCGGCGACGACGCCGGCGTCGGCAGCCTGCTGACGCGAGGTCGACATCGAGCTGCTGCAGGACTGGCTCAGCGCCTGCAGCTCCTGGAGCGCGCGCCGGGTGTCGCCGTCCATCGCACCGAAAGTGGCGCGGATGCGGGCCAGCAGCGTCCCCAACCGATCGTTGGCGTGGCTGACCTCGCTGTTCAACGCAGACAGCTGCCGCCCGTCTGCATCGAGTTGCTGCGCGCTCTGGTGCACCTCGCCGAGCAGTCGTTCGACTTCGTCGACGCGCGCCAGCCGCTTCATCAGGCGCCAGTAGAACAGCAGGCCGAGAGCAACGCCGCCGCCGGCCGCACCGATCAGGCCGAAGAGCAGCCGGCGGAACAGCGCCTGCCGGTCTGTGCCGGCGCGGCGGCGCTCGTCGACCTGCGCCTGCTGGATCGAGCCGGACAGCGCGTCGATGCGCTTGAGCGGTTCGTCGATCTCAGACAGCTGCTCCAGCGCCTGCGCGTGCTCGCCCTTGCGCGACAGAACGATGACCTTCATGCGGGGCGCTTTCACGGCCTCCACCAAGCGCGCCATTTCGGCGGCCTCGGCGTTGTCGGGCAGGATCTCGCGCAGCGAGGTGATCGCGTCCTCCAGCCGGGAGGCGGCGGCGATCGACGCCACCGCGGCGGAGCGCACCTTGTCGGGTGCCGTCTGGGCGATGGTGTGCATCAGCAGCCGGTCGACGTCGAGGATCGCGAGCCGGGTGGCGGTGGCCGCATGGGTGCGAGCCTCGGCCGCCTGCTCGCCTGCGGCGACGTCCTGCAGCAGGCGCCACATCAGCGCAGCCGAGCCGCTTGCAACGCTGACGACCAGCAGGATCATCAGCATCGCGAATACGGTGATCTGCCGCTTCCATTGCGACACCGCCCCGCGAGGTGGATCGGCGGGGGCGCGGGGAGGCGCGGCGCCGACGGAAAGCCCCGCGGCGACAGTGGCAGCAGAATTCATCGGAACAGCCGGACTACTGGGGCAGGTGAGGCAACGCCACGGCGGCGCGGTGACCGGTCAAGGACTTCATGAACTCGACGAGGTCGCTCTTGTCCTGGTCGTTGAGATCCAGCGGCTTGACGTTCGGCGACAGGTTGCCGCGGTCATCGCCGCCCCGCGCGTAGTGCTCCACCACGTCGCGCAGCGTCGGGGCCGAGCCGTCGTGGAAATAGGGCGCGGTCAGTTCGATGTCGCGCAATGTCGGCGTCTTGAACGCGCCCTTCATGCTCGCGACCTTGCGGATGTTGAAACGGCCGAGATCAGGCTCGGCCGCGGGTGTGAGGCCGATGTTGTGATAGCCGTTGTCGGTGAAGTTGGCACCGGCGTGGCAGACCGCGCAGTTGCCCTTGTTCGTATCGGTGAAGAGCTTGAAGCCGCGCCATTGCGCCTCGGTGATCGCCTTGCGGTCGCCCGCCAGCCAGCGGTCGAAAGCCGAGTCGCGGCTGATCACGGTGCGCTCGAACGCCGCGATGGCCTTGGCGATGGTGCCTTCATTGACGCCTTCGCCCGGATAGGCCTTCTCGAACATCGCCACGTAACCCTGCACGCCGCGCAGCCGCGCAAGCGCCGCGGTGAAGTCGGTGTTCATCTCCTCGGGCGTCTTCATCGGCCCGAGCGCCTGGTCCTCGAGCGACTTTTTGCGTCCGTCCCACATGAACTGGGTGTTGTAGGCGGTGTTGGCCACCGTCGGCGTCGCGCGCGGCAGCACCTTGCCGCCCCAGCCGACTGCCGTCTTCAGGCCGTCGGACCAACCGAGCGCGGGGTTGTGGCAGCTCGCGCACGACATCGCGCCATTGCCCGACAGCCGAGGATCGAAGAACAGTGCCTTGCCCAATTCGACGCGGGCGGGGGTGGAGGCGTTGTCTTCCGGCTGCGGCACGGCCGCGAGACGCCACTGTCTGTCTGCCGCAGTGGGAGCGGGAACGGCAGCAGCCGCATGAACGTGAGCTGCGCATAGGAGCGCAGCGGCAGCGAAGGCTGCGTGCACCAGGGACATGTGACTTCCTTTCGCCTGAGCATGGAGGGAGCGACGGCACCGTAGATGCACATCGCTCCCCATCCGCCATCATTTCGGCGGAAGGCTCGGCCGGCTTGAGTGAAATCAAGCATGAAACCGGCGCTTATCGGGTTTCCCCGCAGCCGCGCGGCGTGCGGGTCGCGCCGTCAGGACGTCAGCGGGTCAGCACCTCGCGCACTTCCACATCGATGACCTCACCGCGAGCGCCGCTTGTGCGCCGCGCCTTGGGCAGCGCCGCCGCCTTGGCCCCCCGGGATCGCAGCCATGCGAAGCGCAGCAGCAGGCCACCCAGCGTGAGCAGGCCGAGCGTCAGGACGACGATGGCCGCCGCCAGGGCCGCCAGAGTGCGCAGCGCGCGGCCGAGAAATGCCGGGAGCTTCGTCAACATGGCGGTCACCTCACTCTTCCCGGCTGCCGAAGATGCCCAGCAGGCTGAGCAGCGACTGGAAGATGTTGTACAGGCTCAGGTAGACCCCCAGCGTGGCGCTGATGTAGTTGGTCTCCAGACCATCCTGCACGCGCTTGAGGTCGTGGAGGATGAAGGCCGAGAAGATGCCGATCGCCACCACCGAGAGGGTGAGCATCAGCGCACTGGACTGGATGAAGAAGTTCGCGATGCCCGCCACCAGCAGCATCACCATCCCGATGAACAGCCATTTGCCCATCGACGACAGGTCGCGCTTGATAGCGGTCGACAGCAGCGCCATGCCGAGGAAGATGACGCCGGTGCCGGCGAAGGCCGTCATGATCAGCCCGGCACCATTGGCCAGCCCCAGCACGGCGCCCACGAGGCGCGACAGCATCAGGCCCATGAAGAACGTGAACGCCAGCAGCACGGGCACGCCGGCGGACGAGTTCTTCGTCTTCTCGATCGCGAACATGAAGCCGAACGCACCGCCGAGGAAGACGATCAGGCCGATGCCGGGCGTCATCGCGCGGGCCAGGCCGGTGGCAATGCCAGCCCATGCGCCCAGCACGGTGGGCAGCATCGACAGGGCCAGCAGCCAGTAGGTGTTGCGCAGCACGCGATTGCGTTCCGCGGCCGGCAGCACGTGGCCGCCATGGAGTCGGTTGGAACCGACGGACGGGTAGTTCATGTCAGGTCCTTTGCTGCTGAAGTGAAGCCATGCATGGAATCTAGAGAAATCCACCGTTCGAGAAAAGTCGTTAGTTTCGAAAGATAGATTCGAAATAACCGTACTATCTGCGGGTGCCGCAACCAAGCCACCGTTGAGCTCCGTGAACTTCAAGCATCTGCATTACTTCTGGGCTGCGGCCAAGGCGGGCGGCATCGTGCGCGCGGGAGAGCAGCTGCACATCTCGCCACAGACCCTGTCGGGCCAGATCAAGCTGCTGGAGGACCGGCTGGGGTGCGCGTTGTTCCGCAAGGCCGGCCGCGGCCTGGAGCTGACGGACGAAGGCCGGCTGGCGCTCGGCTATGCCGACCAGATCTTCGCGCTCGGCGCCGAGCTGGAGGCGCGGCTCGGCTCGGCGGCGCACGAGGGAGAGAGCTCGCTCGACTTCCGTGTCGGCATCTCCGACTCGGTGCCCAAGGCCGTGGCGTATCGCCTGCTGGAGCCGGCGCTGGCGGTGGCGGAGCGCGTGCGGCTGATCTGCCATGAAGGGCAGTTCCCCGACCTGCTGGGTCAACTGGCCGTGCACCGGCTCGACCTGGTGATCGCCGACGAGCCGATGGGCCGGAACCTCAGTGTCAAGGGGCACAGCCATTTGCTGGGCTCCACCACGATGAGCTTCTTCGCGGCGCCTTCGCTCAAGCGCGGCCTGCGGGGCAAATTCCCGCACTGTCTGAACGGGGTGCCGATGCTGTTGCAAGGGGCCGCGTCTGCGATGCGGCAGCGCTTCGACTTCTGGCTGGCGGCCCACAAGGTACGGCCCCGTGTGATCGGCGAGTTCGACGACGCCGCGCTGATGAAGGCCTTCGGCGCCGAGGGGCGGGGCGTCTTCATGACGCCGAGCGTGCTGGAAGCAGAGACCTGCGCGCAGTACGGCGTGCGGGTGGTGGGCCGCACCGACGAACTGGTGGAGGAGTTCTATGCGGTCAGGGTCGACCGCCGCACCGCGCATCCCTGCATTGCCGCGATCACGGAGCGCGCCGATGAGCAGCTTCTGCGATCCTGAAGATGTTCGCCGCGGCAGAGGCTGCGGACCGAGAAGAGCGATCTGTGGGACGCCGTCCACGCGCAGAGCCGCTGAGGGGGCGCGCGCCGCTCAGGCCCTGATCTCCCGAGCGCCCACCACTCACCCCACGACGGGAACGATGCCCTGTGCCCTGGCTGAGGAGCCCTGTCCGGCGGCGGCCTGACCCTGCCCGCCGCCGCATCCGCTCAACGCGACAGACGACATCGCACCGATGACCGTGGCCATCGTCACTGCCGCACGCCCCGGGAATCTTGCTTTCGATTGCTGCATGGGTCGGTTATAGCGGCTACTGCATGCGGCTTGTTTCCGATTTGCATCAAGGATTCCGTCTTTGCGTCGATATGCCAAAGGCACGGGGCTCTTCGTCGCCCCTGGGGATGGCCCATGCGCATGGTGTGCCTGTTGCTGCTGATGTGGACCTGTGGGATGACCGCATCGCCGGCGTGGGCGCAGCGTGTCGCGTTCGTGAACCCCGGCCGCCATGACGAAACCTACTGGGTCACCGCGAGCGAAGCGATGCAGGCCGCCGCCCGCAGCCTGGGCATGCAGGTCGAGATCCGGTACGCCGAGCGCGACCATCTGGCCCAGGTGGAGCTGGTCAGGGAGCTGGCCGCGCGGCCGCCGGTCACGCGGCCGGAATACCTGGTGCTGGTGAACGAGCGCCGCATGGGCGGCCCGATGCTGCAGATCGCCTCCGCGGCCGGCATCCGGTGCCTGTTTGCCTACAACACGCTGCTGCCGGAGGATCGTGCCGAGTACGGCTCTGCGCGCCAACGGTATCCCCTGTGGCTGGGGTCGGTGGTGCCCCATGCGGAGGACGCGGGCTACCTCACGGCCAAGGCGCTCATCGTGCGCGGGCTGCGCGCGCGCCGGTTCGCGGCGGACGGCAAGCTGCACCTGATCGCGATCGCAGGCGACCGGTCGACGGAGTCGTCGGTGCTGCGCAACCGCGGGATGCTGCGTGCAGCGGGCGAGGAGCCGCGCGCCGTGGTCGACCAGGTGGTGTATGCCGACTGGAAGCGCGACGTCGCTCAGCAGATGGCGCGCGAACTCTATGCGCGCTATCCGGAGGCGGCCCTGGTCTGGGCCGGCAGCGACCAGATGGCCTTCGGCGCGATGGCGGCGCATGAGGCCACGGGCGGCCGCCCCGGCGTGGACCGCTGGTTCAGCGGTGTCAACACCTCCACCGAGGCGATGCAGGCCGTGATCGACGGGCGCATGGAGGCGCTGGCCGGCGGGCACTTCATGGCAGGCGCCTGGGCCCTGGTGTTGATCTACGACCATGCCCATGGGCGTGATTTCCGCAGCGAAGGCCTGGAGCTCGACGTGCCGATGTTCTCGCTGTTCGATGCCGCGCTGGCGCGCAGGTACATGGTCCGCTTCGGCGCCGGCTTTCCAGCGCTGGACTTCCGGGCCTTCAGCAAGGCGCTGAATCCCGCGCGCCGGCACTACGACTTCGCTTTCGCGAATCTGCTGTGAACGCCGACGAGCCGGACCGCAACGGGCGATTCCGGCCGCTGGCCGGCCGGCTGATGCGCGTGGTGTTCGCGGTGTGCGGCGGCTGCGCGTTGCTCGTTGCATCGCTGCAGGGCTGGCAGGTCTGGAACGACACCGAGCAGGCGAACCGGGTGGCGGTGGCCGAGGTCACGACCAGCCGGCTGCCGTTGCTGACGGCGGCGCTGTGGGACATCGACAGCCCCACCGTGCAGCGGCTGGTCAGCGAGATCGCGCGGCATCCGCAGATCCGCAGCGTGCGGCTGGTCACCGCCGGCGGGCAAAGCTTTGCCGCGGGCGACCCGTCGGTGCCGGCGCAGGGCGACGTGGTGCTGGCCGTGCCTCACCCGCAGTCGGGCCGGCCGCTGGGGCAGCTGTCCATCGTGTTCGACACCAGCTATCTGGGACGGCAACTGGTGGCGGCCCTGCTGCGCACCTTCATCGGCATCGCGATGCTGGCCTCGCTCACGGGCCTGGTGCTCTGGCGCTTCCTGCGCCGGGAGCTGAGCGATCCGCTGCGGCGCGTGGCCGAATATGCACGCGAGCTGAAGCCCGGCGTGCAGTCGGTGCCGCTCTCGCTCGACCGCACGCCGCGGCCCTGGACCGACGACCTCGACGTGGTGGCCGATGCCTTCCAGGTACTGCAGCGCGGCCTCCAGCACTATGCGGCCGAGCGCGACGAGGCGCAGCAGACGCTGGCACGCGAGCGCGACCAGCTCGACGACGCCGTGCGCCAGCGCACGGCCGACCTGAGGCGCCTGAACGAATCACTGGCCTGGTTGACGCAGCTGTCGGCACGCCTCATCAACCTGCCGCTGGAACGCTATCCCGATGCGCTGCGCGGCGCGCTGACCGATGCGGCCGTGATGCTCGGCGCCGAAGCCTGCGCGCTGGCCGAGCGCGGTGCCAAGGGCCAGTGGGAGTGGCGCTTCGTCGGTGGGCCGATGCGCGATCGGCTCGAGGAAGGCACGGCCCTGCCGGCATTGCCGTGCGAGCACGCTGTGCCGCAGGCCGCCGGGCACGATGGCGGCAGCGACACGCTGTCGCAGAGGGTCGGGGCCACCGTGCGGCTGCTGTGCCTGCGCGAGGAGCAGGCGATGGGGCAGGTGCTGGCCAGCGTGGGAACGCTGCGGCCGGAGGTCCGGCGTGAGGAACTGGCCCTGATCGGGGAATCGCTGTTCGGCGCGCTGTCGCGCTGGCGCAGCCTGCTCGAGCTGGACCGGGTGCGCCAGCAGCTGCTGCAGCAGTCGCGCAGCGATCCGCTGACCGGCCTGGCCAATCGGCGCGCCTTCGAGGAGCGCAAGCTCGAGGCGCTCAGACGCATGCGCGGGCAGGGCGGGGCGTTCACGCTGCTGATGCTGGATCTCGACCACTTCAAGGCCTACAACGACACCTATGGCCACGGGGCCGGTGACGAATGCCTTGCGAGGGTGGCGCATTGCCTGCGATCGGTCTTCCAGCGCGCGTCGGACTGCATCGCTCGCATCGGCGGCGAGGAGTTCGTGGTGCTGCTGCCTGGCGTCGGCGCGAGCCAGGCCCTGCGCGTGGGTGAGCGCGCGCGGGAAGCGCTCGCCCGGCTGGAGATTCCGCATGCCGCGTCGCCGCTGGGGTTCGTCAGTGCGAGCATCGGCACGGCCACGCTGGACCGCTGCACTCCTCACACCGCCGATGCCGAACTCGAGCGGCTGATGCAGGCGGCAGACGATGCCCTGTATGAGGCCAAGGCCGCCGGCCGGAATGCCGTGGTCGTGCGCCGGGTTGAGGCGCTGGCGCCGGAGCCCGGCAGCGTGTGAGCGGCATCACCCGCTCGCCCCCGGGATCAAGCGGCCTGGTAGATCCGTACCTCGGGGGCCGCGTCCACCAGCGGCGTCAGCGCCTGCACGACATCCGCCGAGAACAGCGGGCTCTGGAGATAGGCGCGTGCGTCGGCCTCCGTACGGAAGCCATGCAGCACTTGGACATCTTCCTCGCGCACGAGGAGCTCCTTGGACACGGCGCCCGGGATCTGCTCCAGGAAGGGCGTCTTGTATCGCTGGTAGACGCCCGCGGCCGCGGGCCGGTTCGCTTCGGAGACCTTCAAGGTGATCTGGAGATAGTTCATGTGCATCCTGGTTGGGTAGATCGGCGCAAAGAAGTACTTTGCCGCCTCGACTATTTTTTTCTGCATGCACCCAGGAATCAAACGAGATAAAGTGTCCCGACAATAAAGAAAAACTTGTTCGTGAAGGCCCCTGTCCATCTCAACGCGCTGCGCGCGTTCGAAGCGAGCGCGCGCCGCCGGAGTTTTTCCTCAGCGGCGGAGGAGCTGCACGTGACGCCTGCCGCCGTGGGGCAACTGGTCCGTACCCTGGAAGAGCAGCTCGGCACGCCGCTGTTCCTCCGCGGCACGAGCGGCAAGGCGCGCCTCGTCCTGACGGAAGCCGCGGAGCGGGCGCTGCCCGACATCCAGGCCGGCTTCGAACGTCTGGCATTGGGAATGGAGCGGCTGCGCGAAGCATCGCCGCTACAGCCGTTGACCGTCACCGTCAGCCCTGCCTTCGCTGCCAAGTGGCTGCTTCCGCGCATCGAACGCTTCCAGGCGGCATGTCCTGACACCGAGGTACGGCTGGACACCAGCCTCAAGCCAGTGGACTTCGTGGCGCAGCGCATCGACATCGGCGTGCGCTACGGGACGGGGCACTGGCCCGGCATGACCGCGCAGAAGCTGATGGACGAAGAAGTCTTTCCCGTCTGCTCGCCTCAGTGGCTTCGCGAGGGTCGTCGCCTGCAAAGGCCCCACGACCTGGCCAAGGCCGACCTGATCCACGATCTCTCGATGGACAGCCATACCGGCTTCCCGACCTGGGACCCATGGCTGCAGAGAGCCGGCGTGAAAAGCGCGGCAGCCAGGCCTGGGTTGAAGATCAACAACTCCGCCGCCGTGCTGCAGGCCGCGATCGACGGCCGGGGCGTCGCGCTCGCGCGCAGCGTCATGGCCCACGACGACCTGGCGGCCGGGCGCCTGGTCAGGTTGTTTCCCGAGGTCCGCTTCGTGTCGCCTCTGGCGTACTACGTCGTCTACCGCCCGGAAAGCGCCGGCCTGCCTCGGCTGGTCAGCTTCCGGGAGTGGTTGTTCAAAGAGGCCGCAACGCAACGCGCGCTTTGACCGTGCCCCTCAAAATTGCCGTTCCCCGCCGAGATGTGTAATGACATTACACTACGCCGGGGAAAACGTTGGTTGACACTCCTTTGATGGGCCAATACGATGAGTGGTATGTAATTTTCATACATATCCCATCCGTCGATGTCCTCCTATCCCCGCCTGGTCCAGCAGCTCAAGGAGCAGATGCCGGACTTGCCGACCGCCCAGCAGAGCGTGGTGCAGGTCATCCTCGAAGATCCCTCCGCCGCGGTCGTCGCCACCGTCGAAGAGCTGGCGCAGAAGGCCGGCGTGTCGATGCCGACCATCGTGCGCACCTGCCGGGTCTTCGGCTACCCAAGCGTGCGCGAGTTCATGGTGGCGCTGGCGCAGGACGTTGCGCTCGGCGGCTCGTACCTGCACCGCAGCGTGACGGCCGACGATGCGCCGGCCGAGGTGACGCACAAGATCCTCTCGGCGGCCACCACCTCGCTGGCGCTGCTGCAGCATCAGCTCGACGTCGGCGCGCTGGTGTCCGCCGCGGAGCTGATCGTCGAGGCCGACCGTGTGGACTGCTATTCGGCCGGCGCCACCTCGTCGTTCATCAGCAGTGACCTGCAGCACCGCCTGTTCAGGCTGGGGCTGCATGCCAACGCGTTCTCCGATGCGCACCTGCAGCTGATCTCCGCCAGCACGCTCGGGCCCAAGGGCGTGGCCTTCGCGGTGTCGCACGTGGGGCGCATGCCCTACCTGCTGGAAGCCGCCCGCTTCGCGCGCTCGCAGGGCGCCAAGGTGATCGCGCTGACCGAGCCGCACACGCCGCTGGCCGAGGCGGCCGATGTGGTGCTGGGCGTCTCGGTACCGCAGGACGCGGTGATGCGCGTGGGCACCGAGGCCTACGTGGCCCACCTGATGACGATCGAGATCGTCACGGTGCTGGTCGCGCAGCGCATGGGGCCGCGCGCCGCAGCACGGCTGCAGCAGTTCAAGCGCGTGCTCGAGGAGCACGGCATCGACAGCGCCTCGCACTCGGCCATCACCTGGTCGTGGTCGAAGGCCGAGCGCGACGGGGAGGGCGTCTGATGCGCCGGATCCTCCGAAGACGATAGCCCCCCCGGCGGGCACCCCTTTGCACTGACGCACACCTCTCCCGCGGGAGGTGAGGGGCCCGCTTTCGCCCGCGAATCTCCGAGACCCCGAGTGCAGGACGGCAGCCGGGGCGGGGATGGCTGCGCCCTCGAAAAACGCAGCCGCTCACCAATGCACCGTCCGCAGGAGAACCTGATGAAGCGAATGGCCCTGGCCACCCTTGCCTGCCTCTGCGCAGGCACCAGCAACGCACAGTCGAGCGTCGTCGTGTATGGCGTGTTCGACACCGCGCTGCGCTACACCACCAATGCCGGCCCCGACGGCGCGCGCAAGCTCTCGGTCGACGGCGGGATGATCCAGGGCTCGCGGCTCGGCTTCCGCGGCACCGAGGACATGGGCGGCAACCTGAAGGCGATCTTCGACCTGCAGGCCGGCTTCAACCCCGACACCGGCGGCAGCGCGCAGCAGGGGCAGTTGTTCGGCCGGCAGGCCTGGGTCGGCCTGCAGGCCGACTGGGGGACGCTGACCGCCGGCCGCCAGTTCGGCCTCGGCTTCGACACGCTGGCGTCGTTCGATCCCTATGGCGTGGGCAACCATGGCGCGATCAGCTGGCATGCCGATCTCGTGGGCGTGCGTTTCGACAACACGCTGAAGTACCGCGCGGGCTTCGGGCCCATCGGCGTGGCCGCGGCCTACAGCTTCGGCGAGCAGCCGGGCAATCGGGTGAAGGGGCAGACAGCGGCGCTGGCCGCCGGCTATACGGCAGGCGACTACGCCTTCAACGCGATGGTGCAGCAGAGCACCGATGTCAACGAACACCGGGCACGCGCCTGGGCTGCGGGCGGCACTGCGCAGGCCGGGCCCGTCAAGCTCTTCGGCGGCTATGTGCACAACCGCCGCGACCAGGGCTTTGCCGTCTGCGGCAGCAACAACGCCACCTCGCTGGGCAGCACGCCGGTCGGGTGCCAGCTGCCGAGCGCAGCCGCCAACCCCAACGGCATCAACGGCCCGCTGTCGAACACCGGGCTGCGTGCGGGCCCGGCCAACGCCGATGCGAAGACCGGCTTCGTCGTGCTCGGCGCCACCTGGCAGACCACCGCGCAGTTCACGCTGACCGCCGGCTTCATGGGCGAGAACAACCAGGTCGAGATCGCGGGCGCGTCCGAAGGCCGGCGACGCACGTTCTACGGCGTAGCCGACTACTACCTGTCGAAGCGCACCGACATCTATGCCTCGGTGGACCATGACCGCCGCTCGGGCGCCTATGCCGGCGCCTACAGCGGACGCGACACGCAGACGGGCCTGATGCTCGGCCTGCGCCATCGCTTCTAGGCCGCCTGCAGGCCGCAGAATCCGAAAGGACCTTCCCGATGGACTCCCATGATCTCCATGCACCCGCTTCTTCCGTCCTGTCCCGCCGCACCGTGCTCAAGGCGGCCGGCCTCGGCGCGGCCGCGATGATCGGCCTCGCGCAAGCCGGCGGCAGCCGCAGCGTGCTGGCCTTCGTCGGCACCTATGCGCCGCACGGCCAAGGCATCTATCGCTTCGGGCTCGATCCCGCGTCGGGCCGGCTCGAAGAAGGCGCGCTCGCGGCACCCGCTCCCAATCCCACCTGGCTCTGCGTCGATGCGGCGCGGCGCGTGCTCTATGCCTGCCATGAGACAGCCGACTTCAACGGCGGCACCACCGGCTCCGTCAGCGCCTATGCGATCGACGCCGGCGGCGCGCTGCGCTTGCTCAACACGGTGAGCTCGGGGGGCGCCGCGCCGGTGCACCTGAGCCTGCATCCGGGCGGGCGCTCCGTGTTCGTCGCCAACTACGGCGCCGGCAGCGTCGCGGTGCTGCCGCTGGCGCCCGATGGCCGCCTGATGTCTGCCAGCGATGTGCAGCACGACGCCGACGCCTGCGGCGCCACGCCGTGCCAGCACGGCCCCGACGGCGCGGTGAAGGCGCCGCGCGGCAGCTTCGCGATCAGCGACCACGACGGGCCGCATGCGCACATGGTGCAGAGCGATCCCGCAGGCCGTTTCGTGATCGCCAACGACCTGGGGCTGGACCGCACCATCGTCTGGTCCTTCGATGCCACGCGCGGCCTGCTGTCGCGCCCGAGGACCGTGCCGTCGTCGGCGGGCGCGGGGCCACGCCACTTCGCGTTCCACCCCGGCGGGCGCTGGCTCTATTCGCTCAACGAAGAGGCCTCGACGCTGACGGTGATGAGCTACGACGCGGCGCTCGGCAGCCTGGTCCTCGAGGACGAGGTGTCCACGCTGCCGACCGGCTTTGCCGGGACCAGCTTCGCATCGGAGGTTATCGTCGCGTTCGATGGGCATCACCTCTATTGCCTGAACCGGCTGCACGATTCGATCGCGGTGTTCGCGATCGATCCCGCATCGGGCGGCGTGCGGCTGGTCGGCGAGGAGTGGACGCGCGGCTCGTATCCGCGCAGCTGCGCTGTCGATCCGTCGGGCCGGTTCCTCTACGTGTGCAACCAGCGCAGCGACCATGTCGCGGTGTTCCGCGTGGCGCCCGGCGGGAAGCTGCATTTCACCGGGCAGTACGCCGCGGTGGGCAGCCCGGCCGTGATCGCCTTCGCCGCGGCGTAGCGGCCGCCGTGGGCGCTGCCGGCTTCAGCCGAGCAGCGCCCGGACGTCGGGCCAGCGCGGCAGCGGCGTGATCGCGCCATAGCCCCGCGTGCTCAGGGCCGCGGCGATGTTCGCGGCCCGCGCGGCCTGCGCCAGCGTGTCGCCGGCCGCAAGCCGCGCGAGGCAGGCCCCGGCGAAGCAATCCCCCGCGCCGGTGGCGTCCAGCGCCTGCACCGGATGCGGCGGCACCTCGACCGCACCGTTCCCTTCCGACACCAGGCTGCCCTGGGCGCCGAGCTTCAGCACCACCGCCTTCGCGCCGTGCCGGTGCGACCAGTCGATGACGTCCTCGGGCGCCGACAGGCCGGTGAGCAGGCGGACCTCGTCGATGCTCGGAAAGAAAAGGTCGCAGTGCGGCAGCGTGGCCAGCGCCTCGGCGAGCGCGCGCTCTGCGGGCCACAGCCGCGGGCGGAAATTGAGGTCGTAGCTGATCCGTGTGCCGGCTTCGCGGGCGATGCGCATCGCCTGGGCGACGGTATCGCGCGCCGACCGGCTGATCGCCTGCGAGATGCCCGAGCAATGCAGGAAGCGTGCCTCGGCCACGCGCGTCAGCGGCATGCCGCCGGGCGTCATGCGGCTGGCCGCGCTGCCGGCGCGCCGGTACGAGAAGCTGTGGCCCTCGGCCCCGTGCGTGACGAAATACAGGCCGGTGTCGGCGCCGCCGGCGGTGCGCACCCCCGAGGCATCGACGCCTTCTTCGCGCCACAGCGCGAGCAACTGGCGGCCGAACACGTCGTCGCCCACCTGGCTGAGGTAGGCGCAGCGCGCGCCGAGGCGAGAAGCCGCGATCACGCAGTTGGAGGTGTCGCCGCCGAAGCCGGCGCGGTACAGGCCGGGGGCCTCGCGGTCCTGGTTGAACTCGATCAACGGTTCGCCGATGGCGATGAGGTCCAGTGTCATCATGGGGCAGGGCTTGCGGTGCCGTGGCGCAGCCAGCGGCCCGCGTGTGCGAGCACGCCGGCATCGCCTTCGCAGTAGGTGCGCTCGCCGTTGACGAAGACCGACTCGATGCCGCGCGCCAGGCTGATCGGCCGGTCGTAGGTGGCGGTGTCCTCGACGCGCGCCGGATCGAACACCACCACGTCGGCATGCCAGCCGCGCTTGAGCAGCCCGCGCTGCCCGAGGCGGAAGCGCGAGGCCGACAGGCCGGTCATCTTGTGCACGGCCTGCTCCAGCGTGAAGCTGCCGCGCTCGCGCCAATAGCGCGCGAGCACGCGGGGAAAGGCGCCCCACAGCCGCGGGTGCGGATGGCTGTCGTGCGGCAGGCCGTCGGAGCCGATCATCGTCAGCCGGTGGGTGAGGATGCGCTCGACGTCCTCGTCGGCCATCTGGAAGTAGCAGGCGCCGCCCGGTTGCAGCCGCCGGCAGGCCTCGTGCAGGCCCACCTGCCACTCGGCGGCGATGTCGGCCAGCATGCGGCCCGACATCTCCGGATGCGGCGTCGACCAGGTGACCAGCACATCGATGATGCCGTCGACCAGGTCTTCGCGCAGCACCGTGGAGCCGGCGAGGTAGGGGTAGGCGTCGAGCGCGATCGACTGGCGCTGCGAGAACTGCTCGACCCTCGCCAGCGTCTCCTTCGACCGGCCCCAGTTGTCGGGGCCGGCGCACTTGTGGTGAGAGATCACCAGCGGCAGCCCGGCCTCGAAGGCGGTGTCGCAGGCCTCGGCCATCGCCTCGAGGATGGCCGACATCTCGTCGCGCAGGTGGCTGGTGTAGATGCCCTGGTGCCGCGCGGTCGCGCGCGCCAGCGCCAGCACCTCGCTGCTCGGCGCCGCGCCGGCGGGCTCGTAGAAAAGCCCCGACGACAGGCCATGCGCGCCGTGGCGCATCGCCTCGTCGAGCAACTGCAGCATGCGGTCGAGCTCGGCCGAGCTGGCTGGCCGGTCGAGCTCGCGCATCGCCGCGAAGCGCAGCGTGGTGTGGCCGACCAGCGCCGCCACGTTCACCGCCGGGCGCGCCGCATCGACCGCCGCCGCGTAGGCCTCGAACGACGCGAAGCTGAAGGCATCCGAGCCCAGCAGGTTCAGCGGCGGCTGCGGTGTGTCGACGACCAGCGGCGCGAGCGAGATGCCGCAGTTGCCGACGATCACCGTGGTCACGCCCTGTGAGACCTTGGGCAGGCAATCCGGCTCGCGCAGCACGAGCGCGTCGTCGTGCGTGTGCACGTCGATGAAGCCCGGCGCGATCACCTTGCCGCGGCAGTCGATGCGCTCGGCGTCGCCGGCCGCCAGCCCCTCTCCGAGCGCCGCGATGCGGCCGTCGGCGATCAGCAGGTCGCCATGCCACAGCGGCGCGCCGCTGCCGTCGGCGATCAGGCCCGATTCGAGCAGGTAGGCCATGCTCAACGGTCCTGCGGGCCGGGCGGGCCGCTCTCGGCCCAGTGCAGCATCGGATGCGGCGGCGTGTCGATGCCGTGCTGGCCGAGCACCTCGCGCACGTCGCGCAGCCGCGCGATCGCGCTGTCGCCCAGGCGCTGCGCGACCAGCACGGTGAGGATCTCGATCACTGTGAGGTGGGCGAGGTAGGCGTCGGTGCCCACATGCATCACCGGATCGTCGGGCACGCGCACGCCGAGCAGCACGTCGGCGCGCCGCGCCAGCGGCGTGCCGGGCTGGGTGATCGCGACCACCTTCGCGCCCTGCGCCCGCGCGACGTCCACCGATTCGAGCAGCGACGGCATGCCGCCCACATGCGAGATCGCGACCGCCACGCCGGCCGGCCCGAGCGTCGCGGCGGACACCAGCTGCAGGTGGTAGTCGGCATAGGCGTTGGCGACGCGGCCCATGCGGAACAGCCGCGCCTGCAGGTCGGTGGCCACGAAGCCGGAGGCGGCGCCCACGGCATAGCAATCGACCCGCGAGGCGGCGGCCATCGCATCGGCGGCGGCATCGAGCGCCGCGGGCTCCAGCTGGCCCTGCACGCCGGCGACGGCCAGCGCCGCGCTGCGCGCGATCTTCGACACCACCTGCTCGGTGCTGTCGTGCAACTGCACCTGGCGATGCAGCGGCGAGCCGGCCACCGCCAGCTCCTGCGCCAGCGCGAGCTTGAAGTCACGCAGCCCGCCATAGCCGAGGTCGCGGCAGGTGCGCATCACGGTGGGCACCGAGCTCGCGGAGCGTTCGGCCAGCGACTCGAAGCTCTCCTCGAGCACCCGTTCCGGGTCTTCGAGCATCAGGTCGAGGATCGCCCGGCGCGAGGGCGTCGCCTGTGCGCGCATGTCGGCAATCCTCTGCAGCACGCCTCCGGTCATTGCGTTGTTCTCCTAGAAGTGCGTGACCACGGCGTCGACGACGCGGTAGCCGGCGTCGACCAGCGGCATCCAGCGCCATTTGTCGAAGGTGGTGCAGGGATGCGAGATGCCGAGGCCGATGCGGTCACCGACCTGCGGGCCGGGGCCTGCCGCCGGGTCCCAGCGCAGGTAGGCGTGCTGGTCGTTGAGCCCGGTGATCTGCCAGCCTGCCGGCGCGGTGGCAGCCGCCATGCTGCCCAGCGGCGCATGCCACAGCGGGCGCGGCAGGTCGAGGTCGAACGACAGGTCGCGCTTGCCGGCGCCGACGATCGCCAGCCCCGGCTCGGGGCACGACTGCACCAGCGCCCACACCTCGAGCGCGCCGCGCAGCCCCTCGGTGCAGCCGAGCCGCGCATCCACTGCGGACACCGCGCGCTGGTAGAAGCCGTGGTCGTGGGTCAGGTAGCAGCCCGAGCGCAGCAGGCCGCGCACCGACCGGCCCAGCGGCACGCGCAGGCGCCCGGCCACGAGATCGAACACCGCGGAGCCGCCGGCCGAGACGATCACTTCATCGGCCTCGAACCAGCCGCGCTCGTCGCATGCCTGCGCCACCGCGGCCACGCGCTGCATCAGCTCGGCGGTGCGCGGCGCGTCGTCTTCGGTGCGGGCCCGGATGCCCAGGCCTTCGTAGCATTCGATGCCCACCAGCCGCACGGCCGGGCTCGCATGCAGCGCGGCCGCAAGGTCCAGCGCCTCCACGCTGTTGCGACAGCCGGTGCGCCCGCCCATGACGCCGATCTCGAGCAGCACCTCGAACGGCGGCGTCTGCGGATGGCGCCGGTGCCAACCCTCCACCAGCGCCAGCTGCGACAGCGAATCGACGAGAAACACCACGCGCAGGTCGGCATGCCGCTGCAGCAGCTGCG
>Ga0207706_10001885_pt1 | contig 20569 bp, 20 predicted proteins | sample KBSC53metaG_FD_184318 | JGI IMG/M metagenome (GOLD analysis project Ga0207706, IMG submission 184318) | Corn rhizosphere microbial communities from Kellogg Biological Station, Michigan, USA - KBS C5-3 metaG (SPAdes) (version 2) | ecosystem: Host-associated > Plants > Roots > Rhizosphere > Soil ... | reverse complement strand
TGGCAAAGGAGCCACCCGCCAGCTTCGCTCTCAGGACAAAGTGCCTGGTGTAATTTACGGGGGTGCCAAAGAAATTAATTTTTCTGCTCCGGCTATGGCCTTTAAGTCATTAGTGTATACACCAGATTTTCAGTTTGCTGAGATGAAACTTAATGGAGATACATTCAGGTGTATCTTAAAGGACCTTCAGTTTGACAAAGTCACTGACAAATTGATACATGTAGATCTACTGGAACTGGTAGAAGATAAAAAGGTGATCGCAAGTATTCCACTAAAATTTGTAGGCAGTCCTGTTGGGGTGAAAGACGGTGGTAAACTTCATATCAAGATGAAGGCGTTGAAAGTAAAAACTTATCCAAAGTATTTACGTGAGAATATTACCGTCAATATTGATAGTCTCGAATTGAATGGAAATGTTCGCGTGGAAGATGTCCAGGTTGAGCATTATGAGATCATGAATTCACCACGTATTCCCGTAGCCTCTGTAACACTAACGAGAGAGTTGAAACAGGAGGAAGCTGCAACAACTGTGGGAACTACCGCAACTCCTGCTGCAGGTGCAGCTCCGGCCGCCGGTGCAGCAACGCCAGCCGCAACACCGGCAAAAAAATAAACATTGATCGATCTGAGTATGACCCTGTCGGCAACGCCAGGGTTTTTTTATAATAATTGCTGAACTTCAAATGAAATTAGGGTTTAGGTAGAATAAAAGGCGTCATGAAATTTCTAATTGTTGGTTTAGGTAATCCGGGCAATGAGTATGCCCACACACGTCATAATATTGGTTTTGATGTGGTGAATGCATTTATAACAAAGCATGAAGGCATTTTTAAAACGGACCGGTTAGCTTACACGTCGGAAGTGAAATGGAAAGGGAAAAAATTTGTTTGCATCTGCCCAACGACCTATATGAATCTGAGTGGTAAAGCAGTAAAATACTGGATGGACAAAGAATCAATTCCCGTGGAAAATATTCTGGTTATCGTAGACGAAGTGGCGCTGCCATTGAGCAAACTTCGTCTTCGTCCTGCGGGTAGTGATGGGGGACATAATGGCTTAAAGAGCATACATGAATCTTTAGAAACAACTCAGTATTCCAGGCTGCGTTTTGGTATCGGGAATAATTATCCGAAAGGAATGCAATCAGAATACGTTTTGGGTAAATGGCATAAGGAAGAGGAACCTATCGTTAAATTAAAGATTGATAAAGCAGTGGAAGTCATTGAAGCCTTTGCGCTGGCTGGCATCACCGTAGCGATGAACCAGGTAAACCATAAAGAGTTTTCTGTGGACTAGTCCTTTTCCCTTTGTTATTTGGGGTTTTTATTATGATTAATGCGATGTATTACTTATTTTAGCACCCCAGCTAACTCCTGCTTGGAATCCAATTTCATCTGAATAGCCACTGAATATATGGGATAGCAACCCTGTGAGGTATCCGATGTATTTTTTAAAAACCACCTAATTTATGAAGATTTTCTGCGTTGGCCGTAACTATGTTGCGCATGCTAGTGAACTGGATAATGAAATACCAGATGAACCGATCATTTTCATGAAGCCTAAAAGTGCATTGCTGCAGCCCCATACTCCTTTTTATTACCCGGAGTTCACAAATGAACTACATTATGAATGTGAGTTAGTCTTGCGTATCAGCAAAAATGGAAAATACATCCAGGAAAAATTCGCATCAAAATACTATGACGCGGTAACGGTAGGCATTGATTTTACAGCCCGTGACATTCAAAACCAGTTAAAAGAAAAAGGCTTGCCATGGGAAAAGGCAAAAGCCTGGGATAACTCTGCGGCTGTTGGCAAATGGATACCCCTGGCAAACATTAAGAACAAAAAGGACATTAATTTCTGTCTTTATAAAAATAAAGAACTGGTTCAGCAGAGCAATGCAAATATGATGATCCACAACTTTGATCAAATAGTTTCTTATATCTCTAATTTCTTTTCTGTTAACATCGGTGATCTCGTTTTTACCGGGACCCCGGCCGGAGTGGGGGAAATAGTTGTGGGTGATGAAATGGAAGGCTTTATTGAAGATGAAAGTTTGTTGCAGCTAGAAGTTAAGTAATTTTTATTTTTTTTCAGTGAAAATCTGTAAACACTTCCTGTGACCACCCAATCTCACTGATTTCACAGATGAGCACAGATTTTTGAAAACTCCATGATAAAAGGGACAGTCCCTCAAACTTCACAGACGGAACTTCGAGTCAAATAAATACCTTTGCGAGGCTTCAATAAATCAAAAATCCTAAATCAGAAATCGTATATTATTTATGGCTGCCCGCTCAGATCTTTTTGTAAGTCCGGATTATTATCAACTGGATGATTTGCTAACTGAAGAACAAAAACATATTCGCGAAGCCGTTCGTAATTATGTAAAAAAAGAGATTTCTCCGATCATCGAAGACTTCGCTCAACGATCCGAATTTCCGCAGCAAATCGTTAAACAATTAGGTGATTTAGGTTGCTTTGGTCCAACAATTCCTGCACTGTATGGCGGAGGGGGGCTCGATTATATCAGTTATGGTTTGATGATGCAGGAACTGGAGCGGGGTGACAGCGGCGTTCGTTCCACCGCTTCTGTACAGGGCTCACTGGTGATGTTTCCAATTTATGCTTATGGAAATGAAGAGCAGCGAAAAAGATTCCTGCCAAAACTGGCAAGCGGCGAGTGGTTAGGATGTTTTGGATTGACAGAACCTGATCATGGAAGTGATCCTGCCGGGATGCTCAGCAATTTTAAAGATGCCGGCGATCATGTGATCCTGAACGGTTCAAAGATGTGGATCAGCAATGCACCATATTCCCAGGTGGCAGTAGTATGGGCAAAGGACGAACAGGGCGAGGTGAGGGGACTTGTATTGGAAAGGGGTATGAAAGGATTTACTACACCTACTACCCATGGCAAGTGGAGTCTTCGTGCGTCAGCCACCGGTGAATTGGTCTTTGATAATGTAAAAGTCCCGAAAGAAAATATTCTTCCAAATGTAAAAGGATTGAAAGGACCACTGAGTTGCTTAACGAAGGCCCGGTATGGTATTGCATGGGGCACCGTTGGTGCAGCCATGGATTGTTATGACACGGCTTTGCGGTATTCAAAGGAAAGGATACAATTTAGTAAACCGATCGGCGGCTTTCAGCTACAGCAAAAGAAGTTGGCTGAGATGATCACTGAGATCACAAAAGCTCAGCTGATGAACTGGAGGTTGGGAACATTGATGAATGATGGAAAAGCAACACCGCAGCAGGTTTCAATGGCAAAAAGAAACGGGTGTGAAATCGCAACAAATATTTGCCGCGATGCCCGCCAGCTCCTGGGTGGTATGGGGATCACGGGCGAGTACAGCATTATGCGGCATATGATGAACCTGGAAAGTGTGATCACCTATGAAGGCACCCACGATATTCATTTGCTGATTACAGGTCTTGATATAACGGGACTTAATGCGTTTGCCCCCTGACGCTTGCGCTAAACTTCACCGCCGGCGCAAAGGGAACTTGGGATGGACAAATCTTTTATTTTTTACGCAGTTCTTATAAAAGTTGATGATTATGTTACCAGCGAAAAAATTTCTATTTGACCTTCGTTGCGTCGCACACTTCAACGTTTGGTTCATTAGTCAACAATAATCTTAGACTTCAAAACTCTTCTTTAGATGGGGGGTATGAAAATTTTCTTTATTGGGTTTATGGGTTCAGGCAAAACACACTGGGGCAAACAAGTCAGCGAGAAGCTTCACCTTCCTTTTTTTGACCTTGACGAACAGATCATTTCTCATGAAGGGAAATCCATAACCGAAATTTTTTCTGCAAATGGGGAAGAATATTTCAGGTTGCTTGAGAAAGATATCTTGCAAATCATTACTGAAAGCCATGAAAATTTCGTGATGGCATGTGGGGGTGGCGCGCCCTGCTATTATAACAATATTGAGTACATGAATCACTCAGGCACCACGATCTGGATAAATACCTCCATAGAAACGCTCTTTCAGCGGTTGATAAAAGAAAAAGGAACCCGCCCGTTAATAAGGGACCTCTCTAATGAGCAGTTGAAGGGTTTCGTTATAAAAAAATTTTCTGACAGGAAAATTTATTATGAACAGGCCGATATAATTATTGACGAGGATCCTGTGCGATTGGAAAACCTTGTTGAAAAGATTTTTCATGCATAAAACATTTCTGTCACTCGGAGCATTATTTGGGGGAATTGCCGTAGCATTGGGAGCCTTTGGGGCGCACGGTTTAAAAGGGATTGTCTCGCCTGATGTTGTCTCCGTCTTTCAAACAGGCGTTCAATATCAAATGTATCACACCCTGGCATTACTGGTCGTTGCCCTTGTTTATGATCGCTTACCTAACAAATGGATAAAATGGTCAGGATATCTTTTTTCATGCGGAATACTTTTCTTTTCAGGATCGCTTTACCTGATCACAGCTTTAAAGGCTGAAGAAAGATCCATCCCTGTATTGATAGGAGTCATCACGCCGATCGGTGGCTTGCTGTTTATTTTAGGATGGCTCAGTTTTTTGATTGGGGCATTTAAAAAGAATGACCTAAAGGGGCAGGGTTAATATTGTCTCCGTTCCGTTGTTATTTTTAATTTCAAAATCTCCCCCGATACTTTCCATCCTTCGTTTGATATTTTGCAAACCATTTCCAAACTGGCGAATTTTCTGAAGGTCAATACCTTTTCCGTTATCATGAATTCTTATTGTTAATACCCCCTCTGTAAGAATATCAATGGCAAGCCCGGTTGCTCCTGAATGTTTCAGCATATTATTCAGGGTTTCCTTTACGCATAAAAAAATATTACGTCGCTTATCACCACTCAGTTCCTTTTCTGGAATATCACGGGGTATCGTCACCTTACAATTTACCGAAGTACCTTCAAGATATTCGGTGGAGTAAGCCCTTATATAAGAAATAAGATTTCCCAGCGAGTCGTTCTTACTGTTCATGCTCCATATAATGGCGTTCATTTTATTCAGAACATCATCGGCAGATTGCGAGATCTTTTCTATTTCAACGGGAATATTTTGTTTCATTTTACTTTTTGCCAGCTCACTCATCAGTCGTATGTGCGTCATACCTGAGCCCAATTCATCATGCATGTCGGCCGAAATACGATTCCTCTCCTCTTGCTGAGCGGTGACTACGGCCAATTGTTTTTCAAATTCCTTTCTTTCGTTTTCCATTTTTAATTGTTCCCGTTCCCTTGTTTGTTCGATGATCTGTCTCCTGTTTTTATAACTTAAACCCGCGAGGAAAAATAAGAGTTCCAGAAATAATCCCAGTTCGTAATAAAAAAGCGATGAGCTGAAGACGGTGGGTAAATTGCTAAACGCACTGCCAAAAAGGATTATTAATTGAGAAAATACTGCAAAAAAGAAATAGAAAAGATTGCCCCAGAACAGGTACCTCAATAATTTATCCTTCCATTGTTTAATGCAATAGATAAGGAATACGATCATCATGCCCAGCAGCACTATTTTAGTTGTGTTTTCAACTCCATTCAATAAAACAAAATTGTTAGTAAAAAAATACAAATAAGAAAAGAGCAGTATCGAGAGAAGAAGCCCGGCAATTCCGGCATTGTACAGCCTGTTCAAAAAAGGATATTTTAAGCGGGTAGATAAGAATCTTTGCATAAAGACCATATAGAACGCGATGCCAGTACATTGCATGATGAAATCAAGATAGGCTTCCATGAAAAATACCTCATGATTGATTCGCAGATCATAGTAGGTTTTGGTAAATAACATTGCCCCGAGAAAAAGTGCATAGCCGGTGTAATAAAGAAATTCAGCGGACCCTCCCAGTAAATAATTGGCAATTGAAAAAAGGATCATCATCAACAATAATCCACAGAAAATGTATGTGACAATATTTACGTATAAATGATTGGATGAAATGTCGAAAATAAAAGTGTACAGATGCGTTTTATGAATAAGCCGGGGCCGTACGCTATTGGTATATGTTTTTACAAAACCCAGTTCAGCCAAAAACGCCGAAGAATCATGTGGCCCCAGGGTCAAGAGCCTGTAACCTATGCTGTCATCAAAAGGGGGCTCGACATTTGGAATACTCGCTAAATTATTTCCTGTGACCTGGTAGAGTTGAATGGAAGAATAAAAAAAGCTGGGAAAGAACCAAACCGAATCTACCGCGTCTGAATGGTTTACTGCATAAAACCGGAGGATCAGTTTGTGATTGATATATTTTGCCGGAATATCCCGTAAAAACGATCCAGTTTTGAACGTAAGACCAGCATATGAATTTTCGAGGGCAGAATCAGATGGTAAATAAGCACCTTCCGTTTTGTTACGGATTGACTGGTATGTTACGATTTTATCAAGATCAATGTAGGTCGAATCGGGGACGGCAGGTTGACAATACAAATAGACCGGCAAAAAGAAGATAACAATGAAGAGAGTGTTTTTTGAGAATAAAATATAAACATGTTTTTTTCTCATATTGCCTGTCGCATCAAAAGTAATCTATAGCGTTTGGTTTTAATAATGTTCGATATACAACTTTGTGGGTATTGATCAGGGATTACACGGATTTTTATCGCAGATTACACAGATTTTTTACTACACAGATGGTCACTGAGAGGAATTAAAAATCTATCTTCCGTGGAATCAGTGATATGCCTTGTCCCCTGTATTAATTATCTTTGTTTTCATGGCTAACAAGCAAAAGAAAACATCAAAAAAAAGTAGTCCGGAAAAGCCAAAAAAAACAGCCACTGATCTGAGACCCGAAAAGGAAGAAAAGATTAATCTGAAAAAATTGGCCAGGGATGAGCGTACCTGGAAAATAACAGGCGCGGTTTTTATTCTTATCGCCTTATTCCTGTTCATCTCGTTTATCTCTTATTTTTTCACCTGGAGCGACGATGAATCACAGATAAGGAACCAGGGTATCTCGATTTTATTTGATAAAAGCGTTTCAGTTAAAAATTTATTAGGTGTATCGGGCGCAGCTACGTCTTATTTTTTTATAAAGCAAGGTTTCGGCGCCGCATCGCTGCTTATTTGTACTTTCTTTTTTGTAGTAGGGGTCAATCTTTTATTTAGTCAAAAGGTCTTTTCTGTTTGGCGCAACCTTCGATACGTAATAGTGGGAGTGCTTGTTATCTGTGTATCATTGGCTTTTGTTTTTGGTAACAGTGGATTTTCTTACGGCGGTGGCGTTGGCCAAATGATAAGCGACTGGTTGGTTAGATTCCTTGGAAATATAGGTACGGCAGCTTTATTGTTTGTTGCTTTTCTTGCATACATCATCTGGCAATTCAATCCTGTTTTTAAGCTGCCGAAAAAATTAAAACCTTCAACAGCGGAAGCTAATCAGGAGGGCGGACAGCAATCAATCGTTTTGGGAAAGACAATCAATGATGTTTATGCTGAGGCGAACAAAGGCAATTCGTTAAAAGGAGAAGCAAAACTTTTTGTGGTTTCAAATACTGATGAATTGAATGCTGCAAATGATTTTAAAATAATTGAAAAAAATGAAGAGGAAAGCAAAAAAGTGTTTGAAGATCCAGTGGTAGCTAAAGAAATAGTTGCGGACCTCATGCATAGACACGATATTCCTGATGATGAAACAACGATCGTAAGATCAAAAACAAAGATTGAAAAGCCGGCAAAAGAATTGGAGTTGGAAATTAGATCTTCTACTGAAAAGCAAAAAGAAGCAGGGGAAGCGTCAGAACCTAAAGAAAAAACGTATGAAAATCTTCCTCCTTATGAACCTACGCTTGACCTGAGAGATTATAAATATCCGCGCCTTGATCTTTTAGAAACACACGGCAGCGAAAAGATCACAATGGACCAGCAGGAATTAGAGAATAACAAAAATCAAATCATCGCTACATTAAAAAATTATGATATTGAGATACAAAAGATCACGGCACAGGTTGGACCAACTGTTACTCTATATGAAGTAGTGCCGGCACCCGGCATACGTATCTCACGAATAAAAAACCTGGAAGATGATATCGCGTTGAGCCTTGCAGCACTTGGTATCCGCATCATTGCACCCATTCCCGGCAAGGGAACTATTGGTATTGAGGTGCCAAATGTGAGAAAAAGTGTGGTGAGCATGAAAACGCTTTTGGGATCCGAAAAATTTCAGCATAATAATTATAGTCTTCCCATTGCGATTGGAAAGAAAATTGATAACGATCATTTCATCGTAGATCTTGCCAGTATGCCACACCTGCTGATGGCAGGTGCTACAGGGCAAGGTAAATCTGTCGGTGTAAATGCTATTCTTGTTTCCCTGCTTTATAAAAAACACCCGTCACAACTGAAATTTGTTTTGATAGATCCCAAAAAAGTTGAGTTAAGTCTCTATAATAAGATCGAAAAACATTTCCTTGCCAAATTACCCGGCGAAGAGGATGCGATCATTACTGATACAAAGAAAGTGATCAATACGCTGAATGCGCTTTGTATTGAGATGGATAACCGCTATGACCTGTTGAAAGAAGCAGGAGCAAGAAACATTCGTGAGTACAACGAAAAATTTGTGAAGCGAAGACTGAACCCGCAAAAAGGCCATCAGTATCTTCCATTTATTGTGCTGGTAATAGATGAATTTGCCGATATGATCATGACTGCGGGAAAAGAAATTGAAATGCCTATTGCAAGATTAGCGCAGCTTGCCCGCGCAGTCGGAATTCATCTTATCATTGCTACTCAGCGACCTTCAGTAAATATCATTACAGGTACCATTAAAGCAAACTTCCCTTCACGCATTGCATTTAAAGTTTCGTCAAAAATTGACTCGAGGACCATTCTAGATTCCGGTGGTGCCGAACAATTAATTGGAAAAGGCGATATGTTAATTTCTCACCACGGTGAAATAACCCGTTTGCAATGTGCTTTTGTCGATACCCCCGAGATCGAGGAGATCGTTGAATTTATTGGTGAACAAAGAGGATATCCGCAGGCATTTTTATTACCGGAATATGTAGACGAAAAAGAGTTGGAAGGAAAAGAATTTGATCTTGCCGATCGCGATCCTCTTTTTGAAGATGCGGCAAGGCTAATTGTACAAAATCAAATTGGCTCTACTTCGTTGCTGCAGCGTAGAATGAAGTTAGGATACAACCGTGCTGGCCGATTGATGGATCAATTGGAGGCTTTTCGTATTGTAGGTCCAGGTCAGGGAAGTAAGGCCAGGGATGTGTTGGTGAAGACGGAAACCGAGCTCAACGAAATTCTTCATGCTCTGTGATTAAACAGTTGTTAAGATATTCTTTTGAAATGCAACCATCATGGACTATTGCTAATCCTAAAAGGTAATTAACCTATATTTGACGCCCGGATGGGTTCGCCAGCGATGTTTAGGGCTGGCTTCGGAAGGTGACCCGGATATCCTGATAAAAAATTTGATCCAACGATGAAAAGAATCTGTTTTCCGTTATTGGCGATAGTAATGATTGGAACTTCTTTGTTTGCCCAAACCAGTAGTGATCCGGATGCTAAAAAGATCCTTGATGCAGTAAGCGAAAAATTTAAATCATTCAAGGCTATCCAGGCAGGATTTACCTATAAGGTAGAAAATGCCGACGGGAAAGTGATTTCTACAAAAAAGGGAACAGCTTACATGAAAGGCACCAAGTACAGGGTCAGTTTTGTTGGCCAGGAAATTTTTTGTGACGGCATTACCGTATGGACCTATGATAAATCTTCAAATGAAGTAACGATTTCAAAATTGGATCCTTCAAGCAATACGATTACTCCCCAAACATTGTTTACAGATTTTTATGATAAAGACTTTTTGTATAAACTGAATGGCGAAACGAAGGCAAATGGTAAGACATTCCAGGAAATTGAGATGACGCCAAATGACAAGACAAAACCTTTTCACAAGGTTTATCTCACGATCGATAAAAAGGCAAAAACCATTTATAGTACAAAGGTGTTGGAAAAAGCCGGCAATCGCTATTCATATACCGTAAGTAATTTCAATGGCAGCGCCAATATTCCCGATTCTAAATTTGTTTTTAATAAAAATGATTATCCCGGTGTTGAGGAAGTGGATCTGAGATAAGTCAGAACCACGATTTAAAAGATATTGAAGGATTGTCAGGAAATAACGGTCCTTTTTTATTTCACGACTCACGATTGACGATTCACGACCCCACAACAGCTTTTCTGATTTTTACAAGTTGCTTCAGCAACTCTTCAAGAAGATCAAGTTTGAGCATGTTTGCTCCATCACTTTTTGCAACAGCAGGGTTTGGATGGGTTTCAATAAACAAACCGTCAGCGCCGGAAGCAATAGCAGCTTTGGCAATGGTACCGATCATTTGGGGATTACCACCCGTAACACCGCTCGTTTGATTGGGTTGCTGCAATGAGTGAGTACAATCCATTACGACAGGTGCTCCGTGAGTTTTCATAATTGGAATGTTGCGATAATCGACAACAAGATCCTGGTAACCGAACGTAGTGCCTCTTTCAGTAAGAATAATTTTTTGATTTCCTGTGCCGCGAATTTTATCTACCGCAAACTTCATTGCTTCACCGCTTAGAAATTGCCCTTTCTTCACATTTACGATCTTGTTTGTTTCCGCTGCGGCAATCAGCAGATCAGTTTGACGACAAAGGAAGGCCGGAATTTGCAAGACATCGACATATTTTGCCGCAATAGCTGCTTCATCATGCCCATGTATGTCAGATGTAGTGGGTAAGTGAAATTTTTGTCCTGTTTTTTTTACAATTCCAAGAGCCGCTTCATCACCAATACCGGTGAACGAGGAACCACTTGTGCGATTGGCTTTGCGATAAGACGATTTAAATATATAAGCAATTCCAAGATCTTTGCAAATTCCTGAAACCTTTCCTGCCACCTCCATCGTTAATTCTTCACTTTCCACAACACAAGGGCCTGCGATCAAAAAAAAATTTTCTTTATCGTAAGATTGCTCAGCAAATAGATCACTCAAGAAATTTTCCATGGCGCAAACGTACTGTAAATTATTTTATTCTCTCGCCGGGTTTGTTATCGGGAATTTATTTTACCTTGATTTGCCAAACTAAAAAATTATGAGATTATTCTTTTTTGCAGTTGTGCTATTGGCCATAGCAGGATGCAAACAGCAACCTAAAAATTTTGACTACGGAAAAATTGAAAACGGAGTATATACAAATGGTTATTTCGACTTTGAGATCCCGGTTCCACCCAATTGGGCTGTTCAAAATAAAGACCAGGTACAACAGTTGCAAAAAACCGGGGAGGAGCTGGTGTCCGGGAATAATAAGGAATTGGGAGCAAAGATCAAAGCAGCAGATGTAAGAACGGCTATGTTACTAACAGTTTTTAAAAATAAAACAGATGCGGTCACCGATAAGTTTAATTCTTCATTTATTATCTTATCTGAGAATTTGGGAGGTATGCCGATAAAGAAAGGCAGTGATTACCTGGCACACGCCAAAGAGATCATGCAGCAATCGAATATGTCCTACCAGTTTGCTCCGGACTATTCCACTGAGAAAATCGGGAATAAGGAATTTGACAGAATGGATGTTTCCCTGAACGGACAAACGGGAAATGTTCAACAATCATATTATTCGGTCATTGACAAGGATTTTGCTCTTAGCATAATTATCTCGTATGGTGATGATCAACAAAAGGCAGAATTGAAGAATATTATTGATAAAATTAAATTTAAATAAAGCTTGTAATAGATAATGGCGAAAGAAAAAATTCTTGTTATAGGCGCTTCGGGACAAATAGGAGTGGAGCTCACGCAGGCACTTAGAAAAATAAATGGAGCTGCAAATGTAATTGCCTCGGATCTCCGGGAGGAAAATGAATTGCTTCATGGAACCGGGCCTTATGTAAGTCTTGACGTGATGAATAAGGAAATGTTGCATGTGCAGGTGATACGCCAGAATGTAACACAGATCTATTTACTGGCAGCGATTCTTTCCGCAACAGGTGAAAAAAACCCAAATCTTGCCTGGCATCTTAATATGCAGGGGTTGCTGAATGTTCTTGAGATCGCTAAAGAAGAAAAACTAACAAAAGTATATTGGCCAAGTTCCATTGCGGTGTTTGGCCCAACGTCACCCAAGCAGAATTGCCCACAGCAAACGATCATCGAGCCGACGACGGTTTATGGGATCAGCAAATATGCCGGCGAGTTTTGGTGCAATTATTATCATTTAAAATATGGAGTGGATATCCGCAGCCTGCGTTATCCCGGTTTGATCAGTTATAAATCAGCACCGGGGGGAGGGACTACCGATTATGCTGTTGAGATCTTTCATGAAGCTGTTGAAGAGAAAAAATATACGTGCTTTCTGAATGAAGATACATACCTGCCGATGATGTACATGCCCGACGCTATCCGTGCAACCATTGAACTGATGGAAGCACCTGTTGAAAAAATCTCTGTTCGGACCTCGTATAATCTCTCCGGCATGAGTTTTTCACCAAAGGACATTGCTGCAGAGATCAAAAAACATTTACCGGAGTTCAAGATCTCGTACAAACCGGACTATCGGCTTGCTATTGCACAAAGCTGGCCACAAAGCATTGATGATTCTGTTGCAAGAAAAGACTGGGGCTGGAAAGAAGAGTTTGATCTTGCAGCGATGACAAATGACATGTTTGAAAATTTATTCCAATAAACCCATCCTATTCCCATTCTCTCAAGATCATTTCAGGGAAGTGCAGGTTTCCAATAATGATAAGGAGAAATCATAGACCCAGGACATCCTTCATACTGAATATGCCTTTTTTGTCTTTGATAAATTCAGCAGCCAGTACAGCGCCCAGCGCAAAACCTTGCCTGCTATGCGCCGTATGAATGATCTCAATGTCATCAACAGCGGAAGAATATTTTACTTTATGTATACCGGGTGCAGGATCAATTCTTTCACTGATAATTTCAAGTTCTCCGGTATTTTCACTTATATGATTTACCCAGCTTTTTTTTCTTTTTAAATTTTCTAAGATTTGTTCAGCCACCGTTATAGCTGTTCCGCTGGGTGCATCTTTTTTTTGAGTATGATGAATTTCGGTTACTTGCACTTCATAATCTTTTTGATGGGCCATTAACGCCGCCAGTTTTTTATTTATCTCAAAAAAAATATTTACTCCTACGCTGAAATTACTGGCATAAATGAAAGCTCCATTCCTATCAATACAAAGTTTTTTTATCTCATCCAGTTTCTCCAGCCATCCTGTGGAACCGCAGACAAGTGGCACACCGAACTCCAAGGCTTTTTTTACATTATCATAAGCGCTATGCGGACCTGTAAATTCAATCGCCACATTTGCTGTGCTAATATTCTTTTTATTTAAATCTGCAACATTGTATTCGTCAATCTTCAAAACGATCTCGTGGCCACGATTGACCGCAATTTCTTCGATTGCTTTTCCCATTTTACCGTAACCGATGAGTGCCATTTTCATAATGTGCAAATGTAGCTAATGTATCAGGATGCTGCAGCTTAATGGCAGTGAACCAGTCTTAGATGACAAAATTGTTTTGCTAATGCCTGAAATTAAAAACGAAACTAACGCCACCAGCTTTTACAAGCGGGTTATAGTTAGGTTTGATCCTGAGACTAAGATCAGGGCTTATATCAAAGGCCTTTAGATGCGCATCTACCGCAGCATCCACGACATTTAATCCCCAGAAAATAATAAAAAAAACAGCGGCATAATCTATATACTGCCTGTACTGGTTGCGGCCAGCCTTTAATGCTTCCGGGTCAATAGGCTTATACTGAGGTTTTATTTGCTTATAATTGGTCGAATCATAAGGTGGCACAGAAGCTTCGTATTTGGCTGCATAGGAGAATTTCAGATCCTCATAGGTGTGCAGGTTGTTGACGAAAATAACCCCGGTGACTCCAAGAGCTCCCCACACGATGGGAACCTTCCAGTATTTTCGATTATAGATCTGCCCCCAACCCGGAATTATAGCTGATCGGATAGCCGCTTTTCTTGGACTATGTTGAGCCTTGATAAGTGAATCAACCTTGGCAGCGGGAAGAGAATCTTCGTATGTAGAACTCCGGACTTTCTGCCCTGAAGAAATTAATACGATAAACAAGGAAAAAAAGATCAGCAGAATCTTTAAAAAAAGTGCGGTTTTCTTTTGCATAAGATATCTCAACGCCTCCAAAGGAGATGGGAGATTAGTCAACCGGGATGTCAATCTTCCTGAGAATGCCGTTAAGTTCATCCAATGAATAATATTCAATAGTAATCTGCCCGCTTCCATTGCGGCTAGATTTAAGTTTCACACGAGTACCGAAATGCGACGCTAAATTATCTTCTATTTTCTGGAAACCCTGAGGCATTGAGCTTTTTGCCGTTTTTTTAACACCGGCGCCTTGCTTATACAGGTTGCGCACCAGTGATTCGGTTTGGCGAACCGAAAGGCCTTTATTCTTTATTTCATTAAAAATGTAAAGCTGCCTGTCAACTGTATCTACATTGACCAATGCCCGCGCATGCCCCATACTCACTTCACCATTCCGGACTGCGACCTGGATATCAGGGGGTAACTTTAAAAGACGTATATAATTGGTAACAGTGCTGCGATCTTTGCCCATGTTTTCAGCCACCTGCTCCTGCGTAAGCTCAAGTTCATCCATCATTCGTTTATAGCTTAGCGATATTTCCATTGCATTCAGATCTTCACGCTGTAAATTTTCAAGCAGCGCCAGTTCCAGTAATTGCTGATCATTCGCCTGCCGTACATAAGCGGGGATATCTTTTAGGCCAGCTATTCTTGCAGCCCGCAAACGGCGTTCACCAGAAATAAGCCGAAATTTTCCGGTTGGCAATTTTGAAACCGTTATCGGTTGAATGATGTCGTGTCTCTTAACTGAGGAAGCTAATTCATGAAGACTCTGTTCGTCAAAATCATGACGGGGTTGTTTTGGATTGGCTTCAATGTCATCGACAGGGATACGGTTTACACTGGTTACAGATTCAACCACCGTGTTTTTCAAATGCCCGGTACTGGTCTTTAGATCCGCATCAATGCTTTGCAGCAAGGAACGGATTCCTTTTCCCAGGGCATCTTTATTTTGTTTAGGAGTGTTCATTTACGAAGTTGAAAGTACAATGGAAACTGGAAACTGCAATTTCGAAATTTCCCAATTCAAAATTTCACAACTCTAATATTCTTTCTTCCTGCGTGATCTTTGTCAGGTTGTTCTTTTGAAGAATTTCTTTGGCCAGATTCAGATAGTTTACAGATCCTTTGCTGTTACCATCATATAAAATAACAGGTTTTCCAACGCTTGGGGCCTCACTTAATTTTGAATTACGGTGTATAATGGTGGTGAAAACTATCTCTTCAAAATGCCGGCGCACTTCACTTACTACCTGGTTGCACAGTCGCAGGCGGCCATCGTACATGGTCATTAAAATTCCCTCAATTTCCAACAAAGTATTTAGCCGGCCCTGAACGATCTTAATAGTGTTCAGCAATTTTCCTAATCCTTCCAAGGCAAAAAACTCGCATTGTACAGGTACAATTACTGAATCTGCTGCTGTCAAAGCATTTACTGTTATCAGGCCAAGTGATGGCGAGCAATCGATAATGACAAAATCATAATCATTTCGTACCGGTTCAAGAATATTTTTTAACACCATCTCCCGGCTAGGATAATTGATCATTTCAATTTCTGCTCCCACCAGGTCAATATGTGAAGGAATAAGATCAAGATTTGGTATCTCTGTTTTTAATATCACGTCTCTTGCGGAGGCTTCGTTTACCATGCAATCATAAAGACTGTGCGTGACATTGTGCAGATCAAAACCTACGCCGGTAGTACTGTTGGCTTGCGGATCGCCGTCGACCAGCAAGGTTTTAAATTCCAATACAGCGAGACTCGCGGCAAGGTTTATGGCTGTTGTAGTTTTCCCTACTCCGCCTTTTTGGTTGGCAACTCCTATTACTCTTCCCATAGTGTACCTTAGCTATTTTCGAATTTTAAATGGGCAATTGCAGACCCTATTCCACCTGCAATTTTATTGTTTCACCAATTTTCAACAACTGCAATTTCCTTTCATCATCATGGAAGGCCTTCTTTGCTTTTTCATGGTCAATTTTTATATAGCCAAACGTGTCATAATGCACGCCTATGATATTTTTGCAGTCGATCATCCGGGCTGCACGAACAGCATCTTCATAGCCCATTGTAAAATTGTCGCCTATGGGCAATACCGCAAAATTTAGTTTTGCCCATTGTGGAATAAGCTGCATATCCAGCGTAAGCGCTGTATCGCCACTATAATAGAAGTTCCCTTCGCTAGTAGAAACAATGAAGCCCATGGGACTTCCACCATAACTACCATCGGGTAAACCGCTGCTATGCTGTGCCGCAGTGCATTTAACCCGGAAATCGCCAAAATTCCAACTCCCGCCCGTATTCATTGGATGCGTATTATTGATTCCCTTTTTAAAGAGCCATTCATGAATTTCCCAACTGCAAATAACCTTTGCATTAGAGGCCTGGGCGATGGTGATGCAATCAGAGATATGGTCTATGTGCCCGTGCGATTGCAAAATATAATCGGTTTCGATATCAGCGATGTTAATATCTTTTGCCAATTCATTTCCCGTAATAAAAGGATCGAATAGAAGTCTTTTGTTTTTTATTTCAACTAAAAAACACGCATGACCGTAATAAGTAAATTTCATAGCGACAAAAGTAATTGTTATATGGGTTCTCATTTTGAATTTGCTGATCGGATCTTAAAAAGTTTGTATCTAAAACTTCAAACAAATTTTAAAAGATAATGTTTTTCAGTTCGTCTTATTCTTCATAATCTTGCTTTCTAATGCGCAATTCTATTTTTTGGTGGATATTTCTCGGGTTTATGCTATCGCTGGATTTTTATGTGTTCCAGGCTCTACGGGTTTTGACAAATTCAGCAGGTTCCAGGGTAAAATTGATCATTCACGTCATTTATTGGACCATCTCCGCTTTGGCCATTACGATGTTGATAATTTTACCCTATTTGCATTTTGCGCAGCAAAATCGTGTAGCGAGAAATACTTTTTTTGCGATCATTGTTGGTTTATTTTTTTCAAAGATCATTGCCTCTATCTTTTTCCTCGTTGACGACCTGCGAAGGGTAATACAATGGGCTGCAGGTAAATTATTTTTTTCAAATACGGAAGGAGAAACAATGGAACAGGGAGTAAAAATTTCCCGTTCTGTTTTTTTAAGCTGGGCAGGTATGATCGTTGGTGGGGGACTTTTCAGCAGTCTTGTTTATGGACTCAGCAACAAGTATCGTTACAGGGTGCATCGTGTGCAGCTGGCGTTCGATAATTTGCCCGCTGGTTTTAAAGGATTAAAAATTATCCAGGTGTCCGACATCCATTCCGGGAGTTTTACAGACAAGGCGGCCGTAATGAGGGGTGTTGATAAGATACTAAAGGAAAAGGCGGATCTTATTTTATTTACTGGTGACCTTGTAAATGACGTAGCTCATGAAATGGACGGCTACATGGATGTTTTTGATAAATTAAAGGCTCCCATGGGCGTTTATTCAATTTTTGGGAATCATGATTACGGCGATTACCACGCATGGCCCGATAGAAACATCGAGCATAGAAGGAAGGAAGAATTAGCCGGCAAACACCTGTTAACTCCTATGCAACAGGCCAATCTTGACAAGTTAAAAGATGTACATGCTAAGCTTGGGTGGAGGCTCCTTTTAGATGAGTATGTTGAAGTAGAGAAAAATGGGGATAAAATGGCCTTACTCGGTGTCCAGAACTGGAGTTCGAAGGCAAGATTTCCCAAGTATGGCGATCTCAAAAAGGCTTATGAAGGAAGCCAGGATTATCCCTTTAAGATTTTGATGAGTCACGACCCCTCGCATTGGGATGCGCAGGTGAAACCGACATACCCGGACATTGACTTAATGCTGGCAGGGCATACTCACGGAATGCAGTTCGGCGTAGAGATCCCTGGTTTTAGGTGGAGCCCGGTACAATATGTTTATAAAGAATGGGCCGGACTCTATGAGGATGGAAAACAGAAATTGTACGTGAACAGGGGGTATGGATTTATTGGTTATCCCGGAAGGGTGGGTATCCTGCCCGAAATAACGGTCATTGAATTAACTTGATAAGCTAAATTCTGCCCAATAAAATTGACTTTCAATTCGTTTTAGGACAGGCGAGATTAATTGGAATTAAACTTGCCGTTAAATTAAGGGTCAAAAATCCGCCATTGGATGTCTTGAAGCCATAATTCAGCTGCGGATGTATAAAAAATGGTTTTTAATACTGGTCGTGAACCTGTCAGGGATCATTGTTTTCTCGCAAGTTACCCCTGCCGATACATCATTGAACAAAGCGGACAAATCGATCATCGACACATCCCTCGACTATAGTGATATAATCTTCGATGACCTCGAAAAATTTCTCGATTCCATTCTATCACCCCGCAGCTATATTCTTTCAGCTTTTTCTATTCAGAAGGGCTATTTCAATTACAAGAGCAAAACAGAAGTGTTCCTGGAGCCAACCCGTAAAGTAGCAGTCACACCGTTTTTCGGCTATTATGATAAAAGTGGTCTGGGAATTACCGGTATTGCATCATTTGTAAATGATCAAAGGAAATTCAAGTTTTATCAATTGGCGGTAAGTCCTTCGTACGATTATCTCGAAAATAAAAATTTAGCGACTGGGATCTCCTATACACGCTATTTTACCCAGGATTCTTTACCCTTTTACACATCACCGTTACAAAACGAAGTGTATTCATATTTTACATACCGCAAATGGTGGTTTAAACCTATGGTAGGAGTGAGCTATGGCTGGGGAAGCCGCTCTGATTACGAGGACCGCGAAGAATACATCACTTCATTACAATTGCGTCGGAGTGGTTTTACAAGGATCAACACGAAAGAATCTGTCAGTGACTTTTCTGTGTTCACTTCTGTTCGCCATGATTTTTACTGGCTGGATGTATTTACATACAATGATCACATCCGTGTTACCCCGCAATTGACCTTTACAAGTGGCTCGCAAAAATTCGGATTCAATCAATCATCAAACACGTACGCTACATTGTTGAGGTCTGGCGCGAATATTTTGTACAATACCGAGAATGTTTACCTGGATAATAAGCTTTATTTTCAGCCCTTAGCGCTTACTTTTTATTTGAAGACTGAATACTCTATAGGAAAATTTTACGTGCAACCTCAGCTGATTCTTGATTATTATTTTCCCGCTAGTGAGAAACAATTTACAGGGCTTTTATCGGTAAGCGGCGGTTTTATTTTTTAACATTTTTCCGGATTTATAAAAACCTTCACAGCACAGCGGCAATAAGTTGTGGATATTGATGTTTATTACTTTAGAAATGCAAAAATCAGTTAATGGATTTTAACGAGGGTGGTTTTCCTTTGGCATTATACTTGGTCAAAAATTCTGCGAATCAAAATAGTAAATATGAAAACAAAGCTTGTTAACCTGTCTGTTGCCCTGCTCATTTCACAATTAATGATGGCGCAATTTCATATCGGCGTAAAAGCCGGCGCGAATATTACTAAGGTAGATGGTCAATCCTTTAAACAGCAATTCGAATACGGCTATCACCTTGGTGGTTTCGCAGAAATCAAGTTGAGCGATAAATTTTCTTTTAATCCTGAAGTTTTATTTAGCCAGAATTCTTCCACGCTTGACAGCAACTACAAATCAATTTATGAAAACGTAATTGCCTCGGATCAAAGTAAGGTTAAGCTGAATTACCTTACAATCCCTCTTTTGCTGGATTACAAATTCCTAGGTCCTGTTCATCTGCAAGCTGGACCACAGTTTGGTATTCTAATGAACAAGGACAAAAATTTCCTGCAAAACGGAGAGCAAGCTTTTAAAAACGGAGACTTTTCAATGGCTTTAGGCGCACAGGTTAAATTGGCCCAGCTTAGATTCACCGGCCGTTACCTTATCGGCCTCAATAATATCAACGATATAGATAACCAGGACAAGTGGAAAAATCAGGTGATCCAATTATCCGTCGGAATAGCTTTATAGAAATCCAGATACCTGTTAAATTGTCCCGCCATCGGCGGGATTTTTTTTGAAATGTTGTATCCAATCAAGTTTAAAGCTTCCATCGCGACAGTTCCGGCCATTTAAATAAGACCTGAAGGGCTATTTTTGCAACGGGCATAAAACTTGACACCTGTATTTCCCTGTATTATATTAAGGCCTCCCGGTGGCGGGGATGCCATATTGTCTAAATAGAATTAAATGAGTTTTGAGATTTTTTTCCAGAAAAATAAGGACGAGATGGATTTCATTCCGATCATTCCGCTGAACGAGTCTGAGAGTGACAGCATGGATGGAATTGAAATCCCTAATGAAATTTCACTTCTGCCTCTTCGAAATACCGTTCTTTTTCCCGGGGTGGTTCTGCCGATAACGGTAGGCCGTGATAAAAGTATCAAAGCTGTCAATGACGCATACAAAGGGGACAAATTAATTGGCGTGATAGCCCAAAAAGACAGCAGTATTGAAGACCCCGAAACAAAAGATTTGGA
>Ga0207706_10001883_pt1 | contig 20575 bp, 18 predicted proteins | sample KBSC53metaG_FD_184318 | JGI IMG/M metagenome (GOLD analysis project Ga0207706, IMG submission 184318) | Corn rhizosphere microbial communities from Kellogg Biological Station, Michigan, USA - KBS C5-3 metaG (SPAdes) (version 2) | ecosystem: Host-associated > Plants > Roots > Rhizosphere > Soil ... | reverse complement strand
ACACCGCCGTGCTTTTTCCCACCAGCGCGTTTCACATGACGCGGCTCGCGGAAAAAGACTATGCCGCGGCCTATTGTCGCGCTTACAACAATTGGATCGCACAACACTGTCAGGCAAGTCCACGGCTCAAAGGCGTTGCTCTCGTGCCGTTCCAGAACGTTCCGGCAGCGGTGGAGGAAGTGCATCGTGCGATGACGAAGCTCAACTTGGCCGGAGTCGCTGTGGCTTCCTTCGGCATGAAAGAACATCTCGGCAAACCGGAGTTTTGGCCGATCTACGAAGAGCTGCAAAGACTGAACGCGCCCTTATTGGTGCATAATTCCCGCCAGGGGCCCGCAGGTGAAATTCGTTTCGATTCATTTTTGTTCAAGCACACCATCGGCCGCCCGTTTGAAACTCTGTTGGACTGCGCGGCTTTAATTTATGGTGGCGTGCCGGAAAAATTTCCCAAGCTGCGCATCGCTTTTCTCGAGTGTGGCGCCGGTTGGGTCCCTTATTGGATGGACCGGATGGATGAAGAGTGGGAAAAGAGAAAATCGGAAGCGCCCTTGCTCAAGGCGAAGCCAAGCGAATACATGACCGCCGGGAACTGGTTTTATGCCGCGGAACCGGAAGAGGCAACCCTACCGTTCGTGCTCGATCGGGTGGGCGAAAATCAGATTCTTTTCGCCTCCGACTACCCGCACTGGTGGGACGGCAACTTTCCCTACATGGTCTCGACCGTCAAGGAGCGCAGAGATATTTCCGAAGATGCCAAGCGGAAAATTTTGCGGCTCAACGCGCTCAAGCTCTACGGTTGGAACAGTTAGAATGCCGATCGTAAGCCGCGTAATACTCTTATTCCCATAATCCTTCCGGCAGCGGTAGACCGGCAAGATCCTCGCTGCTCAATCGCTCGTCGGGTGGAATCCCGAATCGCTCCAATACGGCAATGAGTTGGCGCGTGTGTTGCGCCGAGTGCCACGTCGAGCGCTCAAATAACTGATGGAGCGGCGGAGTGCCGTAGAAGGTCCTGATCTTTTGCCGGCACGACTTGTCTTCGAGTTGCTCCCACCACGTCTGGATACGGCTGATAATGCTGTCGCCGTACTGGACAATCTCCGCACCCGTTGTGCAAGTTCCGTCGGCGGGCGGCACATTGGCGTTATTGACGCGGTATTCGACATCGTCGATAGCGGTTTCGAGAAATGCCTCGCCGATCCGAAAAATGTGGTGGCTCATAAGCCGGATCGACCGGTCGCGATTATCGATGACGCGTTCGACCAGCCGCCAATCGGGAATCTGCCGGATATAACGCTGCGCCGCGCGCAGTACGTTGATCCATTTCGCCAAAAGGACCGCTGGAGGAAGCGGCGTGTACCCTGTGCCCTGGACGCCGACGAACTCGGCGACGTCTTCGAGGTTCTGACAAAAAATGTACTGCCCCGCACGGGCGAGCACCGGCACCGTAGTTATCCCAAACTTCAAAAGTTGCTCCCGCCCGGCGGGATCGTTGAGGACGTCGACAGCGGTAAAGGAAATCTTTTTTTTCGAAAGAAACTCTTTCGTTCTAAGGCAGCTGCTTCAGCCCGGTTGCGTGAATAGAACCAGTGGGTCGGCCAGATTTTCCATTTTGACTGCGCCCTCCTGTCGTTCAGGTGAGTCGATAAAATCGCGCCGCGTTGTCATGCATCATGTTCTTCTTGGCGGTATCGGACAAATCCGTGCGTTCGCGAACCTTCCGGATTGTGTGCGGCCAGTCGCCATCCCAGTGCGGATAATCGGAGGAATAAAGCAGAGTATGTTCCAGTCCCCAGCGAATTCCATCCGGAATCGTTTTCTCGCCGCATTCGACGCCAAAGAAAATCCGCCCGCTCGCCACATATTCGCTCGGCAGCTTGCTGAGGTAGGGAGCTTCATCGGGACCGCGTTTCTCGACTTCTTCGTCGAGGCGATCCATCATGTACGGCACCCAACCGATCCCCGATTCCAGATAAGCGATGCTGAGTTTGGGAAACCGTTCAAATACGCCGCCGATAATCGTCGCGATCATAGCCATCATCTGTTCTGCCGGATGATCGATCGTGTGAGCCGAAAGAAATTTCCGGAAGCGCTGCCCGCCCAGTGATTCAGCCGACGTTCCCGTGTGAAAGCCAACACCGACTCCCAATCGTTCCGCCGCCGCGTAGATCGGATCGTACCAGCAATCGCCGAAATCGGGACGCTGCGGGATGAATGTCGGTAATACTCCGGCTACGGCGCCGCGTTCAGTCACGGCCCGCGTCAATTCCTCGGCCGCAGCTTTGGGATCCTGCGCTGCCAAGAGCGCCACGAATTTAAGCCGCTGGGGATCGGTCTTGCAGAAATGAAACATCCACTCGTTATAGGCTTTACTCAGCGCCGTCGCGAAATCGAGCTCGTGCAGCGCGCCGATGTGCAAGCCCGCCGTGGGATATAAAACCATGAGATCGATACCATCCTCACTCATCGCGGCGATCTGATCGCGCGCTCCTTCGGGCTTGGCGCCGAGCTTCCCGCGTAGATCGCGATCCCAGGCGTCATTGGGAAACAAATTGCGCCGCTGCCAGCGCGGCTCCAAAAATTCGCGCATGCCGGACACGGACTCGCGCACATGGCCGTCGGCATCGATGATCGAATAGCTCTCCATAAGCTCCTCCGCGCCAGCAGTTCGCTAATGCTCTAGCACCGTCAAAATAGCGCCGTCAACTCGCGTCAGGAGGATAATTTTCACCAGCTGATGCGTTTCCGTGCTTACCCACGAGATCCGGTCGAAAGCGGCAAACAGCTCTGTTAAGATGGCGTGCCAATGAAAGCGGTTCGCAAAGCACTCACCATCGCCGGCTCCGATTCCGGCGCCGGCGCAGGCATCCAAGCCGACCTGAAAACATTCGCTGCCCTTGGCATCTATGGCACTTCAGCGATTACGGCAATTACGGCGCAGAATACGGTCGGCGTCACCCAAGTCCTGGCGCTGAAACCCGAGATTGTGGCGGGACAGATCGATGCGGTGATGGAGGATATCGGCGCCCATGCGGTTAAGACCGGCATGCTCGCCAATGCATCAATCATCGAAGCGGTCGCGACAAAGATCCAGCAGCACCGCTTTAAGAGCGTCGTCGTCGATCCCGTGATGGTGGCGACTTCCGGAGACTTGCTGATCAAAAAAAATGCCGTCGCCACACTTCGTGCCCTTCTCATTCCCCTCGCGACGGTGCTGACGCCAAATTTGCCGGAAGCGGAACGGCTCACCGGGATGGACCTCCGTACTCCTAAGGCTGTCGAAGACGCGGCGCGCCGAATCACCGGCATGGGAGCAAGGACAGTCGTGATCAAAGGCGGCCATCGCAAAGGAGCTGCGCTGGATCTCTTTTTCGATGGCAAAAGTTTCCAGGTGCTCCGGGCGGCGCGCATCCGCAGCAGAAATACCCATGGCACCGGCTGCACATTTTCCGCCGCGATTGCCGCTTACCTCGCCCGCGGCGAAGCACTCGAAACAGCAGTGTCACTGGCCAAAGAATATATCACGGGAGCCATTCGCGCTGGCTTCGTGATTGGCGCGGGCCAGAGCCCAGTACACCATTTTTATCGGCTCTGGAGCAAAAAAAAATAGAGTTCAACGCGGCCCGCCGCATCATCCGTCGCGTCAGCTCGAACGTTGAACTGAAAACGAGCGGCTATTTTAGCCCGTCTTCCATTTCGGCGACAATTCCACGCGCGGCCATGACCGGATTTTGTGCTTCGAGAATCGGTCGGCCCACGACAATATAATCGACATCGGCGCGCACCGCATCCGCGGGCGTCATTACACGCTGTTGATCATTATGTTGGCTATCGGCGGGTCTGATGCCAGGCGTGACGATCACAAAGCGGTGGCCGCAGGCCTGGCGAATGTCGGCCACTTCATGGGGAGAAGCGACGACTCCATCCATTCCCGCTTCCTTGGTCAAAAGCGCTAATCGAACGACCTGGTCGGCGATCTTGTGTTCGACTCCAAGCCGCTGCAAATCGTCTTGTCCGAGGCTCGTCAGGACCGTGACGCCGAGCATAATCGGCCGGCGAAGCTTTTGCTGTCGGCTCACCCGCTCCACTTCCTTGACCGTGAGTCGCATCATTTCGAGGCTGCCCGAAGCGTGCACATTGAACATCTTCACGCCGAGGCGGGTCGCTTCAATCGCAGCTTTAGCGACGGTATTGGGAATGTCGTGAAATTTTAAATCGAGGAAGATCTCGCCGCCGAGGTCTTGAATCAGACGCACCGCCTGCGGACCGGCATGCGTGAATAGTTGTTTGCCGATCTTGAACATGCCGACTTCCTGGGCGAGCGATCGCACCAAGTCCGTCGCCAGTTCGAGGTCATCGAGGTCGAGAGCGACAATCAAACGCTCGCGCATGGATCCACGTCGACGAACCAGCTCGAGCTTGGATGCCATCCTAGACCTGCATAGCTTGGGAAATGATCGAGTTGATTTTGTTTATCGCTTCGCTGAGAGCGACCTCCTCGGTTTGACCTTCGCGCCGCCGCCGCAGCTCGATCCGGCCCTTGTCCAAGGTTTTGGGCCCAATCGTCAGGCGCAATGGAATTCCCACCAGGTCGGCGTCTTTGAATTTCACGCCGGGTCGCTCATCCCGGTCGTCGAGCAGAACGTCGACGCCGATTTCCTGCAAGCTCGCATACAGCGTGTCGGCAGCTTCGCGGATACTGCTGTCTTTGTAATTGATTGGCAAGAGTAGAACTTGAAACGGCGCAATTGAATATGGCCAAATTATGCCATTGGCATCATGGTTCTGCTCGATGGCAGCGGCCACCAGCCGGCTGACGCCGATGCCGTAGCAACCCATCTCGATGGGCCGTTCGCGACCTTCGGTATCGAGATAAGTCGCGCCCATCGCAACGCTGTATTGGGTGCCGAGATAAAAAACTTGACCGACTTCGATGCCGCGATGCGCTTCGAGAATTCCCGCTTCGCAACGCGGGCAGGGATCGCCGGCTACGGCGAGTCTCAGATCCGCGAAAGCCGATGGCGTAAAATCTCGTTCCTGATCGACGTGAATGAAATGGGCATTGGCCTCATTGGCGCCGACGACTGCCGCGCGCATGCCATGGACCGATGAGTCCGCTATCGTATGTAGCTTCAGACCGATCGGGCCGAGAAATCCCGGGACCAGTCCCGTCGCCGACGCCACCGCGGCTTCATCGGCAAGACTGATTTCCCGCGCCGCCAATAATGTTTTTAGCTTGAGCTCATTGAGCTCATAATCGCCGCGCACCAGGACAGCGACGAGTTCTCCGCCGTCGGTTTGATAGACTAGGGTTTTGATAAACCGTTCAGGCGGAATTTTGAGGAATTGCGACACCTCCAGAACAGACTTCTTTCCCGGCGTCGAAACTTTTTCCAACTTGGGCTCGTCCTCGCCAATATCGCGTCCCGACGGCCGCGTCGTTCTGACTTCGGCCTTCTCGACATTGGCGGCATACTCGCAGGTGTTGCAACTGACGATTGCATCTTCGCCCGACTCCGCGAGCACTTGAAACTCATGCGAGAGGCTGCCGCCGATTGCGCCGGTATCCGCTTCGACGGGCCGGTAGCGCAAACCACAACGGCTGAAAATGCGCTTATAGGTCTGAAACATGTTTTCGTATTCGCGGCGGCAGTCTGCGACGTCCGGATGAAAACTGTAAGCGTCTTTCATGATGAACTCACGGCCACGCATCAAGCCGAAACGCGGCCGCGGTTCGTCGCGAAACTTGGTTTGGATCTGATAGAGATTGAACGGCAATTCCCTGTAGGACCGCACCGAGCGACGCACCAGATCGGTGACAATTTCTTCGTGCGTCGGACCGAGGCAGAAATCGCGATCGTTGCGATCTTTGAAACGAATGAGCTCTTTGCCGTACTTCTCCCAGCGCCCGCTCTCCTGCCAAAGCTCGGCAGGTGACGAGATCGGCATCAAGAGTTCCTGCGCGCCCGCTCGGTTCATTTCCTCGCGGACGATCTGTTCGATTTTACGGATGACTCGGAGCGCCAGCGGCAAATAATCATAGACGCCTCGGCTGATTTGGCGGATAAAGCCCGCGCGCACAAGGAGCTTATGGCTGATCACCTCAGCGTCCGCCGGATCTTCCTTAAGCGTGGGTATGAGCGTCTTGCTCCAGCGCATAAGTGAATTAACGTCTCAGCACGAAATGAGTCATGAGATTTTGCTCGCTTACAGAGAATGAAAAATGGGGAAAGATTCCCCGCGTCCCGCCCGAGATGACAATGCCTGTCATCTCGAACGTAAGTGAGAGATCTTTCTCCAGTCCTACTTTCAAAGGTGCGCGCAATGGACAGGAAGGTTGCTTATCGACACGTCTGAGCTTCTTGACCTTCGTCTTGTTCGCGGTTGAAAGTTTCCTCACAAAGATCGATTTGCAGGCACAAATCAGTGGACAGTTTGAGGAGAGAAAATTAGGCCTCCGCTGCGCCGGTCGCGGTCTGTTCCGCTTTTTTCTCGGCGGCAAATTTTTCGACCTCTTGCATCAGAGCGTCGACGATTTGCGCTTCGGGAACCTTGCGAATGACTTCGCCCTTCTTAAAAATTAAACCGATGCCTTTCCCCCCAGCCACACCGAGGTCGGCCGCCCGCGCCTCGCCTGGCCCATTCACTTCACAGCCCATTACCGCGACATGAATATCCAGATTACTGTAGGGAAGCATTTTTTCTTCCACCGCTTTGGCGAGCGCCACGAGGTTGACATCCGCCCGGCCGCACGATGGGCAGGCAACGAACGTCAGCCCTTCATCTTTAAGCTTGAGGGCCTTCAGAATTTCCCGCCCGACTCGCACTTCTTCTACAGGATCAGCGGCCAGCGACACGCGGATCGTGTCGCCAATACCTTCAGCCAGCAGCGTTCCCAAACCGATCGCGGATTTAATCGTGCCGATACCCGGAGTTCCGGCCTCCGTCACACCAAGATGAAACGGATAATCGACCTGATCGGCAAGCAACCGATAGGCTTCTATCATCATCAGCGGATCGGAAGCCTTAAGCGATATCTTGATTTCTTGGTAGCCGAGATCTTCGAGAATTCGAATGTGGCGAAGCCCACTTTCGACCATCCCTTCGGCTGTGGGGCCGTTGTAGCGCTGCAGCAGGTCCTTTTCCAGCGATCCGGCATTGACGCCGATGCGAATGGGTATCCTGCGCTCGGACGCGGCTTTGACAACCTCTTCGACATACTTACGGGCGCCGATATTCCCTGGATTGAGCCGCAGACCTTCAACGCCTTGCTCAATCGCGATCAGCGCGAGTTTGTAATTAAAATGAATGTCGGCGACCAGTGGAATGCGAATTCTTCTCTTGATCTCACCGAGCTGCTCTGCCGCTTCGCGCACCGGCACTGCGCAGCGGACAATCTCACAACCCGCCGCCTCGAGATCCCAAATTTGTTGCACTGTCGCGCGCACATCGCGAGTGTCGGTCTTGGTCATCGACTGGACGCTGATGGGAGCATCACCGCCGATTTTCACCTTGCCGAGCTGAATTTGTCTGGTTCTTCGCCGATGAATCACGGTTCTACTATAGAGAACGGATGTCGGGGGGTCAACAAACGGACGGCTGGGCCGGCTTGAGAGTCTTCGCGGCCGTTATTGAGAGGAGTCTTCCTCTTCTGCCGAGATCCGCTCTCCTTCGGTTTTGGTTTGCGCTCGTTCGGGCTGCTTTTGCTGCGACGGCGAAGCCGCCATATCCCTTTTCTTGCGGTCTCCCTCGGGGATGATCAGCAGCCGCCGGTAGGAACCCTGGCCGAGGCTTTTGGTCGACACCCACGGATCGTCTTGCAGTGCGGCGTGGATAATGCGACGGTCGGCCGCACTCAGCGCCTCGACGGTTACCGTTTTACGCTGGCGTTTAGCTTTTTCACCCAAGCGCAGAGCCATGTCCTCGAGCATTTTGCGCCGTCGCTCGCGGTATTTCTCGATGTCGACAACGATATGCGGTCCCTCGCTGGCGTAATGTTCACCGGCAATGCGGGTCGACAGGTATTGTAACGCTTCCAGCGTCTGACCTTTGCGACCGATCAGAAGTCCGCTGTTATCCGCATGGACCTGCAGTGTGGTCTCGTCGCCTGCGGTCTTTATTTCGATCGTCGCTTGCACACCCATGAGACGTAAGATTTCCCGCAATGCCGTTTCCGCCTTTTGCACCAGAGCAGCCGCTTCGGCGCTAAAAACCGCCGGCTCGCTCGTCACCACTTCGGGCTCTGACGTCTGGCCGACCGGCGGCGGTGTTCTCAGCTGAGCCCGGACCCGCGCCTTCTGCGCACCAAAGCCCAGGATTCCCTTACGCCCTTCGGCGATGATATCAACGGTGATTTTATCGCGGCCGACGCCGAGCAATTTGAGCGCGTTTTCGATGGCGTCGTCTATGTTCTCGCCTTCGGTCTCCACGAAATCCATAAATTCTGCCTCTCAACGAACCGATTTCACTTGACACTGCGGTTGATCCAATACTGCTGACCGATCGTGAGCAGATTGTTGACCAGCCAGTAAACCGTCAATCCCGCCGGAAACGACACGAACATGAAAGTGAACATCAAAGGCATCAACATCATCATTTTCCTTTGATTGGGATCTCCCGCCGTAGGTGTCATCCACTGCTGCAAGAACATGCTCGCGCCCATCAGAATGGTCAACACCGGAATCCCGCCGGGCAAGAATGAAGGCCACCAACTCGGGACTGAGAAAGCCAGCGACTGCCAGTCGGGCCGCGAAAGATCTTTGATCCACATAAAGGGTGCGTGCCGAAGTTCAATAGGCGTCCCCAAACAGTTGTAGAGACCATAAAATACTGGGAGCTGCAGCACCATTGGCAAGCATCCGCCAAGCGGATTCACCCCGTTCCGGCGATAGAGCTCCATTATCTCCTTATTCAGTTTTTCCTTGTCTTCGTTGTAGCGCTCCTTCAATCGCTCCATCTGCGGCTGAAGCTTTTGCATCTGCTTCATCGAAACGTAACTTTTGTGCGTCAAAGGCGCCATCAGGACTTTGATCAGCACCGTCAAAATGATGATGTCGAAACCGTAGCTCGCGGTAAACCGGTGAAAAAAATGCAGGATGTACAGCAAAGGAATCGAGATAAACCAGAAAATGCCGAAATCGATCGAGCGCTCGATGCCTTTGCCTACCGCTTTTAAGGTGTCGATTTCCTTTGGGCCGATAAACAGCGTGTAGTGCTGGGTCGCGGCTTGACCACCGATTGAGCCGATCAGAGCCGCACCCATCTGGCGCACCGAGACCTTATGCTGCGCGCCGTTTTCAGGCAGCAAGGCAAACAGGAAATAGGTGTGGCCAAATCCCGCCCAGGAAACATCGCCGGTGAATTCATGTCCCTTGGCCGCTTCCGCCGGTGGTTCTCGCCGGATCTTGTTGTCTACCAGCGCGATAAATCCCTCGAAAGGTGCATCATGATTGGGCGCCGGGTGGTCGCTTTGATCGGCCAATAGAATTTCCGGGCTGGGCGCGGCTCCGTCCGAGCCTTTGACCGAAACTTCCATCTCAATCGGGTATGTGGCGCCGAAAAAGGTAAAAGACTTTGTGACTGCTGCGCCGTTCTTGGTTTGTCCTCGGAAAACCAAGCTTCCCTTGTTATCTCCTGATAACTTCAGATCGTCACTCTGCACTGAATAGATGACCTCGCTGTCGTCCACCGGCGCTGTCGCCTGCCAGCGAACCCCGAGCGGCAGCGGCACACCGGCAACATTGCGGATTATTTCAAAAGGCGGACTGTTCTCATCGACAGAGCTCCGATACTTCTTGAATTTGAAACTCTTCAGTCGAGCACCTGCGGTGGTGAAGACTGCGATGTAATTGTCGGTCTCCACAGAAATTTCTTTGCCTGGAGCGGCAGCCACAGGAGCTTCCGGTGTGGCAGGAGCGACACTCGGAGCGATGGGCGTGGTGTCTTGTCGCGGTTCGGCAGTTTCCGGTTTGTTTTTTTCGATTTCCGGCGCGGAAACCGTCGTCGGCGGCCCGTAAAAATAGGTTACCACCTGTTGGTAAACTACCAGCACGAGTATCGAGAGACCAATGCCGATGAGCGCGCGCTTGTCCATGGAAATGAAAATTACTTTACTGGGTCATAGCCGCCCGGATGCCATGGGTGGCAGCGAGCGATGCGGTTGATTCCGTAAGCGACTCCCTGGATGATTCCGTATCGTTGAACGGCTTGTTGCGTATATACCGAGCAACTGGGGTAAAATCGGCAGGCCCGCGGCAACAATGGCGAGATAATGTTTCGGTATGCGAAAATCAGCCAGCAAAAAACCGTGCGGCTCATCTGATAAAATTCAGCAATTGCCGCTTCCGCTGAGCGGCGAAAATTTTCTCGAGTTCAACGCGCACGCCATGGCCCTCAAGCTCGGCAGCGCCCCTTCGAGCAATGATGAGAATATCGCTTTCCATCGGCAGTTCGGTACGATGACGCCGAAAATACTCCCGGATCGAGCGCTTGATCCGATTTCGCGTCACCGCATTTCCGACTTTGCCGCTAACGGTGACTCCTAAGCGATTCTCCTGCTGTCCTTTCGCCCAGACGACGACAACAAAATTTGCCGATTGCAGCTTGACGCCACGGCGGGAGAGATTGACGAACTCAGCTCGTTTTCGCAGGCGTGCCGTTTTTGGGAACCGCTGCGACCTTGTCAGCGACCCCACTCGGACTTACGTCCGCGCCCGTTTTGGCGGCACAGTAACGGTCAACCGTTTGCGTCCTTTGGCTCGGCGCCGTTTGAGGACATTGCGACCGCCGGGTGTTTCCATGCGCGCGAGAAAACCGTGCGTCCGTTTTCTCTTGATGTTACTCGGCTGGTATGTTCGTTTCATAGAGTGAATGCTCCCTTAGGCGCTTAAACGGCCAAATGTTTATATGAACCATACCCACTGAGCGTTGTCAATTTTATCCTGCCTCGGCTTTGAGCGAGCGCAACATGAGATCCCGTACGGCGCTCGCTGGCTCTTTTCCGCCATAGAGCACCTGCGCCATTTGCTCTACGATCGGCATATCCACCTGCAGCCGCTCTGCCAGAAGGCATACGGTGCGGGTATTGCGCACGCCCTCGGCAATCGTCCGCGTTGCAGTGGTTATCTCGTTTAACTGCTTGCCGCGCGCGATCTGCAGGCCGACGGATCGATTGCGGCTCAGATCGCCGGCACAAGTAAGAATCAAATCGCCAAGGCCGGGTAATCCCGCGAGGGTTAATGGGTCGGCTCCCATTCTCACTGCCAATCGAGTCATCTCGGCAAGACCACGGGTGATCAGTGCCGCACGCGCGTTCTGCCCCAAGCTCAACCCGTCACTAATTCCCGCGGCAATGGCGATCACGTTTTTTATTACGCCGCCCATTTGGACGCCGATAACATCGGCCGAGGTGTAGACGCGGAAAGATTGCGTGCTGAGCAGTTCTTGAATTGACTTGGCAACCACTAAATCGAAAGCCGCTACGGTGACGGCGGCGGGGAGTTCTCGGGCTACTTCGACCGCAAACGTAGGTCCAGACAGGAATGCGAGATAGGCTTGCGCTCCCGAACCGAATAGATCCAGCAGCAACGCGCCCATGGTTTTGGCCGTCTCCTCTTCGAGTCCTTTAGTACCGCAGAGAATCATCGTGCGGCGATCAATTGTTGTGGCCGCATCGGTAAGAACCTCGCGCACCACGTGCGATGGCAACGCGATCACAATCAGGCGCTTGCCCAAAACCGTTTCGCGAATGGATTGTGTGGCTTTGATCGTCGCGGGAAGCGCGATCGCCGGAAGATAAGCGCGATTTTCTCGGTTTTCGGCTATGTCTCGAAAGCTCTCGGCGCCATGGCACCAAAGGGTAATTTCTTGACCTTTGTCGGCAAGAAGCTTGGCCAATGCGGTCCCCCATGCACCGGCGCCCACCACTCCAATTTCACTGGGCATAATCGATTTGGCCTGCCGCTATTGGCGAAGCAGCTTGCCGCTCCCGAGGATTGTGCGTCTACAGGAAGAATCATTCACCGGCCTCTTCCTCTGCGTCCTCTTCTTCCTTTTCGGCCAGCCGCGCGAGCGAAACCACTCGTTCTCCTTCGTCAAGATCGATCAAGCGCACGCCTTGCGTATTCCGGCCGATCACGCGAATGTCATTGATGCGCAATCGAATGATCTTACCGGTGTTGGTAATCAGCATAAGCTGATCGTCTGCACCGACGAGTTGCACGCCGATGACGCGGCCGGTCTTCTCCGTCGTTTTCATCGTGATGATGCCTTTGCCGCCGCGCGATTGTAGACGGTACTCGTCCATTTCCGTCCGTTTACCGAAACCGCCTTCCGCCACGGTCAGAATATCGGCGCCAAGGCTCAAAATCTCCATGCTGACGACCTTATCGTTCGGGTCGAGCTTCATGCCGACAACGCCGAAGGTGCCGCGCCCGGTGGGACGGACTTGTTCCTCCTTGAACCGAATCGACTGGCCATCAGAGGTCGACAGAATGAGTTCCTGCTGGCCATCGGTGAGGCGAACGCCGATAACCTCGTCTCCCTGTTCGAGTCCGATGGCTCGAATACCGGACGGCCGCGGATGACCGTAGGCCATGAGTTCGGTTTTTTTAATGAGACCGTTTTTTGTGGCAAAAACAATATAACGCCCCTGCTGAAATTCCCGGACCGGAAGAAACGCCGAAACCCTCTCGCCCGACTCCAAATTAAGCAGATTGACAATTGGCCGGCCTCGGGCAGCCCGGCTCGCCTGCGGCAACTCATGCACCTTGATCCAGTAAACCTTGCCGATCGTAGTAAAAAACAGGATGTAGGCATGCATCGAGGCGATGAACATGTATTCGACGAAATCTTCTTCACGGGTGGTCGTGCCGATCTTCCCTTTGCCGCCCCGCCGCTGCGCCCGATAGAGGGTCACAGGATTGCGTTTGATATAACCCTCGTGTGAAATCGTGACCGCCATGTCTTCGTCGACGATTAGATCTTCGATGGAGATTTCTTCGCTCCGGTCGACAATCTTTGTGCGCCGCTCGTCGCCATAATTCTTCTTGATTTCTTTCAGTTCCTCGACAATGATTTTGTAAATTTCCCTTTCGTCCGCAAGAATCGCCCGTAGCTTCGCGATGAGCTCAACGGTCTCGCGGTGCTCCTCCATGATTTTGTCACGCTCCAACCCGGTCAGCCGCTGCAGGCGAAGGTCGAGAATCGCCTGCGCTTGAATCTCGCTCAAACCGAAGTTGGTCATTAAGCCGTCTTTTGCAACCTTCGGGTCGGCGGCATTGCGAATCAACCCAATCACCGCATCGAGGTTGTCGAGTGCGATCCGATAACCTTCCAAAATGTGCAGCCGTTCTTCGGCCTTGCGTAGATCATACGCAGTGCGCCGAGTCACGACGTCTTTACGATGGTCAATAAACGCTTTGAGAGCTTCTTTGAGATTGAGCAGCCTGGGCTTTCCGTCGACGATGGCGAGCATGTTGACGCCGAATGATTCCTGCAAAGCCGTATGCTTGTAGAGCTGATTGATGACGATTTCCGCTACCGCGTCGCGCTTGAGCTCGATGACGATGCGCATTCCATCGCGGTCTGATTCGTCGCGCAGATCGCCGACGCCGTCGATCTTTTTGTCGTTGACAAGCTCGGCGATTTGCTCGATAAGCCGCTTTTTGTTCACCATGTAGGGAATTTCGCTGATGATAATCTGTTCTTTCCCGGTACGTTTTACGGTCTCGGTAAAAGCCTTGCCGCGCATCTGGATGATGCCCTTGCCTTCGTTATACGCTTGGACGATCGGCTCGAGGCCATGAATGAAGCCGGCGGTGGGAAAATCCGGACCCGGGATATGCTTCATCAGCTCCTTGATCGTCATGTCTGGGTTTTCGATCAGCGCCACAAGGCCGCCGATCACTTCGCTCAAATTGTGCGGCGGAATATTGGTTGCCATCCCCACCGCGATCCCCGCCGAGCCGTTGATCAAAAGATTGGGAATACGCGACGGCAAAACCGCCGGCTCGCGCAATGAATCGTCGTAGTTCGCGATGAAATCCACGGTCTCTTTTTCGATATCGGCGAGCATTTCCTCCGCCAGCGGCGTCATGCGAATTTCCGTGTAACGCATCGCCGCCGGATTGTCGCCATCGATGGAGCCGAAATTTCCCTGGCCGTCGACCAATGGATAGCGCAGGTTAAAATCCTGCGCCATGCGGACGATCGTGTCGTAGATCGCCGAGTCGCCATGGGGGTGATATTTACCCATGATGTCGCCGACCAGACGGGCGGACTTCTTGTACGGCTTGTCGGAGGTATTGCTGGCGTCGTACATAGCGTACAAGACGCGACGGTGTACGGGCTTGAGTCCATCGCGTACATCAGGAAGCGCGCGGCTGATGATGACGCTCATGGCGTAGGCCATGAACGATTCACGCATCTCCTCCTCGATATAGACGGGTACTTTTTGCGGTCTGCTTGTTACTTCCATGAATTGCTCGCCTTTTAGGGCCGGTTAGAAGTTTCTAACGGCTTGAACTGCTGGAACGATTTGAACGGCTATTTAGATGTCGAGATTTTTGACTGTGAGCGCATTATCTTCGATGAACCGGCGGCGCGGCTCGACTTCATCGCCCATCAAAGTCGAGAAAATCTCATCGGCCTCGACGGCATCTTCGATGCGTACTTGCAAGAGCACTCGTGTTTCCGGATTCATCGTCGTTTCCCATAACTGCCCGGGATTCATTTCGCCAAGACCTTTGTAGCGCTGGATCGCAAGGCCCTTCTTGCCGCCTTCCATAAAATAGCTGAGCACTTCGGCGAGCGAGCCCAACTGGGCCTTTTGCTCGCCGTTTTCAATCGCGTAGGGCGGCATGCCGATGCCGCTCAGCTCGGTGAAAAGTTTTTTGACTTCTTTGAACTCCGGACTGGTGAGAAACTCCCGATCGATAACGGTTTGGGATCCGCTACCATTGGCGCGCACCGTAACGATGAGCTTAAAACAATTATGTTCGACATCCTGTTCGAGAAGGCAGGAAAGTGGCGCTTGCTCCGGAGTCACCAGGCTTACGTAGGCTGCGAGGCGAGCTTCGAATTGCTTAAGCGCCTGTTCGTGTTTTAATGTCTCCTCGTTAAAATACGCTTCCAGAAGCACAGCATCGATCACCGTGCGGTTTTTCTTTTTACGCGCAAGCAAGCTCATGAGTTTGTCCCAGCGAATAATTTTCTTCACGTAAGCTTGCAGCGGCTGGCCCACAAGTCCGTTGCCGTCCTGGGTTGCGCGTAAGCGAATGTCTTCGGTGCCGAGCTCGATGAGATAATCTTCGAGCATCTGTTCGTCTTTCAAATATTTTTCCTGTTTACCGCGTTTGACTTTGTAGAGCGGTGGCTGGGCGATATAAAGGTACCCCTTCTCCACCAGGTCGGGCATTTGCCGATAAAAGAACGTCAGCAGTAACGTGCGAATATGCGAGCCGTCGACATCGGCATCCGTCATAATAATGATTGAGTGATAACGCAGCTTTGCGGCGTCGTAATCCTCTTTTACTCCGGTGCCGAGAGCGGTAATCATGAGGCGAATTTCTTGCGACGAAAGCATTTTGTCGAAGCGCGCTTTTTCCACGTTGAGGATTTTACCCTTGAGCGGAAGGATCGCTTGATTGCGCCGGTCTCGGCCTTGCTTGGCGGACCCGCCCGCGGAATCGCCCTCCACGAGATAGAGTTCGCTCAACGCGGGGTCCCGCTCCTGACAATCGGCGAGCTTGCCGGGGAGCGAGCCCGAGTCCAAAGCGCCCTTACGCCGTGCTAAGTCTTTCGCCTTGCGCGTAGCTTCGCGAACGCGCGCCGCCTCCACTCCCTTGGCGACGATCTTTTTGGCGTCGCTCGGGTTTTCCGTGAGATAACTGGCAAATTTTTCGTTGACGAGCGCTTCAACGATGCCTTTGACCTCGCTATTGCCGAGTTTCGTTTTTGTTTGTCCCTCGAATTGCGGCTCGGGTACTTTAACGCTGATAACCGCAGTAAGCCCTTCGCGAACATCTTCACCCTGTAGATTTTCCTCGTCCTTTTTTAACAGTCCGCTGCTCATGGCGTAGTTGTTGATCGTGCGTGTTAAAGCAGACCGAAAACCGATCAGGTGAGTGCCGCCTTCGATTGTGTTGATGTTATTGGCAAAAGAAAAGACGCTCTCAATATACCCGTCGTTCCATTGCATCGCGATCTCGACTTCGACACCATCTTTTTCACCCGCGAAATGAACGACCTTGGGGTGGACTGGTGTCTTGGCACGATTGAGATGCTCGACGAAAGACGACAAGCCGCCTTTGTAGAAAAACTCGTGCTTTTTTTGGCTCCGTTCGTCTTCGATGGTGATCTTGACGCCGCGATTGAGAAACGCCAGCTCGCGCAGCCGCTGGGAAAGAATATCAAAACTAAAATCCGTCGTTTCAAAGATTTGGCTGTCGGGCTTGAAAGTTACCCGCGTCCCGCGTTCTTTGGACTTGCCGACTTCCTTGAGGCTTTCCTCCGGCTCGCCCCTTCGATAACTTTGTTGGTAAACTTTCCCGTCACGCTTGATTTCAATTTCCAGCGTTTCGGACAAGGCGTTAACGACCGATACGCCAACACCATGTAACCCGCCGGACACTTTATAGGATGCTTTATCGAACTTACCGCCGGCGTGCAGCTTGGTTAAAACAACCTCGGCAGCGGAGACTTTTTCCGTCGAATGAATGTCGACCGGAATGCCACGACCGTTATCGACGACCGTGACACTATTATCAATATGAATGGTGACTTCGATGGTGTCGCAATGGCCTGCGAGCGCTTCATCGATGGAATTATCTACGACTTCGTAGACCAAGTGATGCAAACCCCTCTCGGCCGTGTCGCCGATATACATGCCTGGACGTTTTCTAACAGCCTCCAGTCCTTCCAAAACTTTTATGTTGTCGGCGTTGTACGCGGAATTTTGAGGAGTTTTTTCGTCGGCCATTTTCACCCGGAAAAATTGTAAATTTTGCTGAAATGTTGTGGGGTTATGTCAATTTATCAACAACGACCATTCTACCCAAAAGCCGCCCAAAAGTAAAGCCGAATCGATGCCGTAACCTTTTGATTTTTGGGCGATTTTTTTCCTCTTAGAGGTGATCTCTGAAGACCGCCTCGAAGCGTTTGACACCTGGCGGTCAGTAGGGGAAAAGTCCTTCGTGCAAAGATTCGTCTCGGCAGTTAAATACCTGACGATCTGGGGCAGGTTTACCGCCGCTCGGCCATCTTTCGGAGCGATCGGCGCTGCTTCGGTTTACTTCCCCGTCGTTGGTTTTGCGTTGGGGCTTGTTCTAGCGTTTTCCAATTATGCTCTAGCGCCCTATCTTCCCACAGAGATTCTTAGCATTGCGCTCATCATGGTCGTCATCCTTTTGACCGGCGGATCGCATCTCGAAGATCTTTATCTGACGTTTGCGACAACAGATCCTCAAATCGCCTCGGCCGATTATCGAAATAACGGTGCGCTTGGGACGATCGCTGTCGTTATGGTGCTCCTTTTCAAGGCCGCTGCTCTCGACAGCATCGACCAGAAGGTCACCGTTAGCTTAGTGGTAGCGCCGGTTCTAGCACGCTGGACGTTATTGGTTTTTATTTTTGGCTACCAGGATCGCTGTGCGCAAATCGCCAAACCCATTGCTCAACAGCTGAAGCTTTGGCATTTGCTCCTCGCCAGCGCTGGAACTTTGGGTCTTGCGAGTTACTGGCTCGGCCGGAGGGGACTCTGGATTGCGCTGGCGCTCTCAGTGTTGTCTCTACTGATAAGAAATCTTTTCTATCGCCTCCGAGGAATGATCACTTCCCAACAGTTCGGCGCCATAATCGAGCTTGCAGAAACTCTTTCACTGAGCCTACTGGCGTCGATCTAAAATCACGGAACCGCTGTTGGATGGAATTCATAAAACCACTATCTCCGGTGATTTCAGTGTTTTTGCTGATCGCCGCGGGATTTGTTTTTGCCCACTGGAAAAAAATCAATCTCGCATCAGTAACCGAGATCATCGTTTATCTGGGGACGCCCTCTCTCGTGTTTAGCGCGCTCGCAGGAAAAGCGCTCGTTGCCGAAGACATCGTATTATTGTTCGTCGGCGCGCGCTCATTTTCGGCGCCGTCGGTATCTTGATTGGTGTTTATTTCCTCGTATTTGGCTTCCATTCACGCGGCTTCGCCCTACCAATCCTGTTCATGAACGCGGGAAATATGGGGATTCCGTTGGCGTTGTTTGCGTTCGGTCCCGCCGGCATGCAGCGTGCGACATTACTGTACGTCCTTACCGCGTTCCTGCAATACTCGCTTGGCATTTATATCCTGAATGGGCGCGCCAATTGGTTGGAGATTTTTCGCCTCCCATTAATTTATGCATCGATTGCGGGCGTTTGCTTTAATCTGATGCAGATTCATATTCCTGAAGCGCTGGCGCAGCCCATTACCATACTTGGGCAGGCGACCATCCCATGGATGCTGATTAGCCTCGGTTACCGGCTCCACGAAGTCCGTTCACTGCAATGGGGTCATGCATTGGGCGGCGCGCTGCTGCGCATTATCGGCGGTTTTGGCGCAGCCAGTGCCGCGACCCTGGTGATTGGCGCGCACGGCATTAATCGCCAGGTTTTGCTTCTTTATGGCGCCTTGCCTGCCGCCGTGGTGAACTTTATCCTCACCGAGAAATACCGCCAGGATCCAGCATTAGCTGCCTCGGTAGTCATCATCAGTACTTTCTTATCCGTCTTTACCATACCTGTGGTTTTGTGGCTGGTCCTATAAAGAGCTGATGTCTACAAACTACTCTCTCCTGACAAAGAACTCTCTTGACACTAGTCATCTCGCGTTATAGGTTCCGCCTACATTTGATTCACAGCTCTGGGTTCCAAGGGAAGTCCGGTGCGATTCCGGCGCGGTCCCGCCACTGTGAAGGCCACGAAAGCCGCAGACAGCCACTGTCCTGAAGTATAGACGGATGGGAAGGCGCGGCGAGTAGAAATAAGCCTGAGCCAGGAAACCTTACCAGAGTGTTTGACCGGCCTCTCCGGAGAAGAGAGAAAGGTGCGCATTCTTTTCCCGGCATTTTTTGAGGCCGTCGGTGTAACTTATGAGACTGGCCTCATTTTTTTTTCTATCCGTTTCCCTACACGCGCTCGCGTTGACCTCCCCTGTTTCCTTTGCCAAACCGAATCAGCTCGATCTCATTCAAGTCAGCATTTTACCGGCTGAGTACCAGTCGACTGCTGCCGGAGACGGAGCGCAGTCGAGCGGAAGTTCGCATGGTTTAGCCGCGGCAAAATCATCCGTGCGCAAATCTGGGCTTACCGAGAAAAGCGTTTCTCGGATCCGCAATATTGAGCCCGCAGCACAACAAACAGCGATGCCTCTTGCACCTGATAGGCCTAAGATCGAGAGCTCGACGCCGATCTTTGCCTCATCTCAACCCAGCGAAAATCAGAGTCAGGCCTCTATAGAAAATTTTTATGGTGCTGGTGCGATGGGACGCGCTGCCGAGGGAGCTGCCGCAGGAGGAAATGGAAGTGGCGGCGGAGGGAACGGATCGCCAGTACCAGGCACCGGCACTGGTGATGGAAATAATGGCAGCGATTATGGCGCAAACTTGACTCAAGCGCGCTATCGAGAAACCCCCAAGCCGAATTATCCGGAAAACGCGCGGCGAAAAGGCCGCGAGGGCACGGTTCTGCTGCGCGTTTTAGTTAATGAGGAAGGGCAAGCAAAAACTATAGAAATCAACAAGAGTTCGGGCGATGACTCGTTGGATCGTGCCGCTCGTGAAGCGATCCAACGATGGCGATTCATCCCGGCCCGCTATGGTCAAAAAGCTGTGGAAAGCTGGATTCGTATTCCCGTGGATTTTCGTCTGGCCGATAGCAATGCTCGATAAAATAGGAGGAGGTCAACACTGATTTATTAACCGCAGGCGGATGTAAGGGAAAGAGGTGACCCGCCATCTCTCCGTCCCACCACCATTTTGATTTTAGATTGCCGGATTTTGGATTACTGAGAAAATCCAAAATCTAAAATTGATGGGGTGCGGAGCGGAGCGGGAAATCCTCTGCTGCCCCGCAACTGTAGGAGCTACGAAAGCCGCAGGAAAGCCACTGCTCAACGGATTTGCGAATCTAGATTTTTTAATTCGGCTTTTAGCCCAAAACCTGTCCTGAGCAAAGTCGAAGGATCGAAAATCTAAAATCCGAAATCGTCGGGTGGGAAGGCGCGGCGACTAGGCTTGAAGCTCGAGCCAGGAGACCTATCCGACTGCCTCAACATGCCCCTTTCGTGGGTGAAGGAGGTTTTCGATGAAGGTCCGTTTGCTTTTTCTGTGTTCATTTTTGTTCCTGCCGATGGATCTGCGCGGCGCAGAAGTGCCTGAGCCGACGCTTCCACCGGTGTTTGTCACCTCAACGCGCACGGAAACGCCACTGCAACAAGTCACCACTTCGGCATCGGTGGTGACTACCAAGGACATCCAGGACCAACAGGCGGAACTGGTTCTCGAAACCCTACGGCGTGTGCCGGGAGTGGATGTCGTTCAATCGGG
>Ga0207706_10001871_pt1 | contig 20626 bp, 19 predicted proteins | sample KBSC53metaG_FD_184318 | JGI IMG/M metagenome (GOLD analysis project Ga0207706, IMG submission 184318) | Corn rhizosphere microbial communities from Kellogg Biological Station, Michigan, USA - KBS C5-3 metaG (SPAdes) (version 2) | ecosystem: Host-associated > Plants > Roots > Rhizosphere > Soil ... | reverse complement strand
CTTCCCGACGGTGATGCTGACCATCACCAGCATGGTGTGGGCGGTGATCTTCGGCATGGGCATCGGCATCGTGTCGGCGGTGTACCGCAACAAATGGCCGGACCGGCTGGGCATGACGCTCGCCGTGTCGGGCATCTCTTTCCCCGCATTTGCACTCGGCATGCTGCTGATGCAGATCTTCTCGGTCCAGCTCGGCTGGCTGCCCACGGTGGGGGCCAGCAGCTGGAAGCACTACATCCTGCCCTCGATCACGCTGGGCGCGGCCGTGGCGGCCGTGATGGCGCGCTTCACGCGGGCCTCCTTCGTCGAGGTGATCCAGGAAGACTTCGTGCGCACCGCGCGCGCCAAGGGCGTGCACGAATCCAGCGTGGTGTTCAAGCACACGCTGCGCAACGCGCTGATCCCGGTGGTCACGATGATGGGCCTGCAGTTCGGCTTCCTGCTGGGCGGCTCGATCCTGGTCGAGGCCGTCTTCAACTGGCCGGGCCTCGGGCGCCTGCTGGTCGATGCCGTGCAGATGCGCGACTACCCCGTGATCCAGACGCTGGTGCTGCTGTTCTCGCTCGAATTCATTTTGATCAACCTGGTGGTGGACGTGCTCTACGGCTACATCAACCCCACCATCCGCTACAAGTGAGGCAGCCGACATGACGCAAGCCACCGGCGTGACCGCCGAATCGATCACTCCGCCCGTGGTGGCGGTTCAAACCGCGGGCAAGGTCCGCACGCCCTGGGGCGAATGCTGGCGCCGCTTCAAGAAGCAACCTGTGGGCATCGTCGCCGCGGTGTTCGTGCTGCTGCTGGTGTTCGTCGCGGTGTTCGCACCCTGGATCGTGCCCTTCGATCCGGAGAACTTCTTCGACTACGACATGCTCAACACCGGCCCCTCGGCCGCGCACTGGTTCGGCGTCGATCCACTCGGGCGCGACATCTTCAGCCGAATCCTGGCCGGCGCGCGCATCTCGCTGATGGCGGGCTTCCTGTCGGTGGTGCTGGGCGGCATCATCGGCACCGCCTTCGGCCTGCTGGCCGGCTACTACGAAGGCTGGTGGGACCGCATCGTGATGCGCATCTCCGACGTGCTGTTCGCCTTCCCCGGCATTCTTCTCGCGCTCGGCGTGGTCGCCATCCTGGGCAGCAGCATGACCAACGTGGTGGTGGCCGTGTCGGTGTTCAGCGTGCCGGCGTTCGCGCGGCTCGTGCGCGGCAACACGCTGGTGCTCAAGCAGCAGACCTACATCGAGGCCGAGCGCAGCATCGGCGCATCCGACTGGACCATCATCGTGCGGCACATCCTGCCGGGCACCATCTCCTCGATCGTGGTGTATTTCTCGATGCGCGTCGGCACGTCGATCATCACGGCGGCCAGCCTCTCCTTCCTGGGCATGGGCGCACAGCCGCCGACGCCCGAATGGGGCGCAATGCTCAGCGAGGCCCGCGCCGACATGGTGACCTCGCCGCACGTGGCGCTGTTCCCCAGCCTGGCCATCTTCTTCACCGTGCTCGCCTTCAACCTGCTCGGCGATGCGCTTCGCGACGCGCTCGATCCGAAGATCGACCGCCAGTAGCTCGCTTTTTCTTCATGCCATCGACGACCTCCCTGCCCTTCATCGGCAATCTGCTCCAGGGCGCGCGCAATGCAATCACCGACGTCGCGGGCGTCACCGTGGGTCACCAGACGCTCAGCGACGGTGCCGTGCAGACCGGCGTGACGGTGATCCGGCCCCACGCGGGAGACCCGTTCCGCGACAAGGTGCCCGCGGCCGCCGTGGTGCTCAACGGCTTCGGCAAGAGCGTGGGGCTGGTGCAACTCGCCGAACTCGGCGTGCTCGAGACGCCAATCGCGCTGACCAACACCTTCTCGGTCGGCACGGTGGCCACGGCGCAGATCCGGCATTGCGTTGCGGCGAACCCCGAGAGCGGCCGGTCGCTGCCGACGGTGAACCCGCTGGTCTTCGAGTGCAACGACGGCTTCCTCAACGACATCCAACGGCTGGCTGTGACCGAGTCGGACTACCTGCGTGCGCTCGGCAACGCCGGCGTCGACTTCGCGCAAGGCTCGGTCGGCGCGGGACGCGGCATGTCGAGCTTCCAGCTCAAGGGCGGCATCGGGAGCGCATCGCGCCGCGTCTCGGCCCCCGACAGCGCGGTGCACACCGTCGGCGCACTGGTGCTGGCGAACTATGGGCGCCAGCCGCAACTGGTGCTGGCGGGGCATGCGGTCGGCGAGCGATTGGCGACGCAAGGCTCGGCCGAATGCAAGGAGCCTGAAAAGGGCTCGATCATCATCGTCGTCGCCACCGACGCGCCGCTCGATGCGCGCCAGTTGCGCCGTCTCGCGCTGCGCGCGGGCGCGGGGCTGGCCCGCACGGGCTCGGTCTTCGGGCACGGCAGCGGCGACATCGTGCTGGCTTTTTCCACCGCCTACACCGTGCCCGACCAGGTCGAGCGGCCGATGCCGGTCCTGGCAATGCTGCACGACGGGCTGCTCGACGGCCTCTTCCAGGCCGCGGCCGACAGCACCGAGCAGGCGATCATCCATGCGCTGTGGCGCGCCGAGGCCGTGACCGGCCGTGACGGCAATCACCGCGCCGCGCTGAGCGAACTCCTGCCCGCGGCCACCTTTTCTTCTCGAGCCTGACCTGATCGCACCGCCCATGAAAGTCCTGATCTCCACCGACATCGAAGGCGTCGCCGGCGTCTATCACTCCGAGCAAGTGCGCGCGGGCAACCCCGAGTACGAGCGTGCGCGCCTGTTGATGGCGCAGGAGGCCAACGCGGCGATTGCCGGTGCCTTCGACGCGGGTGCCACCGAAGTGCTGGTGAACGACTCGCACGGCGGCTTTCGCAACATGCCGCCCGACGTGCTCGACGCGCGCGCCCGCGTGGTGCAGGGCAAGCCGCGCTACCTGAGCATGGTGGCCGGGGTCGAGGAAGGCGTCGACGCGGTCTGCATGGTGGGCTATCACTCGCGCGCGCAGGGGCGCGGCATCCTGGCGCACACGATCAACAGCTTTGCCTTTGCAAGCATCTCGCTCGGCGGGCAGGAGTTGGGCGAAGCCGGGCTCTACGGCGCGCTGGCCGGGGAATATGGCGTGCCTGTAGTGATGGGCAGTGGAGACGACGTGTTCATTGCCGAGAACCGGCCGCTCTTTCCGCACGCGACCTTCGTCGAAACCAAGAAGGCCACGGGGTGCAACAGTGGCGTATCGCTGTCACCCGAGCAATCCCGACGAGCAATTCGCGCGGGCGTGGAAGAAGCGCTGGCCGCCCGCTCCCGGGCGAAGCCGCTCGTCTTCGAGGGCCCGCAGACCGTGACGCTGCGCGCCCAGTCGCCCGCGCTGGCCGACCTGTTCTGCCAGTGGCCGGCTTTCGAGCGCGTGGACGGCGTCACGCTTCGTTTCACCGCCGAGACGGTCGAAGCCGCGGTGCGCATGCTGAATTGCTGCTCGGCCATGTCGTCGATGCTGCGCTAAAGCATTACGCCCTCTTCCAGGGCGAACAGGAAAACAGGCCCGGGGACATCCCGGCCTCGCCGCGGGGCTTATCCTTGCCCATGCAGGGCACCCGCGCCCTTATCCGGAATAAGCATCCAACCGTCCCGCAACCCGCATGGATGCTGGGGAATAAGCTTATCCGCATAAGGCGCGAACCAAAAAATAGTTTGTTTCCATAAGGCCGGCTTTCAGAATCTCGGCTTCTTGCTGGGGCGATGGACGCACTGCACTTCAAGACACACGCACGATGTACCAATACACAGAATTCGACCGACAGTTCGTTCATCAACGAGCCGCCCAATTCCGAGACCAGCTCGAGCGCTGGCAAAAAGGCCGTCTTCACGAGGACGAGTTCCGCCCCCTTCGGCTGCAAAACGGCTGGTATGTCCAGCGCTACGCGCCGATGCTGCGCGTGGCCGTGCCTTACGGCGAGCTCTCCAGCCGCCAGATCCGCGTGCTGGCCCGCATCGCCCGGGAGTACGACGAGCCCGAAGCCGAGGTCTACAAAAAGGCCGTCGAGACGCAGGGCCTGCTCGGCAGCCACAAGCTCCCGACCCACTACGCCCATTTCTCGACGCGCCAGAACGTCCAGTACAACTGGATTCCGCTCGCCAAGTCGGCCGACGTGATGGACCTGCTGGCTTCGGTCGACATGCACGGCATCCAGACCAGCGGCAACTGCATCCGCAACATCACGAGCGACGAGCGCGCCGGCATTGCCGTCGACGAAATCGCCGATCCGCGTCCGTTCGCGGAAATCATGCGGCAGTGGAGCACGCTGCACCCCGAGTTCGCGTTCCTGCCGCGCAAGTTCAAGATCGCCATCACCGGCGCCACCGAAGACCGCGCCGCGACCGGCTGGCACGACGTGGGCCTGCACATCGTGAAGAACGAGGCCGGCGAAATCGGCTTCCGCGTGCAGGTGGGCGGCGGCATGGGCCGCACCCCCATCATCGGCACCGTGCTGCGCGAGTTCCTGCCGTGGCAGCAGATCATGAATTACCTCGAAGCGGTGATTCGTGTGTACAACCGCTATGGCCGCCGCGACAACATCTACAAGGCGCGCATCAAGATCCTGGTGAAGGCCGAGGGCCAGCGCTACATCGACGACGTCGACGCCGAGTACAAGCAGATCCTCGAGCACGACGGCGCGCCGCACACCATCACGCAGGAAGAGTACGACCGCGTGGCCGCATCCTTCGTTCCGCCGACGCTCGCCACCCGCGTGCTGCAAAGCGCCGAGAAGACCGACGCCGAGCTGCGCGCCCAGGCCGCCGACGACGTCATGTTCGCCCGCTGGCTGGCGCGCAACGTGGCGCCACACAAGAACCCCGCGCTGCGCGCCGTGACGCTGTCGTTCAAGCGCCTGAAGCAGGCGCCCGGCGATGCCTCGGCCGACCAGCTCGACACGCTCGCGCAATTGGCCGACCGCTTCTCGGCCGGCGAAGCCCGCGTGACGCACGACCAGAACGTCGTGCTGCCCTGGGTGCATGCCGAAGACCTGCATGCGCTGTGGCTTGCCGCCCGCGCTGCCGGCTTTGCCAGCGCCAACGTGCACCTGCTGACCGACATGATCGCCTGCCCCGGCGGCGACTTCTGCGCGCTGGCCAATGCGCGCTCCATTCCCATCGCCGAAGCGATCACCGAGCGCTATCAGGACCTCGACGAGCTCGACGACCTGGGCGAGATCGACCTGCACATCAGCGGCTGCATCAACTCGTGCGGCCACCACCACAGCGGCCACATCGGCATCCTGGGCGTCGACAAGGACGGCAAGGAGTGGTACCAGGTCACCCTCGGCGGCTCCGACGGCTCCGCGCTCAGCGGCACGCCGCAGGCCGGCAAGGCGGTCGGCCCCTCGTTCTCGGCGGCCGAAGTGCCGGGCGTGATCGAGGCCGTGCTCACCGCGTACCGCGACACCCGCGAGAGCGGCGAGAACTTCATCGACACGCTGCGCCGTGTGGGCCATGACCCGTTCAAGGCCGCGGCCAACGGTGCGCGTTTCAAGGTGGAGGAAGCAGCATGAAGAAGAACCTGAACATCCTGGCCGCCGAAGAACATGTGGACGACGGCGACCCGAAGGTGCTGCAGTTGCCGAACGACGCAGACCCGCTCGCCATCGAGGTGTGCCTGGAAGACATCGAGCGCATCGACCTGAACTTTCCGAAGTTCACCGACGGCCGCGCCTACAGCCAGGCCTTCCTGCTGCGCCGCCGCCTGGGCTTCAAGGGCGACATCCGCGCCACCGGCGACGTGCTGATCGACCAGCTGGTGCAGATGGAACGCACCGGCTTTTCCAGCGCCGTGCTCAAGGAAGGCGTGGACGCCTCCGACGCGCAGCGCCAGTTCGACCGCTTCGCCGCGTTCTACCAGGGCGATGCGGTGAAGACCGCGCCGCACTTCGTGGCCGGCACCTGAGCCCCGAGAGACCTTCAGCCATGAGCATGGACCTCACCAAAATCAACGCCGAACTCGGCCGCAACGCCGAGGGCCTGGTGGACTGGGCGATCGGCCTGGGGCAGCCCACCATCGTCACCACCAACTTCCGCCCGTTCGAGGCGGTGATCCTGCACATGGTCACGCGCGCCAAGCGGGATGTTCCCGTGGTCTGGATGGACAACGGCTACAACACCGAGGCCACCTACCGCTTTGCCGACGAGGTGACGAAGCAACTGGGCCTGGACCTGCACATCTACCTGCCGCGCCGCTCGCGTGCGCATCGCGAAGCGGTGGAGGGCCCGACGCCGGCGCTCGACGATCCGCGCCATGCCGCCTTCACGGAAGAAGTGAAGCTCGAGCCCTTTGCCCGCGCGCTGCGCGAGACGGCGCCCAAGGTCTGGTTCACCGCGCTGCGGGCCACCGACACGGCCGTGCGTGCGCAGATGGACCCGGTCAGCGTCAATCCGGACGGCCTCATCAAGGTCGCGCCGCTGCTGCACTGGTCGTCCAAGGAGCTGTACGAGTACTGCGAGGCGCATGGCCTGCCGAACAACTTCGATTACGTGGACCCGACCAAGGGCGAAGACAACCGCGAGTGCGGATTGCATCTTGCGCACTGAGAGCCAAGGTCTCACCGATTCACCGCATCCAGCATCCCCTCCGATGAACGCCCGTACCGAAACCGAACTGCTGCAGCCGCCCATGCACTCTCCCGCGCGCCTGTCCAACACGCACCTCGATGCACTCGAAGAAGAAACCGTCTTCATCCTGCGCGAGGTCGCGGCCGCCTTCGAGCGTCCCACCCTGCTGTTCTCGGGCGGCAAGGATTCGCTGGTGCTGCTGAAGTGCGCGGAAAAGGCCTTCGGCGCCGGCCGCATTCCCTATCCGCTGCTGATGATCGACACCGGCCACAACTTCCCCGAAGTGACCGACTACCGCGACCAGCGCGCGAAGGAGCTGGGCGCCGAACTGATCGTGCGCAGCGTCGAAGACTCGATGAAGCGCGGCACCGTGCGCCTCGCGCACCCCGGCGAATCGCGCAATGCGCACCAGTCGGTGACGCTGCTCGAAGCCATCGAGGAGTTCCGCTTCGACGCGCTGATCGGCGGCGCCCGTCGCGACGAGGAAAAGGCCCGCGCCAAGGAGCGCATCTTTTCGCACCGCGACTCCTTCGGCCAATGGCAGCCCAAGGACCAGCGCCCCGAGCTGTGGACGCTGTTCAACACGCGCCTCGCTCCCGGCGAGCACTTCCGCGTGTTCCCGATCTCGAATTGGACCGAGCTCGATGTGTGGCAATACATCGAGCGCGAACACGTCGGCCTGCCGTCGATCTACTACACGCACAAGCGTGAAGTGGTCGAGCGCCGCGGCCTGCTGGTGCCGGTGACCGGGCTGACCCCGGCGCGCGACGGCGAAACCGTGCAGGTGCGCGACGTGCGCTTCCGCACCGTGGGCGACATCACGACCACCTGCCCGGTCGAGAGCCTCGCGGCCGATGCGGGCGACGTGGTGCTCGAAACACTGTCGGTCGACGTGAGCGAACGCGGCGCCACCCGGATGGACGACATGACCTCCGAAGCATCCATGGAAAAACGCAAGAAAGACGGTTACTTCTGATGAGCGCGACGACGACAGCCTCCCCCCAAGAACTCGCCGCTCACGGCGACACCGGCACCGCTCTGCGCTTCATCACCTGCGGCTCGGTCGACGACGGCAAGAGCACGCTGATCGGCCGCCTCCTGGTCGACAGCAAGACCGTGCTGCAGGACCAGCTCGCCGGCGTGCAGCGCGGCGGCGAAACCGACCTCGCCCTCCTGACCGACGGCCTCTCGGCCGAGCGCGAACAGGGCATCACGATCGACGTGGCCTACCGCTACTTCTCGACCGCCAAACGCAAGTTCATCATCGGCGACGCGCCGGGCCATGAGCAGTACACGCGCAACATGGTCACGGCCGCCTCGGCCGCCGACGCCGCCGTGGTGCTGGTCGATGCGACCAAGCTGGCCTGGGCCGCCGAGGTCGAAGACGGCACGGTCGTCAAGCGCGAGCTGCTGCCGCAGACGCGCCGCCACTCGCTGCTGTGCCACCTGCTGCGCGTTCAGTCGATCGTGTTCGCGGTCAACAAGCTCGACGCCATCGACGACGCCGGACTCGCCTTCGAGCGCATCTCGGCCGCGCTGAACGCTTTTGCCGAAGCGGCCGGCGTGCAGGTCGCGGCCATCGTGCCGATCTCCGCGCTCAAGGGCTGGAACGTGGCCACGCGCCATGCCGACTGGGTCGGCTACGAAGGTCCGAGCCTGCTGGAGCTGCTCGAGGAACTGCCCGTGACGGCGCAGGACGAGGCCGTGCCTTTCGCCTTTCCGGTGCAGTGGGTCGAGAAGTTCTCGGCCTCCGCCGACACCTCGCAAGGCCGCCGCGTGTTCTGGGGCCGCGTCGCCTCGGGCCATGTGGAACCCGGACAGCGCGTGACCGTGCTGCCGAGCAACCAGACCGCCACGGTCGCGCAGGTGCTGAGCCATACGCGCCAGCCGAAGTCGGTGCATGCGGGCCACAGCGCCGGCATCGTGCTCGACCGCGAGGTCGACGTGTCGCGCGGCGACTGGCTGCTGGCGCCCGAGGCCTTCGAGCCGGTGCGCGAGATCACGGCCACCGTGGCCTGGCTCGACGACGAGCCGCTGGTCGCGGGCCGTGTGTACTGGGCGCTGCAGGGCCACCGCTGGGTCAAGGCCAAGGTGGCGCGCATCGTCGATCGCGTGAACATCACGACGCTCGAATCGGAGCCGGCAACGCAGCTGGAAGCCAATGCCATCGGCGACGTGGTGCTCGCACTGCAGCAGCCGCTGGCCGTGCTGCCCTTCACGCAATCGCGTGCACTGGGCTCGCTGGTGCTGGTCGATACCGCCTCCCACAAGACCGCTGCTGCCGTGCTCGTGCAGCCTGCCGCCGCAAAGGCCTAAAATCAGGGGTTTTCCCCGATCAAACTGACGTTAAAAGACAAATGACCCACGTCGTCTCCGAAGCCTGCATCCGCTGCAAATACACCGACTGCGTGGACGTTTGCCCCGTCGACTGCTTCCGCGAAGGTCCCAACATGCTGGTGATCGATCCGGACGAGTGCATCGACTGCGCGGTCTGCATCCCCGAGTGCCCGGTCAACGCGATCTACGCCGAGGAAGATCTGCCGGCCAACCAGATCGCCTTCATCAAGATCAACGCCGAGCTGGCCCTGGCCGACGGCTGGAAGAGCATCACCAAGCGCAAGCCGGCGCTGCCTGACGCTGAAGAGTGGAAAGACAAGACCGACAAGGTCGGGGAGCTGGTGCGCTGAGCACGCAAGCCGCCCCGATCGAAACCGACGCCCTCATCATCGGCGCCGGTCCGGTCGGGCTGTTCCAGGCCTTCCAGCTCGGCCTGCTCGAGATCTCCTGCCACATCGTCGATGCGCTGCCCGCCGCGGGCGGCCAGTGCGTGACGCTCTACGGCAACAAGCCGATCTACGACATTCCCGGCACGCCGGTCACCAGCGGCCGCGGCCTCGCGCAATCGCTGCTGGAGCAGATTGCGCCCTTCAAGCCCCAATTCCATTTCGGCGAGCAGGTGGCCACGCTCGAAAGGCAGGCCGACGAGCGGCTGCTGCTGACCACCTCGGCGGGCAGCGCTTTCCTGGCCAAGACAGTGTTCATCGCGGCCGGCGTGGGGGCCTTCGTGCCCAAGCGCATCGCCGTCGAGGGCATTGCGCAATTCGAGGGCGCATCGCTTTTCTATCACCCCGATTCGCTGGAGCGCTTTGGCGGCCAGACCGTGGTGGTCAACGGCGGTGACGACATCGCGCTCGAAACCGCCATCGCGCTCACGGCCGTTGCGAAGCAGGTCACGCTGGTCCACCGCCGCGATGGCTTCCAGGCCGACGAAACCACCGTTGCCTCAATGCGAGCCCTCGTGGCCGCGGGCAAGCTGGCCTTCCAGGTCGGCCAACCGACCGCGTTCGACGGCAAGCAACTGCAGATCACCACGCCTGATGCAACGACCGTCGATCTGCCGCTCGACGCGCTGATCGCCTGCCTGGGCATCTCGCCGCGCCTCGGCCCCATCGCCGACTGGGGCCTGGAACTCGAGCGCAAGCAGGTGCCCGTCGACACCGAGAAGTACGAAACCCGCGAGCGCGGCGTGTTCGCGGTGGGCGACATCAACACCTACCCGGGCAAGAAAAAGCTCATCGTCTGCGGCTTCCACGAAGCCACGCTGGCGGCCTGGGGCGCCACGGCCATCGTCTTTCCGGGCAAAGCCGTGCCGCTGCAGTACACGACCACCAGCACGCGGCTGCACGAGCTGCTGGGCGTGGCTACTGCCCGCGAGGCAACAGCGCGCGGTATTCGCCGATGAAGCTGCCGATGGCGGCAACGTAGCGGTCGATGTCCGCATCGGTCAAGGGCAGCGACAGCACGACAAAGCCGCGCGGCGAGGCATAGATGCCCTGCTCCAGCAGGTGGAAGAACAGCAGCTGCCGAAGCCGTCCGTCGACCGCCGCCAGGTCGTCCACGCGGCGCACCTCGCCGCGCAGGAAATGCGCGTTCATCAGCGACCCCACGCCGGTGAACTGCATGGCCACATCCTCCGGCGCGCACAACGCATTGAGCCGCGCGCGCATCGCCTCGCCGCGCCCGGCCAGCGCGGCGGCCGCCTGGGGCGTGAACAGCTTCGTAAGCCCGGCATGGCCGGCCGCCATCGTCATCACGTTGTTGTTGAAGGTGCCCGAATGCGAGAGCGGTCCGGTGCGCGGGTCGAACGGCGCCATCACGTCGGCCCGCCCGCCGAAGGCGCCGAAGGACATGCCGCCGCCGATGTACTTGCCCAGCGTGGTCAGGTCCGACCGGATGCCCAGCCTGTTCGCCAGTCCGTGCGGCGCGAGGCGCGAGGTCATCACCTCGTCGAAGACCAGCAATGCGCCGACGCGCGTGGCCGACTCACGCAATGCCTGCAGGAAGTCGAGACGCCCCGGAATACAGCCGCTCGCCCCCTGCATCGGCTCGGCCAGAACAGCGGCGATCTCGGTGCCGTGCCTTTCGATCTGCTCGCGCGCTGCCTGCGTGTCGTTGTAGGGCAGCACCAGGAAGTCGAACGGCACGGTGGTCGGCAACGGCCTGGCGCCGAAACCCAGTACGCCGCCGTGGTAGCCGCCCGAGAACACCACGATCTTGCGGCGTCCCGTGAAATGCAGAGCCGCCGTCAACGCCATCAGGTTCGCTTCGGTTCCCGAATTGGTGAAGCGCAGCTGCTCGATCTGCGGAAAGCGCTCGCAGATGAGCCTTGCGAGCCGGCCTTCGAGCAGGTTGTGGCCCGTAAGGTTGATGCCGCTTTGCATCGCCTCGACGACGGCGTCGCGTATCTCGGGCGCCGAATGGCCATAGACGCCTGCCGTGTACTCGGCGATGAAGTCGGCATAGCGGTGGCCGTCGGCATCCCACAGCGCCGCGCCCTCGCCCCGGGCAATGGTGAGCGGAAACGGCGCATAGAACAGCACCGAGCGGCTATTGGCACCGGGCATGTAGCGCGCCTGTTCCTCGAACTGGCTGCGGCTGGCCGGGTTGCTGTCGGTGAAGCGCTGGTGCGCCCCTGCAAGGGCGCGGTCGGTGGCGGCATGGGTCATGGCAATGTCCTTCGGATGGCGAGGCTCTCGCCTCTTGCAGCGAATTTAATTGATCAATGCTCAATTAATATTGTTTATACAGTCAACCAAGCTGCAGCACAATGGCTGCAGCCATGACGAAGAAATCGCCACCCAAGCCGCGCACCGCCGGCCGCCCCGCCGGCGGTGGCGGCCTGACGAAGCAACGCATCGCCGAGGAGGCACTGGCGCAGATCGACGAATTCGGCCTCGGCGCCTTCAGCATGCGCGAGGTTGCGGCGCGGCTCGATGTCTACCCGGCCACGGTGCACTGGCACGTAAGCACGCGCGAGGCGCTGCTGGCCGAAGTGGCGGCCATCGTCATGGCCGAAGTCGCGCCGCCGCCCGGCAAGCTGGCCTGGAAGGACTGGATCGCCGAACTGTTCCGGCGCTGCCGCGCCGCCGTGCGCCGCCATCCGAACGTGGCGCAGCTGCTGGGCGCGCAGCTGGTGTCGAACGGCAGCCTGCCGATGGCGTTGGTCGAGGGCGTGCTGGCCGCGCTGACCGAAGCCGGCTTCGAGGGCGAGCCGCTGCTGGAGGCCTACAACTGCGTGATCGCGGCGATGCTGGGTTTCCTCACGATGGAGTTCTCGCCCCTGCCCGCCGACAACACACAGGCCTGGGCCGAGGAGTTGCGCGAGCGCGTGCACACGATCCGCCCGCTCGACCATCCGGTGCTCACGCGCAACCTGCCGCTGCTGGCCAACAAGGCGTTCATCGTGCGATGGGACAACGGCACGGCGGTGCCGCTCGACGGCAGCTTCGAGCGCCACATCCAGATCACCATCGACGGGCTCGAGGCCTTCGCGCGGCGGATCGAGGCGGCGTAGGCCCCGCGGTTCGCGCAGCGCCTCAACGATGGCGGTGGCATGCGACCGGCGCTTCTGCGGGTTTACCCCCTGGAATGGCACGCCCGTCGTCGCGGGCTTCCCCGCAGCGGATAAACTCCGCCCTGCGCCGCGGCTCGCCACGGTGCAATTGCTAGGGGTGCTGGGCGGCTTGCCGTCCGGCTGAGAAAGTCCCTTTGAACCTGTCCGGTGGTTTCACCGGGGGTCCGCATCGTTTCCGACGACGCGGGCTCGAGGCAATCCTCGCGCAGGGAAGCTGGTCCGGTGGCCTCTCACGTTCTCTCGCGTGACGGCTGCGCCGCTCGGGCCCCGCCCACCTGCCAAACCTTTTGCACTGGAGCAAATGGATGGCAAACGATGACACCGCTACCGGCGCCAACGAAGCGCTGACGCCGCTGCCCGCATCCCAGCGCGTGTTCGGCTGGCACGACCACGCCTCGCTCTGGTTCAGCCTCGGCGTGGGCCTGCTGGTGATGCAGATCGGCGCCTACCTGGTGCCGGCCGTGGGCACGCGCGACGCGGCCATTGCCATCGTGCTCGGCTCCTGCGTCGGCGCCGGCCTGCTGGCCTGGACCGCGCGGCTGGGCTGCGAGAGCGGCCTAGCCAGCGCCGGCCTGATGCACGCCACCTACGGCAGCGCCTTCGCGCGGCTGCCGGTGCTGCTCAACATCGTGCAGCTGGTGGGCTGGACCACTTTCGAACTCGTCGTCATGCGCGAAGGCACGCAGGCCATCGGCCAGTCGGTGGTCGGCCCTTCGCTCGGCACCGCCTGGGGCGGCGTGCTGACCACACTGCTCTGGGGCGCGGTGCTGCTGGCGCTGCTTGCAGGGTCGATGGTCAAGCTGGTGCGGCGCTTCGTGAGCCGCTTCGGCCTGCCGCTGGTGGTGCTGTCGCTGATCTGGCTCACATGGCAATTCGCGACGCGGCTACAGGCCAAGGGCCTGGACGCCTTCTGGGCACGCCCGGGTGACGGCACGATGGGCATGTTCGGCGCGCTTGACCTCGTGATCGCGATGCCGGTCTCGTGGCTGCCGCTGGTGGCCGACTACGCGCGGCACGGCCGGCGCAGTGCGACCGGCAAAGGCGGCCTGGGCCGCGCCTTCAGCGGCACCTGGATCGGCTATGCGCTCGCCAACATATGGTGCTACGCACTGGGCGTGATGGTGGTGAGCGTGGCCGAGCCCGGCACGGGTCTGGTCACCGCGCTGCTGCTGGCACAGGGCGGGCTGGTGGCGCTGGGGCTGATCCTGATCGATGAACTCGACAACGCGTATGGCGATGTCTATTCGGGCTCGGTCTCCACGCACAGCCTGCTGCCGCGATGGAGCGTGAAACGCTGGGGCCTGCTGCTGGCCGCGCTGTGCATCGCATTGGCTCTGGTGCTGCCAATGCACACGCTGGAGCCCTTCCTGCTGCTGTTGAGCTCGGTGTTCGTGCCGCTCTACGGCGTGATCATCGGGCGGCTGGGCGGCGGCCAGTCGGTGTCGCCGGCCGGCACGCGGCAGCTCGATTTCGGCGCGGCGCTGATCTGGATCGCGGGCATCGCGGCGTACCACGCGCTGGCCAGGTGGGCGCCGCAGTTCGGCTCTGCGCTGCCCACGCTGGCGGCGACTTTTGTTCTCGCCTGGCTCAGCCGGCCTTCACAGGCAAACGGTGCGTCGGCACTGGCGCAAAGCCGTGGTTGAGGGGGCCATGACCCGCACCGACCTTCACGTTCGCACCGGCGGCCATCGCGCCGAGGATGTAGGCACGCGCCTGTTCGACCGCCTCGGGCAGCGCCGCGCCCAATGCAAGATGCGCGGCGATGGCGGAAGACAGCGTGCACCCCGTGCCATGCAGGTTGCGGCTGGCAATGCGCCGGGAGGCCAGCCGCTTGCGCTCGCCGCCGGTTTGCAGCAGCACGTCGACCACGTCTTCGCCCGGCAGATGGCCGCCCTTGAGCAGCACGGCCTTTGCACCGAGCGCGAGCAGTTCGTCGGCGGCGCCGTCGAGCGCATCGACGCCATCGATGGCATGGCCGATCAGCAAGGCGGCTTCATCAAGGTTGGGCGTGACGACCACGGCGCGCGGAAACAGTTCGCGCACCAGCACCTGCACCGTCTCGGCCGCGATCAGGCGGTCGCCGCTGGTGGCCACCATCACGGGGTCGAGCACCACGTTCTTCAATTGATAGCGGTCGATGGCCCAGGCCACCACCTCGACCACCTCGGGTGCATGCAGCATGCCGAGCTTGACGGCATCGACGCCGATGTCTTCCACCACCGCCTGGATCTGCGCCTTGAGGAAATCGGGCGGCACGCCGTGGATGCCCGAGACGCCGAGCGTGTTCTGTGCGGTGAGCGCGGTGATGGCCGTCATGCCGTAGCAGCCGAGCGCCGCGAAGGTCTTGAGGTCGGCCTGGATGCCGGCGCCGCCGCCGCTGTCGGAGCCGGCGATGGAGAGCACGCGTGCGTAGCGCTGGGTGGGTGCGGGGGTCATGCCGAAAATTATCGGCGACTCTTCTTCTCCCTCCCCTTCCGGGGGAGGGCCGGGGTGGGGGCACGCGGCGTGTCCATTGGGCGCTCTGCCTGCCCCCATCCCAGCCTTCCCCCAGAGGGGGAAGGAGCAAGACCATGAGCCTTCCTTTTCAATCGGCTGCCATTCTCGGCGCAGGCCTCATGGGCCGCCTGCTGGCGGTGGCGCTCGCGCAGGCCGGCTGCAAGGTCGATCTGTTCGAAGCCGGCAGTCCCGATGCCGAAGGCGCCGCCGCGCGCGTGGCTGCGGCGATGCTCGCCCCGTTGGCCGAATCGGCCGTGGCACCTGTGTCGGTCGTGCGCATGGGGCAGCATGCGCTGTCGCGCTGGCCCGAACTGCTTGCCTCGCTCGCTCAGCCCGTGTTCTTCCAGCGCGAAGGCACACTGGTGCTCTGGCATCGGCAGGACGCCGCCGAAGCCACACGGCTTGCGCGCGTGCTTGCGAACACCGGCACGCAGGTGCCTGAGCTCGCGCCGATGCAGACACTCGGCGCGCAAGCGATTGCCGCGCTCGAGCCTTCACTGGGCCAGCGTTTCGCGCAGGGCCTGTTCCTGCCGGGCGAAGGCCAGCTCGACAACCGCGCGTTGCTGGCTTCGTTGCTCGCCACGCTGCAGGCCAGCCCGCGCGTCACGCTGCACTGGCAATCGCCGCGCGCACCCTCGGACTTTTCGCCCGGTGCGACGGGCCAGCCCGACTGGTTGATCGACTGCCGCGGTCTCGGCGCCAAGCCCCAATGGAACGTGCTGCGCGGCGTGCGTGGCGAGGTGATCCGCGTGCACGCGCCCGAGGTGAGCCTGAAGCGCCCCACCCGCCTCGTGCATCCGCGCTACCCGCTCTACATCGCACCCAAGCCCGGCAAGCTGTTCGTGATCGGCGCGACCGAGATCGAATCGGACGACATGTCGCCCGCCAGCGTTCGCTCCACGCTCGAACTGCTGAGCGCCGCCTATGCCGTGCACAGCGGCTTCGCCGAGGCGCGCATCGTCGAGATCGCCACGCAGTGCCGCCCTACGCTGCCCGACAACCTGCCCGCCATTCGCCAGCCGCAGCCGCGCGTGCTGCAGATCAACGGCCTGTACCGCCACGGTTTCATGATCGCGCCCGCCCTGCTCGACGCCGCGATGGAACTGCTTGCGCATGGCCACTCGGTCCTCGCAAGGAGCTTCGGCATGGAGACCTCCGACACATGACGATGAACATCCTGATCAACGACAAGCCCTTCACGCTGCCGGACCACGCCAGTCTGACCGACGCTCTGGCGGCATTGAACGCCACCCCGCCTTTCGCGGTGGCCGTGAACCGCGAGTTCGTGCCGCGCTCGGCATACGCCGCGCGCACGCTCCAACCCGACGACCGCATCGAAGTGATCCGCCCCGTGACCGGCGGCTGAATGATGGAGACAAAGAACATGACAACGAACGACCCCTTGGTGCTCTACGGCGAGACCTTCCAGAGCCGCCTGCTGCTGGGCACCGCGCGCTACCCCTCGCCCGACCTGCTCGAAGCCGCGGTGAAACGCGCAAGGCCCGCGATGCTGACCGCCTCGCTGCGCCGCCAGACCGCCAGCCAGGGCTCGGGCAACAGCGAGCTCGGCAACGGCTTCTGGGAGCTGCTGCGCAAGCTCGCGGTGCCGGTGCTGCCCAACACCGCCGGCTGCCACAGCGTGCAGGAGGTGATCGCCACCGCGCAGATGGCGCGCGAGCTGTTCGACACGCCGTGGATCAAGCTCGAGCTGATCGGCGACGACTACACGCTGCAGCCCGACACGCTGAACCTCGTCGATGCCGCTTCGCAGCTGATCCGCGAGGGCTTCAAGGTGCTGCCCTACTGCACCGAAGACCTCGTGCTGTGCCAGCGGCTGGTCGACGTCGGTTGCCAGGCCGTGATGCCCTGGGCTGCGCCCATCGGTACCGGCCGCGGGCCGATCAACCCCTACGCGCTGCAGGTGCTGCGCGACCGCCTGAAGGTGCCGATGCTGGTCGACGCGGGCCTGGGGCTGCCCTCGCATGCCTGCCAGGTAATGGAGTGGGGGTACGACGGCGTGCTGCTCAACACCGCCGTTGCGCTGGCGCAGGACCCGGTCGCGATGGCCGGTGCTTTCGCCGACGCGGTGCAGGCCGGCCGCACCGCATACCGTGCCGGCGCCATGGCCGCGCAAGACGCAGCACAGCCCAGCACGCCTGTGCTCGGCACGCCCTTCTGGCATCACGCACCATGACCGCCGCGACCGACGCCCGCGCCATCGCGCACGCCATCGTCGCGGCCCACGGGTTGCGCTTTGGCGCCATCACCTCCGCGCCCGTGGCCGCGCCCAGCTTCTCTTCCGGCGACCCCGTCTACCGCGGCGCCAAGCAGGCCTGCACCGCTCTCGGCTTCATCGAGATCGATGCCGAATGCCTGGCCCATGCGTGGCGCGCCCAGACGCAGCGCCTGGGCAGCTTCGACGCCGTGCTGTGGCCCGCCGCACCCGAAGATTTCGGCATGCGGCCGTTTCCACCGGCCGGGCGCGGCGACGCGTTCCCGCCCTGCCCCGAACGGCTCGGCCTGTATGCCGTGCTGCCCGATGCGCAATGGGTCGGCCGCATGGCGCGCGCTGGCGTACCGACGGTGCAGTTGCGCTTCAAGTCCGGTGACGCAGCGGCCGTCGAACACGAAGTGCAGGCGGCCGTCGAAGCGGTGCAAGGTACCGGCGCCCTGCTCTTCATCAACGACCACTGGCAGGTCGCCATCGCGGCCGGCGCCTACGGCATCCACCTCGGCCAGGAAGACCTCGACGCGCTCTCGCCCGACGAGCTGGCGCAACTGCGCGCCTCGGGTCTTCGCCTGGGTGTCAGCACGCATGGCTACGCCGAGATGGTCCGCGCCGACAGGGTGAGCCCGAGCTACATCGCCATGGGCGCGGTGTACCCGACCACGCTCAAGAAGATGGCGACCGCACCGCAGGGCGTGGCCCGGCTTGGCGCCTATGCACGGCTGCTGCACGGCTATCCGCAGGTCGGCATCGGCGGCATCGACGCCGTGCGGCTGCCCGAAGTGCTGGCCACCGGCGTCGGCTCCGTCGCCGTGGTACGCGCGCTGGTCGCGGCCGAAGACCCCGAGGCCACGGCCGCACAATGGATGGCGGCCATAGGCGCCACAGCGGGCAACTGAACAGAATGAACCACAAGCTCACCTCCTCCCCTGGCTGGCCACTCTCGCCCGTTTCGCGTGCACTGGCCGTCGTTCTTTTCACCACTGCCTTCGGCGCGCATGCGCAACAAAGCACGTTGCGCGAAGTCACAGTCACCGAAGGCGCCGCCGCACCACAAGCCGACATCAGCGGCTTCGGCGACGTGCCGCTGCGCGAGTTGCCGCTCTCGGCCACGGTGATCGACGGCAAGCAGTTGCGCGACAGCGGCGCGCGCCGGCTCGCCGACCTCACGCAATTCGATGCCTCGGTCACCGACGCCTACAACTCCGCGGGCTACTGGGACTACCTGACGATGCGCGGCTTCGTGCTCGACAACCGCTTCAACTACCGGCGCGAGGGCCTGCCGATCAGCGCGGAGACATCGATCCCGCTCGACAACAAGGAGCGCGTCGAGATCCTGCGCGGCACCAGCGGCATCCAGGCCGGCACCAGCGCGCCGGGCGGGCTGGTCAACTATGTCGTGAAGCGGCCCACCGAACAGGACCTGCGCACGGTGCGAATCGAGACCACGAGCCGCGGCAGTACGCTCGGCGCCATCGACCTGGGCGGGCGCTTCGGCGCGGACCGCCAGTTCGGCTATCGGATCAACGTGGCGAGCGAAAACCTCAAGCCGCTCACGCACAACCTCGACGGCAACCGCAACCTGTTCTCGCTCGCGGCCGACTGGCGCATCTCGCGCGACTCGGTGCTGGAGTTCGAGATCGAGCAAAGCCGCAAGACGCAGCCGAGCCAGAACGGCTACAGCCTGCTGGGCAGCGCGCTGCCTGCGCCGGTCGATCCGCGCATCAACCTCAACAACCAACCGTGGTCGCAGCCCTCGGTGTTCAAGGCGCTGACGGGCACGGTGCGATTCAGCCAGGCGTTGAACGCCGACTGGCGCTGGAGCGCGCAGATCGGCCAGCAGCGCCTGAAGAGCGACGACCGGCTGGCCTACGCCTTCGGCTGCGGCGCCGAAGGCAACTACGACCGCTACTGCTCCGACGGCACCTTCGACTTCTACGACTTCCGCAGCGAGAACGAGCGCCGCACGCAGACCGCGGGCAGCCTCAACCTCAAGGGCAACGTGACGACGGGCAGCGTGCGGCATGAGCTCGGCTTCGGCCTGCTGCAGAGCCGCGTGCGCAACCGCTTCGACAACCAGGCCTACAACTACGCGGGCACCGGCAACGTCTGGGGCACGGCCATCGTGCCGCCGAGCCCCGATGCCATCACGCCGCAGACCAATCGCGACGAACGCTCGACCGAGCTGTCGGTGCAGGACGCGATACGCTGGAACGACCGCTTCACCACCTGGCTCGGCGTGCGCCACACGCGGCTCGATCGCAGCAGCATCGGCAACGATGGCTCGAGCCCGACCGGCTACAAGCAGGACGTGACCACGCCGTGGATCGCGGCGAGCTACGCCATCCAGCCGGGGCTGCTGGCCTATGCGAGCTGGGGCAAGGGCGTCGAATCGCAGGTCGTGCCGAACAGGATCTCGCAGTACAGCAATGCGGGGCAGGCGCTGCCCGCGTTGACCTCGCGCCAATGGGAACTGGGCCTGAAGGGCGGCAGCGAAGCATTCAGCTGGCAGGTCGCGTGGTTCGACATCTCGCGGCCGATGACCAACCTCGACCTGTGCGGCGCCTACTGCGAAGTGCGCAACGACGGGCGCGCGGTGCATCGCGGCCTGGAGGCCGGCGCGCAATGGAGCCAGGGTCCGTGGCGCATCGGCGGCAGCATCGCGGTGATCGATGCCAAGCGGCGCGGGAGCACCGCGAATCCGGCGCTCAATGGAGAGTCGCCGACCAACGTGCCCAAGGAGGTGCTGCGGGCGCAGGCCGCGTACCGCGTCGCATCGGTGCCGGGCCTCGAAGTCGCGGGGCAGCTTTCGTACGAAGGCCGCCGCAACGTGTTGCCCGACGGCTCGGTCACGTTGCCTTCGTGGACCCGCGTCGATGCGGTGCTGCGCTACGACACCAAGGTACGGGGCGTGAACACCAGCTGGACGCTGGCCGTCGATAACCTGTTCGATCGCCGCTACTGGAAGGAATCGCCCTATCAGTTCAGCCACGTCTACCTGTTCCCCGGGGCGCCGCGCACGCTGCGCCTCGGGGTAAGTGTTGCGCTTTGAACGCGGCCGGGCAAGCACCGTCAAAAATCACGCTATAATCTAAGGCTTGTTCCTCGATAGCTCAGTCGGTAGAGCGCCGGACTGTTAATCCGTAGGTCCCTGGTTCGAGCCCAGGTCGAGGAGCCACTACAAAGCCGCAAGGCCTCTGGATGCCCCGCTACTCACAAGGTAGCGGGGCATTTTCATTTGCACTGTCGCGCCGGGTGCTCGGCGTCACGCAAAAAATCGGGGATGGCCGGCGAGATCGGCAAATCCATTGCATATAATTTAAGGCTTGTTCCTCGATAGCTCAGTCGGTAGAGCGCCGGACTGTTAATCCGTAGGTCCCTGGTTCGAGCCCAGGTCGAGGAGCCACCACAA
>Ga0207706_10001865_pt1 | contig 20654 bp, 18 predicted proteins | sample KBSC53metaG_FD_184318 | JGI IMG/M metagenome (GOLD analysis project Ga0207706, IMG submission 184318) | Corn rhizosphere microbial communities from Kellogg Biological Station, Michigan, USA - KBS C5-3 metaG (SPAdes) (version 2) | ecosystem: Host-associated > Plants > Roots > Rhizosphere > Soil ... | reverse complement strand
CATCCGCATCGATGTCGACTTCGACGGCACCGTCGGCTGGAACGGCGAGATCGTGAAGGACCGCCCCACGCTGGAGGCCAAGCTGGCCGCCGTGGCCGCGATGCCCGACCAGCCCGAGGTGCACCTGCGCCCGAACAAGCTGGTCACCTACAAGCACGTGGCGGCGGTGATGGCTTCGGCGCAGCGGCTGGGCGTCACCAAGATCGGCCTGGTCGGTAACGAACAGTTCCTGCAGTAATCTCCCCGGGGACATGCGGCGTTGACAAACGCAGCCTGTCCCCTTTGTTTTGTCCGAAACGAATCTGGATTGTTGAGGCCCGCATGACGAAGCCCCTGAGCCTTGTGTCCGCCGCGCTGTTGACCGCCGGCCTGCTGTTCAACATCACGCCCGAGGGTGCCGCCGGTTTCGCCGCGGCACAGGCCCAGGAAGCCGTCAAGCCCGACATCGCCAAGGCGCTGAAGGCCGCCGCCGACCTGATGCGCGCCGGCAAGTACAAGGACGCGATGGGCAAGGTGCGCGAGGCCGATGCCGTGCCCAACAAGACCGCCGCCGAGCAGCTGACGATCGAGCGCGCCCGCGGCTCCGCCGCGCTGGGCGCCGGCGATTACGACACCGCGACCAAGGCCTTCGAGCATGTGATGGCCTCGGGCAAGCTGCCCGCCGCCGAGCAGGCCAAGATCGCCGAGGCATTGGCCGGCGCCGAATACCGCGCGGGCCGCTATGCCAAGTCGATCCAGTGGGCCAAGCAGGCGGGCAACAGCCCGGCGATGCGCCAGTTGATCGTGCAGGCCTCGTTCCAGACCGGCGACTTCGCCTCGGTGGCGAAGGAGCTCTCGGCCACGATCGCAGCCGAGGAGCAGGCCGGTCGCCGCCCATCGGATGAACAGCTGCAGCTGCTGGCCAACGCCTACCAGCGCATGAACAACAACAACGGCTTCGCCACCACCGTGGAGAAGCTGCTGACCTACTACCCCAAGAAGGAGTACTGGGTCGACATCCTCTCGCGGCTGCCGCGCAAGCCCGGCTTCTCCGACCGCCTGGCGCTCGACGTGTACCGGCTGCAGATCGCGACCGGCAACATGACCAAGCCCAACGACTTCATGGAAGCCGCGCAGCTCGCGCTGCAGGCCGGCTATGCCGCCGAGGGCAAGAAGATCGTCGAGAAGGGCTTCTCCACCAACGTGCTCGGCACCGGCGCCGAGGCCGACCGCCAGAAGCGCCTGCGCGACCTCGCCGCCAAGCAGGAGGCCGAAAGCGCCGCCGCGCTCGAGAAGGACGTCGCCGAAGGCAACGCCGCGAAGGACGGCAATGCGCTGGTCAAGGCCGGCTACGCCTACGTCACGCTGGGCCAGTACGACAAGGGCATCGGCCTGATCGAGCAAGGCATCGCGAAGGACAACCTCAAGCGCCCCGAGGATGCCAAGCTCCGCCTGGGCCTCGCGCTGCTGCAGGCCGGCAAGAAGGCCAAGGCCATCCAGACGCTGCGCAGCGTGCAGGGCAACGACGGCACCGCCGACATCGCCCGCCTGTGGATCATCGTCGCGAACCAGCCTCAGGCCTCCTGATCGCCCCCGGCGCGCGGCGGTAAGCTCTCGGGCTATGCCTGCCGCCGCGCCCCTCGACTCCGAAACCCGCGCCAGCGCCGACGACCACATGGCCCTGCGCCTGTGGCTGCGGCTGCTGGCCTGCACCAACCTGATCGAAGCCCCGCTGCGCACCCGGCTGCGCACGCAGTTCGACGGCTCCCTGCCCCGCTTCGACCTGATGGCCCAGCTCGACCGCCACCCGCAGGGCCTGAAGATGCGCGACCTGTCGCAGCGGCTGATGGTCACCGGCGGCAACGTGACCGGCCTGACCGACAAGCTCGTCGCCGAAGGCCTGGTCGAGCGCCGCGACGACCCGAACGACCGGCGCGCCTACACCGTGCGGCTCACCGCCGAAGGCAAGCGCCAGTTCCGCACGATGGCGCGGGCGCACGAAAGCTGGGTGGCCGAGCTGCTCGGCGGGCTCAGCGCCGACAAGCAGGCGCTGCTGTTCGAGCTGCTCGGCGAGCTGAAGCATTCGCTCCCGGCCGCCGCGCCCGAGCGCTGAACTAGCGGGCGCTGTCCATGTGCGCGAGCTGCGCGGCAGGATAGCGCTCGCCCGCCGCCTTGCCGGCCGGCAGCGCGGCCTCGATGCGCGACAGCTCCTCCGCCGACAACCGCAGCGGCAGCGCACCCAGCGACTCCTGCAGCCGATCGACACGGCGGGCGCCGATCAGCGGCACGATGTCGTCGCCGCGTGACAGCACCCACGCGATCGCGAGCTGCGCCACCGTCGCGCCCTTCTCCGCCGCGAGCCTGCGCAACGCTTCCACCAGCTGCAGGTTGTGATCGAGGTTGCCTTCGGCGAAGCGCGGGCTGCGGGTGCGGAAATCGCTCGGCGCAAGCTGGCGCGCCTTGTCCCAGTGCCCGCTGATCAGCCCGCGCGACAGCACGCCGTACGCCGTGATGCCGATGCCCAGCTCGCGGCAGGTGGGCAGGATCTCCCGCTCGATGTCGCGCGACAGCAGCGAGTACTCGATCTGCAGGTCGCTGATCGGATGCACCGCCTGCGCACGCCGCAAGGTCTGCGCGCCCACCTCCGACAGGCCGATGTGGCGCACGTAGCCCGCCTTCACGAGGTCGGCGATCGCGCCCACCGTGTCCTCGATCGGCACGTGCGGGTCCAGGCGCGCCGGACGGTAGATGTCGATATGGTCGGTACCGAGGCGGCGCAGGCTGTAGGCCACGAAGTTCTTCACCCCCTGAGGCCGTGCGTCGTAGCCGCTCCAGTTGCCCGCGGGGTCGCGCAGCGCGCCGAACTTCACGCTCAGCAGCACCTGCTCGCGCCGCCCGCCGCACAACGCCTCGCGGATCAGCATCTCGTTGTGGCCCATGCCGTAGAAGTCGCCGGTGTCCAGCAACGTGATGCCGGCCTCGATGGCCGCGTGCACCGTCGCGATGCCCTGCGCCTCGTCGGCCGGGCCGTAGAGGTCGGACATGCCCATGCAGCCGAGGCCGATGCGGCTGACCATGGGGCCGGTGCGGCCGAGGGCTTGGATGTTCATGAGGATCTCCTTCGGGGAATGTTGCGATGACAGGCATCGTCGCTCTTCGGCAACTCCGAATAAAGGTGATCGACTCGGAATTACTATTCGGAACCATCCAACAATTCAACGCCGCGATGGACCGTCTCCACACGATGCAGGTGTTCTCCCGCGTGGCCGAGCACGGCAGCTTCGTCAAGGCCGCCGAGCAACTCGACCTGCCGCGCGCCACGGTGACCAATGCCGTGCAACAGCTCGAGCGCCACCTCGGCGTGCGGCTGCTGCATCGCACGACACGCAAGGTGACGCTGACGCATGAAGGCACGCTCTACCTCGAGCGCTGCCATCGCGTGCTGGCGGAGCTGGCCGATGCCGAGAGCCTTTTCGCCGGGCAGGTGCGGCCCAGCGGCGTGGTGCGGATCGACCTGCCGGAGCGGCTGGGCCGCCTGCGCGTGATTCCCGCGTTGCCGCGCTTCTTCGAGCGCTACCCGGACATCCGCCTCAAGCTCAGCACGACCGACCGTTTCGTCGACCCGGTGGGCGAAGGCATCGACTGCGTCGTGCGTGTCGGGGCGCTGCGCGACTCGAGCCTGGTGGCCAAGCGCATCGGGGAGCTGGCGCAGATCAATTGCGGATCCAAGGAATATCTCGACCGCCACGGCCGGCCGCGCACGCCGGCGGACCTGCCACAGCACCTCGCGGTGAACTTCTTCTCCAGCCGCACCGGCCGCGACCTCGACTGGGAATACCAGGAGCACGGCCGCGACCACACCGTGAAGATGCGCGCCCAGGTCTCGGTGACCAGCTCCGACGCCTACCTGGCCTGCTGCCTCGCCGGATTGGGGTTGGTCCAGGTGCCGCGGCAGGGGCTGGAGGGCCTGCTCGCGGAGGGCCGCATCGAGGAAGTGCTGCCGCGCTGGCGGCCGGCGCCGCTGCCCGCCTGGGTGATCTACGCCCACAACCGGCAGCTCTCGCCGAGAGTGAGGTCGGTCGTGGATTGGGTCGCGGATTTGCTGGGGGACTCTGGCGCCGCTTGAACGGCGCCACGCCTCAGGCCGGACCGTGGAGCGCGTCCCGGCCGATGATCAGCCGCTGCACCTCGGTGGCACCTTCATAGATCCGCAACGCCCGGATCTCGCGATACAGCGACTCCACCACCTCGCCCACCCTCACGCCGCGTCCGCCATGCATTTGCAGTGCGCGGTCGATCACCCGCTGAGCGTTCTCGGTCGCGACCATCTTGGCCATCGCCGCTTCGCGGGTGGTGCGCTGACCGCGCACGTCGCGCAGCCATGCAGCGCGGTAGGTGAGCAAGGCGCCGGCATCGATGTCGCTGGCCATGTCCCCGAACGCGGCCTGTGTCAGCTGGAAGTCCGCCAGCGTCTGGTTGAACATGCGGCGCTGCTGCGCATAGGCCAGCGCTTCGTCGAGCGCGCGGCGGGCGAAGCCCAGGGCGGCGGCGGCGACCGAGGCACGGAAGATGTCGAGCGTGCGCATCGCGAGCTTGAAGCCTTCGCCCGCGGCCCCGAGCAGGTGGGCCTTCGGCACCCGGCAGTTGGTGAAGCGCAGCCGCGCCAGCGGATGCGGCGCCATCACCTGGATGCGTTCGGCGACCTCCAAACCCGGCGTGCCGGCCTCGACGACGAAGGCCGAGATCCCTCGCGTGCCCGGCGCTTCGCCGGTGCGGGCGAACACGCAGTAGACGTCGGCGATGCCGCCGTTGGAGATCCAGGTCTTCTCGCCATTCAGTACGTAGTGGTCGCCCTCTTCACTGGCGCTGCAGGTGATGGCCGCCACGTCGGAGCCGGCGTCGGGCTCTGAGAGGGCGAAGGCCGTGATGCATTCACCGGTAGCCACGCGTGGCAGCACTCGGGCTTGCAGTTCGGGTGACCCGGCCAGCGTGATCGCGCCGCTGCCCAGGCCCTGCATCGCGAAGGCAAAGTCGGCCAGGCCATCGTGCCGCGCCAGCGTTTCGCGCGCGATCACCAGCGAACGCGAGTCGAGCGCATCGAGCGCGCCGCCGTGGGCCTTGGGCACGCAGTAGCGCAGGTAGCCGGCCTCGCCGAGCTGGCACACGAGGCGGCGGCAGCTGGCGTCGGTGTCGGCATGGTCGACGTGCTGCAGGTGCTCGGCGCCCCAGGCGTCGAGCGAGGCGGCGAGCGCGCGGTGGCCGTCGTCGAAGAACGGCAGGTCAAGGTGCGCGAGGCGCGGGTTCATGCTCATGCTCAGTTGCCCTCGAACTTGGGCGCCTGCTTCGCGGCAAAGGCCTCGAAGGCGCGGCGAAAATCCTGCGTCAGCATGCACAGCGCCTGCGCCTGGGCTTCGCTCTCGATCATCTCGTCGAGGCCCATCGCCCATTCCTGGTTCAGCATGGTCTTGGTGATGGTGTGGGCGAACCAGGGGCCGTCGGCCAGCTGGCGTGCGAGCGTTTGCGCGGCGGGCAGCAGTTGCTCGGGTGCATGCAGCGCGTTGAAGAAGCCCCAGGCGGCGCCTTCTTCGGCGCTCATCGAGCGGCCGGTCATCAGCAGCTCGGTCGCCCGGCCCTGGCCGATCAGGCGCGGCAGCAGGCCGCAGGCCCCCATGTCGGCACCGGCCAGGCCGACGCGGGTGAAGAGGTAGGCCGTTTTCGCGCGCGGCGTGCCGAGGCGGAAGTCGGCCGCCAGCGCCACCATTGCGCCGGCGCCGGCGCACACGCCATCGATCGCCGCGATCACCGGCTGCGGCGCGCGGCGGATGGCCTTGACCAGATCACCGGTCATGCGCGTGAACTGCAGCAGCTCCGGCGCCGCCATGCGCGTCAGCGGCTCGATGATCTCGAACACATCGCCGCCCGAGCAGAAGTTGCCGCCCGCGCCCTGCATCACGACGCTGCGCACGTCGCTCGCATGCACCAGCGCGCGGAACAGGTCGCGCAGCTCGGCATACGACTCGAAGGTGAGCGGGTTCTTCTTCTCGGGGCGGTTCAGCGTGATCGTGGCCACGCGGCCATCGCTGCTGCACTGCCAGTCGAAATGCTTTGCCGCGTAGTCGCGCAGCGGGCGCTTGTCGTCGTTCATGTTGTTCTCCTCAAAGGACTTCGCCGCCGGCCACGGCAATGGCTTGGCCGTTGATCGAAGCGCTGTCGTCCAGGCAAAGCCACAGCACGCTGCTGGCCACTTCGCGCGGCTGCACGAGGCGGCCTTGCGGGTTGTGCCGTGCGAGCGTTGCGCGGGCATCGTCTGCGCCGCGGCCGGTCTGCGCGGTGATGTTGCTCACCGCGGCATCGAGCAGCGGCGTGTCGGTATACCCCGGGCATACCGCGTTGACGGTGATGCCCTTGCGCGCCACCTCGAGCGCCAGCGCCCGCGTGAAGCCGACCACCGCATGCTTGGCAGCGCAATAGGCACTCACATAGGCATAGCCGGTGAGGCCCGCCGTGCTGGCCACGTTGACGATGCGGCCCCAGCCGGCTGTCAGCATGCCGGGCAGCACCGTGTGGCTGCAGTGCACGCTGCCCATCAGGTTGACGTCGAGCATCGTGCGCCAGTGGGCTGCATCGGTTTTGGCAAAGGGCTGGCTGGCCGCCTGCCCGGCGTTGTTGACGAGGATGGCGACGGAGCCGCGCTGGGCAGCGGCGTGATGCAACGCCGCCTGCACCGACGGCTCGTCGCAGACATCAGCGCACACACTGAGATGCGCATCAGGCCGAGGCAGCTCGCCACGCGTGCGCTCCAGCGCTTCGATGCGCCGGCCCATCAGCGTGAGCGTGGCACCGGCCTCGGCGAGTGCATGGGCCACCGCGGCACCGATGCCGCTGCCGGCTCCGGTGACGACGGCATGTCGACCTTGCAGGGGTGTCGCATTCATCTCGATATGAGGTTGGCTTGCTGCCATTGGTTGACTGCGGGATTGGGAGCAGGATCGAGCCGGCGGGGTGCCCTGCTCCGCTCATGTCCCCCGGGCCGGGCTGCGCCCGACCCTCCTCCTTTACTTCGCTGCGCAGGGCACCCCACCGGCTCGATCCGCACCACCGTGGCGGACCACCGGCCATGGCCCTCCACCGTTGGTGCGAGCCAAGGACGTCGGGTGGCCGGCATAGCGAAGTAAAGGAGGAGGTGCCCGCGCAGCGGGCGCCGGGGGACATGAGCGGCGCCGGCCACCCGACGGCCTTGGCCCGCTCGATCGCAGCATGCAAAGCCCAACATCACTTCCCCGGTGCCACGTAGTTGCGCCGCAAGTTGGTTTCGTACTGCCGCCGCCCCGATTGGTACTGCTTCGGCCACGCCACCCCGTCGTAGCCGATCTTCGCCGCTTCATGCAGCGCCCACGCCGGGTCGGCCAGATGCGGCCGGGCGACCGCACACAGATCGGCCCGCCCCGCGGCGATGACCATGTTCACATGGTCGGCCTCGAAGATCGCACCGACTGCCACGGTCGGAATCGCCACTTCGTTGCGAATGCGGTCGGCAAACGGCGTCTGGTACATGCGGCCGTATTGCGGCTTGTCGTCGGGCCACACCTGGCCGGAGGAGCAATCGATGATGTCGGCGCCTGCCTGCTTGAAGGCTCGCGCGATCTCGACCGCATCGTCGGCGGTGTTGCCGCCCGGATACCAGTCGTGGCAAGACAGCCGCACCGAGATCGGCTTGTCCTTCGGCCAGGCTTCGCGCACCGCGTTGAACACCTCGAGCGGGAAGCGCAGCCGGTTCTCCAGCGAGCCGCCGTAATCGTCGGTCCGCCGGTTGGTCAATGGCGACAGAAAGCTCGACAGCAGGTAGCCATGCGCGCAGTGCAGCTCCAGGATGTCGAAGCCTGCCTCGGCCGCCATGCGCGTCGCGCGCATGAAATCGGCGGTGATGCGGCGCATGTCGTCGCGCGTCATCTCGCGCGGCATCTGCGATCGCGGCAGGTAGGGCAGCGCAGAGGCCGACACCAGCGGCCAGGCGCCGGCGCTGTCCAGCGGCTCGTCGATGCCTTCCCAGGCCACGCGCGTCGCGCCCTTGCGGCCCGCATGGCCGAGCTGGATGCCGATCCTGGCCGGCGTGCTCGCATGCACGAAGTCGACGATGCGCTTCCACGCCGCCTGGTGCTCAGGCGCATACATCCCCGCGCAGCCCGGCGTGATGCGCGCATCGGCCGACACGCAGGTCATCTCGGTGTAGACCAGCCCGGCCCCGCCCATCGCCCGCGCGCCCAGGTGCACGAGGTGGAAGTCGCCGGCCACGCCATCGTTGGCCGAATACATCGCCATCGGCGAGACGATCACCCGGTTGGGCAGCGTCAGCCCGCGCAGCGTGAGCGGCGTGAACATCGGTGGCGGCGGCACCGCATCCGCCGCCACATGCAGGCCGGCGCGCTGCGCGAACCAGCGCTCATAGCCCTGCAGCCATGCGGCATCGCGCACGCGCAGGTTCTCGTGCGAGATGCGCTGCGAGCGCGTCAGCATCGAGTACATGAACTGCTCGGGCTCCAGCTGGTCGGCATAGCGGCGGCCGACGACCTCGAACCATTCCATCGCATTCCACGCCGCGTTCTGCAGCCGCAGCACGTCGATCGCGCGCACCGCCTGGTACTGCTCGAGCACCTGCGGGATGTGCTCCGGCGTGTCGCCTGCCGCCTTGAACTGCTGCACCAGCTCGATCGCATCCTCCAGCGCGAGCTTGGTGCCGGAGCCGATCGCGAAGTGCGCGGTGTGCACCGCATCGCCCATCAGCACCACATGGCTGCGGCCGTTGAAGTGATGCCACTGCTTGCACTGGATGCGCTGGAAATTGAGCCACGCCGAGCCGCGCAGGTGTCGCGCATTGCTCATCAGCGGATGGCCCTGCAGATGATCCTTGAACAACCGCTCGCAGAACGCGATCGACTGCGCCGTGTCGGCCTCATCGAGGCCATGCGCCCTCCACACGTCCTCCGGCGTTTCGACGATGAAGGTGGTCGTCTTGTCGTCGAACTTGTAGACGTGCGCCTGGAACCAGCCGTGCTCCGTCTTCTCGAACAGGAAGTTGAACGCATCGAACAGCCGCGTGGTGCCCAGCCAGATGTAGCGGTTGGGCCGGGTGACGATGTCGGGCTCGAACACATCGGCGTATTTCTGCCGGATGCGCGAGTTGATGCCATCGCTCGCGATGATCAGGTCGGCATCGGCGAACTCCTCGTCGGAGGCCACCTCGTGCTCGAACACCAGCTCCACGCCCAGCGCCTCGCAGCGCGCCTGCAGGATGTTGAGCAGCCGCTTGCGGCCGATGCCCACGAAGCCGTGGCCACCGGAGCGCAGGGCGCGGCCCTTGAAGTGCAGCTCGATGTCGTCCCAGTGGTTGAAGGCCCCCTCGATCTCGTCGGCGGTGTCGCGATCCCACTCGCGCATGCGGTCCATCGTGGCGTCGGAGAACACCACGCCCCAGCCGAAGGTGTCGTAGGGCCGGTTGCGCTCGACCACCGTGATGCGGTGGGCCGGGTCGAGCTTCTTCATGAGAAGGGCGAAGTACAGGCCGGCGGGCCCGCCGCCGATGCAGATGATGCGCATGCGCCGATTGTGCGACCGATTTAGTTTAGAAGTAAAGTATCTCGAGCCGTGGCCCTGGGCTTCCTAGAATGGGCCTCGCACTTCATTCTCCGCCCATGCCCGCCCTGCCCGACTACCTCGAACCGCTGGACCACGGCGTCTACGCCATCGACACCGGCTTCCAGCGCCCGCGCTTCGACGCGGCCTACCTGATGGTGCACGAGGGCCGCGCCGCCTTCATCGACACCGGCACCAACCACGCGGTGCCGCGGCTGTTGGGCGCGCTGCAGGCGCTGGGGTTGAGGCCTGAAGCGGTCGACTACGTGATCCCGACGCACGTGCACCTCGACCACGCCGGCGGCGCCGGCCTGCTGATGCAGAGCCTGCCCCACGCCACGCTGGTGGTGCACCCGCGCGGCGCGCGCCACATGGTCGACCCGACGATGCTGTACCAAGGTGCGCTCGCGGTCTACGGCCAGGCCGAGATGGACCGCTCCTACGGCCAACTGGTGGGCGTGCCGGCCGAGCGCGTGCAGGAATCGAAAGACGGCATGACGCTGGAGCTCGCCGGCCGCCCGCTGCTGCTGATCGACACCCCGGGCCATGCGCGCCACCACCACTGCATCTGGGACGACACCAGCGGCGGCTGGTTCACCGGCGACACCTTCGGCCTGAGCTACCGCGAGTTCGACACCGAGGCCGGGCCCTGGATCATGCCGACCTCCACGCCGGTGCAGTTCGAACCGGATGCGCTGCACCTGTCGGTGCGGCGGCTGATGGCGATGCGGCCGCAGTGGATGTACGTGACGCACTATGGCCGCGTCGGCGACGTGGGCCGGCTGGCCACCACGCTGCTCGACCAGGTGGATGCGATGGTGATCCTCGGCCGCGCGCTGCGCGATGCGCCGCATCGGCACGAGCGGCTGAAGCAGGGCCTGCTCGCCCTTTACACCGATCGCCTGGCGGCCCACGGCATCCGCGATGCGCAGCGCGTGGCCGACCTGCTCACGATGGACGTCGAGCTGAATGCGCAGGGCCTGGCGATCTGGCTCGACCGCGAAGCGAGGCCATAGGCATGCGGATCGGCTTCGCGCCGGCGAGCGGGGCGGATTCCGCCTGACGCGACTTTGGCAACGCCATAGCTTGCGTCGCGACAATCGGCCGATGCACATCCTGCTGATCGAAGACGACCTTGACCTGGGCCGCGGCCTGCAGGGCGCGCTGAAGCTGCAGGGCTTCACCAGCGAATGGCTGCGCCGTGCCGACGATGCGCCGCCGCGGCTCGATGGCACGCTGGTCGACTGCGTGCTGCTCGACCTCTCGCTGCCCGGCGGCAGCGGCTTCGAGCTGCTGGCACGCTGGCGGCGCGGCGGCGGCACGGTGCCCGTCATCGTGATCACCGCCCGCACCGCCCTCGAAGACCGGCTCGCCGGGCTCGACGGCGGCGCCGACGATTTCGTCGTGAAGCCGTTTGCCACGCCGGAGCTGATCTCGCGCATCCGTGCCGTGGTTCGGCGCTCGGCCCAGCAGGCCAGCGAGCTGTGGTCGCTGGGCGAGCTGGTGGTCGAGCCGCGCGCCCATGTGGCGCGCATCGGCGGCCAGCCCGTCGACCTGTCGGCGCGCGAATTCCAGCTGCTGGTGGAGCTGGCTCGCGAGCCGGGCGTGGTGGTCGCCAAGAGCCGGCTCTCGCAACGGCTGGAGCCGCTGGGCGAGCCGGTCGACTACGCGGCGATCGAGATGCATGTGAGCAACCTGCGCAAGAAGATCGGTACGCAGCGCATCCGCACCGTGCGCGGCGTGGGCTACATGCTGGTGCGCGAATGAGGCGGCGCCGATGAAGCGCTGGCTGCAGCCGCTGTGGCGGCCCACGCTCGTGCGCCGCGTGGTCGGCGCGCTGGTGCTGGCCTTCATGCTGGTGGGTGCGGTGCTGGTCGGCATCGACTACCTGCAGTTCAGGCGCGGGATGGCCGAGAACCCCGGCATCAAGTCGCTGGCCGAGGTGATGCTGAAGACGCTCTCGCACGTGCCCGATGGGCACGATGCCGCGCTGGTGGTGTCGGCCACGGCGGAGCAGCTGAACACGCTGCGTCGCAATGCCGGCGTGCTGCCTGGCGACGTGCTGTTCCAGTTGCGCCGGCTCGATGGCAGCCTCGTCCATGCGCCGCCGGCCCTGGCCGGCATGCAGCTCGCGGTCGAGCCCGGGCAGGTCGCCATCCTCGACATTGCGGGCCAGCCCTACTGGGCCGTGCAGGCCGTCTCCGGCCCATGGCGGCTCTACGTAGCCGAGCCGTGCCTGACCGACGCCAAGGTGATCCGCCTGATCGGCAGCGGGCTGGCGTTCTCCCTGCTGCTCGCGTTTCCGCTCGTCCTGCTGCCGCTGTGGATCGCGGTGCGGCGCGGCATGCGGCCGCTGAGCGAGCTGGCCGGCCGCGTGGCCGCACGCGATGCGCACGACCTGTCGCCGCTGGGCCTCGCGCCGCGGCACGAGGAGCTCAAGCCGCTGGTCGCAGCCTTCGACGGCCTGCTGGCACAGCTGCGCCAGCACGTACAGCGCGAGCGCGCCTTCGTGCAGGATGCGGCGCACGAACTGCGCACGCCGATGGCCGCCATCGCGGCGCAGGCGCATGTGCTGGCGCACACCCCCGATGCCGACGAGCGCCAGCAGGCCGGCTCGGCGCTCGACCATGCGCTGGAGCGCGCCTCGCACCTGAGCCGCCAGCTGCTCGACTTGGCCGCGCTCGACGATGCGCATCCGCGCGAGCGGCAGCCGATCGATGCCGCGCAGCTGGTGCAGCAGGCCCTGGCCCAGGCCGCGCCTCAGGCGATGGCGCTGGGGCTCGATCTCTCGCTCGACGCCCCCGAGCACCTGCCCTGCCGGCTCGACCGCGTGGCCTTCGAATCGGTGTTGCTGAACCTGATCGACAACGCGCTGCGCTATGTGCCGGCCGATGGCCGCATCGCGGTCCATCTGCACCAAGCCGAAGGGCAGCTCACGCTGACGGTGGCCGACGACGGCCCGGGGATTCCGCCCGCACAGCGCGAGCGCGCCTTCGAGCGCTTCTGGCGCGGCGACATGCACGACGACGTCACCGGCTCGGGCCTGGGCCTGTCCATCGTCCGGCAGGCGGCCACGCGCCTGGGCGGCCGCGTGCGCATTGACGACGGCCTCGACGGCCGCGGCGTCGCCTTCGTGCTCACGATGCCGCTCGAACGCTGAGGCGTTCTTTGGCTTCGCCTGAGCTTCGCTCAGAAGAATGAACCCCGTCATCACTTCGGGATCCATTCATGCCCTTGTTCTCTCTCCTTCCTCGCCGGCTGCTGATCGCGGCCTCGATCGCAGCCCTGCTCGGCGCCTGCGGCGGCGGTGACGACCCCGCCCCGCCGCCGGCCTACAGCGTGCAGCAGACGGCCGACCAGGCAGTGCGCGACGGCCTCGTCGGCGTCGTGTTCGAGCACCTCACCGCCACGCAGGCGCAGGAAGGCGTGGCCGGCCTGCGCCAGGCCGGCGGCGCCGGGCGGCTGCAGCGCGACGACTGGTTCCTGATCGGCTCCACCACCAAGGCGATGACCGCCGAGATCGCCGGCCGCCTCGTCGAGCGCGGCACCATCGCCTGGACCACGACGCTGGCCGAGGCCCTGCCCGATCTCGTGCCGGGCATGCGCGAGGTCTACCGCGGCATCACGCTCGAGCAGTTGCTGGCGCACCGCGGCGGCCTGGTCGCACTCACCGGCGACGAGGACTTCAACGCCCTGAGGCAGTATGTCCAGGCCCATGCGGACGCACTGCCCGACACGCTGGCCGGCCGCGAGCGCTTCGTCGCCGCGTGGGTGCTCTCGCAGCCCTCGCCGGCCGGCATCGTGCCTGGCCGCGACTACTGGTACTCGAATGCCGGCTTCGCGCTCGCGGCGATGATGCTCGAGGCGCGCAGCGGGCTGAGCTATGCGCAGCTCTTCGAGCAGGAACTCGCGCAGCCGCTGGGCGTGGCGGTGCGCTGGACACCGGCCGACCAGCCGGTGGCCGGCGGCCCGCTGGGGCACGTGGGCGCGAAGGGCCAGCTCGTGCCGGTGCCGTTGCTCGGCGCCGACGAGGCACCGTGGGTCGATGTGCTGCGCCCCGCGGGCTTCGGCCTCACGATCACGCCGCAGGGGTATGCCACCTGGGTGCGCTGGCACCTGCTCGCACTGCAGGGCCAGCCCACGCCGCTGCCTTCGGGCTACGTGCAGCGCCTGAAGGCGCTGCAGGCCAACGACTATGCGCTCGGCTGGGGTGCGCTCGACATCGAGGGCCGCCATGTGCTGGGGCACACCGGCCAGGTGGGAGGCTTCAACAGCGAGGTCGTGATCGACGCCACGGGCCGCAGCGCCAGCTTCGTGCTCACCAACACCACCAGCGAAGGTGATCCGTCCGGCAGCTGGGTGCTCCAGCTGCTGGGCAACGCGCTGCTCGAGATCGAGCGCAAGCTGCCGCCTTCGCCCTGACGCGCGCTACCCGGCCACCAGCGCCACCACGCCGAGCACGAGGAAGATCGCCGCCGCGATCGCATGCACCAGCCGCATCGGCACCTTCCTCGTGACCTTGTCGCCCAGCAGCACCACCGGCACGTTGGCCAGCATCATCCCGATCGTCGTGCCGGCGACCACGCCGACCAGGCTGCTGTAGCGCGCGGCGAGCGCCACGGTCGCGATCTGGGTCTTGTCGCCCATCTCGGCCAGGAAGAACGCGATCACGGTGGTCACGAACACGCCGTGCGGCGGGGGTGAGGCATCGCCGTCGTCGTCGAGCTTGTCCGGGATCAGCATCCACACGGCCATCGCGATGAACGACAGGCCGAGGATCCAGCGCATCGTGCCGGCGCCCACCGTCTGCATGATCCAGGCGCCGAGCGCGCCGGCGCCCGCATGGTTGACCAGCGTTGCGACGAAGATGCCGAGGATGATGGGCAGCGGCCGGCGGAAGCGGGCCGCGAGCAGCAGCGACAGCAGCTGCGTCTTGTCGCCCATTTCCGCGAGGGCGACGATGCCGGTCGAGATCAGAAAGGCTTCCACCGTCAACCGCCCTCTTCTTCGTCCTCGACGTCGAGCTGGGCCATGCAGTCGTCGACCAGCGCATGCAGCGCCGCCACGCGCTCGTTGCCGAGGCGGGCGTTCAGCGCAAGCTGCGCCTGCTTCCAGGCGCGCTGCCCCTCGGCGCGCTTGGCGCGGCCTTCTTCGGTGGCCTCGATCAGCCGGCTGCGCGCATCGTCGCCCGGGCCCTGAACGATCCAGCCCTGTGCGATCAGCGGCTGCAGGTTGCGGGTGAGCGTGGAAGCGTCGAGCCGCATCTTCCCCGCCAGCGTCGAGGGCTTGATCGGCCCCAGCAGCACGATGTGCGACAGCAGCGAATACTGGGTGTTCTTCAGCCCCAGCGGCGCGATGTAGGCATCGTAGTGGCGCGTGACGGCGCGGCTCAGCTGGCGCAGCTTGAGGTTGGTGCAGCCGCGCGGCTGCACGGTCGCAGGGGTTTCGGGGGCGGCTTGTCGCATGGATTCGATTGTATCTACAATGGTTGCAGATACAACATTTGGAGCCCATCGATGAACGCCGTCGTCCAGCCCTCTCCCGTTCAATCCTCCGCCGAGCAGACGCTGGCCGCCTGGCAGCAGCGCGAGGCCGAGGTGCGCGCGCTGCGCCAAGGCGTGGGCATCGGCCGGCCCGAGCAGTTCGCAGGCCGCACCGGCATGCAGATCTTCGAGGCCATGCTGCGCGGCGAGATCCCGCAGCCGCCGATCAGCCAGACGATGAACTTCCTGCTGATCGACGCCGAGCCGGGGCGCGTGCAGTTCCAGGGCAAGCCGATGTTCGAGCACTACAACCCGATGGCCACGGTACACGGCGGCTGGATCGCGACGCTGCTCGATTCGGCGCTGGCCTGCGCGATCCACACGCTGCTGCCGGTCGGCAAGGGCTACACCACGGTGGAGCTGAAGGTGAACTACGTGAAGGCGCTGACCGACCGCGTACCGCTGGTGCGCGCGGTGGGCGAGGTGATCTACAGCGGCGGCAAGATCGGCACCTCGCACGGGCGCCTGGTCGGCCCCGATGGCACACTCTACGCACACGCCACCACCACGTGCATCGTGCTCGATGCACGATGACACCATGCGATTGCTCCACACCATGCTGCGGGTCGGCGACCTGCAGCGCTCGATCGATTTCTACACGCAGGTCCTGGGGATGAAGCTGCTGCGCACGACGCAGCGCCCCGAGCAGCAATACGACCTTGCCTTCCTCGGCTACGGCAGCAACCCCGAGCATGCCGAGATCGAGCTCACCTACAACTACGGTGTCGGCCGCTACGAGCTGGGCACCGCCTACGGCCACATCGCGATCGGCGTGCCCGATGTCGGGGCCACCTGTGCGGCGGTGCGCGAGAAGGCCGCCGCATTGGGCGGCGCCATCACCCGAGAGCCCGGCCCGGTGAAGGGCGGCAGCACGGTGATCGCCTTCATCACCGACCCCGACGGCTACAAGATCGAGCTGATCCAGCGCGACGGAGACTGAGGTGTACGAGCCGCGCCACTTCGAGCAGCACGACCCGCAGGCGCTGCAGGCCCTGATGCGCGAGCATCCGCTCGCGACGCTGGTCACGCAGTCGGCCGATGGCAGCCTGGAGGCCAACCCGGTGCCGCTGCTCTACGACCCGGCCGCGGGACCGCATGGCACGCTGCGCGGCCACGTCGCCCGCGCCAACCCGCTGTGGCGCGACACGCTGGCCGGCTCGCAGGCGCTGGCCGTGTTCCAGGGGCCCGAGGCCTATGTCTCGCCCTCGTGGTATCCCAGCAAGCGCGAGCACGGCAAGATGGTGCCGACCTGGAACTACGCCGTGGTGCAGGCCCGTGGCCCGCTGGTGATCCACGACGATGCGCAGTGGCTGCGCGGCTTCCTGCAGCAGCTCACCGCCGCCCATGAGTCCGGCCGGCCCGAGCCCTGGGCCATGGCCGATGCACCGGCTGATTTCATCGAGCAGACGCTCAAGGCCATCGTCGGCATCGAGATGCCGCTCACGCGGCTCACCGGCAAATGGAAGGTGAGCCAGAACCGCTCGGCGGCCGATCGCGCCGGCGTGGCCGCCGGGCTCGAGGCCGAAGGCTCGCCGGCCGCCCAGGCCATGGCGCTGCTGGTGCGCCAGACATCCGGCTGAGCAGTGCGGCGGCGCGCGGCGCCCCGCCGGCCTCACCCTTCGGAGGGTGCTGACGCGCCCCGGATGCACGCCTAGACTGAAAGCGCCGGTCTTGCCGTGGGCCGGCGACAGGGAGACAACCGATGGACAGAACGTCGGGCAACCACACCCGGCGCGGCGGCGAGGATCTGGCGCGCTTCACGCTGGGCGACTGGGTGGTCGACGCCACCACGCGCCGCCTTCAGCGCGGCGACGACACCGTGACCCTCGAGCCGCGGCCGATGGCCGTGCTCTCCGAGCTGTGCCGCCGCCCGGGCGAAGTGGTCGCCGCCGACGACCTGCTCCAGGCCTGCTGGCCCGGCGAAGCGATGGGCGACAACCCGGTGCACAAGGTGATCGCCGGGCTGCGCCGCGCGCTGCAGGACAGCGCCACCGCACCGCAGTACATCGAGACCCTGCGCAAGCAGGGCTACCGGCTCGTCGCCCCCATCGGCGTGCTCACCGGGCAGGGGCCGCGCAGCCACCGCGACGGCTGGCGCGGCCAGTCGCCTTTCCGCGGGCTGGAGCCTTTCGGCATCGAGCATGCGGGGGTGTTCTTCGGGCGTGACGATGCGGTCGCGACGCTGCATGCGCGGCTCGGCGCCCAATGGCGTCGCGGCCAGCCGCTGGTGCTGCTGCTCGGGCCCAGCGGCTCGGGCAAGACCTCGCTGGTCCAGGCGGGGCTGCTGCCGGCGCTGCGGCCGCCGCTGCCGGTGGCGCCCGCGCAGGGGCTGCCGTTGCGCGCCTGCACCGCCGCCACTGTCGACCTCGCCGCGCTGAGCGACCTCGACCCCTGGTCGGCGCTCGCCGGCGCGCTGCTCGACTGGGAATGCGCCGATGCGCCGCTGCTCAGCGGCCACAGCATCGAGTCGCTCGCAGCCTTGTTGCGCGGCGGCGCCTGCGGCGAGGTGCTGCGCCTGCTGCGCATCGGCCTCGAAGCCTGCGGCGCGCTGCGCGGCGGCGAGCGGCCCGAGGCGCCGCCGCTGCTGGTGCTCGACCGGCTGGAGGCGTTGTTCCAGCCGGCGGCTGAGGCGCACGCCGCGGCCTTCATCGGCTGCATCGAGCAGCTGGTGCGCAGCGCCCTGGTACTGGTGCTCGCGCTGTGCCGCAACGACTTCTACCCCAGCCTCGCGCGCCATCCTGCGCTGATGCGCGACAAGGAACACGGCGCCCACATCGACCTCGCGCCGCCCGATGCCGAGGCCATCGCGCAGATCATCCGGCTGCCGGCGCGCGCGGCCGGGCTGGTCTACGGCACCGATCCCTCGGGCCTGAACCGGCTCGACGACCGCCTGTGCGCCGATGCGATGCACGCGCCCGATGCGCTGCCGCTGCTGCAGTACACGCTGCAGGAGCTCTACCTCCACCGCGCCCCGGGCGATGCGCTGACCTGGGCCGCCTACGATGAGCTGGGCGGCCTCGAGGGCGCGATCGGCCGGCGCGCCGAAGCCATCCTCGGCGGGCTGCCGCAGCAGCAGCAGGAGGCGCTGCCCCGCCTGCTGCCGCGGCTGGTCGGCCTGGCCGGCGAAGACGCCGCGCCCACCAGCCGCTGGGTCGCGGCCGATGAGCTGACCGACGCCGACGAGCGCGCGCTGGCGCACGCTTTCGTCGAGGCGCGGCTGCTGGTGGCCGATCACGTCGGCGGCGCCACCGGCTTCCGTGTCGTGCACGAGGCGCTGCTGCGCCGCTGGCCGCGCGTGACGGCCTGGGTGGCGCAGCACCGCGCCGCGCTCGCCGCACGCGACGAGCTGCGACCCTGGGTCGGGCGCTGGCTCGAAGGCGGGCGCGCCGGCACGCTGCTGCTGCCGCGCGGCCCGATGCTGTGGCAGGCCGGGCGCACGCTCGCCGAGGCGCCGCGGCTGTTCGCCGACGACGAGCGCGACTTCGTCGCCCGGTCGCTCGCGCGCATCAAGCGCCAGGCGCGCTGGCGCTGGGCCGGCGTGGCCGGCGCACTGCTGCTCGCCACCGCCGCGGTGGCGGCGGCGATCGGCTACGCGCACCTCGCCCGGGTGGCCTCCGAGCGCGAGCGGCAGAGCCAGCGCCTGGCCTCGTTCATGCTCGGCGACCTGGCGGACCGGCTGCGCCCGATCGGCAAGCTCGAGCTGCTCAGCCGCATCGGCGAGCAGGGGCTCAAGCTGCTCGGGCAGGCCGACGCCCGCGGCGACACGCCGGTCGATGCGCTGCAGCGCGCGAAGGCGCTGGTGGTCATCGGCGAAGTCAACAGCAGCCGCGGCCAAGGCCGCACCGACATCGCGGTCGACGCGCTCGCGTCGGCGCGGCGGCTGCTGGAGCCGCTGGCGCAGGCGCCGGGCATCGATCCCACCGACTACCACCGCACGCTGGGCGCTGCGGCGTTCTGGCTCGGGCAGATCGCGTTCGATGCCGGCGACCTGGACACCGCCACGCAGGAGATGTCGCGCTACCGCGATGCCAGCGAGCGCTGGCGTGCCGCCGCGCCCGCCAGCGCCGAGGCCAAGACCGAGCTCGGCTTCGCGCTCAACAGCCTGGGCTCGATTGCGGTGCGGCGCGGCGCCTGGCCCGAGGCGGACCGCTGGTTCGAGCAGTCGCTGGCGCTGAAGCTGTCGGCCCTGGCGCAGGCCCCGGAGGATGCGCAGACGCTGGATGCGGTGGCGAGCTCGCGCACCTGGCTCGGCCTGGTGGCGCAGGTGCGCGGGCAGCCGACCCGCGCGCTGGCCTTGTACGACGCGGCCCGCTCGATCGAGGCCGGCCTGCTGGCCCAGCGGCCGGGCGAAGTGGTGCGGCTGTGGGATCTCGGCGCGCTGGAGCTGCGCCGCGCCGAAGCGTTGCAGGCGCTGGGCCGGCGGGCCGAGGCCGTGCAGGCGCTGGGCGGCGCGATCGAGAGGATGCGGCAGGCGGAACACCACGACCCGAGCAACCGGCACTGGCGTGCCGAGCGGCTGCATGCAGAGGCTGGCTTGCTGCTGGCCCGGCTGGATGCCGGCCTGCCGGTGGCCGAGGGGCTGCAGGCGCTGCGCCAGCAGCTGGCCGAGGCGGCCGGCGCCGGCGCGGCCGACGAAGCGGCGCGCCGGGAGACGCCGCTGCGCATCGCGACGCTGGAGGCCGAGCTCGCCGCGCGCGACGGCGACTGGCCTCGCGCGCTCCAGCTCCTTGCGCTCGCTCAGCGCAGCGTCCGCGACGTGCTCAGCGTGCGCCCGCGCCACTGGCAGGGCCGCGAGCTGCAGGCGCGCCTCGGGCTGCTGGGGCTGCGCGCCCATGCGGCCCTGGGCCAGGCCGCCGAGCGGGCCGCGCTGTGCGCCCAGCTGCGCAACGATCTCCAGCCGGCCATCGATGCCGGACAAGCCGGCCTGGTGCTCGAAGCCTGGCTTGTCGCGCGCCGCTGCGCGACACCTGCCGAAGCCGATGGCGGCTGGCTCTCCCGGCTGACGGCGGGCGGCTACCAGCCTGCCCACGCAGCCCTTCTTCAACCTCGCCTCTGACAGAAACGGACCCTCCATGAATCCCTCTCCCTCGGCCGACTCCACGCCCGCGTTCGAGATCGCGCAGTACTTCGTCGTCCCCGTCACGGGAAGCAGCGACCCCAGCATCCAGAAGTGCCGCTACTTCGATGCCCTGTGGAACGAGATCCCCCGGGGCCGGCCGTTGATGGCCAACGACCGGGCCGCCTATGTGGCGCTGAAGCAGGCCGACGCCTTGCCCGCGCCCGTGAAGCGCGAGCTCGCGCAGGCACAGCAGGACGTGGATCGCAGCGTCAGCTTCTTCGCCGCGGTGGCCAAGACCAAGTTCGACAGCCACGCCCAGCCCAACATGTTCCTCGCCGCGGGAACCCACCCGCATGCGATGTCGGCGGTGCTGCCGGTGGCCAAGGACTCCACGCGCGGCGTGATCCTGATCTTCAAGAAGCTCGACGCCCACGCCACGCCGC
>Ga0207706_10001863_pt1 | contig 20663 bp, 15 predicted proteins | sample KBSC53metaG_FD_184318 | JGI IMG/M metagenome (GOLD analysis project Ga0207706, IMG submission 184318) | Corn rhizosphere microbial communities from Kellogg Biological Station, Michigan, USA - KBS C5-3 metaG (SPAdes) (version 2) | ecosystem: Host-associated > Plants > Roots > Rhizosphere > Soil ... | reverse complement strand
GAGTGAGCGCGGCTGGGCGAAGCCCGAGGCCCGAAGGGCCCGAAGCCGCGCGAGCGAGAGAGGCCGACGCGCCGGCGATGCGATTCGCGCCGAAGGTCCAGGGAGGCCCAGAGTGAGCGCCCCGTGCTGTTCGCACTGATCCTCGCCGGGCTCGTCGCCGTCCTCCTCACGGGCGTGCCGGTGTTCGCCGGCCTCACGCTCTTCGGCACCGCAGTGCTCTATGCGGCCGAAGGCCATCTGGGTGGGCTCGGCGACCTCGTGTTCGGCGAACTCAACACGTATCTGCTCGTCGCCATTCCGCTCTTCACGCTGATGGCGCAGTTCATGATCCGCGGCAAGGTCGTCGACGACCTGTTCGGCGCCGCGCACACGTTCGTGCGCCATCTTCCCGGGGGTCTCGGCGTCGCGACCGTCGCGGCGTGCACGGTATTCGCGGCGATCTCGGGTTCGAGCGTCGCGACTGCGCTGACGATCGGCGCCGCCGCGATCCCGCTGATGGTGCGCTACGGCTATCCGCCGCGCGTCGCGTACGGCGTCGTCGGCGCCGGCGGCACGCTCGGCATCCTGATTCCGCCGTCCGGACCGATGATCCTGTACGGCGTCGTGTCGGACACGTCGATCGGCGCGTTGTTCATGGCCGGCGTGATCCCCGGGCTGATGCTCGCGACGATCTTCGCCGTCTACTGCGTGAGCGCCGCGCGCTTCGGCAAGCTGGCGCGCATCCGCGAGCAGCGCGCATCGCTGCCCGAGATCGCCGCCGCACTCCGCCGCTCGTTCTGGGCGCTCATGCTGCCGGTGCTCGTGCTCGGCGGCATGTATTTCGGCGTGTTCACGGCGACCGAGGCCGCCGCGATCGGCGCGCTCGGTGCACTCCTGATTGCGATGGCCGTCTATCGCAATTTCACGTTGCGCGACCTGTGGATCTCGGCGCAGGACGCGGCACGCAACACCGCGATGTTGTTCATGATCCTCGCCGCGGCGGCGATCCTCGGCAACGTGCTGACCAAGCTGCGAATCCCCAACGAGATGGTCGACCTCGTGCTGCGCTACGAAGTGTCCCAGCTCGGCTTCCTCTGCGCCGTGATGGCGTTGATTTTCGTCCTGGGCATGTTCCTGGAGACGATCTCGATCATTCTGATCACGACGCCCGTCGTGCTCCCGGTGCTCGCCGCGCTCAAGATCCACCCGGTCTGGTACGGCATCCTGCTCACGATCAACCTCGAGCTCGCGCTGATCACGCCGCCGGTGGGCATGAACCTGTTCGCGCTCAAGGCGATCACGCGCGCGCCGATCCTGGACATCATCCGCGGCGTCGCGCCCTACGTGCTGCTGCTGATCGGCGGGCTCGTGCTGGTGATGCTGTTTCCGTCGATCGCGCTGTGGCTGCCGGGGACGATGAGTTTCCGCTGACGCGTTGCCGTTGCAATCGCCCGCCGCCGCAACCACATGACGACTTCGGGGTCCAAAGCAGCGACTTCGCTGCCGCCGACGTCAAGTTGACGTGTTGCGGGCATCAGCAAGGTCGTCGCTTGCGACCCCGAAATCACGGGGTAAAATTGCCGCATGCGCGGGCGCGCGACACAATCGCGCTACCCAAGGCCGTCTCTACCCGATGCGGCGCGATCCGGAACACGATTCTTGGAGCTTGTTCAAATGGCTACAGCCGCTGCCGACAGCGTCGCTCCGCTGCGAGACGTTTCCCTCGACGACAAATACGAGCTCGGCTCGGGCCGCGTCTTCCTGACCGGCGTGCAGGCGCTCGTGCGCCTGCTGATCCTGCAACGCCAGCGCGACACGCAGGCCGGCCTCAAGACCGGCGGCTTCGTATCCGGCTATCGCGGCTCGCCGCTCGGAGGCCTCGACCAGGCGCTGTGGAAGGCGCAGAAATTCCTGGATCGCGCGCACATCAAGTTCCAGCCCGGCGTGAACGAGGACCTCGCGGCGACGGCGATCTGGGGCACGCAGCAGGTGAACCTGTACAAGAGTGCGAACGTCGACGGGGTGTTCGCGATGTGGTACGGCAAGGGCCCGGGTGTCGACCGCTGCGGTGACGTGTTCAAGCACGCGAACTTCGCCGGCACGTCGAAGCACGGCGGCGTGCTGGTGCTCGCGGGCGACGACCACGCGGCCAAATCCTCGACGCTGCCACACCAGTCGGACCACCAGTTCTCCGCGGCGATGATGCCGGTGCTCTACCCGTCGTCGGTGCAGGAGATCATCGACCTCGGCCTGCACGGCTTCGCGATGAGCCGCTACTCAGGCTGCTGGGTCGGCTTCAAATGCGTCTCCGACACCGTCGAAAGCTCCGCGTCGGTGTACGGCGATGCCGATCACGTCGACATCGTCATACCCGACGACTTTCCGCTACCGCCCGATGGCGTGTCGATCCGTTGGCCCGATCCGTTCCTCGCCACCGAGGCGCGCATGCAGGACTACAAGATCTACGCCGCCCTGCACTACTGCCGCGCCAACCAGCTGAATCGCATCGTCATCGATTCGCCGCGGTCGCGGCTCGGCATCATCACGAGCGGCAAGAGCTACCTCGACGTCCGGCAGGCGCTCGACGACCTCGGCATCGCCGAGGCCGACGCCGCCGAGATCGGCATCCGTGTGTTCAAGGTCGCGATGCCGTGGCCGCTCGAGCCCGAAGGCGTGCGGCAGTTCGCCGAAGGACTGGACGAGATTCTCGTCGTCGAGGAAAAGCGCCAGATCGTCGAATACCAGCTAAAGGAGCAGCTCTACAACTGGCGTGACGACGTTCGGCCGCGGGTGGTCGGCAAGTTCGACGAAAAGGGCGAATGGGTGCGGCCGCACGGCGACTGGCTGTTGCCGCCGCACGCGGAGCTGACGCCGGCGATGATCGCGCGCGTGATCGCGCAGCGGATCCAGCGCCTCGAGCTGCATCCGCGCCACGTCGAGAAGATCCGCCAGCGCATCGACTTCATCAACCAGAAGGAGCACGCGCTCGCCAAGCCACGGATCAGCCTCGCGCGCATGCCGTACTTCTGCTCGGGCTGCCCGCACAATACGTCGACGAACGTGCCGGAAGGCAGCCGCGCCACCGCCGGCATCGGCTGCCACGTCATGGCGATCTGGATGGACCGCAGCACGTCGACGTTCACGCACATGGGCGGCGAAGGCGTGCCGTGGATTGGCCAGGCGCCGTTCACCGACGAGAAGCACGTGTTCGCGAATCTCGGGGACGGCACGTACTACCACAGCGGACTCCTGGCGATCCGCGCGGCCGTCGCCGCCGGCGTCAACATCACCTACAAGATCCTGTACAACGACGCCGTCGCGATGACCGGCGGCCAGCCGGTCGACGGGCCGATCTCGCCCCGCGACATCGCGCTGCAGTGCGCCGCCGAGCGCGTGGCGAAAATCGTCGTCGTCACCGACGAGCCGGACAAGTACCCGGCCCACTACTTCGCCGACGACATCGCCGTGCACCCCCGCGACGAGCTCGATGCCGTGCAGAAGATGCTGCGCGAGACGGCGGGCACGTCGATCCTGCTGTACGACCAGACTTGTGCCGCCGAGAAACGGCGCCGCCGCAAGCGCGGCAAGTTTCCCGATCCCGCGAAGCGCGTCGTCATCAACGAGCTCGTCTGCGAAGGCTGCGGCGATTGCGGCGTGAAGTCGAATTGCGTATCCGTCGCGCCGGTCGAGACCGAGTTCGGCCGCAAGCGCACGATCGACCAGTCGTCGTGCAACAAGGACTATTCGTGCGTCAACGGCTTCTGCCCGAGCTTCGTCACCGTCGAAGGCGGCCAGTTGCGCAAGCCGAAGAAGGCTGCCTCGACCGACGCGTCGCACCTGCCGCAACCGGCCCTCGCGTCGTCCGCGACGCCGTACGGCATCCTGGTCACCGGCATCGGCGGTACCGGCGTCGTGACGATCGGCGCGCTGATCGGCATGGCCGCGCATCTCGAAGGCAAGGGTTGCAGCGTGCTCGACATGACCGGTCTCGCGCAGAAGAACGGCGCAGTCGTGTCGCACGTGCGCATCGCCGATGCGCCCGAACAGCTGCACGCGACGCGCATCGCCGCCGGCGAAGCGCGGCTCGTGCTCGCCTGCGACATCCTGACGGGCGTCGGTTACGAATCCGTCGCCAAGATGCAGAAGGGCGTGACGAAGGCTCTGGTCAACACGTCGCTCGTCATGCCCGCGCAGTTCACGCGCGAGCCCGACCTGCAGTTCCCGACGGGATCGATGGAGCAGGAGATCCGCGATGCCGTCGCGCCGGGGGACGCCGAATTCCTCGACGGCACCCGGATCGCGACCGGCCTGATGGGCGATTCGATCGCGACCAATCTGTTCATGGTCGGCTATGCGTATCAGCGCGGCCTGCTGCCGGTTGGCGAGGCCGCGATCCTGCGCGCGATCGAACTGAACGGCGCGGCGGTCGAGTCCAACAAGCAGAGCTTCCTGTGGGGCCGGCTCGCGGCCGTCGAGCCCGAAAAGGTGATTGCGGCGGCGATTCCCGCATCAAAGCCGGACTCGCAGCGCTTGTCCGAATCGCTCGACGAGCTGATCGAGCGGCGTCGCGCGTTCCTAACCGACTATCAGGACGCCGCGTACGCGAAGCGCTACACCGATCTCGTCGCGAAGGTGCGTGCCGCCGAAACCGCGAAGCAGCCCGGCGCCACCGACGTGACCGAGGCGGTCGCGCGGTACTACTTCAAGCTGCTCGCGATCAAGGACGAATACGAGGTGGCGCGGCTGTACGCGGAAACCGGCTTCGCAAAGCGCGTCGCCGACCAGTTCGAAGGCGACTACAAGCTCGTATTCCACCTGGCGCCGCCGACGCTCAACAAGCCCGAGCGCAAGGGCGACGAGCCGCGCAAGTCGACGTACGGACCCTGGATGATGTCCGCATTTCGCGTACTCGCAAAAATGCGGCGTTTCCGCGGCGGCGCGCTCGACGTTTTCGGCCGCACGGCCGAGCGCCGGCACGAGCGTGCGCTGATCGGCGAGTACGAGACGCTCGTCGACGAGATCCTCACGCGTTTATCGCCGCAGAACTACGAGCTCGCAGTCTCGCTCGCGTCGGTGCCCGAGCACATCCGCGGCTACGGGCACGTCAAGGAGCGGCACCTGAAGGACGCCAAGGCGCGCGAGACCGCGCTGCTGGCGCGCTTGCGTGACGGCCCACCGCAAGCGGCAGCGACCGCCAAGGTGCCGGTCGCTGCCGATTGACGCGCGCCTCGCCATGCCTGCGCACGCGCGGCACGCGATAACGCATCGCCTGCGTGCACCGTCATGACGGCAAAGCACAACCCATTCGATCTCACTGGCCGCGTCGCGCTCATCACCGGCGCTTATCGCGGTCTCGGCTTCGCGATCGCGCGCGGGCTCGCGGCGGGCGGCGCGCGCGTAATCCTCAACGGGCGCAACGCCGACGCGCTCGCCGGGGCAAGCGCGGTGCTTGCCGGCGAAGATCTCCACGTCGACGTGGCGCTGTTCGACGTGACCGACGCCGACGCCGTGCGCGAAGGCGTGGCGAGCGCGGCGCGGAGCGTCGGCCCGATCGACATCCTCGTCAACAACGCCGGCATTCAGCGCCGGCACGCGCTCGTCGACTTTCCGCAGCGCGATTGGGACGAGATCATCGCCACCAACCTGACCGCGCCGTACGTCGTTTCGCAGGCCGTGCTGCCCGCGATGATCGCCCGTGGCAGCGGCAAGATCATCCACATCGCATCGCTGATGAGCGAGTTCGCGCGGCCGAGCGTCGTGCCGTACACCGCAGCAAAGGGCGGGATCCGCCAGCTCACGCGCGGAATGGCCGTCGAGCTCGCGCCGCACGGCATCCAGGTGAACGCGATTGCGCCCGGCTATTTCGCCACCGAGATGAACCGGGCGCTGCTCGACGATGAGGCGTTCGACGCGTGGGTCAGGAAGCGGACGCCGGCGGGCCGCTGGGGCGAGCCGGACGAGATTGCCGGCCTCGCCGTGTTCCTCGCGTCGTCCGCCGCGAATTACATCACTGGCCAGACGATCATGATCGACGGCGGGATGTCGGTCGCGCTTTGATCGGTGTCGGAGGTGTAACCGCCGGTGTCGGAGGTGTAACTGGGTAGTTGCACCTCCGACACCGGTCTATTTCAGCTGCTCCGCGGCGCGAAACAGGTTGGCGGTGCGCGTGCCCGAGCGGCAGAACGCGAGCACGGGCTTCGGCAACTGTCCGAGCAGCTCGTGCATCCGCGCGATCTCGGCCGGTGACTGATACGCCGACTGCACGGGCAGGAACGCGTACGCGAGTCCTGCCGCGGCGGCCGCCTGCTCGATCTGCAGCGACGTCGGCTGCGCGGGACCGCCCTCGAAATCCGGCCGATTGTTGACGACGCTGCGGAAGCCCGCTGCGGCAACGGCGGCGGCATCTTCCGGCGCAATTTGCGGCGCGGTGGCGAAATCCGGCGTGAGCCAGGTGAACTTCAGCGACATTTCCCCAAAAATCTCCGAGCGCATGGCGCGCTCAAGCGGCGCGCGGTTCTACTCCGACGGCGTCTTCAGCGACGCCGGCTTGCGGTCGAGCAGTCGGTAGAGCCACGTCAGCCCCGCGGTCGTGCCCTTCGCCGGCCGGTATTCGCATCCGACCCAGCCATCGTAGCGCAGTTCGTCGAGCACCTTGAACAGGTACGCGTAGTTGACTTCGCCGCTGTCGGGCTCGTGCCGCCCCGGAACGCCGGCGATCTGGACGTGGCCGATGTTCGCCGCGTACCGGCGCAGCTTCTCCGTCAGGTCGCCCTCGACGATCTGCGCGTGATAGAGGTCCATCTGCACCTTGAGATTGCGCGCGCCGATCTCGTCGCGAATCGCGTGTGCCTGCGCCTGCGTGGTGAGCAGATAGCCGGGAAAATCGCGCGGATTGATCGGTTCGATCAGGATCGTGACGCCCTGCGCCGCCGCTTCGGTGCATGCGAAGCGCAAGTTGCGCACGTACGTGCGCGCGCGCCGCTCGCGATCGGCGGCGTCGGCGCCATGCGGAACGACTCCCGCCATCACGTGAATGCGCGGGCAATGCAGCGCCTGCGCATACTGCAGCGCGTTCGCAATCGACGCGGCGAACTCGTGCTCGCGCCCCGGCAGCGACGCGAGCCCGCGATCACCCGCGGCGTAGTCGCCGGGCGGCGCGTTGATCAGCACGACCTCGAGCCGATGCGCCTGCTGCTGCGCGACGAGCTCCGCGATCCGGTACTCGTAGGCGAACGCGAATTCGACGGCGCGGAAGCCCGCGTGCGCGGCCTCCGCGAAGCGCTCGAGGAATGGCACCTCGTCGAACAGGAATGTCAGGTTGGCGGAAAATCGCGGCATCGTGCGGCAATCGGCGCGATCGGGGGTGCGCTTCGGATCATGCGTCCCGTTACGATCGTCCCGCCGATTGTGCGCCGACGGCGCGCGCAGGCGCAATCCGCGCTTCCCGTACCGAGCCTGCTCCCCGAGAAAACACGCGACGCTCCCTCCTCAGGGGGCCCGCCGCACGCATGACGGTGTCGTAAAAGTGCAACGGCGGCGGCTTCCGTTCGTCGGCCGGCGAAACCGATCCCCGCGCTGTGGACAAGATGGTGGACAGGCGGTGCAAACAACGGTGATCGTTCGCCGCACGCCGGGTACCGCGCTGTTTTTCCGCGGCTTTCGGCGGCGCCCGCTGTGGACTAAAAAAGCCTTGCGCTGCCCCCACCGACCTACTATGCTTGGTGTCGACAACGCGGTACGGCACAACATATAGTGGGTTTAACGCGAATGTCACATTCCGGCGCCCCCTTGGCGCCAGGTGGCGCACGGGTACGGGGGGACCTGCGCCAGCCCTGCCGGGCCGCTGCCCGGATCGCCGCGCCGCCGAGCGCGCCTCATCCCCCAAGAAAACTGCCGTCGAACGCACCGCGGGCAGGCAGGAAACCAGCACGAAACAGGAGTCGACCCATGCGCACCGCCACGCCTTCCGCCGCTTCCCCCGCCCTGCCGCCGCGAGACCTGATCGCGGGTGAATCCGGAAGTCCTGTCGCGACCACCGCCGACCCGCGTTTCGCGCAGTTCAAGGTGATCCGCCGCAACGGCGCCGTCGTCGGCTTCGAGCCCGCGAAGATCACGATCGCCATGACCAAGGCGTTCCTCGCCATCAACGGCGGCCAGGGCGCCAGCTCGGCGCGCGTACGCGACGAGGTCGCACGCCTGACCGATGCCGTCGTGGCCGCGCTGCTGAAGCGCAAGCCCGACGGCGGCGCGATCCACATCGAGGAGATCCAGGACCAGGTCGAGCTCGCGCTGATGCGCGGCGGCGAGCACGAGGTCGCGCGCGCGTATGTGCTCTATCGCGAGAAGCGGGCGCAGGAACGCGCGCAGGAGAAGCAGAAGAAGGCGCCCCCCGCCGAGGACACGACACTCCATGTGCTCGACAGCGGCGTGCGCAAGCCGCTCGACTTCGAGCGCCTTGCCGATCTCGTCAACGCGTCGTGCGCGGGACTTCCCGACGCCGAGCCCAATCGCATCCTGAAGGCGACGCTCAAGGATCTCTACGACGGCGTGCCGATGGAGGAGGTGCGCAAGTGCGTCGTGCTCGCCGCACGCACGCTGATCGAAAAGGATCCCGCGTACTCGTACGTCACCGCACGGCTTCTGCTCGACGCGCTGCGCTTCGAGGCGCTCGGCGAGGAGGCATCGCAGGCCGACATGCAGACGCGCTACGCCGAGTACTTTCCGCAGTTCGTCAAGCACGGCATCAAGGTCGGCCTGCTCAACGAGGCGCTGGCGCAGTTCGATCTCGAGCGGCTCGGCGCGGCGCTCAAGCCCGAGCGCGACCTGCAGTTCGGCTACCTGGGCCTGCAGACGCTCTACGACCGCTACTTTCTCGTCGACCAGTACGTCGGCGGCCGTCGCTTCGAGCTGCCACAATGCTTTTTCATGCGCGTGGCCATGGGCCTCGCGCTGAACGAAGTTGACCGCGAGGCGCGCGCGATGGAGTTCTACGACGTGCTGTCGACGTTCGACTTCATGAGCTCGACGCCCACGCTCTTCAACTCCGGCACGCACCGCTCGCAGCTCTCGTCGTGCTACCTCACCACGGTTTCCGACGACCTCGACGGCATCTACGAGGCGATCAAGGAGAATGCGCTGCTGTCGAAGTTCGCCGGCGGCCTCGGCAACGACTGGACGAACGTGCGCGCAATGGGCTCGCACATCCGCGGCACGAACGGCAAGTCGCAGGGCGTCGTGCCGTTCCTGAAGGTGGTGAACGACACCGCCGTCGCCGTGAACCAGTGTTTCGCGCCCGACACGCTCGTCTACTCGGGCCGCGGCGTGCTGCCGATCCGGCAGGTGCAGGCGGGCGATCTCGTGCTCGGCAAGAGCGGCACCTACCGCGAGGTGATCGAGCGGCTGGTGTACGAGCAGCACGACCCGATGGTCGCGATCGACGTCAAGCATTCGCTGCAGCCGCTCGAAGTGACCACCGGACATCCGTTCTGGTCGCTGACCGGCGTGCCGCTCGAACAGTCGAGCGAGCGGACGCACGACTGGATCGCCAGGGGCAAGATCGCGCCGCACTGGACCGACGCCGGGCAGTTGCGGGTCGGCGATTACATCGGCCTCACGATCCCCACCGAGGTGACGCCGGTCGACGGACTGACCGAGGACGACGCGCGCCTCTACGGCATTCTGCTCGGCGACGGCCACCTGTCGAAGGACGGCCAGCAGTGGGGCGTGTCCGGCAATCCACTGCGCGACGCGCATCTCGCGTTCGTGCGCGAGTACCTCGAGCGCCGCGGCGTGCATTTCCGCGAGTCGTCGCGCGGCGAAACGCATCTGCAGGTGCAGTGGGCTGCAGGGCGCGGCGTCGTGCGCGACGCGACCACCGGCGGCATCGTCGGCACGCCGCACACGATTCCGTTCACGCGGGAAGATCTCTACGACGACGCGCACCGCAAGCGCATCGCGCCGCGGCTTGCGCACCTGTCCCGCCCGCAGACGCTCGCGCTCGTGCGCGGCCTGCTCGAATCGGATGGCGGCGTGTCGCGCGGCGCCGAAATCTATTTCACGTCGGCGTCGCAGCCGCTCGCCGAGGGGCTGCGCTATCAGTGTCTGCGTCTCGGCGTGCCGGTGAGCGGTCAGGTGCGCCAGCGCGACCACACGCACGAGGGCACGACCGAGAGCTCGTCGATCTCGTTTCATGCGCCCACCCGCGCCTTCGACCTGCGCATTCCCGCCGTCCCCGAGATCGCCGCGCTGGTCGGCTGCCGGCCGATCGGCAAGCGCAACTGGCTCACGCTCGGCGGCACGGTGTTCTCGCGCGTCCGCGCCGTGACACCGATCACGCCGAAGCCGCTCGTCGTCGACCTCAAGGTGGACGCCGATGAGTCGTACATGACCGTGGCCGGCCTCGCGCACAACGGCGGCAAGCGCAAGGGCGCCGTGTGCACGTATCTCGAGAGCTGGCACCTCGACATCGAAGAGTTCCTCGAGCTGCGCAAGAACACCGGCGATGACCGCCGCCGCACGCACGACATGAACACGGCCAACTGGATTCCCGACCTGTTCATGAAGCGCGTCGTCGAAGGCGGCGACTGGACGCTGTTCTCACCGGCCGACGTGCCCGATCTCCACGACAGGTGGGGCCGCGCGTTCGAGGAAGCCTACGTGCGCTACGAGGAGAAGGCGGCGCGCGGCGAGCTCAAGCTGCACAAGCGAATCCCCGCCGTCCAGCTGTGGCGAAAGATGCTGTCGATGCTGTTCGAGACCGGGCATCCGTGGATCACGTTCAAGGACGCGTGCAACGTGCGCTCGCCGCAGCAGCACGTCGGCACCGTGCACAGCTCCAACCTCTGCACCGAGATCACGCTCAACACCAGCGCGACGGAGATCGCCGTCTGCAACCTGGGCTCGGTCAACCTGCTCGCGCACATGCACGAGGTCGACGGCCGCTCCGAGCTCGACCAGGCCAAGCTCGCGCGCACGATCACCACGGCGATGCGGATGCTCGACAACGTGATCGACATCAACTACTACGCGGTGGCGAAGGCACGGAACTCGAACCTGAAGCACCGTCCCGTGGGCCTCGGCATCATGGGCTTCCAGGATTGCCTGCACGCGATGCGCGTGCCGTATGGGTCGGCGGCGGCGCTGCAATTCGCGGACACCTCGATGGAGGCCGTGTGCTACCACGCGTACTGGGCGTCGACGAAGCTTGCCGAAGAGCGCGGCCGCTACACGTCGTACAAGGGCAGCCTGTGGGATCGCGGCATCCTGCCCCAGGACACGCTGCGCCTGCTGCGTGACGAGCGCGGCGGCTACGTCGACATCGATGAATCGGCAACGCTCGACTGGGCGGCGCTTCGTTCGCGCATCGCCGAGCACGGCATGCGCAACTCCAACTGTGTCGCGATCGCGCCTACCGCCACGATCTCCAACATCATCGGCGTGGCGGCGTCGATCGAGCCCGAGTACCAGAACATCTACGTCAAGTCCAACCTCTCGGGCGAGTTCACCGTCGTCAACGAGCAGCTCGTGCGCGACCTGAAGGCGCTGGGCCTGTGGGACGACGTGATGGTCGCCGACCTCAAGTACTTCGACGGATCGCTCGCCAAGATCGACCGCGCGCCGGCGGAGCTGCGTGAGTTGTATGCGACGGCGTTCGAGGTCGATACCTCGTGGATCGTCGAGGCCGGTGCGCGCCGGCAGAAGTGGATCGACCAGGCGCAGAGCCTCAACATCTACATGGCAGGCGCGTCGGGCAAGAAGCTCGACGAGACGTACAAGCTCGCGTGGGTGCGCGGCCTCAAGACCACGTACTACCTGCGCACGCTCGCCGCCACGTCGGCCGAGAAATCGACGGGGCGCGGCGGCGAGCTCAACGCAGTGCCGGAGTTGACGGCTGTCGCGTCGATCGGCACTGCGGGACGAGCCGGCAACGCGCTCCCAACGGAGACGGAGCCGAAGTTCTGCGCAATCGACAATCCGGAGTGCGAGGCGTGCCAGTGATCGCCGGCGGCTGCGTTTGCGAGGCCGGCCGGTAAGCGCGCGCCACGGCGATGACCGCGGCCCTCGCGATCCCGCGTGCGCTCGAAGATGCGCCTGCGCGCCAGCGTGAGCGCATCCAGGTGCTCGAGTCGCGTCCCGGCGTGCGGGAAGTGCTGATCATCACGGCGAGCACCGCAGGAACGGACGCGGAGCGCCACGCCGTGATCGTGCTGGCCGGTGGCGGTGGCGGGTTCGCGGTGACGTTTTCCGACGGCGTTCCATGCGTGCAGGGCGGATTGCCGCTGGCGCAGCGACAGCGGCTCGCGAGTGCGGTCGGCGGTCCGGTCGTCGCGTTGTCACCGCCGACCGATCAGCCGGTGATGAGCGAGGCGTGGCGCATGTCGGAGCAGCACCTGGCCGATCTCGCCGCCGCGGTGGCGTGGACGATGACGACATGGCCGGCGGCGCAGACATGGGTGCTCGGCGTCGCGCACGGCGCGCTTTCGGCCGCCGTCGCGGCATCCAGCATCGAGGGCCTCGCAGGGGCCGTGTTGCTTTCGTGCGCCGACGACGCGCTAGGCCGGTCGCCTTGTGCGGAAGGGATGCGCGTGCTCGCCGTGCTGTCGGGGCGCAATGGCCGCACGCCGCAGGCGCTTGCGCATGCGCGGGCTCGCAAGACGTTCGTAACCGTGCACGACGAGCGGGCCGCTTATGGCGAGGCGGCGAACGGCTCGTGCTTCGGCGGCAAGGAGGAACAGGTGGTGGACGTCGTCGCCCGGTGGATCCTCACCGGCGCGGCGCCCGGAGAGATTCGGTAAACCGGTGCAGGCGACTGCGAGAGATGGCCCCCAAGAGCATTTCGCGGCGGCACCGGGTCGACGGACCCGCGCGAACCCAGACAGGACGCGAAGTTGGCGTGGACGCGCCAGGGACTGCAGGACCGAAAGAGCCGGCAACGGCTCGCAGGCGTTTCCTGGGGGGCGCGCGGCGGCAAGCGCATTGCAGCCGCCGCGCGCCGATTTTTCCCAGGGTGGCTTCCCGTGGTGGTGCCACGTTACGCAGCGCAGTCGTTCGCGCGGCGCGACAGCGGCGACACGCGTCGTCAACTTTGCGGAAAGGAGGCGGATGTTGGCTCGGTACGAGTTTGCACCCCGGCACGTGGTCGACGCGCGCTGGCTCGGTGACTACAAGGTGTGGCTGGAATTCAACGATGGACGCAAAGGCGTGGTCGACCTGGCCGACGAGCTCCATGGAGAAGAGCTCGAGCCGCTGCGCGACCGCGACCGGTTCTGCCAGTTCTACCTGGACTACGGACTCGCGTCGATCGCCTGGCTCGACGGCCAGGATTTCACGCCGGAATTCCTTTACGACAAGCTGAAGGCAATGCACTAAGCGACGCTACGCGCGCCACGGAAACCCGCCGCCGCCCTGTCGAAAACCGAGGCGGGACGACGGCGCCGATGGCAGGGACGAACGCAATTTCGACGCAACACGAGAACGCATACCGGAGACACCCGCCATGCTGAGCTTCGACGACGACTTCACTGCCCTGCCCGCGCAGCCCAAGCGTCCGCCCGCGCCGCCGCAACCGGTGCGGCCGTCGGTTGGCGTGCTGGGCTCGCCGCGGCTCGCGCGCGAGCCCGTGCACGATCTCGACGCCGAGCAGCAGGCGCTGCAGAACGGATTCCGGCGCGTGCGCGTCGAGGACAAGCGCGTGATCAACGGCCAGGCCGACGTCAACCAGCTCGTGCCGTTCAAGTACAAGTGGGCATGGGACAAGTATCTCGCCGGCTGCGCGAACCACTGGATGCCGCAGGAAATCAATATGCAGCGCGACATCGAGCTGTGGAAGAACCCGAGTGGGCTCACCGACGACGAGCGGCTGATCGTCAAGCGCAACCTCGGCTTCTTCGTGACAGCCGACAGTCTCGCCGCCAACAACATCGTACTCGGCACCTATCGCCACATCACCGCGCCCGAATGCCGGCAGTACCTGCTGCGCCAGGCGTTCGAGGAGGCGATCCACACGCACGCCTACCAGTACATCGTCGAGAGCCTCGGCCTCGACCAGGCCGAGATCTTCAACGCCTATCACGAAGTCAAGTCGATTCGCGACAAGGACGAGTTCCTGATCCCGTTCATCGAGACGCTGACGAACCCGAACTTCAGGACCGGCACGATGGAAGCCGATCAGCAGCTGCTGAAGAGCCTGATCATGTTCTCCTGCATCATGGAAGGTCTCTTCTTCTACGTCGGCTTCGTGCAGATTCTCGCGATGGGCCGCCAGAACAAGATGACGGGCGCGTCGGAGCAATACCAGTACATCCTGCGCGACGAGTCGATGCACTGCAACTTCGGCATCGACCTCGTCAACACGATCAAGATGGAGAACCCGAACCTGTGGACGCCGGAGTTCCGCGACGAGATCCGCGGCCTCATGAAGAGGGGCGTCGACCTCGAATACGCCTACGCCGAGGACACGATGCCGCGCGGCGTGCTCGGCCTGAACGCGCCGATGTTCAAGGAATACCTGCGCTTCATCGCCAACCGCCGCTGCCAGCAGATCGGCATCGATCCGCTCTTCGACAAGGCCGCCAACCCGTTTCCGTGGATGGCCGAGATGATCGACCTCAAGAAGGAGAAGAACTTTTTCGAGACGCGCGTAATCGAGTACCAGACTGGCGGCGCGCTGAGCTGGGATTGAGTTGGCTTGACATTTGGCAAAGCAAACGGCGACGAAAGACCGGAGGATTGTCCGACAACAACCGCTGTAGAGGGAGGACGCTATGGTATCGGCCTGGTGGCTACTGCTCGCGGCAAGTGCGGGAGTCGGTGTCGGCATGCTGCTGACCGCGTTGCTGACGATGGTGACCGGCGGGAACGCCGACGTTCCCGACGAGCATGCGGCGCATCCGCTGAATTAGAGCGAGTCCGTCCTGAGCTCGAGCCTCGGCGCTCCCGCCGGCTCCGGGGGCGCCGAGTTCGGTTTTCGAGAGGCCCGAGGACTCCCTTCGATTCCGCGTCGTGGATCGAGCGAGCGGCGATCGGCGGGAAACACGTACTGCCAGCACCAATCGCGAGCCGCGCTCGCGTATTTCCGCTCGAGGGCTTGCGGCAGCTAGACCGCGCCGAATCAGGCACGAAGATCGCGCGGACGGGCGCTCCTTGCTTACCGCCCTATCATCGCTTGCATGCGCCTTAGCCACTGCCACAACTTCCGCGACTTCCGCGAGCTCGCGCGGCGAAGGCTGCCGGGTCCGATCTTCGACTACATCGATGGCGCCGCCGACGACGAGGTGACGTATCGCCGGAACACGGAAAGCTTCGAGCGGTGCGACCTCGTGCCGAACGTCCTGCGTGGCGTCGACACCGTCGATCTGTCCGTCACGATCATGGGGCAGCGCCTCGCGCTGCCGGTGTACTGCTCGCCGACCGCGTTGCAGCGGCTCTTCCACCCCGAGGGCGAGCGCGCGGTGGCAGCCGCGGCTGCGAAATTCGGGACGATGTTCGGCGTGTCGTCGCTCGGGACGGTGAGCCTCGAAGAGGTGCGCAACGCCTACGCGACCCCGCAGGTCTACCAGTTCTATTTTCACAAGGATCGCGGCCTGAACCGCGCGATGATGCAGCGCGCGAAGGAGGCAAACGTCGACGTCATGATGCTGACGGTCGACAGCATCACCGGCGGCAATCGCGAGCGCGACTTGCGCACGGGCTTCTCTGTCCCCTTCCGGCTCACGATGGCCGGCATGCTCGAGTTCGCACGCAAGCCGATGTGGGGGATCAACTACGTCACGCACGAGCGCTTCTCGATGCCGCAGCTCGACGCGCACGTCGATTTCGGTGGCGACGCGCTGTCGATCGGCCGCTACTTCACGGACATGCTCGACCCGTCGATGACGTGGCACGACGTCGCGCAGATGGTCCGCGAGTGGGACGGCCAGTTCTGCCTGAAGGGCATCATGTCGGTCGAGGATACGAAGCACGCGGCCGCGATCGGTTGCACGGGCATCGTGCTGTCGAATCACGGCGGCCGGCAGCTCGACGGCTCGCGCGCGGCGTTCGACCAGCTCGCCGAAGTCGTCGACGCCGTCGGTGACCGGCTCGACGTCATGATGGACGGCGGCGTCCAGCGCGGCACGCACGTGCTGAAGGCGCTGGCGCTCGGCGCGAAGGCGGTGGGCCTCGGCCGCTACTATCTCTACCCGCTCGCGGCCGCCGGTCAGCACGGAGTCGAGCGTGCGCTCGGCTTGATGAAAACGGAGCTCGAGCGCGACATGAAATTGATGGGTTGTCGCACGATCGGTGAGCTTTCGCGCGACAATTTGCGCTTTCGCTGACGATGTCGCCGACATCGAAGGAGGCGCGATGAGCGAGCCAGTCGTGCGGGCGATTCGTCCCGACGTCGAAGTGATCCACGGAGGCAACTGATCTTGTTGTCCCGCAAGTCATCAGGGCTTGGACCGCGCGCACTCAGCCAAGTGCTTTCGCCAGCATGCGTAGTGGCCTGCGGGATCTGGGTACGAATCGCCTGAGTACCAGCCGCTCATTGAATTGCGTCGAAGCGCCGGAACCGGCGTGCTGCTTGCACTGGAGGGCGCATGAAGCGTGCGCCGCCTAACCACGTATTCAACCGGACCCGCGAGTACGCGCTTTTCCACGTAGCGAGCGTCGGTAGTCGCGGGCCGGTTTAACTTGGTCTTTTTAGGCCGCACAAAGAGGGGAGTGCCATGCTCACCGGTTCATGCCATTGCGGGGCAGTAAAGATCCAAGTCGAACGCAAGCCACGGCGCCTCACTAGCTGTAACTGCTCAATTTGCCGTCGCCACGCGGGACTATGGGGCTACTACGACAAGAGCAAAGTGAAGATCGTGGCCCGCAGAGGTGCGCTCGACCGTTACGTTTGGGGTGACAAGTACCTGGCCCTTTGTAGATGCGCTAGCTGCGGTTGCGTAACGCACTGGCGACCCATCGGTCGCACTGGCAACAGAATGGGTGTTAACTTCCGCAACTTTGACCCGTCCGTGATTGAGTCAACTCGGGTTCGGAGACTGGATGGTGCCAATACCTGGAAATTCTTGGACTAAACGGCGTCCGTCCATGCGCTGGGGCGACCTAGCAAGCCGTTCAGCCGATCGTTGGGCGCCATGTGGTTTGCGCCGTAACGCAGAAGAGTGTCAATGACCAAAGAACTGGACCTTTTCCTTTTTTGGGGAGTTTGTCGATGCCGGCGGCCTTATGTCTTATGGAGCGAACTCTGCTGACTTGCATCGGCACGCCGCGACCTACGTGGGCAAGATCCTCAAGAGTGCCAAGCCCGGCGACCTGCCCGTCGAGCAGCCGACCAAATGCGAGCTGGTGATCAACCTAAAAACAACGAAGGCACTGGGCCTCACGATCCCTCAGTCGGTGCTGGCGCACGCGGATGAAGTAATTCAGTCAAATGCCGTGAGGATTAACCCCAACCCGGCGGCAACCGGACGCGCCGATTCATGGCTTCTACTTGGCGAGGGTCGGCACTCGAACATTCTATGATCGGTTTTCCATGCCTCGACAAAGGCTATCCTGCGATGAACCGTCGGACATTCGTCACCCTCGTCGCTGCCAACTGTCTGCTCGAGCCACGCGCGATTCGCTCACAGCAGACTGGCAAGGTCCTCAGGATTGGATTGCTGGCCCCGGTGACTGGACCCACAGCTGGTGACCGGATCCTCGTTGAAGATCTCCGTATCAGCCTGCGGGAATTGGGCTGGGTAGAAGGACAGAACCTCTCGATCGAAATCCGTTGGGCGGGTGAGAATCCGCAGCGGCAGCGCGAACTCGCCGCCCAACTCAAAGCGCTTCCAGTCGCACTGATCCTTGCTTTCGGCACGGCGAGCATCCGCGCAGCGCGTGATGGTGCTCCTGGTCTGCCCGTCGTCATGATCAACGCGGGGGACCCGGTGGGCGCGGGATTCGTGGCGAGCCTGCCCCGGCCAGGCGGCGACCTGACCGGCACATCGGCGGCCGGCGAAGAGGTCCTGTCCAAGCAAGTGGAGCTGCTGTCGGATGCCGTCCCGAAACTCAAGACTGTCAGCGTGCTGATGAACAGCGCCAACCCTGCCAATGGGTTCTTCATCAATGCAATGTCATCGCGCGCCAGGATTCTTGGCCTCCGCCTTGATCGTATCGATGTGGCAGCGCCAGGCGAAGTAGATGGTGCCGTTGCGCGCGCCAAAGGCGGCGCACTCGTGGTCGTGACCGACCCGATGTTTTTCCGACACCGTCTCCAAATCGCCGGGCTGGCCCTCCGTTCCCGGGTGCCGTCGATCTTCAGCGGCCGCGAGTATGTCCAAGCCGGCGGTTTGATGTCCTATCTTTCATCCAATACGTGGCACTGGCGCAGTGCAGCCAGCTTCGTCGACAAGATTCTCAAGGGTGTGAAGGCCGCCGACATTCCCGTGGAACAGCCAACCAAGTTCGACTTGGTGCTTAACCTCAAGACCGCAGCGGCACTCGGGATCACCATCCCGCAATCGCTGCTACATCGCGCGGACGAGGTGATTCAGTGACGGATTGCTCCGGCATTCGCAGGTTTCGCGCCACTCGCCACAGCCTTCACTACCGCTTCTATCAGACCAACCAATTCATTCGACCGGATCATTACAAACGACGGTCCCGTCGATAGTTCAGATTGGCGACTCGAAAATCATGATCAGTGAGGCTGGCGAGCGGAGGCCGAATGCCGCATTTCTCCCCGTGTACGTCGCTGATGCTAACGCAGCTTATCGACGTGCACTTGTGCCCGTTTTATGCAACTCGAGACCGTTGGAGCGGTGAGGTCGTGCAGTGTACAGATCGACGGCTAACCCAACGTTCGAGCGGACCACGAACGGCGACGCTCCGCTTTCGCCGTTCGTGGTCCGCTCAACTTTCACGTCGGGCCGCTTGCCGATGCTGAACGGGTCCTATTTCTCAGCGGTACTCTTAGGTGGCGCCATTGGGGGCGCGCTGGACATTCTCTTCGCCATCTCGTTTGCCGCATATAACGGATTCGCTCCCGTCCGTCTGCTGCAAACCGTCGCAAGTGGCTTACTGGGTGTATCCGCATTCGCGGGCGGCGTTCCCGTAGCGGTGTTGGGCCTTGTCCTACACTTTGGCCTGTCTTTCTTGTGGGCAACTGTTTTCTCGGGGTTGGCGTTGCTGGCGCCATTTCTGATCCGCTACCCGTTTGTAGCCGGTGTGGGATTCGGCGTGGCCGTCTTCCTTGTTATGCGCCTCGTGGTACTGCCCCTTTCCGCCTTTCCGTATCCGGTTACGTTCGAGCCACTTGCCACCACCTTGGATCTGCTATCACACGCGCTGTTGTTTGGTTTCCCCATCGCTTTGGCACTGCGAAAGGGTCTAATCGGTGTATCGTCCGCGGCCTAACCCGGCGTTCAACCGTACCCACCGGTACGGACCTTCCGCTTGGCAATTGCCTCTGGCGGCAAGCCGGTTAACTTGGTCATGGTAGGCCGACATCCGAACATGCGAGAAGAGAATCATGAGCAAGGTATTCGTCAACATCGGACTTAGCCTCGATGGCTACATGGCACCGGAAGGAATGACCATGGAGAATCCGGGGTACAAGAACTGGGGCGCTAAGTGGGGTGCGCTCATGGCCTGGCTCCTCAATCAACAGTACTTTCGCGAGAACCTCAAGCTCGGACCAGGGGGAGAGACAGGCCCGGTCAATGACTTGGTTCGCAGCACCACAGAGCGCATCGGTGCCAACATTATGGGCAAGCGAATGTTCGACCAAGGCGAGCGCGCCTGGCCAGATGAGGCTCCATTTCACACACCTGTATACGTTCTTACCCATGAGAAACGCGAATTCTGGGTGCGCCCCGGTGGGACGACTTTTTACTTCATCAATGACGGGCCGGAGCATGCCCTGGAGCTGGCTCGGGAATCCGCAGGCAGTCGTGATACCCGTATCGCGGGTGGAGCGGATGTGATCCAGCAGTACCTTAACCTGGGTGTCGTCGACGAGCTGGAAATCGCCTTGGCACCCGTGTTGTTCGGCGGCGGGCGACGTCTCTTCGAGCACCTACGCGAGCCCGGGCCGCAGTTTCGCATCGACAAGGTTCTTGATAGCCCAGCTGCCACACACTTGCGCTATGTGCGTCAGTGAGGGTGGCCTAACAACCGGCTGTAGCGGACGGTCCGCTGCGCGCCCCGCCGATGAGCGTTGGACGTCATCGACGTTCGTCTCGTCACCAATCGGTCGGCGTGCCGATTACCTTCAACGTTATGCCGCAGAAGACGCGCCAACCCCCGCACTCACCGCACATCAGAGGTTCACATGAAGCGAGTTACCGGCATCGGCGGCATCTTCTTCAAGGCAAACGACGCACCTGCCTTGCAGGCTTGGTACAAGCGTCATCTCGGCATCGATGTTCAGGAGTGGGGCGGTGTCGCGTTCACCTGGGCTGACTCGGAGGGCAAGCCCACAGGCGGAACAACCGTCTGGTCCGTCATTCCGGAAGAAGGCGGTCAGTTTGCTCCAAGCAAGGCACCGTTCATGGTCAACTACCGCGTTGAAGACCTGGACGCCGTGGTCACGGCGCTCAAAGCGGAAGGATGCGATGTCCTCGACAAGATCGATGACTCTGAGTACGGTAAGTTTGCCTGGGTCATCGATCCTGAGGGAAACAAGGTCGAATTGTGGCAACCACCTGCCGGTCAAT
>Ga0207706_10001861_pt1 | contig 20668 bp, 20 predicted proteins | sample KBSC53metaG_FD_184318 | JGI IMG/M metagenome (GOLD analysis project Ga0207706, IMG submission 184318) | Corn rhizosphere microbial communities from Kellogg Biological Station, Michigan, USA - KBS C5-3 metaG (SPAdes) (version 2) | ecosystem: Host-associated > Plants > Roots > Rhizosphere > Soil ... | reverse complement strand
GATGCGCGCCCGGAGGGCCGGGACGCCGCAGCGCTCGCGCCGATCGCGGCGGGTCGGCTGGATGCGTGGCGCGGCGGGGGCCCGGCGCGGTTGGCAACGGCGGTATCGTTGCCTACCGCGCGCGCAGCCCGGCCCGGAGCGCAGCGGAGGGACACGCCCGAATCCCGCTGTTGACGCTGTTCCGTTCCTCCGCCGCCGATCCGGATCAGCGCGTGCTCTGGGCGGTGTTGCGGGCCGGCGGCTGGCACTGGGGCCACGAGCCGCGCTGGCCGGTGCGCTGGTCCACCGGGAACTCGGTGATGCGCTCGCGCGGCAGGCGCTGCGGCTCTTCGGACGCCAGATAGACGAGCATGGCCGTGAGCGTGGCGTTCCTGCGCACCTCGTCGAAGACCAGCTTGTCGTAGGTGTCGCGGTTGGTGTGCCAGGTGTAGGCGCCGTACTCCCAGCTGAGCGACCCCAGGCCGAACGCCGGCGCGCCCGCGCACACGAAGCTGGCGTTGTCCGTCCCCCCCGACGACGGGAGACCGGGATCGGCCAGGTGGATGCTGTCCACCAGCAGCGGCGGGAGCATCCCGAACCAGCGGCGGAAGATCGGCGCGGTCTGGGTGAAGCCCTGCATCGACAGGTTGGCGATGCGCCCGGTGCCGTTGTCCTGGTTGAAGAGCGCCTGGAGGTTCTGGACGATCTGCGGATTGTCCTCGGCGAAGGCGCGCGAGCCGTTCAGCCCCTGCTCCTCGCCGCTCCAGTGGCCGGCCAGGATGGTGCGCCGCGGGCGCGGATACACGGCCTCGAGGATGCGCATCGCCTCCATCATCACCACCGTGCCGGTGCCGTTGTCGGTGGCGCCCGAGCCGCCGTCCCAGCTGTCGAAGTGCGCGGAGAGCATCACGTACTCGCCGGGCGTGCGCGTGCCCCGGATTTCGGCGATCACGTTCGACGCCGGCAGGTCGCCCGGGAACTGCGCCTGCGCGTCCAGGCGCAGCTGGGGGCCCTGGCCGTTCTGCGCCAGGCGGTACACCAGGCCGTAGTCCTCGCAGCTCAGGTCGATGGTGGGCACGCGCAGGGTCCGCGCGTTGAAGATCTTGTCCACGCCCCACCCCGCCGACCACAGGTTGGTCACCACGCCCAGCGCGCCGGCGTCTTCCAGCGCGCGCGGCAGGGTGCGGGTGTCGTAGCCGGTCTTCTGGATGCGCGCCGCCCAAGCCTGCGTGCCGGCCGTGCGCTCGGCCTTCATCCGCTCGAAGCTCTCGGGGAGCGCGTAGTGGGCCCAGTTGCTGTCCGGGCGGCAGGTGGGCTGGGCGAAGGAGATCAGCACGTACTTGCCGCGCGCGTTGGGCAGCCACCCGCGGAAGGCGTTGGAGTCGGCCACCTCGGGAAGGATCACGGCGGGGCCGGTGACGGGGCCGTTCGTCCCCGGGCTCCAGGCCAGCATCGTCCCTTCCAGCGTGCGCACGCGCGGGGATACCAGGTCCACGTGCGTGTAGCCGCGCTGCCACCCGCGCCAGGTGCCGTACTGCTGCGCCCGCGCGGTGATCCCCCACCCCGCGTAGGTCTGGATCGCCCACTGGTACGCCGCCTGGATGTTGGGCGAGCCGGTGAGGCGCGGGCCCACGCTGTCCATCAGCGCCTGCGCCAGCGGCTGCACCCGCGAGCGGTTCATCCCCTCGTCCCAGATGCGCTGGAGGACGGGGTCGCCGCTGGCCCACGCGGGCGCGGGCGGCGCGGGCGTCTGCTGCTGCGCGCGGACGGGTGCGCCCGCCAGCACCGACGCGGCGGCGAGCGCGGCGAACGGAAGGGTTCGCTTCATCGTTCCCTCGCTGGATGTGAAATGGCCGGGGCGACAGTGTGCCGCTCCGGCCATTGGCGTGCAAGTGCGTGTCGGCTGCGTCGTGGCGAGAACTCACATGTTCTCGCGGATCGGGATTACCGCCGATCAGCCGAGCGGCTGGTTCGCGGGGTTGAGGAAGGCGTAGAGCTCGCTGCGGTGCGGGTGCGCGTCGATCCACTCGCGCACCTCGCGCACGCGGGCGAAGTCGGCATCGCCGAGCTGGCGCACCCACTGGGCCTGCTCGCGCTCGCGGCGGTCTTCGGCGCGCACCTCGCGCTGCCACTCGTCGGAGTAGACCTCGGGGAGGTGCTCGTGCACGCCGGCCTGGCGCAGCGCCTCCCACTCGTTCGCGTCCAGCCACACGCCGTCGCAGTTGCGGCAGTGGTCCACGGCGAAGCCCAGCCCGTGGCCCACCCGGTAGCGGCCCAGGATGTGGCCGTCGTCGGGGCACAGCTTGAGCCCCTCGCTGTCGGCCGGCTCGGGGCGGGGGCCGCCCGACGCCGATGAGGGCGCGCCGGCGGGCGTGTGCTCGGCGCGCCAGCGCCAGTAGTCGGCGGTGCGCACCCAGCTGCCGTGGCAGTTGGGGCAGCCGTGCACGGTGAGCGACGATTCCAGCGCCTGCGGCTGGAGCTCGGGGGCGGGCTTGCAGACGGGGCAGCGCATCGACGTCCTGGAGCGGTGGAAAAGGATCGGCGGCAAGGCCGGGTTCGCGTGACCATACGTTTACCGCGCCGGGATGGTGTCAGCGGGGCGTGAAGGTTCCGGCGTCGTCCGCGCTACCGGGTTCGGACGCGCGCTCACCCCGCCGGGGGCAGCACCATCACCTGCACGTGCGACGGCTGCGTGGCGGAGCGGACGATGCGGTGCGTCCGGGCGCGGTAGTCGCTCGCCTGCGCGTGGAAGATGTTGGGGACGAACGTCTGCGGGTTGCGGTCGTACAGCGGGAACCAGGTGCTCTGCACCTGCACCATGATGCGGTGGCCGCGGCGGAAGGTGTACGCCTGCTGGTGCAGGTCCACGGTGAATGGAAGCACGGTGTTGGCCGGGATCGGCTCGGCGCGCTCGAAGGTGCGGCGGTAGCGGCCGCGCATCACGTCGCCCGCCACCATCAGCTCGAACCCGCCCATCCGCGGCCGCTCGGCCACCGAGTCGGGGTAGACGTCGATCAGCTTCACCACCCAGTCGGCGTCCGTGCCGGTGGTGGAGGCGTAGAGCAGCGCCCGCACGTCGCCGGCGATGGCGACGTCGCGGTCCAGTGGCTCCGTCTGCCAGACCAGGACGTCGGGGCGGCCGTCCACGAAGCGCTGGTCCTCGGTCATCCAGCGATACCAGCGCGAGCCCCGGGAGTCGTAGGTCCACTCCACCGGCCGCGGGCGGTACGGCACCGGGTGCGCCGGGTCGGAGACGAAGCTGTCGGCCGCGGCGGCGGCCGAAGGCGGGGTGAACGAGAGCCGGCCGTTGGGTCCGAAGTAGAGCCTGGTGGCCACCGCGCCCGGCGGGGGCCAGCGGTCGTAGCTGCGCCATTCGCGCGCGCCGGCGTCGAACACGCGCGCTTCGGGAAAGCGGCCGTCGCCCTCGCCCTTGAGATAGTAGGCGAACCACGGCGCCTGCACCTGGCGGCGGAAGTACACGCCGGTGGAACTGCCGAAGCGCACCAGGCCCAGCGAATCGCCCGAATCGCCGGCCCACTGCCCGTGGAACCACGGCCCGACGACCAGGTGATTGAGCCCCGCGGTGTCGGTGGCCTCGCGGACGCGGTAGGTGGCCTGCGGGCCGTAGAGATCTTCCTGGTCCCACCAGCCGCCCACAGTGAGCGTGGGGACGGTGGTGTGCCGCAGATGCGTGGTGAGCGCGCCGTTCTGCCACACCGAGTCCCACGCCGGGTGCTCGGTGAAGCGCCGCCAGGTGGGCCAGCGGGCGGCACCCACCGCGCGGGCCAGCGAGTCGAGGGTGGGGAAGGACAGGTACCAGTCGTAGGTGTCGAAACGCCCCGGTTTGGGGAGATCGCTCTGGTCGTTGCTGGCCTCCATCATCCACGAGTATTCCAGCCCGTAGGTGAGCCGGAAGGCGCCCTGGTGGAAGAAGTCGTCGCCCATCCAGAAGTCGCCCACGGTGGCCTGCGGGCTCGCCGCCTTCAGCGCGGGGTGCGGGTGGATCAGCGCCATGTCGGTGAGCCAGCCGTCGTAGCTCACGCCCAGCATCCCCACCCGGCCGTTGTTCCCCTCCACGTTCTTCACCAGCCAGTCGATGGCGTCCCAGGTGTCGGTGGTCTCGTCCACGGGGCCGGTGGGAGGGCGCGTCATCACGAACGTGCCCTGCGAGCGGTTGCGCCCGCGAATGTCCTGCAGGGCGAAGATGTAGCCGCCCCCCATCTCGCGGGCGAAGTACCGCACCTCGCCCGACAGGTCGGCCGCGCCGTACGGCGTCCGCTCGAAGAGGATCGGCAGCGGCCCCGAGCGTGCCGCCGGCGTGACGATCACGGTGAAGAGCTGCGTCCCGTCGCGCATGGGGATCATCACCTCGCGGCGGACGAAGCTGTCCGCGGGAGCCGTCTGCTGCGCGGCGGCGGGAGCGGCGGAGAAGACGGGCGCAAGGAGGAGCGCCCACGAAGCGATGCGGAGGGTTGCCATCGGAAGCGTTCCGTGGAAGGTGGGGACGATGGCTCGGATACCGCGCGAATGTATCGTTCAGTTCCCGTCCTTCCAAGCAATTCGTTCCATGCCCCGGTCCCTGCTCGCCGCGATGCCCGCCACCGCGGCATCGTACTCGTCTTCCCGAAAGTGGAAGGGGCCGAACCCGTCATAGCTCCAGTCGCGAAAGGGCTGCTGGAAATCGCTCCAGGTGACGACGCCCCCGTGCCGGGTGATGCGGACGCGCAACGGCCAGCATCCCACCTCGCCGCAGGTGCAGCGGAGCACCGCGGCGCGGCCGTCCTCACCCCGCTCGGGGAGGTCGGCCCATTCGAAGGGCTCCAGGTAGTCGTACGATCCGGCAAGGTCCGGCTGGCCCTGCTCCGTGGCCTGCGGCAACTCGACCACGTGGACGAGGCCGATCAGGTCGTGCCCGTCGATCAGGATCTGCACGACCGAGTACGCCGGGGTTTCGCCGGGCTGGAGGCGGAGCGTGATGGTGTTCATGGGGATGCAAGGGAGGGATCGCGAAGGCTACGTCCGCGCGGGATCGAGGTCCACCAGCCGCGCCGTGACCTTCCCGTCCGCGATCTCGGCGAGCGCGACGCAGACGGGGTCGCGGAAGCGCTGGCGGCCGGCGCTGCCCGGGTTCACGGCGAGCGTGGCGCCCACCTGCTGGATCAGCGGGCGATGGGAATGGCCGAAGACGACGAGCCCGGCGTCCGGGTGCGCCGCGGCCACCCGCTCGGGGGTCGGCGAGCCGAACTGCATCCCGTGGACGACGACCACGCGTACGCCGCCCAGCTCGATGGACGCGACCTCGGTGGTGCGCATGCGGACGTCGAACCCGTCCACGTTCCCCCACACCGCCGTCACCGGCGCGATCGCCGCCAGCTCGTCGAGGATCGCCGGATCGCCGACGTCGCCCGCGTGCAGGATGTGCTCGACGCCCGCGAACACCTCGAACACCTGCGCGCGCAGCAGCCCGTGCGTGTCGGAGATGATGCCTGCCTTCATAGGGGACAGGGGATAGGGGATAGGGGACAGGGGACAGGGGACAGCGGGCGGGACGCAGCACGGCGCGAGTTTCGTGCGCGGAGGGAGAACGCGGCGGGTGGACCGGCGCGTGGAGGAGAGCGTCTTCAGCCGTCGCCGGCTGTCCCCTGTCCCCTGTCCCCTCTCCCCTGCGGTTCCGTTTCCCCGCTCCGCCACCGCTTCCCCACGCGGTGCTCGATGCCGAGATGGTCCAGCACGCGGGCGACCATGAAGTCGACCAGGTCGGCGACCGATTCGGGGCGATGGTAGAAGCCGGGGGCGGCGGGCATGATCACCGCGCCGGCACGCGTCAGGCGCGTCATGTTCTCCAGGTGCACCAGCGAGAGCGGCGTCTCGCGCGGCACCAGGATCAGCGGGCGGCGCTCCTTGAGGGCCACGTCCGCCGCGCGCTCGACCAGGTTCCGTGACGTGCCGGCGGCGATGGAGGCGAGCGTGCCCATGCTGCACGGGCAGATCACCATCCCCGCGCTCGGCGCGCTGCCGGAGGCGGGGGTTGCGCCGCGGTCCAGCGAGTCGTACAGCTCCACGCGGCTCCAGTCGCCGGTGGCGCGCTGAAGCGCTTCCAGACCGTCGATCCCCGTCTCTTCGGCCAGGAGGCGCCAGCCGTAGCTGGAGATGATCAGCCGCGTGGGGGTGCCTGTCTGGTTCAGCGCGCGCAGCAGCCGCACCGCGTACGGCGCGCCGCTGGCGCCGGTGATGCCGAAGGTGACCGGCGCGCCGGGGCTGGCAGTCAAGAGAAGAGCCTCTCCGCCAGCACGATCAGGAAGAACACCACGCTGATGGCGCCGTTCACGTTGAAGAACGCCGCGTCGATGCGGCTGAAGTCGTCGGCCCGCACCAGGCTCTGCTCGTACGCCAGCATCACCGCGATCACCGCCACGCCGAAGAGGTAGACGATCCCCAGCTGCGGCAGGAGGAAGCCGACCAGCGCGAAGAGCCCGGCGCTGGCCAGGTGCAGCGCGCGCGACACCGCCAGCGCGCCGCGCGGGCCCAGCGCCGCCGGCACCGAGTGCAGCCCCTCGCCGCGGTCGAACTCGATGTCCTGCAGCGAGTAGAGGATGTCGAAGCCCGCCACCCAGCACAGCACCGCCCCGGCCAGCGCCAGCAGCGCCCCCCTGGGCCGGGTCCACTCCCCCGCCACCGCCAGGTACGCCCCCACCGGCGCGATCGCCAGCGCAAACCCGAGGACCAGGTGCGCCCAGCGGGTGAAGCGCTTGGTGTACGAGTAGAAGAACACCCACCCCAGCGCGAACGGCGCCAGCACCAGGCAGGTGCGGTTCAGGAACGCCGCGCAGAGGATGAACACGGCGCTCGCCACCGCCACCGAGGTGGAGGCCTGCCTCACCGAGAGCCGCCCCGCGGGGATCTCGCGCATGCGGGTGCGCGGGTTCTTCGCGTCGATGGCGCGGTCCACGATGCGGTTGAACCCCATCGCCGCGAAGCGCGCGGAGGCGAAGGCGGTGAGGATCAGCAGGACCTGGGTGAGCGTGAGCGGGTGGCCGTAGCTGGCCAGCGTGGCGCCCACCAGCGCGAACGGCAGGGCGAACAGCGTGTGCGGCAGCTTCACCAGGTTGCTGTAGTCCACCAGCCGCCCGGTGCCCGTGATGTGCTGGCCTTCGAAAACTCTATCGCTCACCTTGGGTTTCCTCCTCGATCCAGGCGGCGTCAAAACCATCCTTGGCTCGGCCTGTCGATTTCTTGTTCTTGAGGAGATTCTCGAGACTCAGGACCGGCACTACGACCCCGCTCACCTCACGGTATACCCGCGTTTTCCACGCTTCTTCAAACGAGACTCCGTCGATCGCCGTCATCACGTCGACCCGTTCAGGTTCGTTCCCAAGCCAGAACACAAGCCCCTTTCGCGATAGCTCGTCGACGGTAATGCCGTAGTCGTCGAGAGGAGCACCGAAGCGCGCAAGCGCATTCAAGACGCGTTGGGCGTTGCTGGGGTCCGGGCGCACCCAAACATCCAGATCGCCCGTGGCGCGGGGAAACTGGTGTGCAGACATCGCAAACGCGCCGACCACAAGGAACTCAGCCTGGGCGGCGAATAACTCGGATGATACGTCTCTGAACGCCGGCCTCAGCATCGGCATTGGAATCTCCCTTGAATGCCCAGGCATCGTCCGCGAGTTGCCACATCATCCCAAGACATTCCTCTGGGCTGGGCCTCACGCGCTTCGGCCGATCATGCAATTGGAACTTGCGGATCGGCATCTTCGATCGATCAGTGCCTTCGGTCATCTCCACTCGCTTCCGAAGATGGCGAACAGGAACTCGTCGCCCCACGCGCCTTTATACCACACATTCTGGATGAAGTGCGACTCGCGGCTGTAAGCAGTCGCCACTTGACCGCTCACGGGAGCGGCTCGATCCCCAGCCGCGCCCAGAGGCGGTCGACCCTGTCCTTGACCTCCGCGTCCATCTCGATCAGGTCGGGCCAGGGGCGGGTGAAGCCTTCCTCGGGCCACTTGCGCGTGCCGTCGATCCCCATCTTGCTGCCGAAGGCGGGGAGCTGCGACGAGTGGTCCAGGTCGTCCACCGGACCCTTGGTGAACTTCACGTCGCGCTCGGGGTCGATGTTGCCGAGCGTGTACCACCACGCCTCGAAGGGGTTCTGCACGTCGATCCCCTCGTCCACCACCACGATCACCTTGGCCAGCGACATCAGCCCCATCCCCCACAGGCCGTTCATCACCTTCCACGCCTGCCCCGGGTACTCCTTGCGGATGGAGACGAAGACCAGGTTGTGGAACACCCCCTCGGGCGGCATGTGGTAATCCACGATCTCGGGGATCGTCAGCTTCGCCAGGGGGAGGAAGATCCGCTCCGTGGCGCCGCCCAGGTACACGTCCTCCACCGGCGGGCGTCCGACGAGGGTCGCCGGATACACGGGGTCCTCGCGCATGGTGACCGTGGTCACGTGGAAGACGGGATACGGGTCTTCCAGCGTGTAGAACCCGGTGTGGTCGCCGAACGGCCCCTCGATCGCCATCTCCTCGTCCGTGTCTACGTAGCCCTCGAGCACGATCTCGGCTTCGGCGGGGATGGTGAGGTCCGCCGTGAGCGCCTTGGCGGTGTAGACCGGCTCGCGGCGCAGGAACCCGCCGAAGAGGTACTCGTCGATCCCCGGCGGAAGCGGCGCGCTGGGCGTGTACATGGTCGCGGGATCGCCGCCGATCGCCACGACGACCGGCATGCGGCCGCCGCGCTTCTTCTTCCAGGCGCGGTAGTGCGCGGCGCCGCCCTTGTGCCGCTGCCAGTGCATCCCGGTGGTGTCGGGCCCGAACACCTGCATGCGGTACATGCCGATGTTCTGCCCCCCGGTCTCGGGGTCCGCCGTGATCACCATCGGCAGGGTGATGAACGGCCCGCCGTCCTGCGGCCACGTCTTGAGCACCGGCAGCCGCGTGAGGTCGAACTCGCCTTCGCGGAGGACGACCTGCTGGCAGGGCGGGCGACGGCCCTTGTACGGACGTGGCGGCACCCTGGTCAGCTCCGCCAGCCTGGGGAGCATCTGCACCTTGCCCCAGAGGCCCTTGGGGATCTCGGGCTTGATCAGCTCGGCGATGCGGCGGGCGTGCACCTCCACGTCGTCCACGCCCAGCGCCGCGGACATGCGCCGCCAGCTGCCGAAGATGTTGATGGCGACGGGGATGTCGCTCTCGGTGCCGTCCATCAGCAGCGGCCGCTCGAAGAGGAGCGCGGGGCCGCCGCCCGGCAGCTTCATGGTGCGGTCGGTGATCTCCGCCATCTCCAGGTCCACCGAAACGGGCTGGCGCACGCGGACGAGCTGCCCCGTGCGGTCCAGGTGGCGGAGGAATTCCCGCAGGTTCTGAAAAGCCATCTATCTGCCGATCACCGCTGGATTTCGTGTCATGCCCCAGCCCCTGGCGCATGCCGTGGCGAGCCCCCTCCCCCCGCCCCCTTCCCGCGCTTCACGAAGCCGGAGCGGGGAGTCCGCGAAGGCGGACTTCGGGCCGTTGTTGCCGCGATTTCAATCGCCCGTCGCCGGCCCGCACCTCCGCACCTCCGCACCTCCGCACCCGATCACCCCTTCGCCGCCGTCTGCGACAGGAGCATGATCAGGCCGTAGGACAGGTACATCACCGCGCCGATGATGAGGGCGCGCCTGGCGATCTTCATCTGGTACAGGCCCACTGGGTCGAAGAACCCCTCGGGCTTCCACAGCGCGCCGGGGTTGATCGGAACGCCCTCGCGCTTGTGCCGCGTCCAAGCGATCACCTGCAGGAGCGCGCTGGTCACGCAGCAGGCGATGAACGAGAAGAAGAGGAGGTAGCCGAAGGTGCCCAGGAACCTGCTCATCGCCTGGTCCCCCAGTGCAGCGCCGCGATCCCGCCGAACAGGCTCGTCCACGCCACGTCCGCGAACCCGGCGCGCTCCATCTTCGCCTTCAGCTCCGGCGGTTCGGGAAAGTGCAGCACGCTCTCGGGAAGGTAGGTGTAGGCGGTGTTGTGCTTCGACACCAGCGCGCCCACCTTCGGCAGCACCTTGAGAAAGTACGTCATGTAGAGCGCCCGGAACGGCTGCCACCGCGGCGTGGTGAACTCCAGGATCACCAGCTTCGCGCCCGGCTTCAGCACCCGCGCCATCTCGATCAGGCCGGCGTCCAGGTCGGCCAGGTTGCGCACGCCGAAGCCGACGGTCGCGCCGTCGAAGACCGCGTCCGCGAACGGAAGCGCGAGCGCGTCGGAGCAGGCGGGCTCGACCGACAGCTGGTCGAGCTTGCCGGTGCCGCGCTCCAGCATGGCGTAGGTGAAGTCGCTGCCCACCACGCGGCCGCGGAAGCCGTCGCGCCGGGCCAGCTCCACGGCCAGGTCCAGCGTCCCCGCGCAGTTGTCCAGGTACAGGCCGCCGGGAACGCGCTCCCACCCCAGCCGGTCCACGGCGCGGCGGCGCCACACCCGGTCGACGTTGGCCGACAGGAGGTGGTTCAGCAGGTCGTACCTGGGCGCGATGGACGAGAACATGCGCCGCACCGCGGCGGCCTTCTCTTCCCGGGCCGGAAGCGCCGCGGGGCGCGCGGCGGATGGGGTCGGCATGTCGTAAATGCGTCTGGCTGCTTAGAATAGAGGCGCGGAAAACTACCCCCGGCCACCCCTGCCAGCAAGGTTCGGCCAGCGCGGCTGAAACTTCCCCACGCGTGCCCCCGTACCAGGCACTCCGAGGGGTTGGAAACCTTGCCTGACGGCACATCGGAATTGAACGCGACCTCGCTTACAGACCACGATCTCGTCGTTCGCGCCCAGAAGGGGAGCGACAAGGCGTATCGCGAGCTGCTCGGCCGCTACCAGCGCCCGGTGTTCTCCCTGATTTACCGCATGGTCCGCGACCGCGAGCAGGCGGAAGACCTTGCGCAGGAGACGTTCGTGCGCGTGTTCAACAACATCGACCGGTACGACCCGGCCTACAAGTTCAGCAGCTGGATCTTCAAGATCGCCACCAACCTGACGATCGACTGGATCCGCCGGAAGGAAGTGCCCACGGTGTCGATCGACGGCTCGCGGTATGCCACCAGCAGCGACGACATCGAGGCGAGCACCATCACCGTGGAGAGCGGCGACGAGAACCCGGAGGAGCTGCTGGAGAGCCGCGAGCTGGGCAACCAGATCGAAGACGCGATCGGCAAGCTGCGGCCGGAGTACCGCCAGGCCATCGTCCTGCGCCACATCGACGACCTGCCGTACGAGGACATCGCGCAGATCATGGCGCTCCCGCTGGGCACGGTGAAGACGTACATCCACCGTGGACGCAAGGAACTGCAGGACATGCTGGCCCACACGCGGGTGTGAGCCGCCGCTGAAACCAACCGCCCCGCGGCGCCGTAGGGTGCCTAGACGCAACGGATGCCGGACGAGGAAACCGTGACGAACGAACCCACGCACCTGCCCACCTGGACGCTCGAGGAGCTCGCCGAGGACACCCTCTCCCACGCGGAGAAGGCCCTCGCGCTGGAGCACGTGCGCCGGTGTTCGCGGTGCGCCGCCGAGGTGGACGCGCACCGCGCGCTGTTCTCCGCGCTGGCGTCGCTCCCGTCCTTCGATCCCTCGCCGGGGTTCGCCGACACGGTGATGGCGCGGGTCACGCTCCCCGTCACCGCCCCGCAGGCGGTGATGCGCCGCCGCTGGCTTCCCAGGACCAGGCGCGGGTGGATGACGGCGGGGATCGGGGCGCTGGCCCCGCTCCTGCCGCTGATGGCCATGCTCAGCTGGGTCTCGGGCCAGGGGGTGAACCCCGGCACGGCGGCCGGGCGGGCGTGGAGCTGGTTCGCGGGCGCGGTGTGGGGGCTGATGGTGCGGCTCGCCGGCGCGTTCGTGGGGAGCGGGATCTGGGAGTGGCTGGTGACCACCGGCAACGACCTGGTGGGCGGCACCCGGGGCTTGGGCGTGGCCGCGATGGTGTTCGCGGTGGCGGTCCCGGCCAGTGCCTGGGCGATCTCGAGACTTCTGAAGGCCCCGGTGGGAGTGACGACTCATGCGCACTGATCGTTGGATGCTCCCGGCCATCGCGCTGGCGGCGATGCTGGCCGCGGCGCCCGGTGCAGGCGCGCAGGGTGCCCCGCCGGCACCGGCCGCACCCGCGGCACCCGCCGCGGCAGCGCCCGTCCAGGCGCCCGCCGCCCCCACGGCGGTGAAGGTGATCCAGGGCGGCACGATCTCGCTGAAGGGCGTGACGGTGCGCCGCGGCGAGCGGGTGGACGGCGACGTGGTGGCCCCCTTCGGCAACGTGCGGGTGGAGGGCGAGGTCACCGGCGACGTGATCGTGGGGAAGGGCGACCTGGTGCTGGTGCCCGGCGCCGTGATTCGCGGCGACGCGGTGGTGAACGGCGGCGGCAAGCTGCTGAACCAGGGCGGCCGGGTGCTGGGCGAGATGCGGGTGAACAGCGACGACGACGAGGCCCAGCGGGCCGCCGCCGGCGCCGACGACCACGCCACCCGCGGCTCGTCGTACGCCGCCGACAACGTGCGCATCCACCGGCACGGCTGGTGGGGCACCATGCAGGAGGGCTTCGAGGGGCTGATCTCCACCCTCACCTTCGCGCTGATCCTGTGCGGGCTGGGCGCGGCGCTGGTCTTCTACGCGCTCCCGCAGCTCGACCAGGTCACGCGGGTGGTGCGCAGGGACACCGCGCGCTCGGCCGGGCTGGGCGTGGCGGCCATGTTCCTGGTGATCCCGGCGTTCGTGGTGGCCTGCCTCCTCCTGTTCGTGACCATCATCGGCATCCCGGTGCTGTTCCTGTTCATGCCGCTCTACTGGGTGGTGCTGGGCGCGGCCTGGCTGTACGGGGTGATCGCGGTGGCGCACGTGATCGGCGAGCGCACCGCCGAGCAGAGCGGCTCCTTCACCTCCATGCGGCGCAACGCCTACACCTATGTGTTCACCGGGGTGGGGCTGCTGCTGGCGCCGCTGGTGGTGGGCAACCTGCTCAAGCTCACCGGCTTCCTGGGGTGGCTGGGCTCGCTGGTCAACGGCCTGGGGTGGACGCTGCTCTTCATCGCCGGGCTGGTGGGCTTCGGGGCGGTGGCCTTCACCCGCGGCGGCACGCGTCCGGGGTGGCCGTGGAACGCGCGCCCGCGCGAGTACGACCCGATCTTCGACGACGAGCCGTTCGTGGAGCGCCCCGCCCGCGAGGCGCACGTCTGACGAACGGCTGATTCTGGTGAGGTTCACCCCTGCCCGGAGGGCGAGATGATCGGCGGAATCCTGAAACTGATCGGCGGGCTGGTGGTGGGGGTGATCGCGGTGGGGCTGGCGATCGGCGTGCTGGGGATGGTGTTCGGGCTGGGGGTGGCGCTGCTGGCGCTCACCGTCAAGCTGCTGCCGCTGCTGCTGATCGGCTGGGTGGTGGTGAAGCTGGTGCAGGGCGGCGAGCGCCGCCGCGCCCTCTCCTCCGCCGACCAGCGCTGGCTCGACGGCCGCCGCTGAGCGCGACGGCATCGACACAACGAAGCGGGTGCCTGCCTCGGGATGAGGCGGGCACCCGTTTTCCTTGTTGGCGATGGTGGACTCCACGTCCCCGCGGATGTCATCCTGAGGGAGCCGCCGCGCCAAACCATCGTCCCGCAACGACTTGTGGCGGCGACCGAAGGATCCATACTCGGCTTCCGCGCGACAGGCCGCCAGTCGCTCGGACACGGTGTATAGATCCTTCGTCGCGTCCAAGCTTTTGTGTGGCCACAGCTTACGCGCGGACGCTCCTCAGGATGACATCATCGAGGCTGGTGCGGCAAACACACCGGGGGACGGAGGGACGGAAACGGCGATGAAGTTTCCGTCCCTCCGTTCCTCCGTGAGACCCGTCAGCAGAGCCGGTACGACCACTGGATTTCCGGAGCCGGTCCGGTACAAGTCACGGCGCCGACAGGTCCGCCGTCGGGAGGAATCGCGGCGGGCGGCGGTGCCTGGTCCCCTGCTCGAAGGCGAAGGCGAGCTTGATGAGGGTGGGCTCGCTCCAGGCGCGGCCGATGAAGCTGATCCCCACCGGCAGGCCGAACGCGTACCCCGCCGGCACGGTGATGTTGGGATAGCCGGCGACGGCCGCGGGCGTGGAGCTGCCGCCCACGCCGTGGTCGCCCAGCAGCACGTCGGTCGGCCAGGGCACGCTGCCGGTGGGGGCGACGATGGCGTCCAGCCGGTGGCGGGTCATCGCCGCGTCGATCCCCTCGCGGCCTGCCAGGCGCAGGCTCCTGGCCCGCGCGTCGACGTACGCCTTCTCGGTGAGCGGGCCCTTCTCCTGCGCCATCAGCATGATCTCCTGCCCGAAGTACGGCATCTCGCGGGCGCGGTCGCGCTCGTTGTAGTCGATCACGTCCTTCAGCGTGCGCACCTTGCTGGTGGCGCCGCGGGACGCGAAGTACGCCGCCAGGTCGGCCTTGAAGTCGTAGAGGAGGACGGTGAACTCGTCGCCGTCGTACTCGCCCAGGTGCGGGATGTCGGCGGGGTCCACGATCACGGCGCCCAGCCGCTTCATCTCGTCGATGGCGTGGTTCACCACCCGGTCGGCGTGCGGGTCGGCGCCGAACAGCTTGGCGCGGGCCACGCCGATGCGCGCGCCCCGGAGCCCGTCGGGATCGAGGAAGCGCGTGTAGTCCTGCGCGACGTGGCCCTGCGCGGCCGCCGTGGCGCGGTCGCGCGGGTCCACGCCGGCAAGGACGGTCAGGAGCGCGGCGGCGTCGGCCACGGTGCGGGTCATCGGCCCCGCCGTGTCCTGGCTGTGCGAGATGGGGACGACGCCCGCGCGGCTGACCAGCCCCAGCGTCGGCTTGATCCCGACCACCGAGTTCGCGGACGACGGGCAGACGATCGACCCGTCCGTCTCCGTCCCCACCGCGATCGCCGCGAGGCTGGCGGCCATCGCCGCGCCGCTGCCGGAGCTCGATCCGCAGGGCGAGCGGTCGAGCGCGTACGGGTTGCGCACCTGCCCGCCGCGGCCGCTCCAGCCGCTGCTGGCGTGGGTGGAGCGGAAGTTGGCCCACTCGCTCAGGTTGGTCTTGCCGATGATCACCGCGCCGGCCGCGCGCAGCCGCTCGGCCACGAAGGCGTCGCGGGGCGCGGGGGTGCCGTCCAGCGCATAGCTGCCGGCGGTGGTCATCATCCGGTCGGCGGTGTCGACGTTGTCCTTGATCAGCACCGGGATGCCGTGCAGCGGCCCGCGCACCCGTCCGCCGCGCCGCTCCGCGTCGAGCCCGTCGGCGATCCGCGGCGCGTCGGGGTTGGTTTCGATCACCGAGCGCAGCGTGGGCCCCTGCGTGTCGATCTCGCGGATGCGGCCCAGGTACAGCTCCACCAGCTGCCGCGAGGTGTAGCGGCCGCCGCGCATCCAGTCCTGCAGCTGCTGCACGGTCGCCTCTTCCAGCTCGAACGGCGGCGGCGCGGCCGGCCGTCTCTCCATCGATGCGGGCGGCGAGACGGGGGACGCGGAGAGCCCCGGCGCGTACGCCGCGCCCGCCACGGCCAGCGCGCCGGCGTGCAGGAAGCCGCGGCGGGTCAGGCCGTAGTTCTCGGAAGCTTCGGGATGATCGGACGCGGACGGATCGCGGCTGGGCATGGGAGGATCGCGCGGTACGGGTGCGGGCAGGGGAACGGATGAGATCGTACGCGCGGGAGGGCGCGGGGGCAAGCACCGGCGAGGCCCTCACCCTGGCGTTCCGGGCGCGACTGCGTCGCGTCCAGAAACGCCTGTCCCTCTCCCCAAAACTGCCGGGGAGAGGGACGGCTTCGGCGTTCCCTGCGGCCGGCGGGATGCAACGTGGCACCTGTGTGGCCGGAGCGCGGGAGTGGCTGTGCGCACACCACGATCCTCCTGCCGCGCACCGTCACGTCGGCCGGCACACAGCCGGTAGTCCGCGACGGCGGACTTCGTGTGGTCGTTGCCGCGAATTCATTCGCCCGCCCCCCTGCGCTCCCTCAATCCTCCACATCCTCGCCCTTCTTCCGCTTCCGCCGCCCGCCGTTCCATCCGAAGCGTTCGAGCGAGACGCGGCCGCCGGAGTCGAACCCCACGCCCTCGGCCTCCAGGCGGAAGCGCTGCTCCAGGTCGCCGCCGGTGCCGCGGCGCAGGCTGATGCGGCCCTGCGTGTTGATCACGCGGTGCCAGGGGACGGTGGTGTGGTCCGGGAGCGCGGCCATGGCGTACCCCACCTGCCGCGCGGCGCGCCCCAGCCCCGCCAACTCGGCCACGCGCCCGTACGTGCTCACCCTGCCGCGCGGGATGCGCCGCACCACGGCGTAGATGCGGTCGTAGGTCGATGGAGTCTCGATGTCCGCCATCTCGGTCGATCGGGCGAAGGAATCCTGCAAACGAAGAGGGAACGAAGCGCCGAAGCAGTTCTCCGTTCCCTCCGTTCCTCGGTGAGAGCCCCCGCGGTTCCGTCGTTTCAGACGTTGAAGCGGAAGAGCATGATGTCGCCGTCCTGGACCACGTACTCCTTGCCCTCGGAGCGCATCAGGCCCTGCTCGCGGGCGGCCTTCACGCTGCCGGTCTTCTCGAAGTCGCCCCACCCCACCGTCTCGGCGCGGATGAAGCCGCGCTCGAAGTCGCTGTGGATCACCCCCGCCGCCTCGGGCGCCCGGGCGCCGACCGGGATCTCCCAGGCGCGCACTTCCTTTTCGCCCGCGGTGAAGTACACCTGCAGCCCCAGCAGCCGGTAGCCCGCGCGGATCAGCTTGTTCAGCCCCGGTTCGTCCAGCCCGAGCGAGGCCAGGAAGTCGGCCCGGTCGTCCTGCGGCAGCTCGGCCAGCTCGCTCTCGATCTTGCTGCTGATGGGGATCACCTCGGCCACCTCGCCGCTGGCGGCCACGGCCTGGCGCAGGGCGTCCACGTGCGCGTTGTCGCCCTCGGGAAGGTCGTCTTCCGAGACGTTGGCCAGGTAGAGGACGGGCTTGGAGGTGAGCAGGTTGAAGCTCTTCATCAGCTTCCGCTCGTCGTCGCCCAGGTCGGCCGAGCGCGCGGGCTGGCCCTCGCCCAGCGCGGCCACCAGGCGCTCCAGCACGGCCACCTCGGCCTGCGCGTCCCTGTCGCCGCCCTTGGCCGTCTTCCGCACCCGCTCCAGCCGCTTCTCGGCCACGGCCAGGTCGCTGAGGACCAGCTCCAGGTTGATCACCTCGCGGTCGCGGACGGGGTCCACGCCTCCCATCACGTGCACCACGTCGGGGTCGTCGAAGCAGCGCACCACGTGCACCACGGCGTCGGTTTCGCGGATGTTGGTGAGGAACTGGTTGCCCAGCCCCTCGCCCTCGCTGGCGCCCTTCACCAGCCCCGCGATGTCCACGAACTGCACCGTCGCGCGGACGGTGCGCTGCGGCTTCACGACCTCCGCGAGACGGTCCACGCGCGCGTCCGGCACCTCCACCATCCCCACGTTCGGCTCCACGGTGCAGAACGGGTAGTTGGCCGCGTCGGCGCCCGCCGCGGTCAGCGCGTTGAACAGCGTCGACTTCCCCACGTTCGGCAGCCCGACGATCCCCAGCTTCAGCATATCCTCAACGATCCCGATCGAAAGACGATTTCGGCAAACGAACAGGCCGGGCGCCCCAGCGGGAGCCCGGCCCAGCGGCGCTGAATCTAACGAACCGGCGCGCTTCCTTCAACCGACACCGGCACGGGCGCAGGGAGATCCAAACGCTCACACCAGGTACACCATCATCCCGTTTCCCCGCCGCCACGCGTCGGCATAATGGTCGCGCACCTGGCGGAAGAGGTCCATCAGTCCGCCGGACTCTTCCACCAGGGCGGCCGGATACCTCGCCCCGGCAGCGGCGGCGTGGTAGCGGACGCGCATCTCGTCTTCGGAGACGGAGGCGAGCGCCTGGGCGGCGTCCGCCACTTCGCCGGGGGTGAGCACGCGCGACGGGCCGCCCTGGTACACGTCGACCTCGCCCACGCCGTGGGTGCCGAGAAGGGACGACAGGGGCTGTGACCGGTCCCACGCGGCGCCGGTGACCAGGAGGTGCAGGTCAGCCCACTTCGCGCCGCAGAAGTCGACGCTCGCCGGCAGATCGTCCAGCCCCAGCCCCGACGCGGCCAGCGCCTGCAGATCCTCGGGATCCATGTGATACCAGTAGCTCACCTCGTTCATCTGCTCGTCGAGCGCCTCGGCCAGCGCCTCGTCTTCTCCGCCCGAGCGGACCAAGGCCTCCCAGAGCGCGCGGATGTTCGGCGGCCAGTAGAACGAGTCGGTCCCCTTGTCGTACGGGGGCTCGAAGAACTTGACCAGCTCCACCAGATCGGGATCGTGGAGCACCTTCTCCAGCGCGGCCGGCGAAAGCTGCCGGAAGCGACCGTCTGTCGACATGGCCCGCTCCTTTGGGTGGCCTCAGGAACCCGGCTGCCCGGCCGCCTCGGCGGGGAGCCAGAGGGTGAAGCGCGACCCGGCGCCGGGCTCGCTCTCCACCGTCACCTCGCCGCCCATGGAGCGGGCCAGGCGCCGGCTGATGGCAAGGCCGAGCCCCGCGCCCTCGTGGCGCCGCGTGTAGCCGCTCTCCACCTGCACGAACGGCTCGAACACGCGCTCGAGCTGCTCGGGCGGGATCCCCGCGCCGGTGTCTTCCACCACCACGCACACCCAGCGGCCGGGCTGCACGTGCCCCGGCAGCACGCCCTCGCGCACGCCGCAGGTGACGGCGGTGCGGCCGCCCGGCTCGGTGAACTTGATGGCGTTGGAAAGGAGGTTCACCAGGATCTGCTCCACCCGCTGCGTGTCGCCCAGGTAGCGGGCTCCGTCGCCGGCGCCGTCGCAGCGGACGGTGAGCTCCACGTGCTTCCGCCCGGCCTGCGGGCGCACCACCGTGAGCGCCGTCTCCACCGCCACGCCGGCCGGCGCCGCGCGGCGCTCCATCCGCAGCGTCCCCGACTCGATGCGCGCGTAGTCGAGGAGCTGGTCCACCAGGCCGATCAGGTGCCGGCCGCTCACCTGCAGCCGCTCGAGCTGGCCGAGCTGCGCGTCGTTCACCGGCCCCGAGATCCCCATCGCCAGCAGCTCGGCGTAGCCGATGATGGCGTTGATGGGGGTGCGGATCTCGTGCGACATGGTGGCCAGGAACTCGCTCTTGGTGCGGTTCGCCGACTCGGCCTCCACGCGCGCCGCCTCGGCCTCGCCCGCGGCCAGCATCAGCTCCTCGTTGGCCTGCTCCAGCTCTTCGGCCAGCGCCTGGGCGGTGCCGTACTGCTCGCTCAGCTCGCCGTGCGCCTCTTCCACCTGGCTCGCCATCTCGTTGAAGCGCTCGGCCAGCCGCCCGATCTCGTCGCTGCGGCCGGTGTGGATGCGCCGCGCGTAGTCGCCGCGCGAGATCGCCAGGGCGGCGGCGCCCAGCTCCCTGAGCGGGCGGGTGATACCGCGGCTCAGCAGCCACGCCGCCGCCGCCGCGGCCAGGCAGAGCAGCGCCGCCGCCGCCATGCTGCGCCGGAGGAACGCCTCGGGGCTGGCCATCACCGCCCGGAGCGGCTCTTCGGCCACCACGCTCCAGGGAGTGCCGGGGATCGGGGTGGCGTGCCCGAAGCGCTCGCCCCCGCCCGGGCGCCGGTAGCGCGCCGCGCCCGTGAACGGCGCCGCGCGGGGCGCCGGCCCCACGCTCCCGTCCAGCGCGATCCAGGGGCCGCCCGCGGTGTTGGCGTAGTAGATGGAGACGTTGCCGCCGATCAGCTTCTGCACCTGGCCCGCCGTGGCGGCGTTCCCCACGCTCCTCAGCTCGGCCAGGTAGCCCGCGGTCCGGCCGTGGGAAACGATCGGCACCACGATCCAGAAGTAGGCGCGCCGGCCGATGGCCGCGAAGTGGCCGAGCCCGGTCGAATCGGGGAGCGGGACCTGCGCGGGGAGCGCGTCCGGCGCGACGCCGCCGGGGGGTGTGCCGATGGACAGCACCGGCCTGCGCGCCGGGTCCCACAGCGCGATGGGGAGGGTGGTGTCCGGCGGCGCGCGGAGCCGGCGGAGCGCCTCGGCGGCCCCGGCGCGCGCCGCGCCATCCGGCGCGGCCAGGAACGCGGCGACCGTGCGGTCGCCGCCCGCGCCGGCCAGCTGCGCGAGCCGCTGCGCGATCCCGGGCGTGGAGAGCGCCGTGAGCTGCTCGGTGATCAGCCGCAGCCGCTCGCGCGCTCCCGCCAGCGCTACCCGCCGCACCTGCTGGTAACCGTACGCCACGCCCGCCGCCATGGTCACCACCAGCAGGGCGGTGATCAGGAGCGGGAGCTTCCGTTCCAGGGACAGGCCCCGGACGCCGCCGGTGCTCGAAGTCGCCACGATCGGCTGGCTGCTGCGGGACGATGGTCCGGCGCGTCAGGCGACGGGTGGCCGCACCGTGTGATGGGCGTGGCACGCCAGGGCCCGTCGGACGCTCCGCGAGGAAAACCCCAACATAGGGCCGCCGCCGCGCCGTGCAACCACGTCACACGCGCTCGTGCAGCAGCGCCGCCTCGCGCTCGCTCAATTCCGTCAGCCGCACGCAGGCGATCGCCCCGCGCGCATCCACGCCGATGCGCGCGCGGCCGGACGCGAGCTCCGCCGTCACCTCGCCCGCGATCCCGTCGAGGTACAGCACGGCTTCGGTCGATGTGAACGCGAGGCGGACGGGCGCGGTGACGTCCAGGTAGGAGTCGGAGGAGTCGTTGAACGAGCCGGTGCGCGTGAGCGCGAGCCAG
>Ga0207706_10001859_pt1 | contig 20681 bp, 21 predicted proteins | sample KBSC53metaG_FD_184318 | JGI IMG/M metagenome (GOLD analysis project Ga0207706, IMG submission 184318) | Corn rhizosphere microbial communities from Kellogg Biological Station, Michigan, USA - KBS C5-3 metaG (SPAdes) (version 2) | ecosystem: Host-associated > Plants > Roots > Rhizosphere > Soil ... | reverse complement strand
TCGAGGCCTGGTACCCCGGGACGTTGAACACGACCGCACGCGAGATCATCCGGCTCTGGGAGAACCGCATGATCTTCTCCGGGCTCGAGCTGATGGGCCACGAGCCGTTCCGGGACGTGATCATCCATACGACGGTGCTCGCCCCCGACGGGCGGCGGATGTCCAAGAGCCTCGGGACAGGGCTCGACCCGCTCGAGCTCGTCGACCGGCACGGAGCCGACGCGACCCGATACGGGCTCCTGAAGCTCTCGTCGTCGCAGGACGTCCGCTTCTCGGAAGGTGCCGTCGAGGAGGGACGCAAGCTCGCGAACAAGCTCTGGAACGTCTCGCGGCTGCTGCTCGCGAACGTCGGCGCGGCGACGCCTGACCTGCGGCCGCGCGACCTCGAGGAGCAGTGGATCGTCGCGCGTCTCGATGCTGCCCAGGCGCAGGTGAGCGACCACCTCTCCAGATTCGAGTTCGCCGCCGCCACGAGCGTGCTCTACCACGTCACGTTCGACGACTTCTGCGACTGGTATGCCGAGGCGGTCAAGCCGCGTCTCTACGACGGCGACGAGGACGCGCAGGCGACGGCGCTCGCCAATCTCGAGCGGCTGCTCAAGCTCTTGCATCCGGTGATGCCGCACGTGACCGAGGAGATCTGGTCGAACCTGCCGGAGCGACAGAGTCGCCTGATCGTGGCTCCCTGGCCGGAGGCGACCGGCTCGGACGCGGCCGCCCAGGCGGAGTTCGAGCCCATCCAGACCGCCGCGGAGGTCTTCCGGCGGGCCGGAGTGAAGCCGCAGTTGAGCGAGGAGCAGGAGCGGATCTTTCAGGCCGTCGTCAAGCCCGAGCGGGTCAAGGTCGACGGCGGCAACGCCGAGGCCGAGGCGGAGCGGCTGCGCGCCGAGGTCGCACGCGCCGAGGGAATGCTCGCAAACGACCGCTTCGTCCGGAACGCGCCGGAGGAGGTGGTCACGGCTGAGCGCGAGAAGCTCGAGCGCTACCGCCGGGAGCTGGATGCGCTCGGCAGCTGACTGGCTCGAGTCGCTCTCGCCGTGGCCCGAGAAGTTCGGGCTCGACCGCATGCGCGCGTTGCTGGTGGAGCTCGACGAGCCGCAGCGCGCCTACCCGGCGATCCACGTCGTCGGGACGAACGGCAAGTCGACGGCGACGCGCAGGGCGGCGGCGTTCCTCGCGCGGGAGGGTCTTCACGCCGGTGCGTACACCTCTCCTCACGTGTCCGGCTGGAGCGAGCGGATCCAGGTGGACGGCGAGGACGCCGACCTCGAGCAGGCGCTGGAGCGCGTCCGGCCGGCGGCGATGCGGCTCGGCGCCACGCAGTTCGAGGTGCTGACGGCTGCGGCGCTCGCCGAGTTCGCGGCCGCAGAGGTCGACGTCGCGGTGGTCGAAGCCGGGCTCGGCGGCCGGCTCGACGCCACCAACGTCCTGGCCGCGCAGGTCGTCGCCCTCACGAACGTGGCCCTCGATCACACCGAGGTCCTGGGCGAGACGCGCGAGGCGATCGCGGAGGAGAAGCTGGCCGTGGTCGAGCCGGACGCTACCGCCGTGCTAGGCGAGCCCGAGTGGGAGTCACGTGCGCGCGCGCGAGGCGCGAACGCGGTTGTCCATGCCGACGACGTCGGTCGCGCCGCTGCAGAGGCCTTCGTCGAGAGACCGCTCGCCGGCGACGTCGAGATCTCCCTGCCCGGCCGCTTCGACCAGATCGGCGAGGACGTCTTCGCGGGCGCCCACAACCCGGCAGGGGCGGCCTGGCTGCTGGAACGGCTCCCGCGTCGCGACTACGTGGTCGTCGCCTCGATCCTGGCCGACAAGGATGCCGAGGCGATTCTCGCCGTCCTCGCGTTGGCGGGGAGGTCCTTCGTGGCCACGGCCTCGCGCAGCGCCCGCGCGCTCCCTGCGGACGAGCTCGCCCGCCGGGCCGAGCCCTTCTTCGAGCCGGTCGAGGTTGTCCACGATCCCGGCGAGGCGCTCGCCCGAGCCCGCGAGCTCGCAGGCGAGGAAGGAGGGGTGCTGGTAACCGGTTCCCTCTACCTTCTCGCCGACCTCTCCGTCCGCCAACAACGCGTACCATGAGTAAGCTCGGCGAGCGGCTGAGCGTCTTCGCAGTCGCCATGATCGTCGTCGTGACGATCGTCGGCCTTGCGTTCGGCGCCGGTTATCTGGTCGGGAAGCTTCTGCTCTGAAGGAGCGCCGGTGGTGCCAGTAGGGGACAACGGATTGTTCGACTTCTTCAGCGCAGGCACCTGGGCGGTGATCCGCAACCTGTCGATCTTCTTCGTCGGCGTCTTCTGGCTCTCGGTCGCGTTCTGGGTCCTGAAGGACGCACGGCGCCGGATCGAGGATCCCTGGCTCGTGGGGATGGCGACCGTGCTCGGACTCTTTCCACCGTTCGTCGGAGCGCTGATCTACATGCTCTTCCGGCCGCCGGAGTACCTCGACGACGTGCGAGAGCGGGAGCTCGAGATCAAGGCGATGGAGCACCGGCTCTCGAGCCGCGGCGAGCTGCACTGCCCGGTCTGCCGCGCCGAGGTCGAGCCGTCTTTTCTCGTCTGTCCGGTCTGCACGACGCGCCTGCGCCAGTCCTGCGGGAGCTGCAAGCAGCCGCTCGAGGCGCTCTGGCAGGTGTGCCCTTACTGCGAGACGCCGGTCGAGCCGGCGGCCGTCGAGCTGGGCAAGACGCAGAGCCTGACGCCCCCGCGGCGCGAGCGCAGCGCCTAGGTCCGCTCAGGCCGTAGACTCCGCCGCCGTGGCGGTGGAGCGGACCCTCGTGCTGGTGAAGCCGGACGCGATGGCGCGCGGGCTCGCCGGCGAGATCCTCGCGCGGTTCGAAGGGCGGGGCCTCGTCGTCCGCGCGGCGCGCCTCGTCCACGTCGACAGCGACCTCGCAGAGCGCCACTACGCGGAGCACGCAGAGAAGCCGTTCTTCGGCGAACTCGTCGAGTTCATCACGTCCGGGCCGACTCTCGCGCTCGTGCTGGAGGGCGAGTCGGCGATCCCGGTCGTTCGGACGACGATGGGCTCGACCAATCCGGCCGACTCGGCGCCCGGGACGATCCGGGGCGACCTCGCGCTGGCGATGCCAGACAACCTCGTGCACGGCTCGGACGCGCCGGAGTCGGCGCGGCGGGAGATCGAGCTCTGGTTCCCGGATGACGCTTAGCGAGGACGCGCTCCGCAACCGCCAAGCCTGGACCAAGACCAACGCGGAGTACACGGACGCCCGAGCGCTCGAGGCGTGGGCGAAGCCGGAGATCGACTGGGGGGTGTTCGGCGTCCCGGAGTCCGAGGTCGGGGTGCTCGGAGACGTCGCCCGCAAGGACGTGATCGAGCTCGGCTGCGGGACGGCGTACTTCTCGGCCTGGCTGGCGCGGCGAGGGGCGCAAGTGACGGGGCTGGACGTCACCCCCGCACAGCTGGAGACGGCCAGGCGGTGTCAGAGCGAGACGGGGATTGAGTTCGCGCTCATCGAGGCGAGCGCGGAGGACGTCCCGCTGCCGGACGCGAGCTTCGACCTTGCCCTGTCGGAGTACGGAGCATCGATCTGGTGCGATCCGCAGCGGTGGATTCCGGAGGCGGCGCGCCTGCTCCGTCCCGGAGGCGAGCTCGTGTTGCTCTGCAACTCACCGCTTTCGATGCTCTGCGCGCCCGACGAAGGACCGGTCGAGGACCGGCTCGTCCGCCCGCAGTTCGACGGCCTCGGGCGGATGGAGTGGCCGGGCGAGGAGGGTGTGGACTTTCACCTCGGACACGGAGACTGGCTCGCGTTGTTGCGGGAGAACGGGTTCGAGGTCGAGGCCCTATACGAGCTGCGCGCCCCAGAAGGCGCGCAGGATCACTCCTACTACGAGTTCGTCCCCGCGGAGTGGGCGCGGAAGTGGCCGGCGGAGGACCTGTGGCACGCCCGTAAGCGGGTGTGAGCGTCCCGCCGGCACCGCCGCTCGTGCTCGCCTCGCGCTCCCCGCAGCGGCGCGCAATCCTGAAGCAGCTCGGCATTCCGTTCGATGTGGTCCTGCCCGAGTACGAGGAGGAGCTCGGCGGATCCGATCCGGCGGGGACGGTGCGCGAGAACGCCCGCGGCAAGGCGCGCTCGGTTGCCGGCGCCGGGGTAGGGCGGCCGGTTCTCGGCGTCGACACGGAGGTGGTTCTGGACGGTCGGGTCTTCGGCAAGGCGCGAACGGCTGCGGAGGCGGAGGAGATGCTCGAGGCGCTCGCCGGGCAGACGCACGAGGTGGTCTCCGGCCTCTGCCTGCTCACGCCCGCGTGGGAGGACGTCGAGCACGAGGTCACGCGGGTGTCCTTCCGCGAGCTCGACGCGCGCGACCTGGCGGCCTACGTCGGCATCGGCGAGTGGGAGGGCAGGGCAGGGGCGTATGCCGTCCAGGGCCGTGGAGCCGCCCTCGTCGAGCGGATCGAGGGCGACTACTTGAACGTCGTCGGCCTTCCGGCGGCCCTCCTGGTACGGCTCCTGGCCGCACGTTTCCCGGGCGTCTACGGGTTCGGCTGATCAGGACGTGGCCCGGGGTCTGACCCCGGGCCACGGCTAGAAGAGTCACGGAGGCCGAGGTCGTACTGGTGCGTCCTGCACGAATGCACGGAAGGTCTGGCGCGCGCGGGCCAGATCGCGACCGAACTGCGCCTGGAGCCACGCCACCGTGAGCAGAGCCGTGCTCTTCGCCTCACCGACCATCGCGCGGTAGCTGCTCCATCGCCATCCGCTCGCGTCCCGGCACAAGCCTGCTCGCACCGGGTTGAGCGTGATGTACCGGACAAGCTCGAGAAGGTGGTAAGCGCTCTCGACGAGGTCGCCGTAGAAACGACCTTGGAAGAGATGTCCCGAAAAGCCGTAGCGGATGTTGAACCACTGTGCGTACCTCCCGTTCAGCCACTGCATGCCGGCCGAGATGTTGGCCTCCGGCGTCTCGACGACGAGGTGGAAGTGATTGGGCATGAGGCAGTAGGCGTGGCACCGCCATCCGAACCGGCTGACTACTGCTCCCAGCAGCTCGAGAAAGCGCATGTAGTCGATCTCGTCGCAGAAGATCGCCTGCCGCCGGTTGCCGCGAGAGACGACGTGATAGACACCGCCGGCAAGCTGAAGTCGAGACCGTCGGGGCATGGAGCCGAGCGTAGGAGCGCGCCGGGGCCGCCGGGGCCGCGCGTGCGCTTTTCGAGCCACTTCCGACTCTCTCTCGGGACATGGCCCTGGGTCTGACCCCGGGTCTCGGCGCGAACCGCCGGGGAGCGGTCGAGACCGGCTTTCCAAGCTAGACTCGTCCAGGGATGGGGCTTTTGGGCTACTTCAACGGCTTCGGCGGCCGCGACATGGCGGTGGACCTGGGCACCGCGAACACGCTGGTTTACGTCCGCGGCCGGGGGATCGTTCTCTCCGAGCCGTCGGTCGTCGCGATCGACCAGCGCACGGGCGAGGTGCACGCCGTCGGGGTCGAGGCGAAGCGCATGCTCGGCCGAACGCCGGGCACGATCTCGGCCATCCGCCCACTCAAGGACGGCGTCATCGCCGACTTCGACGTCACCGAGCAGATGCTCCGCCACTTCATCCAGAAAGTGCACCAGCATCGCTTCGCACACCCGCGCGTGGTCGTCTGCGTGCCCTCGGGCGTCACCGGCGTCGAGAAGCGCGCGGTCGAGGAGGCCACCCTCTCCGCGGGCGCGCGCCAGGCCTACCTGATCGAGGAACCGATGGCCGCCGCGATCGGAGCGGGGCTGCCGGTCGCCGAGCCGACCGGGAACATGATCGTCGACATCGGCGGCGGCACGACCGAGGTCGCGGTGATCAGCCTCGGCGGCATCGTCGTCAGCCAGAGCCTCCGCGTCGGCGGCGACGAGATGGACGAGGCGATCATCAGCCACATCAAGACCGAGTACAAGCTGCTGGTCGGCCAGCAGACCGCGGAGGAGATCAAGCTGGAGGTCGGCTCCGCGTACGACCTCCGCGAGGAGGTCCAGGCCGAGGTCCGCGGTCGCGACATGCTCACCGGCCTGCCGAAGACCGTCATCCTCAGCTCCGAGGAGGTGCGCCGCGCCCTCGACGGTCCGGTCGGCCAGATCATCGACGCGATCAAGTCGACCCTCGACAAGACCCCGCCCGAGCTCGCGGCCGACATCATGGACCGGGGGATCGTCCTGGCCGGCGGCGGGGCCCTCCTGAACGGCCTCGACGAGCGCCTTCGCCACGAGACCCAGATGCCGGTGCACCTGGCCGAGAGCCCGCTCACCTGCGTCGCCGTCGGGTCGGGCCGCAGCCTCGAGGAGTTCGAGGCGATCCACCGCAGCCAGGCCGCGAAACGTCGGAACAACCACCGCCCTCGGTCCTGACTCGCGGCACGCCGAGGTCCTCTCTACACTAGGGCGTTCTCGTGCAACGGAACCGCACCGCACGGTTTGCGGTCCTGGGGTCGCCCGTTCCTCGCTCCAGGCCGCCTGGGTTGTCCTCCCGCAGTGCCACCGCCCTCAAGCGGCGGATCGTGGCGGGTGTGCTCGTGCTGCTCTCGATCGTCCTGATCACGGTCTACTTCCGTGAGCCGGTAGGGGGCGGCCTGCACAGCGTCCAGAGCGGGGGAGCGACGGTGCTGCGGCCCTTCGAGGTCGGCGCCGAACGCGTTGCGCGCCCATTCCGGGATGCCTACGGCTGGTTCGCGGGCCTGGTTCACGCCAAGTCCCAGAACTCGGCGCTTCGGGCCCAGGTCGACGAGCTGCGCCAGCAGGTGATCCAGAACGCCAACGCGGTGGACGAGAACGGCGACCTCAAGCGCCAGCTGCGCTACGTCGGCCTGCCGAGCTTCCCGACGGGCTACGACTACGTTGCGACCTCGGTCGTCTCGAGGCCGCCGAGCGAGTTCGAGCAGCAGATCGGGATCGCGGCCGGCTCGAGCAAGGGCATCCGCAAGAACGATCCTGTGGTCACCGCCGACGGCCTCGTCGGCCTCGTCACGACGGTCGCTCACGACACCTCGCAGGTGACGCTGCTCACCGACCCGAACCTGCAGGTCGCTGCGGCAGACCTCAGCACCAAGGCGGCCGGGATCGTCGGGCACGGGCAGGGGCGCGGCACGCTCACGCTCGACCGCGTCGACAAGTCGCAGGTGCTGAAGGAGAACGACGCGATCGTCACGCAGGGGTTCAAGTCCGGGCCCCTCACCTCGCTCTACCCGGCCGGGATTCCGATCGGCTACGTCAGCGGCGCCTCCCAGAGCGAGGTCGACCTCTACTGGCAGGCGCAGGTCTCGCCCTGGGTCCACTTCGACTCGCTGCGCTCGGTGCTCGTGCTGATCAAGAAGGGCCGAGCGCGGTGACGAACCTGCTCGAGCCGGCCAAGGCCGGGCTGCTGATCTTCGCGGCGGCGATCCTGCAGGTGACGATCTTCTCCGACATCGACATCCTCGGTGGCTACCCCGACGTCGTCCTGCTGACGCTCGTCGCGATCGCGCTCCTGCGCGGCTCCATCTACGGCGCCTGCTGTGGCTTTGCCGCCGGTCTCCTCGTGGACACCGCGAACCTCGGCACCCTCGGCGTCACCTCGCTGCTGCTCACGATCGCCGGCTACTGGATAGGCCGCTACGGCGAGACCACCGGCCGCGACCGCGCGCACGCGCCGTTCGTCTCGGTCGCCGTGGCGACGGTGCTCGTCCAGTTCGGGGCGCTGATCCTCCACTACATGCTGGGCGACCCGGTCTCCGCACGGGTCGTCCTGCTCGACACGCTGCCGGCGAAGGTCGGGCTGAACCTGCTCCTGACGCTGCCGGTCTACGCGCTCGTCCGGCGCCTGTTCGCGTTCGCGGCCCAGCCCGAAGGCTTGACCGAGGTGCGGCTCCTTGGCTAGCACCCGCCCTACGCGGACCGGCTCGAACCGGTTCCTGCCACCGGACCCCCGGGTCGAGAGCCCGTACCGCTTCACCCCGCAGCTCGCGCTGCGGATCGCGATCATGGGCGCGGTCGCGCTCGCGGTCTTCGGCGCCCTTTTCTTCCGGCTCTGGGCGCTGCAGGTCCTCTCCGGGCCGCAGTACCTCCAGGCGGCGCTCGACAACCAGCTCCGGTCGGTGCGGATCGAGGCTCCGCGTGGGCAGATCCTCGACCGCAACGGGAACGAGCTCGTGACGAACATCCCGGGGACTGCCGTCGTGCTCTACCCGGCCGACCTTCCGAAGACCTACGCGGCCTGGCTCGACGAGCTGCAGCGGCTCTCGAAGGTGATGCGCGTTCCGCTGACCCCGATGCTGCGCGACATCAGGCGTCGTGGCAACGACCCGATCACACCGGTGGTGGTCAAGGAAACCGTCAAGAAGACGGCGCGGATCAACTACCTGCTCGAGCACAGCGAGGACTTTCCGGGGGTCCACGTCACCGACACCTACATCCGCGGCTACCCGCACGGCTCGATCGGCGCCCAGGTGCTCGGTTACGTGAACGAGATCTCGGCCGAGCAGCTGAAGCAGCTCCAGCGGAAGGGCTACGCCGCCGGAGACAAGATCGGCGAGGCGGGCGTCGAGGCGTCGTACGACGCCTACCTGCGTGGGCGGGCGGGGCTCGCCCAGCTCCGCGTCGACTCGATGGGGCGCCCGCGGAGCCAGCTCCTGGAGAAGCGTCGCCCTGCGCCGGGCGATTCGATCAAGCTCACGCTCGACCTCGGGCTCCAGCGCGCGGCCGAAGACGCGCTGAATTACGGGATCAACAAGGCCCGCCTCAACGGCGAGTGGGCCGCCAGGGGCGGTGCGATCGTCGCGCTCAATCCGAATGACGGGTCGATCCTCGCCATGGCCTCGAACCCGACCTACGAGCCGAAGCTCTACACGGGGCACGTCAGCGCCCAGCGACTGCGCAACGCGGGCCTGGCGCCCTCGACCGCGGAGGCCGCGAACTTCCCATCGCTGAACCGCGCGATCAGCGGCGTCTATCCGGCGGGCTCGACGTTCAAGCCGGTCACGGCGCTCGCGGCGCTGGAAACACGCGTGATCACGCCCTCGTCGATTCTTCCCTGTACCGGCTCGTACACGGTCTACAAGGAGGACGGCTCCGGCCAGGTGGCGCAGGTGTTCTACAACTGGGACAAGTTCGCCAGTTCGCAGATGAACCTGCCCACGGCGATCGCGGCTTCCTGCGACACGTTCTTCTACCAACTCGGCTACTCCTTCTACAAGGAGCCGCCGAGCGCGGGCCATCCCCTCCAGGCCTGGGCCGCGAAGTTCGGCATCGGTCGGCGAACGGGCGTCGATCTCGGGCCCGAGTCGGCGGGGCTGCTGCCGACGCCCGAGTGGCGGCAGCGCACTTTCACGCGTAAGACCGACCCGGGCAACTGGCAGATCGACCGGCTCTGGAAGCCGGGCGACTCGATCCAGCTCACGATCGGCCAGAAGGACCTGCTCGTGACGCCCCTGCAGATGGCGCGCTTCTACGCCCTGATCGCGAACAACGGCCGGCTCGTCCGGCCGCACATCGTGGAGGACGTGCAGCAGGGCGGCAACAACCGCGGCTCGCAGGCGCGGATCATCCATCGCTTCACGGCCCCGCCCGCGCAGCCGGTCGGCCTCGACCCGACCTACCTCGCCGCCGTCCAGGACGGCCTCGTCATGGCGACTCACGAAGGGTACGGCACCTCGACCGGCGTGTTCGGGAGCTTCCCGGTGACGATCGCCGGCAAGACCGGAACGGCGGAGAAGCTCGTCCCGGGCATCCCGACGGACAAGACCGACCAGTCATGGTGGTGCGGCTACGGCCCTGCGGGGACGGGAGAGCGCCCGAGCCTCGTTGTCTGCGCGCTGATCGAGAACGGCGGCCACGGCGGGGACGCGGCGGCACCCGCGGCGCTGAAGGTCTTCGAGAGCTACTTCCACAAGCACGTGGGCGCGACCGGGCCGGTGTACTCGGACTGATGATCGAGGCCGTCAACACCCGAGCACGAGGCCTGCGGCCGCACCGCGTCGAGCACGTCGGGCTCGCCGCCGCGGTCCGCCGACTCGACTGGCTCCTGCTCGGCGCGGTCGGCGGGCTGCTCGGCTTCGGCCTCTGGGCGATCGGCGGAATCACCGCGCACGACATCCCGGGCAACACCGACTACTTCTTCACGCGGCAGGTGGTGTACGCCGTGATCGGCTGCATCGGCCTCGTCACGGCGCTCTTCGTCGACCCGGACTACTACCGTCGCTTCCGGCAACCGATCTTCATCGGCACCGCCGGGGTGATGGTGCTCGTGCTTCTGGCCGGAACCGTCTCGCGCCACTCGAAGCGCTGGCTCGACATCGGCTTCTTCCGCTTCCAGCCGTCGGAGTTCGGGAAGCTGCTCTTCGTCCTCTTCCTCGCCGGCTTCCTCGCCGACAGGGCGAGGCGCATCGGCGAGACGCGTACCGTGGTCGAGGCGATCGCCCTCGGCTCGGTCCCGATCCTGCTGGTGTTCGTCCAGCCGGATGTCGGCACCGCCATGGTGTATGCGGCCGCGCTCGCCGCCGTGCTGTTCGTCTCGGGCGTGCGCTGGGTGCACATGGCGGTCCTGGGGGCCGCGACGGTCGCTCTCGCCCTGATGGTGCTCTGGATTCTGCCTGCGGCCGGCGTGCACGTGCTCAAGCCGTACCAGGAACAGCGCCTGACGCACTTCACCCACCCCGACCGGGACCCGGCCGGCGCGACGTACAACGTGCGCCAGTCAATCAACGCGGTCGGCGCGGGCGGCGTGCGCGGGCGCGGGGAACAAGGCGCGACGCAGACCAACCTGAACTTCCTCCCCGAGCACGCGACCGACTTCGCGTTCGCCTCGCTCGCCGAGCAGCGCGGGTTCGTCGGTGTCTCGGTGCTCCTGCTCCTCTACCTGCTCGTCGTCTGGCGCGGACTGAAGGTGATCGCGATCGCGCGTGATGCCTTCTCGGCGATCGCCGCGGGCGGGATCGTGTTCGCCTTCCTGTTCCAGGTCTTCGTCAACGTGGGAATGAACATCGGCATCGCGCCGGTGACGGGAATCCCGCTGCCGTTCGTGAGCGTCGGCGGCTCGGCCCTGATCGCGAACCTGGTCGCGATCGGCGTGCTACAGGCGATTCACGTCCGCGGGGCCGCTCGGCCCAAGGCATACAGGTAACGCCGTCCGGGGGCGGTCCTACCATGCCGCCCATGTACGACAGACGAGAAGCCGAGGAGCTGCTGCTGATCGAGGAAGCCGACGCCTGGTTCGAATACCTCGAGGCGACGCGGGGACAAACCGCTCTCCGCTACCGCGAGCTCGAGCCGTGGGCGTGGGCCCGTCTGAGACAGCGGCTGCGTGCGGTCACCACGAAGCGCGCGAAGCTTCGTCCTGCAGCCGCCGCCTAGGGCACGGCGGTGACCGGAGGTCGCGCTGCTAGCCTTGTGGAGACGGCTATGCCGACGAGTTTGACCCACATGCAGCGCGCGCTCCGCCCCTCGAGGGGCGACCGTAGCGCGCGCGCCAACCAAGGAGATTCCCTTTGCTTCGATGGTTCCGGCGGCAGAAGCCGCCTACCGACGAGCGCGCTCGGACCCCCGAGCCCGCAGCCCCTGCCCCTCAAGACACCGTAAACCCGGTGCCCGCCAAGGCGGGCCAGAGCGATGCTGCGCCGAAGAAGCGGCGCCGCGGGAGCCGTGGCGGCCGCGGTCGCAAACGCACCGGGACGGGCGCCGCGGCCCAGGCCAAGACCCAGGCCGAGGGCGAAGCCAAGCCCGCCGCCCCCGCGTCCCAGCAGCAGGAGAAGGCCAAGGCTCGTCCCGAGCGGCGACCCGCTCCACGCAAGCAGCGCGCCCCGCGCCGGCGTACGCCGCCCAGGCGCCCGCCGCTGCCCCCCGCCAAGCGTGAGCTCCTGATCTCGGTCGACGTCGGAGAGCAGCGCGTCGCCGTCGTCGAGGACGACAAGGTCGCCGAGGCCTACCTCGAGCGACCCGAGCGCCGCTCGATCGCGGGCAACATCTACAAGGGCACCGTCGACAACGTGCTCCCGGGCATGGAGGCGGCGTTCATCGAGATCGGCCTGGAGAAGAACGGCTTCCTCTACGTGGACGAAGTGATCGCGCCCGAGCTGGAGGGCCGCTCCCGCGGGCGGAAGATCCAGGACCTGCTCAGCCGTGGCCAGGAGGTCATGGTGCAGGCGGTCAAGGACCCGATGAAGTCGAAGGGCGCGCGGCTCACCACCGAGATCTCGCTCCCCGGCCGATTCGTCGTCTTCGTCCCGCACGGCGAGGGCCTCGGCGTCTCGCGGCGGCTGGAGGACGACGAGCGCATACGCCTGCGCGACATCCTCAAGAGCCTCGAGGTGAAAAAGGGCGGAGTCATCATCCGTACCGCAGCCGAAGGCGCCTCAGCCGAGGACATCGAGCGCGACCTCGTCTTCCTGCAGCGTCTCTGGCGGACGATCGAGGCCCGAGCGAAGGCGGCGAAGGCTCCGGCGCTCGTCTACCAGGAGGCCGAGCTGCCGCTGCGGGTCGTGCGCGACCTCTTCACCGAGGACTTCGAGAAGGCGTTCGTCGACCACGAGCGCACGTACAAGCGCGTCGTCGGCTACCTGAAGAAGACCTCGCCGCACATGGCCGAGCGCGTCGTCCGCTACCGCGAGAAAGCGCCGCTGATGGAGGCCTCCGGGGTGGACGCGGAGATTCGCTCGACGCTCTCGCGCCGTGTCGACCTTCCCTCGGGCGGCTACCTCGTCTTCGACTACGCGGAGGCGTTCACCGTCATCGACGTCAACACGGGCCGCTTCGTCGGCTCGCGCGGGAAGTCGTCCGGCGGCCGGCTCGAGGACACGATCACGAAGAACAACCTCGAGGCGGTCAAGGAGGTCGTGCGCCAGCTGCGGCTGCGCGACATCGGCGGCATCATCGTGATCGACTTCATCGACATGGCCAACCCGAAGAACCGGGCCACGGTCGAGGAGGCGCTGAAGACCGAGCTGGAGCGCGACCGGACGAAGACGTACGTGGTCGAGATCTCGCCGCTCGGGCTCGTCGAGATGACGCGGCAGAACGTGACCGATGGGCCGCGGGAGATCCTGACCCGAAAGTGTGTGGTCTGCGGGGGCGACGGCGTCGTGCTCTCCGAGGCCTCTGCGGCCGTCGACACTGAGCGGCGGCTGCGCCAGCTCCAGGCGAGTGCCCCCCGGACGAAGGCCTTCAAGGTCGAGCTGAACGCCAAGGTGGCGAGCATCCTGATCGGGCCCGGCGCCTCCCGTCTGGCCGCGATCGAAGAGGAGACGCGACGTCGCTTCCTGATCGTGGCCCGCGACGACGTGCCGACGGACCACTTCGAGGTGCTGGGCAAGGGCACGCTCGAGAGCCTGGCCTCGAAGGGCCCGGTCGAGGAAGGCGCCAACCTCGAGCTGAAGCTCGTCGAGGTCGGCCGCTATGACCTCCACGCGGGCGTGGGCAGGCTCGACGGGCTGACCGTGGTCGTCGGGGGCGCCTCGGGCCTGGTCGGCAAGAAGGCCAAGGTCCGGGTCGAGCGGGTGCTGAACGGGACCGCCTATGCGACGCTGCGTGCTGGTGGCGCGAAGGCGGACGGGCCGATCACCGCCGAGACCGAGGCCGAGAAGCCGACGCGAAAGCCGCCCAGCAAGAAGGGCCAGGCCCCGAAGCCGGAGGCGGAGACGGAGCCCGAGCTGCTCGAGCCGGAGCCCGAGGCTGAGCCTGAGCCGGAGGCCGACGAAGCGGTGGCCGAGCTCGAGCCCGCCGCGGCGGAGACCACGGACGCGGCGGAGACCCAGGAGAAGCCGAAGAAGAAGACCCGGCGAGGCTCACGCGGCGGACGGCGCAGGCGCAAGCCCGGAGCCGCGGCCGCTGCGGGCAACGGCCAGGTTGAGCAGCAGGATGCGGACGAGAAGTCCGACGGGAAGGGCGAGCCCTCCCCGAGGATCCATCTGCCCGACCCGGAGCTCGGCCGCGAGGAGGACGAAGCCGACGAGGCGGAGCCCGCGGCGGCTCAAGCGGACAACGGGGACGGAACGGAGAAGCCCAAGCCGAAGAAGAAGACGCGCAGAGGGTCGCGTGGCGGCCGCAACCGGCGACGAAAGCCGGCCGCTAAGGGCCCCTCCGCGCCGTCCGAGTAACGCCGATCTCCGCTAAACTGGCGCCCTCGCGGGTCGGCAGGCCCGCGTTTTGATGCCATGAGCTACGCGATCATCTCACTGGGTGGCAAGCAGTACCGCGTCCGCGAAGGCGAGCGCCTGCTCGTCGACCGCCTGGCGGTGGAGGAGGGCAAGACCTTCCACCCGGATGTGCTGATGCTCGGCGGCGACGGCACCTTCGAGCTGGCGCCGAAGAGCGCGCAGGTGACCGCCCGGGTCGTCGGATCGCCGCTAGGCCAGAAGATTCGGATCGGCAAGTACAAGCCGAAGAGCGGTTACAAGCGCCACACCGGCTTCCGCGCCAAGCTCTCGCAGATCGAGATCGAGTCGATCGGAGCCTCGAAAACCGGGGCGAGGAAGGAGCCGGCAGCCAGGAAGGAGCCGGCGAAGCAGGACGCTCCAGACAAGCTTCCACGGGGGTACGCGGACTTCACGGTGGTGGAGATCTCGGAGAAAGTGGGCCGCTGGTCTCCCGAGCAGGTCGATGCCGCGCTGGAGTACGAGCGCGCCCATGCCGACCGCAAGGGCGCCCTGGCAGCGCTCGAGGCGAAGAGGGAGAGCGACTAGATGGCTCACAAGAAGGGACTCGGCTCGTCGCGGAACGGCCGCGACTCGAACCCGAAGATGCTCGGCGTCAAGGTCTTCGACGGCCAGGGCGTGACCGCAGGGACGATCATCGTCCGCCAGCGTGGGACGCGCTTCCGGCCCGGCCCCGGCGCGGGGATCGGCCGGGACGACACCATCTTCGCGAAGCGCGACGGCACGGTGGTCTTCAGGACCACCGGCGAGCGCCGCTTCGTCTCCGTGACCGAGTAACAAACGCGATGTTCCACGACCGGGCCCGCATCCACGTGCAGGCCGGGCGCGGCGGCGACGGGGCGCTCAGCTTCCGCCGCGAGAAGTTCGTGCCCAAGGGCGGCCCCGACGGCGGGGACGGAGGCCCGGGCGGGGACGTCGTTCTGGTCGCGGACCCGGATCTGCGCGACCTCTCCTCGTTCCGTAACCGGCAGCATTTCAAGGCCGGCAAGGGCGGAGCGGGGGGTGGAGGCAACCGCCACGGCGCCTCGGGTGAGACCGCCGAGCTCCGCGTGCCGGTGGGCACGCAGGTGCTGGACGACGACGAGCAGCTCGTCGCCGATCTGGTCGCCGCGGGCGCCCGGGTCACCGTGGCGGGCGGCGGCGCCGGCGGCCGCGGCAACCGTCGGTTCGCCACGCCGACCCGCCAGACGCCACGGTTTGCGGAGACCGGCATCCCCGGGGAGGATGCTTCCCTCGAGCTGCGCCTGAAGCTGCTCGCCGACGCCGCGCTGGTCGGGTTGCCGAACGCGGGGAAGTCGTCGCTCCTGAGCCGGATCTCGAACGCGAAGCCCAAGGTGGCCGAGTACCCCTTTACGACGTTGCAGCCTGTGCTCGGCACCGTGGAGTCGGATGAGCGCCAGCTCGTCGTCGCCGACGTGCCTGGTCTGATCGAGGGTGCGAGCGAAGGTGTCGGGCTCGGCCACGAGTTCCTCGCCCACCTCGAGCGGGCGCGGCTGCTCGTGCACGTGATCGACGCAGCCGCGGGCGATCCGGCCGAGGCGTTCGCCGCCATCAACCACGAGCTAGAGGCCTACGGCGCGGGCCTCGCCGACCGCTCCCAGGCGGTGGTGCTGAACAAGATCGACCTCTTGCAGGACGAACCCGACTTCCGGCCCGACGACCCGAGGGTCGTGCGCGTGTTTGGGCTCTCGGCCGCAACGGGGGCGGGTGTCGAGGCGTTCCGACGGGCGCTGTTCGAGCTCTGCCCAGCGGCCGAGCCCGCAGAGCAGCGCGAGGACGGCCTCGCCGACTACCTGGCCTACCGCCCCAAACCCGACCCCCGCCGGCGGTTTCGCATCCTCCGGACCGACCGCGGCTTCCGCGTGTCCGGCCGGGCCCCGTCCGACGAGGAGTTGGAGCAGGCCCTCAAGGAGGCAGGCGCCAGGGTCGGTGACGAGGTCGAGGTCGAGGGGGAGGTTCTCGAGTTCCAGTGACGGGGATCCTCGGCGGGACCTTCGACCCGCCGCAGAACGGTCACGTCGCGCTCGCGCGGGCGGCGCTGGAGCGGCTTCCGATCGACCGACTTGTCGTGCTCGTGGTGGCCGATCCCGGGCATCGCGTCACCGTTGCGGACGCCGAGACGCGCCTCCAGCTCGCAGAGGCGGCCTTCTCCGGCCTGGGCGATGTCGAGCTCGACCCGCACGCGTTCACCGTTGACGCCGTGCGAGACGGCCGCTTCGGCGACGCCCTGTTCATCGTCGGCGCGGACGAGGGTGCCGTCTTCCCGTCCTGGAAGGACCCCGAAGAGGTACTGCGCCGGGTGAAGCTCGCAGTCGGCACCCGCTCGGGCTACCCGCCTCCCGATCTCGAGCGCTACGGCGACCGGGTCGTCGCGTTCCAGCTGGTCTCGCCGCCCGTCTCCTCGAGCGAGGTGCGGGAGCGTGTCGCACGCGGCGAGTCGATCGCCGACCTCGTCCCGGAAGCAGTCGCGGGTGCGATTTCGAGGCTCGGCCTCTACCGCGGCTACACTACGAGCGATCCCGAGAGGACTTGACGAGACCCTGACGCCACTCGAACACGCCCGCCGAATCGCCGGCCTCGCCCAGGAGAAGCTGGCGCAGGACGTCCTCATACTCGACATGCGACCCGTGTGCAGCTACACGGACTTCTTCGTGCTGGCCACCGGGCAGAACCCCCGTCAGACCAAGGCGATCTGGGACGAGGTGCACGCGCGTCTCAAGCACGAGGAGCGCGCGCTTCCCGCATCGGTTGCCGGCGAGGCCGAGGGGCGCTGGATCGTAGGCGACTACCTCGACGTCGTCTTCCACGTCTTCACCCCGGAGTCGCGCGAGTACTACCGGCTCGAGGAGCTCTGGGGCGACGTGCCGTCCGTCGAGCTCGCCTCGGCGACGGCGTAGCTAGAATCCCACCGCACCAGGGGCCATAGCTCAGCTGGGAGAGCGTCTGGCTGGCAGCCAGAAGGTCACGGGTTCGAATCCCGTTGGCTCCATGTTTCCGCTGGTGACGACGTTTGCCTCGGCGGGCGCCGCGGGACAACAGAGCGAATGCGCTTTCGGAAAGACGCGAACCTCGACCCTTCGCAGGTCGAGGACCGCCGCGGCCAGGGTGGGATGGCCTTCCCCGGCGGCGGCATCGCTGTGGGCGGCGGCGGCCTCGGGCTCGTCGGGCTCGCGATCTACCTGGCCATCGCGCTCCTCGGCGGCGGCGGTGGGCTCGGCCCGCTGCAGAACCTCGACGATCAGTCGATCGGTGCGCAGCCGCCCTCTGCGATCCGCGCCGAGTGCCGGAGCGGGGAGGCCGCGAACACTCGCGCCGACTGCCGCATCGTGGGTGACGTCAACAGCATCCAGGCCTACTGGGCCGACCAGTTCCAGCGGAACGGGCGCCGCTACGCGGGCGCGACGACCGTCTTCTTCACTGGCTCGACCGACACCGGCTGCGGTGTCGCGACCTCGGACGTCGGCCCGTTCTACTGTCCAATCGACAAGCACGTCTACATCGACCTCGGCTTCTTCGACGACCTCCGCGACCAGTTCGGGGCGACGGGTGGGCCGTTCGCCGAGGCGTACGTGCTGGCCCACGAGTACGGCCATCACGTCCAGGACCTGCTCGGGCGCCTCCAGGGCGGGTCGGGCGAGGCGGGCGCGCAGGGGAGCTCGGTGCGCACCGAGCTCCAGGCCGACTGCTTCGCCGGCGTTTGGGCGAACCACGCGGCGCAGACCGGCTTCCTGACCGACGTGACCGAGGGCGACATCGCCGACGGCCTCGACGCCGCCGCGGCGGTGGGCGACGACCGCATCCAGGCCCGAACGCAGGGCCAGGTGGACCCCGAGACGTGGACGCACGGCGCCGCGAGTCAGCGCCAGCACTGGTTCACTGTCGGCTATCGGAGCGGCAAGCCGGCGGCCTGCGACACCAGCGGGCAGCTCTAGTCTTCGACCCAGTCGCGGGTCAGGTAGAGCCAGAAGGCGAGCCCGGCGTATTCCCGGTAGTGGCGGAAGCGCCGCTCGATCGTCCGGTCGGCGGCCTTGCGCCCGTTCAGGCGCGCGTACTTCGGGCGCGTCCACGAGTCGAGGATGAGCCGCGAGTAGCGGCCGAGCAGCATCATCATGTGGGCGGTCGCGTACGGGCCGCAGCCCGGTAGCGCGAGGAGACGGGCCGCGACCTCGTCGTCGGGCAGCTCTGGATCGTTCAGGGTTTCGAGGTCGAGCGACCCCTCGGCGACCTCGGTAGAGAGGGTGCGCAGGTAGGGGCCGCGGTACCCGGCCCGTACGGTGTCGCGGTAGAAGTCGTCGTCGACCGTGGCCATCGCGGCGGGCGACGGGAAGGCGCGGCGGCCGCCCGGCGCCTCGATTCCGAGGTTTTCGACCAGCGCAGTCGTCATCCGCACGGTTGCCGACCAGGTGCAGTTGGTCGTGCAGATCGTCTTGACCACGTCCTCGAAGACCGTCGGGCTGCGCAGCATCCGCCCGGCTCCCGCGTGGACCCAGGCCAGATCGGGATCGTCCCGCGCGGCGGCGTAGAAGCCGGACAGATCGGCGTCGAGGCGGAGCATGTGCCGGGCCGTCTCGGCGAGGCTGCGGCCGTCGGCGGCGCCGATTCCCTCGCCCTCGATGAGGGCGAAGCCCTTCCGGCCCGCCCGAATGCGGATCGTGCGCGCCCGGCCCCGCGAGAGCGGAAGGGTCGTCTCCAGCTCGCGCGCGCCCTCGTCGACGACTTGGGGCGCGAGATCGGCTACGCCGTGTGACGTGAGCGTGCGCCAGAGGTCGACGGGCTCGCCTCCGGCACCTCTGAGCTCGAGTTCGGCTGACCACCGCTTCGCCATCGCCCTGGTCGAACGTGCCGGAGCCTGAGAGATTCCCCGTTCGATGGCCGCTCTCGGCGTGGATGTGGGAGGCACCTTCACCGACGCGGTGCTGCTCGACGACGGCGCGGTTCGAACCGCCAAGGTCCCGACTGCGGCGAGCCAGGAGGAATCCGTCTTGGCGGCTGCAGCTGCAGTCGGCGCTGCGGGCCTGGAGCGGTTCACTCACGGGACGACCGCGGCGACGAACGCGCTCCTCGAGCGCAAGGGTGCGCGCACGGCGTTTGTCGCGACCGCGGGGTTCGAGCACCTGCTGCACCTCCGCCGCCAGGATCGTGCCCATCTCTATCGCCTCTGCGAGTCGCATCCGGAGCCGCTCATCCCGCTCGAGCGCTGCTACGGAGTGCGCGAGCGGATCGGCCCCGAGGGCGTGTTGGTGCCGCTCGAGCTCGAGTCGCTCCCCCGGCTCGACGAGCGGGTCGAGGCGGTCGCGGTCTGCACGCTCTTCTCGTTCCGCGACCCCAGTCACGAGCGCGCAGTGGCCGAGGAGCTGCGCCGCCGGCTCCCTTGGGCCCGTGTGGTCGCTTCGCACGAGATCGCTCCAGAGTTCCGCGAATACGAGCGGGCCTCGACCGCGGCGGTCGACGCCTACCTCGGGCCGGCGGTCTCGGGATACCTCGAGGCGCTGCGGGACGCCTGCCGCGAGGCCGGACTCCTGGAGCCGCTCGTGATGCGCTCCTCCGGCGGAGTGGCGACGCTCGCGGAGGCGGCGGCGCACCCGGCGGTGGCGCTGGTGTCCGGACCCGCCGCGGGTGTCGTCGGGGCGGCCGCGATCGCCCGGCTCGCGGGCGTCGGGAACGCGGTCTCGCTCGACATGGGCGGCACCTCGACCGACGTCTCGCTGATCGTCGACGGCCGACCCGGGCGGGCGACTGCGCGTGTGGTGGCCGGCTTTCCCCTGCGGCTTCCGACGGTCGACCTGCAAGCGGTCGGCGCCGGTGGCGGCTCGATCGTCTGGCGCGACTCCGGCGGTGCGCTGCGCGTCGGCCCCGAGAGTGCCGGAGCCGATCCGGGCCCCGCCTGCTACGGAAAGGGTGGCACGCGGCCGACGATTACCGACGCCAACCTCCTGCTCGGGCGCCTTCCGAGCCGGCTTGCCGGCGGGATCGAGCTCGACCCCGCAGCCTCCGAGCGCGCGTTCGCCGGAATCGACCCGTCCGAGGCGATCGAGGTCGTGAACGCCGAGATGCTGCGTGCGCTGCGACTCGTGTCGGTGGAGCGGGGTCACGATCCGCGCGACTTCGCTCTCGTCGCCTTCGGTGGCGCCGGCGCCCTGCATGGCTGCGCGCTGGCCGAGGAGCTCGGCATGCGGACCGTGCTCGTGCCCGGAGCCGCGGGCGTCCTCTCGGCGCTCGGGCTGGTCGCGAGCGACGAGCGGCGCGACCGGGTCCGTTCGTACCTGTGCCCGCTCGAGGAGGCGGGGGAGCTTCCGCCGCACGGCGAGGCCGACCTCCGCTACGAGGGGCAATCGTTCGAGCTGACGGTGCCCATCCAAGAAGAGCTCGGCGCGGCCTTCCACCGCGCCCACGAGATCCGCTACGGCTACGCCGAGCCGGAGCGGGCGATCGAGCTCGTGGCCGTGAGGACGGCCGAGGTGCGGCCGGGCCCGCGGTTCGAACTTCCAGCGGCGGAGCCGCTCGAGGCGACTGGCCCGGCGGTCGTCGAGCTCGAGGGCGCCACCTGCTGGCTTCCCCCGGGGTGGGGGGGGG